>ERZ724515.185-NODE-185-length-21414-cov-7.826537_pt1 | contig 21414 bp, 22 predicted proteins | sample MGYA00376048_ERZ724515 | MGnify/ENA primary metagenome ERZ724515 (study PRJEB28724, sample SAMN07190885) | wastewater metagenome | isolation source: influent of sewage treatment plant in Hong Hong | place: Hong Kong | collected 2016-03-17 ... | reverse complement strand
AACGCATAAACCAACGCTAATAAGATCGGGCCTAAAAAAACGCCTAGCAGACCAAAACTCATGGCGCCCCCCGCAACACCAAACAGGATCAGCACGATCGGTAATGGGCTGCTGCGACCAATCACCAGTGTTTTCACCACGTTATCGATGGACCCCACGGCAAACAGTGTCCAGACCGCCACAAAGATTGCCCAGCCTACCGATCCCTGCTGATACAGCCAGCCAATCGCCGGCAGAGCCAGCAACATCGGGCCACCGGGGATAATGGAAAATAAACAGGTAGCTAGTCCAAAACTCAGCGCATGCGGCACCCCGGCCAAGGCATACCCAAACCAGGCAAACGCCCCCTGTGCAATTGCCGCACCGATGAAGCCATTCACCACACCGCGGATCGTAGTATGCGCAACCGATAGCAGACGCGCCCCTTCTGTTGGTGCCACCTTGTGGCTGAATGCCAGCACCCAGCGATGAATAGTTTCTCCATTGGCATACAACACCCCAGCGATCAGCAAACTGATCAGCAGCATCAGCATACCGGCACCAAATGATCCGGCCATACTGAGCATGATCTTCGCGAGCGGTGCGATCAATCCTTTCAATGGTGTTAATACTTGCAGATCCTGCTGCTGCAATGCCACCCATTGGATCTGTAACCACTCACCGGCATACGGCAGATTTTGTAGCCACAACGGCAATTCCGGCCAGACCCCGGATTCAATTTGTTGTTGTAATTCCCGCGCCAGATGAGTCAGTTGCTGAGCAAACTCCACCGATGCCAGCACCAGCGGCACCATGATAAACAGCATTAACAGACCAACCAGCAAGCTGGCAGCCAAACCATCGCGGCCTCCTAGGCGTGCGGATAACCAGGAGAATTGATCCCAGGTTGCCGAGACCACAATGATCGCCCACAGCGTCGCCACCAGAAACGGGGCAATGACCAGAAACGATGCGATCACAATGGCTACCAGTAACAGCAATGCCATCAGTGGTTGTGCCAACTCATTCAGACGAAAAGACATTCCCCGGCTCCTTATGGATTAATACTTTTTTAGTTACGCAGCAACATTGCTAAATTTAGGCAACGGGATCTGCGATAACAACATGCCCGTCATCATCAAACCACAGCCAATCCAGCCACGCATCGGTAAACTTTCATCCAGAAACACCACACCACCAATCGCGGCAAACACCGCCTCCATACTCATAATAATGGCGGCATGAGCCGGTTTGGCTTTTTTCTGTGCCACCACCTGCAACGTATAAGCTAAGCCCACACTGATAAAACTGGCAAATAACACCGCCGGCCAAGCCAGCAGCACGGAAGCCAGAGACGGTATTTCCTGCCAGAACGCCATGACAGAGCTTAGCAGACCACAGGCCAGAAACTGGACGGCAGATAATTGCAACGCATCGACCCGCCGGCCGATAAAATCGATCCACAAAATATGGCAAGCCCAGAAAATAGCGCCGACAAACATCAGAAAATCGCCACGCGACATGGTGAAATCGGCATTAATACTCAGCAGATACAGCCCGACCAGCGCCAGTAGCGCTCCTAGCCAGGCATTTAACCCGGTGACGTGGCGTAGAAACAACCCCAAAAACGGCACTAGGATCATATATAACCCGGTGATAAATCCAGCTTTGGCGGCGGTGGTGTACAACAACCCCACCTGTTGTAATGCCGCCGCAATAAACAAAATCGCACCTGCTACCCCACCTGCCAGCCAGACCGACGTTTTGGCAGCAGTTGTCGTCGCGACCGTTTTTTTGCGCGAAAAAAACCAGATCAACGGTAATAACGAGACTGCACCGAGTAAAAAGCGCACGGCATTAAAGGAAAATGGCCCCATGTGATCCATTGCAACCCGTTGCGCCACAAAGGCAAAACCCCAGATGGCGGCAGTCACCAACAACATCAGATTTGCTTGCATAACTCTCTCTTGGTTAAATCCGTCAACCCGGCTATTTTGCCTGATTTTCTGCTACGATCCTGCCTCTATCTTGCAAGATGATGAAAACTATGCCCCCGATTGCCACTTCTTACTGGGATATTTTTTGCAGCGTCGTCGATAATTACGGCGATATTGGCGTAACCTGGCGGCTTGCCCGGCAACTGGCGAATGAATATCAGCTACCAGTGCGTCTATGGATCGATGATCTGGCCAGCTTTCAGCGCTTATGCTCGCAACTGGATACGACGTTATCGGAACAAACCATCGACAATGTGCTGATCGGTCATTGGAATCCCAATTTTCCTGCCAATGTGCACCCCGGCCAAGTGGTGATTGAAGCCTTCGCCTGCGAACTACCTCTGAGCCTGCGACACAGTATGCAACAAATGGAACGACCACCGGTGTGGCTGAATCTGGAATACCTGACCGCAGAAAGTTGGATCGATGGCTGTCACGGGCTGCCGTCCCGTCAGGATCAGCTAACCAAATTTTTCTTTTTCCCCGGCTTCAGCGTAAAAAGTGGCGGTCTGTTGTGCGAAAACACGCTGTTTGCCACACGACAGCAATGGCAACAGCAAAGCGAACAACGCCAGCAGTTTTGTCGGCATCGTCACCTGCTGCCACCGCAACCGAATGAACTATTTATCAGCCTGTTCAGTTACGAAAATGCCGCTCTGCCTGCACTACTTAAGCGCTGGCAAAGCCACCCAACCCCAGTGCGCTGCCTGATCCCGGCCGGTCGCACGCTGAACAGTTTATCCAGCCTGTTACCCGCCGACGTCTGTCAGGCGGGTGGCTGTTGGCAGCAAGGTGCTCTGACGGTGGAAGTGCTACCGATGACCGATCAGACCGCCTATGATCAGCTATTATGGAGCTGTGATTTCAACATCGTGCGGGGTGAAGACTCTTTCTTGCGCGCGCAATGGGCTGCCCGCCCGTTTCTGTGGCATATCTACCCGCAAGAAGAAGAGGCACATCTGGAAAAATTACAAGCCTTTATTGAACGCTACACACAAAATATGGCGCCGGAACTGGCTACAGCGGTACAACAACTCTTTCTCAGCTTTAATCAGGCTCATCCAGCTGAGTTGATCCAGAGCTGGTCGGCATTACAAGCATATTGGTCAGAATGGCAGCAACAGGCTCAGCAATGGCCGCAAACTGCGCTTGCTGGTGGAAATTTAGCCGGCCAATTGGTGCATTTTGTCGAAAAACAGCTAGAATGTTGCGCGTAAATCTAAGCTTAAGCTCAATTCAGGAATTGAACACATGAAAATCGCTCAGGAAATCCGTGTCGGTAACGTCATCATGATCGGTAAAGACCCAATGGTCGTACTGAAAACCGAATTCAACAAATCCGGCCGTAACTCTGCCGTAGTTAAAATGAAAATGAAGAACCTGCTGTCTGGCGCAGGTGCTGAAACTGTGTTCAAAGCCGATGACAAATTGGACACCGTACAGCTGGAACGTAAAGAATGTACTTATTCTTACTTCGCTGATCCAATGTATGTGTTCATGGATACTGAATACAACCAGTACGACATCGAAAAAGAAAACCTGGGCGACGTACTGAGCTACCTGATTGACGGTATGGAAGACATCTGTGAAGTGACCTTCTACGATGGCAAAGCGATCTCCATGGAACTGCCTATCACTATCGTACGTGAAGTGGAATACACCGAACCATCAGTACGTGGTGATACTTCTGGTAAAGTAATGAAACCAGCTAAGCTGAAAGGTACTGATGCCACTATATCCGTTGCTGACTTCGTAAAAATCGGCGACAAGATCGAAATCGACACCCGTACCGGTGAATTCAAACGTCGCGTGTAGTCTTCAGCCTGCATACTGCGTGACAAAGGGAGCCTCAGGGCTCCTTTTTTATTAAGGAAAAAACATGGCTCATATCGATATTATTATTGGTTCTACCCTCGGTGCGGCAGAATATGTTGCTGAACACCTGGCACAACAATTACAGGCAAACCATCACGACACCATTTTGCATTACCAAGCCAACTTAGAAACACTCAAGGCTAATCAACCCCCCAATGCCATCTGGCTGGTTGTCTCCTCAACACATGGTGCCGGACAAGTGCCCGATAACCTGCAACCCTTTACCGAACAGTTGGCCAAACAACCACCACAGAAAACCACATTACGCTATGCCGTGGTCGCCTTAGGCGATCGAAATTACGATACCTTCTGTGCTGCCGGGCGCCTGCTGGATCAATTATTAGAACAATCCGGGGCACAAAAGATCGGTGAACGACTGGAAATTGACGTCACCGCACACGACATTCCGGAAGATGCCGCGGATGAATGGTTTTCCAAATGGCACACACTACTGAACTGATCATGCTGCCTTATCGGGATCACCGCCAACCCATGACGTGATCCCATTTTTCTTTTATGATCTTATCCACTGCTGATAACGATCGAGCGCTAAAAAGCCTTGCACAGCTTTATCCACAGTTCACTGACAACACGATCTGCTTAAAATCGAGGATACCCACAGATAAGGATCATGAAAAAAAGTTTTGTGTATAACCTGCCGTAAACCCTCTGGGTAACCTCTTTTTATCCTATTAACAACTACATAGCCCACTCGGGTCTGTGCATAACAAACGTGGTTATACCCATGTTCAACCAGGCAGGATCCGGTAAAAACCACAGGATTGGATCCATCTCAACACCTTGATCAATCTGATCATTTTTAAGTTATTAACAGATAACCGCGATCTATATAATAGAGATCAATAAGAAGATCATTAAAAGATCCTAGATCTAATTAGCGATCACATTCTTCCTCTCGATCGTTCTTTGATTTTATTGATCCCGTAAACCCGCTAGAATACGCACCCCACTGAACAACGATCCTTGATGGCCGAAATTGGAGTTTGCATATGCAGTATCATGATCAATTCGATGTGATTGTGGTTGGCGGAGGTCATGCGGGTACTGAAGCCGCAACCGCAGCAGCACGCATGGGCATGAAAACCCTGCTGTTGACCCACAACATTGAGACATTAGGACATATGTCTTGTAACCCAGCCATCGGAGGGATCGGTAAAGGCCACTTGGTCAAAGAAGTGGATGCCATGGGTGGCATCATGGCGCGCGCCATTGATCACGCCGGGATCCAATTCCGTATTCTGAATTCTTCGAAAGGCCCAGCGGTGCGAGCTACCCGTGCGCAGGCCGATCGTCAGCTGTACAAACAGACCATTCGCCATATTCTGGAAAATTACCCGAATCTGCAGCTGTTCCAGCAAGCCTGTGATGATCTGATCCTGGAAGGCGATCGTGTCTGTGGCGTGGTGACCCAAGCCGGGATCCGTATTTTGGCGAAAACCGTGGTGCTGACCGCGGGTACCTTCTTAAACGGCCTGATCCACATCGGTATGGAACATTATCGTGGCGGTCGCTCCGGTGATCCTGCCTCAGTCACTTTGGCAGAACGCATGCGCGAAATGCCATTGCGTGTCGGGCGTTTAAAAACCGGTACCCCACCACGTATTGATGCGCGTTCGGTCGATTTTTCCCAATTACAGATGCAATTGGGTGACAATCCGGTACCGGTATTCTCATTTTTAGGTAAACGTGAACAGCATCCGCGTCAGGTACCCTGTTTTATCACGCATACCAACAATCAAACACATGATGTGATACGTGCCAATCTGGATCGCAGCCCAATGTATGCCGGCGTGATCGAAGGGATCGGCCCGCGTTATTGCCCGTCGATCGAAGACAAGATCATGCGTTTTGCCGACAAAGACGCGCACCAGATCTTTATCGAGCCGGAAGGGTTAACTACTCATGAGTTGTATCCAAATGGCATTTCCACCAGCCTGCCGTTTGACGTTCAGGTGCAGATCGTGCGCTCGATGAAGGGTTTTGAGAATGCCCATATTGCCCGTCCAGGTTATGCGATCGAATATGATTTCTTCGATCCCCGCGATCTGAAACCGAACATGGAAAACAAATGCCTGCAAAACCTGTTTTTTGCCGGCCAGATCAACGGTACCACCGGTTACGAAGAAGCTGCCGCACAAGGCATGTTAGCCGGGATCAACGCTGCCCTGCGAGCACAGGATAAAGATCCATGGTCACCGCGGCGGGATCAGGCTTATATCGGCGTGTTGATGGATGATCTGTCAACGCTGGGCACCAAAGAGCCGTACCGCATGTTTACCAGCCGCGCGGAATACCGTTTGCTGTTGCGGGAAGATAACGCGGACTTGCGTTTAACCGCCATAGGACGCGATTTGGGGCTGGTGGACGATGAACGCTGGTCCTTCTTCAATCACAAGCTGGAAATGATGGCACAGGAGCAACAGCGCCTGCAGGAGTGCTGGATCCAACCACAGCATCCGGCTACCGAAGCACTGAACCAGATCCTGAAAACCCCGCTGAGCCGTGCGGCCAGTCTGGAGGATCTGCTGCGTCGTCCGGAAGTGAATTATCAGGATCTGATGGCGATCGACGGCATTGGTCCGGGCATTGAGCACCCGCAGGCGTCGGAACAGATTGAAATTCAGGTAAAATACGCCGGTTATATCGATCGTCAGCAAGATGAGATCGACAAACAACTGCGTCACGAAGAGACGCTGTTGCCGCTGACACTGGATTACAACGAAGTACCGGGGTTATCCAAAGAGGTGATCATCAAACTCAACGACACCAAACCACAAACCGTGGGTCAGGCATCCCGTATCTCTGGGGTGACACCGGCGGCGATCTCTATTTTGTTAGTTCATCTGAAAAAACGTGGCTTGCTGCGTAAAACGGCCTGATTATATGCAAACATTACTTCCGCAGCTGGAATCACTGCTGCTACAAGCCGATATATCGCTGTCCGATCAGCAGAAACAGCAACTGCTAGCGCTGGTCGGGTTGCTGCACAAGTGGAACAAGGCATACAATCTGACTTCGGTACGTGAACCGGAAGCCATGTTGGTACGCCATATTCTCGATAGTATCGTAGTGGCACCGCATCTGCACGGTGCCCGTTTCATCGATGTGGGTACTGGCCCTGGGTTACCGGGCTTGCCGCTGGCCATTGTGCAGCCGGATAAACAATTCGTGTTACTGGATAGCCTGGGTAAACGTATACGCTTTATCCGCCAGGTGATCATGGAATTAGGCTTAAAAAATGTCGTCGCCGTGCAGGCTCGAGTGGAAGATTTCCATGACGAGCAAGGTTTTGACGGGGTATTGAGCCGGGCGTTTGCTTCGCTGACCGATATGCTGAACTGGTGCCATCACTTACCGGCCCCACAAGGTGTTTTTCTGGCGCTGAAAGGCCTGTATCCGCAAGATGAACTGGCGACTTTACCGGCAGGATTTACACTGGTGACTTCGCATCGTCTTGACGTGCCGCAGCTGGACGCCGAACGCCATCTGATCATTGTGAAAAAACAACTTTAGGATCCGCTACAGTGGGAAAAGTCATTGCCATAGCAAACCAGAAAGGTGGGGTTGGTAAAACCACTACCAGTGTCAATTTGGCTGCGTCAATGGCGGCGACACGTCGTAAGGTTCTGCTGGTAGATCTTGATCCGCAGGGCAACGCCACCATGGCCAGCGGAGTGAATAAATACGAAGCGGAACGCACCATCTACGAACTGCTGGTGGAAGAACAGCCGGTGCGTGATGTGATCATTACCGATACCACTGGTGGTTATGATCTGATTGCCGCCAACGGCGATGCCACCGCGGCCGAGATCCGCTTAATGGAAGTCTTCGCCCGCGAACTCCGGTTGCGGACCGCGTTGGCGCCGATCCGTGAAGAATACGATTACATTTTTATTGATTGTCCACCCGCGCTGAACCTGTTGACGGTCAACGCGATGTCGGCGGCGGATTCTGTGCTGGTGCCAATGCAGTGTGAATATTTTGCGCTGGAAGGGCTGACCGCGCTGGTCGATACCATCAGTAAACTGGCGGCGGTGGTGAATCCGCAACTGAAAATTGAAGGTGTATTACGAACGATGTTCGACCACCGCAATCGTCTCTCCAATGAAGTGTCAGAACAGCTGAAGCAATATTTTGGTGAAAAAGTCTACCGGACGATTATCCCTCGGAATGTTCGTTTAGCCGAAGCGCCCAGCCACGGTACTCCAGTGATGTATTACGATAAGAGTTCACTGGGTTCCAAAGCGTATCTTGGGTTGGCCGGCGAATTATTGCGCCGGGAAGAACAACAACAAAAGGCCGAAGCCTCAGCGTGAGTGATTGGTTATGACATTGAAAAAACGCGGTTTAGGTAAAGGTCTGGAAGCATTGCTGGGCACCAGTCAGGTGGCCCGACAAAAGCAAATAGTCAGTGATATACAGGCCGATGCGGCACAAAACCGAGTCGATAATCAGACCGGTGAGTTACAAACTCTGCCGATAACCTGGCTGCGTCCAGGAAAATATCAGCCACGACGCGACATGTCGCAGGAGGCACTGGAAGATCTGGCCAATTCGATCCGTGCACAAGGCGTGATCCAGCCAATTGTGGTGCGCCGGATCGCGGATCAGCAATATGAGATCATCGCCGGTGAACGTCGCTGGCGTGCCAGCCAGTTAGTGCGACTGGAAACCGTGCCTTGCCTGATCAAAAACGTCGAAGACAATGCCGCAGTGGCGATCGCGCTGATTGAAAATATTCAGCGGGAAGATCTGAACGCTATCGAAGAAGCGGTCGCTTTACAGCGGTTAATGACCGAGTTTGAACTGTCCCACCAGCAAGTAGCGGAAGCGGTTGGTAAATCCCGCTCCGCCGTCAGTAATTTACTGCGTTTGAATCAGCTGAATGACGATGTTAAACAACTAGTCGAACACGGTGATCTGGATATGGGCCATGCGCGCGCGCTGCTCAGTCTGGCCGGTGAATTGCAAAGCGATACGGCTCGAACGGTAGCGCAGAAAGGTTTAACTGTGCGAGATACCGAGCGGTTGGTACAGAAGCTGCTCAACCCACCTGCAGCTAAAGCCGAACCACAGGTGGATCAGCAAAGTGTTGCTTGGTCGGAAGCCTTGTCTGAAAAATTGGGTGTTTCCGTACAATTTGTCAGGGTGGGTGAAGACAATGGCAAGATTGTATTGAGTTATCAAAGTTGTGCAGAATTTGAAAAAATTCGCCACTTCTTTAATTTGAGTTAGTTCACAAAAACGACTGGTTTTTTCATTTTTGTTGGGCTACTGTTTTGTTTAAATTAGCAAAAAAAATCCTTTTGCACCAATCAGTTACATTTAACTTATATGTTAAAAAGCCGTTGAGCGAGTTTTTAACAAAAGGATGTTTTTTTGTTGGTTTTATGTTAATAAAACGCGCCTGAATAGGGCGTTACAAAATCGGAGAAAGCTGAATGCTGCCAAGACCGGCGATGAGTGTTAAAACTATGGCGTGGTCTGTGCTTTGGGTTCAGCTTGCACTGATAGTGGTAGCGGCATTAATCGCTTTATTGGTGAAAGATGCAACTACTGCGGGTTCTGTCTTAAGCGGAGGCGGAACTTACTGGGTACCACAGTTACTGTTCAGTATCATCAGCACCTCACGGCCTGAACGTGAACTGGATGTTGGACTGGTGCTGTGGGATGTCTATCTGGCTGCAGGCTCAAAATTGATCTCCACTCTGATTTGTTTTGTGGTGGTGTTCAAATGGCTGGATGTGAATCATGCCGTTGTGCTGATCACGTTTAGTCTGTTGCTTGCCAGTCAATGGATAATATCGTTAACCCTCAACAATCGTTACTAGGAACTAGCATGGCTTCCACAGGAGAACTGCTAACGCCTCAGGAGTATATTCAACATCACCTCCATCACTGGCAGGTTGGCGCTGAATCAGGCTTCTGGGTGGTTAATATCGACTCCATGGTTTTTTCCGTGGTCTTGGGAACGCTGTTTATCTGGTTGTTCCGTAAAGTTGCTGTCAAGGCAACCAGCGGTGTACCAGGTAAACTGCAGTGTTTTGTTGAGATAGTGTTTGGTTTTGTGGATGATACGGTCAAAGGTATTTTTCATGGCAAAAACAAACTGATCGCGCCGCTCGCGCTGACAGTTTTTGTCTGGATATTCCTGATGAACATGATGGACTTATTGCCCATCGATTATCTGCCTCATCTGGCACAACTCAGCAATATTCCCTACCTGCGCGTGGTTCCATCTGCGGACGTTAATATCACTTTGTCCATGTCGTTTGGTGTGTTCTTCCTGATCCTGTTCTACAGCATCAAGATGAAAGGGCTGTCCGGTTTCGTGAAGGAACTGACACTGACGCCATTCAATCATTGGGCTTTCGTGCCAATTAACCTGCTGCTGGAAACCGTTACCCTGATTTCCAAACCTATCTCTCTGGGTTTGCGACTATTCGGCAACATGTATGCGGGCGAGATGATTTTCATCCTGATCGCCGGAATGCTGCCGTGGTGGTCTCAGTGGTTACTGAATGTGCCGTGGGCTATCTTCCACATTCTGGTAATTACGCTGCAGGCGTTTATTTTCATGGTGTTGACAATTGTATATTTGTCAATGGCTTGTGAAGAACATTAATTTTTTGATCAACGTTTTGTTCATATATTGACGGAGAAAAATCATGGAGATGTTATTCATCGCTGCGGGTCTGATGATGGGTCTGGCTGCAATCGGCGCGGCAATCGGTATCGGTGTTCTGGGCGGTAAATTCCTGGAAGGCGCTGCACGCCAGCCAGATCTGCTGCCTCTGCTGCGTACCCAATTCTTTATCGTCATGGGTCTGGTGGACGCGATCCCAATGATCGCGGTAGGTCTGGGTATGTACGTTATGTTCGCAGTCGCGAAGTAATACGGTACCGGGCATTCATTTTTTAAGGGAGATGGGCAGTGAATATCAATGCAACCATCCTCGGCCAGACGATTGCTTTCATCCTTTTTGTTTGGTTCTGTATGAAGTTTGTGTGGCCGCCTCTGATGGCTGCCATCGAAAAACGTCAGAAAGAAATTGCTGACGGTATGGCTTCAGCAGACCGAGCGAAAAAAGACCTGGACCTGGCGCAAAACAAAGCCATGGAACAGATCAAGGAAGCAAAACAGCAAGCTGCTGAGATTATCGAGCAGGCCAATAAACGCCGTGCTCAAGTTATTGATGAAGCCAATCAGGACGCGATGGCGGAACGGGAAAAGATCCTGAACCAGGCCAAAGCGGAAATTGAGGCTGAACGCAACCGTGCGAAAGAAGAGCTCCGTAAACATGTTGCTGCTTTGGCAGTTGCTGGTGCGGAAAAAATTCTGGAGCGTCAGCTGGACAGTGCCGCCAACAGCGCCATTGTTGACAAGCTGGTTGCTGAACTCTAAGGGGAGCCGGGGCTATGTCTGAAGTGACAACCATTGCGCGCCCCTACGCCAAAGCTGCGTTCGATTTTGCCGTTGAGCAGAAAGCAGTGGATAGCTGGTTATCGATGTTGCTCTTTGCGGCCGAAGTGTCGAAAGACGATACCGTACAACAGCTAATTCACAGCTCGATGGCGCCAGAACAACTGGCGCAATTGTTTAACCAAATTTGTGGTGAACAGCTGAACGAGCAAGGCCAGAACCTGATCCGGGTGATGGCTGAAAACGGACGTTTGAGTGTACTGCCTGCTGTTGTTGCTGAATTTTCAGCATTGAAAGCAGAACTAGACAAAGAACTGGAAGCGCAGATCACCTCTGCGACAGCGTTATCTGAAGCGGAAAAAGCGAAAATCCAGAAATCTCTGGAAGCCCGTTATCAACGCACAGTGCGCCTGACTTGTCAGCTAGACCCATCTTTGATGGCTGGTCTGGTGATCAAGATCGGTGATGACATCATCGATGCCAGCGTTCGCAGTAAACTCAACCGCTTGGCGGAAGCATTGCAATCTTGATTGGGGATTAAAGCATGCAACTCAACTCCACTGAAATTGCCGAGCTGATTAAAAAGCGTATCGCGCAATTTAACGTCGTGACCGAGGCCCGCAATGAAGGGACTATCGTATCGGTCAGCGACGGTATTATTCGTATTCATGGCCTTGCTGACGTAATGCAAGGTGAAATGATCGAACTGCCTGGCAACAGCTATGGTCTGGCTCTGAATCTGGAGCGTGACTCTGTTGGTGCTATCGTCATGGGCCCATACACTGATCTGGCTGAAGGCCAGAAAGTAACGGGTACCGGTCGTATTTTGGAAGTACCTGTTGGTCGTGGTCTGCTGGGCCGTGTGGTTAACACACTGGGTCAGCCTATTGATGGTAAAGGTCCTATCGAAAACGATGGCTTTGCTCCGGTAGAAGTGATTGCCCCAGGCGTAATCGAGCGTCAATCTGTTTCTCAACCAGTACAAACTGGTTATAAAGCAGTTGATGCGATGATCCCAATTGGCCGTGGCCAGCGTGAGCTGATCATCGGTGACCGTCAGACGGGTAAAACCGCTCTGGCGATCGACGCGATCATCAACCAGAAAGATTCCGGCATCAAATGTGTGTACGTGGCTATCGGCCAGAAAGCGTCAACCATTGCAAACGTGGTACGCAAACTGGAAGAGCACGGTGCACTGGCTAACACCATCGTGGTGGTAGCATCTGCTTCTGAATCAGCATCTCTGCAATATCTGGCACCTTACTCTGGTTGTACCATGGGTGAGTATTTCCGTGACCGTGGTGAAGATGCACTGATCATTTATGACGATCTGTCTAAGCACGCGGTGGCTTACCGTCAGATCTCTCTGCTGCTGCGCCGTCCACCAGGACGTGAAGCTTACCCAGGCGACGTGTTCTATTTACACTCTCGTCTGCTGGAACGTGCTTCTCGCGTCAACACTGATTATGTAGAAGCGTTCACCAAAGGTGCGGTAAAAGGCCAAACCGGTTCATTGACTGCACTGCCAATCATTGAAACTCAGGCTGGTGACGTATCTGCATTCGTTCCGACCAACGTAATTTCGATTACGGATGGTCAGATCTTCCTGACAACTCAGTTGTTCAACGCCGGTATTCGTCCTGCGGTTGACCCGGGTATTTCGGTATCCCGTGTAGGTGGTGCTGCTCAGACCAAGATCATCAAAAAACTGTCCGGTGGTATTCGTACTGCTCTGGCGCAGTATCGTGAACTGGCGGCATTCGCACAGTTCTCTTCTGATCTGGACGATGCAACCCGCAAACAGCTGAGCCATGGTCAGAAAGTGACTGAGCTGATGAAGCAGAAACAGTACGCACCAATGAGTGTAGCCCAGCAAGCGCTGGTGCTGTTCGCTGCTGAGCGTGGCTATCTGGAAGATGTCGAACTGAACAAGATCGGCGACTTTGAAGCAGCGCTGCTCTCTTATGCCAACAATGAGCATGCTGATCTGATGGCTGAAGTGAATGCAAAAGCAGATTACAACGATGATATCGTTGCCCGTCTGTCTGCATTGATCGACAGCTTCAAAGCGACTCATACCTGGTAATAACGCGGCTGCCGTCAGGCAGCCTCTGATGTGGAGAGTCAGCAATGGCCGGCGCAAAAGAGATACGCAATAAAATCGCCAGTGTGAAGAACACGCAAAAGATCACCGGTGCTATGGAGATGGTGGCTGCCAGCAAAATGCGCAAAGCGCAGGAACGCATGGCCTATAGCCGTCCCTATGCCGTGACCATGCGCAAGGTGATCGGTCATATCGCGTTGGGTAACTTGGAGTATAAGCACTCCTACCTGATTGAACGTGAAGTGAAGCGGGTTGGTTACATCATCGTGTCGACCGATCGTGGTCTGTGTGGTGGTCTGAACATTAACCTGTTCAAATCAGCACTGGTATCGATGAAAGAATGGAAGGAGAAGGGCGTAGAGGTTTCTACTGCGCTAATTGGTACAAAAGCGGCCAACTTCTTCGAACGCTTTGGTGGCAAAACACTGGCACATGTTTCCGGGATGGGCGATGCACCAAGCATCGGCGATCTGATCGGTTCGGTAAAAGTGATGCTGCAAGCTTACGACAACGGCGAGATCGATCGTTTGTATCTGGTTTACAACAAATTTGTAAACACCATGGTGCAGACACCTACAGTCGATCAGATGCTGCCTTTGCCGAAGGCTGATGACCAAGCGCTGGCAAAACGCCACTGGGATTATCTGTATGAACCAGATCCCAAACATCTGTTGAATGAACTGCTGATCCGTTATGTCGAATCACAGGTTTATCAAGGTGTGGTGGAGAATTTAGCCAGTGAGCAGGCAGCCCGTATGGTGGCGATGAAAGCAGCTACCGATAACGCTGGCGATCTGATTGGTGATTTACAACTGGTGTATAACAAGGCGCGTCAAGCGTCCATTACCCAGGAACTCACCGAGATCGTGAGTGGTGCATCGGCAGTTTAAGGCAAAGGTTTCCAAGCTTTAGAGGATTTGACATGAGTAACGGTATCATTGTTCAAGTCATCGGTGCGGTTGTAGACGTACAGTTTCCGCAAGATGCGGTTCCAAAGGTTTATGACGCACTGAAGATTGTGAGCGAAGGCCAGTCCAAAGGGCTGGTTATGGAAGTGCAGCAACAAATCGGTGGTGGTGTAGTTCGTTGTATCGTGATGGGGACCTCAGATGGTCTGCGTCGTGGTGCCGAAGTGGTCAACACGGGTGAAGCGATCAAAGTACCGGTTGGTATGAAGACGCTGGGTCGTATCATGAACGTTCTGGGCGAGCCTGTGGACGAACAAGGCCCAATCGGTGCAGATGACAGTTGGGTTATCCATCGTGAAGCGCCAAGCTACGAAGATCAATCCAGTACTACTGAACTGCTGGAAACAGGCATCAAGGTTATCGACCTGATCTGCCCGTTTGCCAAAGGTGGTAAAGTAGGTCTGTTCGGTGGTGCCGGTGTAGGCAAAACCGTAAACATGATGGAATTGATCAACAACATCGCAAAAGCTCACTCCGGTCTGTCTGTATTTGCCGGTGTGGGTGAACGTACCCGTGAGGGTAATGACTTCTATTATGAAATGAAGGAGTCTAACGTTCTGGATAAAGTGGCGATGGTGTATGGCCAGATGAACGAGCCACCAGGAAACCGTCTGCGTGTTGCGTTGACTGGTTTGACCATGGCGGAAAAATTCCGTGATGAAGGCCGTGACGTTCTGTTGTTCATCGATAACATCTATCGTTACACCCTGGCTGGTACTGAAGTATCCGCACTGCTGGGTCGTATGCCATCTGCGGTAGGTTATCAGCCAACACTGGCGGAAGAGATGGGGGTTCTGCAAGAACGTATCACCTCAACCAAGACTGGTTCTATCACCTCGATCCAAGCGGTATACGTACCTGCAGACGACTTGACCGACCCGTCACCAGCAACCACGTTCGCGCATCTGGACTCAACAGTAACATTGAGCCGTCAGATCGCAGCACTGGGTATTTACCCTGCGGTTGACCCACTGGATTCGACTTCTCGTCAGCTGGATCCGCTGGTGGTTGGTCAGGAACACTACGAAACCGCGCGTGGCGTACAGACAGTTCTGCAACGTTATAAAGAACTGAAAGACATCATCGCCATCCTGGGTATGGATGAATTGTCAGAAGATGACAAGCTGGTGGTAGCGCGTGCGCGTAAGATCGAACGTTTCCTGTCACAGCCATTTAACGTAGCGGAAGTATTCACCGGTTCACCAGGTAAATACGTGACTCTGAAAGAGACAATCCGTGGCTTTAAAGGCATTCTGGACGGCGAATACGACGATCTGCCAGAACAGGCGTTCTACATGGTTGGCTCCATCGACGAAGTGGTCGAGAAAGCTAAGAAACTGTAATTCAGGCAGGAGGCTCTATGGCTGAGATTACCTTCCACCTGGACGTGGTCAGTGCCGAAGGCATGCTGTTTTCCGGTCGTGTCGAATCCGTTCAGGTTTCTGGCGCGGAAGGTGAGTTGGGGATCCGTCACGGCCATGCGCCGTTACTGACCTCCATCAAACCGGGTCTGGTGCGTCTGGTTAAATTGCATGGCGCCGAAGAAGTAATGTATATCTCTGGCGGTATGCTGGAAGTACAACCGGAAGCTGCGACTGTGCTGGCGGACACGGTGATCCGTGCTGCTGATTTGGATGAAGCGAAAGCGCAGGCTGCGAAACGGGCTGCCGAGGAGAAAATCCACGGTCACCCGGGCGATGTGGACTATGCGACCGCTATCACCGAGCTGGCAAAAGCGGTGGCGCAATTACGCGTCATTGAGATCACACGTAAACGCTTCTGATTTACGGTTAAGAAAGAAAAGCCAGAAGAGCGATCTTCTGGCTTTGTTGTTTTTGTTTACTGCAAAATTAAAACTTCATGGTCGCCATGACCCAGGCTTTATCGGTATCCGTAGCCACTTGATCTGCATTGAAATGCGCATATTTCACCATGCCGGTCAGATAGTTGGTGATGGGATAAGCCACCGCAAAATCCACTTCGTTACCATAATCCTGCCCGTTTTCATCCGATTTAAATGAGTGCCAAGTCAGGCTGGTGGTGGTGCGGAACCGTTTCGTCGCCAGCTCGATATAGGTGTCGCGTATGCCATTCGCGGGTGTCGTCAGGAATTTATCGGCAAAACCCTGAAATTTATGCAGTGTGGCCAATGGAGTTGCAAAGCCTTTTTTCCCGGCATCAGAACCTAAGACTTCATAACCTGGAGTTAGGGTAAAACCATGCCACGAGGCGGCTAATTCCGCCAGATAATAGCGGGCTGAATAATCGGTTGTGTTGTCACCGGCATCTGATTGGGAGGCATAGGCCAGATGGGGTTTGAGAAATGGCAGTAATGCGCCGGTATATTCTACGCCGTAGGTGTTGCTGCTATTACTAACCGGATCGTTGTAATCAAGCAGATAAGCAAAGGCGGAGACAGTTTGATTCCCGGTGACCTTATAGTCGGTTCGGAACAGATGGAAATCACCGTCCAGCTGCCCATTTTGGCTGTCCGGTCCAAACACGGTGTTGATGCGCCAACTATAGGCATAATCCATCGACAGCGCGCTATTTGGTGTAAAGACCAGATGGGCAGCATCAAAAGTTTGTTCCAGCTGACGCCAGGCGACACTGCCAACAAAGCGTTCATTACCATGCACAATCCGTTGACGACCCAGCATGGTATTCCACGTATCCGCGCTATAACTCAACGCGGCTTGATTGACGATTGTGGCTTCTGGATCTGCCACGGTAGGATAGGAAGTTAATCCATTCACGGTGCTATTATAGCGCTCGGCACCAATGACGCTGACGTTGTCGACTTCCACCAGCCCTTTATAGCCATTCACGACACCACTGTTCCAAGTCAGGCGTGATTTAAGGGTTGAGGCATTAGCGGGATGTGCGGTTTTATCCTGATCGACATATTCATACCGATAACGCAGTTGTACCGCGGTGTTACCCCATTTTACTGCCGAAGCTATACCGTCCGGTAAGCTCTGTGCCTGAGCAGTCCCTTGCCATGCCAATACCACGCCGAGGGCAATTAAACTTTTTTTCATTTTAGTACTCCGTTACATACAAAAAAAAAGCCCACGGCTACCGGAGTAGTCGTGGGCATCATTGCCATAATCTTGAAGCAGTACTAAAAATGCAAAAGGGATGCCTGTTTTTATTTTATTGATTTTTTAATGGTTTATTTTGAAATCTTCTTCTCGGTTGATGTGTTTAGGAACCCGATCTCGGGGCATTGCACCAAAAACATTCCAAAGATAATTATCTGCGGCCAAATTGAGCAATCATTGCGGGCATTTGATTCAGGCTAAAGATCTGTTCGGCAGCACCCAGTTTGATGGCCTCTTTGGGCATACCAAACACCACACTGGAGGCTTCATCCTGTGCAATAGTATTGGCTCCCGCCTGACGCATGCTGAGCAAGCCACGCGCGCCATCATCACCCATGCCAGTCAGGATCATACCCAGTGCGTTGCGGCCCACGGCTTTAGCGACCGAACGAAATAATACGTCGACCGAAGGTTTGTGGCGATTCACCGGTGGTGCATCAAACACCTCGGTACAGTAAAAAGCGCCGTTGCGGACAACTTGCGTGTGATAGCCGCCGGGGGCAATCAAGGCACAACCTTGCAGTACCCGATCACCGTTTCTGGCTTCGCGCACTTCGACGGCACATAACCCATTCAGGCGCTCGGCAAAGGCGGCGGTAAATTTTTCTGGCATATGCTGCACGATGACGATGCCCGGTACATCTTGCGGGAGTTGCGTCAGAATATTTTCCAAAGCAATGGTGCCGCCGGTGGAGGTGCCGATAGCTACTACGCGATCGGTAGTTCTGGTTAGGCTATGGTCGTTTGTAACGGCGTCACCATTGCGACCGGTTCAGCTTTAATCTGTGGGCGCACCGTCGTAGTTTTCGCCTGACTGGCCTCTCGGATAGCACGGATCAAATCATTGGCGATCGATTGTAGATGCTGACGCACGCCAAGCGTGGCTTTGGTAAATACGGCAACAGCTCCGGCACTAAAGGCTTCCAGCGTTAACGCCGTGCCTTTTTCGGTGAGAGAGGAGCAGATAACTACCGGTGTCGGATGTTGCGCCATAATTTGTTTTAAAAAGGTAATGCCATCCATTTTCGGCATTTCGACATCTAACAAGATGACATCCGGCCATTGTTTCTGCATTTTGGTCATGGCGGCAATGGGATCCGGCGCGGTGGCCAGTAGTGCCATATCGGGTTGGCTGGCGATAACCTCCGTCATGAATTGGCGGACTAAAGCGAAATCATCGACCACCAGGATCTGAATTGATTTATTCATTCCACCTCTTTATTTTTCGGTAAACTGGCTTTTTCCAGTAACGAAACACGAAACCGACCATTTATTCCGTCGATATGTAAGCGTCGGTGTTGAGTTCCACCAGTATCTTCTTTGCTGACACTGCATTTCATGACTTGTTCCACTACCGAGCGCATATAGTCGACATTTCTGGCTCCCACCGAGTTTTTATAATCATTCTGAGCATAGATGGTGGTGCTGCCGCCAAATAAGGCCAGTTTGTATTCACTGGCCAAGGTTTTATGACGATAAATATCAGCCAGAACACACTGCAGCACCACATCGCCATAGCGGGTATCTTTGAGTAGCATGTCGCTCGGACGTTCGGGTAACACGACATGACTGGCCATTAATAAGCGTTTTTCCGAGTGCCAGGCACATAATGACACGCATGAGCCGAGCAACGTGATCAGGTCGCCATCCAGTTGACCAAAAAAATAGCCTCCTGGATTTAGATAAAGTGGCGGTTTAATCATTCCGTTTTCCTATACACCGCTGGCGCATAGGCGGTGACGGGTAAATTAATGCCGTGTAGCCCTTCAGAATGACCGACAAATAATAAACCGCCAGGTTTTAATTGCGCGATGATACGTTCCAGTATTTGCTGTTTGGTTTTTGGATCAAAATAAATCAGCATGTTACGAAGAAAAATAATATCGAAACAACCTAATGTCGGCGGAAGCGGAATATTCAGATTCAGCCATTCTGTCGGTAAGTTTTCCGTGCGTTGTAAGGGATAAATGGCTTGTTTGGCCTTATCTAACGCCTGACGGCAAAGATCGGAGCCTATGATTTCCCAGTGGGTGCCTTGTTCCAGCCCTTCATTCAAGGTCATGGCTAAAGAATAGACTTCTTCACCGCTGGAACAGGCGGCACTCCACAGGCGCAACGGGCGGCGAGGGTGTTGTTTTAATAGTTTTAATAACAAATCGAAGTGCGGTTTTTCACGGAAAAAGAAGGTTTCGTTGGTGGTGAGCAGATCGACAGCAATTCGACGTTCTTCCTGTTGCTGTGGATTTTTTAACAGGGCGACGTAGTCAGAAAAAGAGTCTAGCTGCAGTATCCGTAAGCGTTTCATTAAGCGCCCGGAGACCAAGGCACGTTTATGGGTAGCCATCTGTATGCCGGAAATATCCGCCATCAGATGGCGGATAATATTAAAATCGTGTTCGTTTAAACTGGGTAACTTCTGTTCCATACCTAGTCCTTGAGCACATTCTCAACTCCCAGCGGTTCGTGCATTCGTTGCAGTTCGTCTTCGCTGAACAAGGCTTCTGCATTCAAAATGATTAAAAAACCATTCTCTTGCCGTGCCATACCCAGAATAAACTGTGTACTGATCCCGGTACCAAACTCGGGTGGGGGCTCAATCTGACTTTGTTCTATATCCAGCACTTCATCTACCGCATCGACGATTAATCCGGCGAGCTGGCTGGTTTTACCGATTGGCAGTTCGAGAATGATGATACAAGTGTACCGGCCTACTTCGGTTGGTTTACCGCCAAACCGAAAAGCCAGATCGATCACCGGAACCACATTACCGCGTAAATTCAGCATACCACGCACGTAACCGGGCATCATAGGAACTGTAGTGACCTGCCCATATTCGATGATCTCTCTGACCCGATCAATCGGCAGGGCCAGCGCAGTTTGTATGCAGCGGAAAGAGAGGTTTTGCCCAGCACCCCAATCAGTTGTTGGCTGATATGGCGTTACTTCCCGCGTTGTATTGTTTTGTAATGCCTCCATCGCGTTTACTCCTAGAACTGCACAAACTGCTCATCATCATGGTCTGGTTGTAGACGCGCTTTGATTTTTGCCGGTTTTGCTTTGGGCTGCCGAGCTATTTTCTGGCTGGTGGGTTTGAGCGAGGCATCGCCATTGACCTTGAAGTAATTGATGAGATCGATCAATTGCCCTGCTTGTGCGGTCATCTCTTCGGCAGTCGTAGCCAATTCTTCGGATGCGGACGCATTTTGCTGGGTGATCTGACTGAGCTGACTCATGGCAATGTTGATTTGTGCGACACCACTGGTCTGTTCCTGAGAAGCTGCTGTGATTTCCTGCACTAAATCGGAGGTGCGTTTGATATCCGGCACTAGTTGTTCAAACAGATTACCGGCTTGTTCCGCCAGAGATACGCTGCTGCTGGCAACTTGGCCGATTTCTTGTGCCGCAATTTGGCTACGCTCCGCCAGTTTACGCACTTCCGCCGCAACCACCGCGAAGCCTTTACCGTGTTCACCGGCACGAGCGGCTTCAATCGCTGCATTCAGTGCCAGCAGATTGGTTTGGTAGGCAATATCATCAATGATGCTGATTTTACCGGCGATCTGTTTCATGGCACTGACGGTTTCTTTCACTGACTGACCACCACGTTCCACATCGTTGGCTGCTTTCGATGAGATGGAGTCGGTGACTTTAGAGCTTTCCGTATTCTGGGCAATTGACGAAGAAATTTGCTCCATCGAGGCGGAAGTTTCTTCCACGCTGGCGGATTGCTCGCTGGCGGCTTGGCTTAATGATTGCGAGGTCGCACTAACTTCTTCCGAGGCACTGGATAACGCATCAGAAGAGGAGCGCACTTCACTGATGATATGATTTAACTTCGCCACCATTTCTTTCATGGCATAGAGCAGCGATTGCTTATTGTTTTCGTTGGTTTCTACTTCCACTGTTAGATTACCAGCGGCAATCTGACGGGTAATATCTGCTG
>ERZ724515.181-NODE-181-length-21536-cov-6.188865_pt1 | contig 21536 bp, 19 predicted proteins | sample MGYA00376048_ERZ724515 | MGnify/ENA primary metagenome ERZ724515 (study PRJEB28724, sample SAMN07190885) | wastewater metagenome | isolation source: influent of sewage treatment plant in Hong Hong | place: Hong Kong | collected 2016-03-17 ... | reverse complement strand
CTCTGTCCAAAAGCTTCAGTCCCCGCGCCATGGCATCGTCTTCGGAGCGCTTAAGCACGATCATTTGCGCCAGCGCTAGATTTTTCTCGATTGAGAGGTGGGGAAACAGCTCGAAACTCTGAAAAACCATGCCAATGCGAGCCCGCAGCATGGACAAATTGGTGGATGCTTCACCCACCGAAACACCCTCTACGGTGATGGTTCCAGATTGGAATGGCTCCAGTGCGTTGACCGTCTTAATCAACGTGGACTTGCCAGAGCCTGATGGACCGCACACCACGACCACTTCTCCCTTGTCGACTTTGGTACTGCAGTTTTTCAGTACTTGAAAACTGCCATACCACTTGCTGATTTTTTGTATGTCTATCGCGACCATGAGAACCTCCTGTCTATGTCTTCCGCACGATGGCGACTCTGGATTGCAGACGCTTGAGGGGCATCCTCACACGACACGTAGACCAGTTTGAACCAGTGCAGCACGAAGTACATGCGCGACATGCGCTGCAGACCGACCGGCGGGCGGCCCTTGCCGTACTTCGGGACGTACGGCTCGATAACGCTGCACAACTGCGACCACGGAACAATCTGCTCCATCGCCGCCAAGATGGCTTTGCGCCAGATCGTCTTGCGGTACCGCTCGTACTGCGCGATGTGCGCGGCGGCCATGGCGAGGGTCTGTTGCTTCATGCTGGAATCAATGCAGGCGGCGTGCAAGAGGGGGACTTGATCAATGTTGCCTTAGATGGAAGCAGCATAGATCTCTTTGATGGCGCTCTCCAGATCGCGATTGAACTGTTCGTCACTCGATGCAAATCTGAGGTCATCGATCAATGCGCGGGAGAAGCTGGCAATTAGTCCGGGATTCGCCGCAAGCTTCTGGCATGCCTGCACCCTGGAGTAGCCGCCGGAAAGCGCGACCACACGCGCCACGCGTGGATGCTCGATCAGGCTGCGATAGAAGTCAGGAACATCCGGAATCGTCAACTTGATCATGATCTGAGACTCGGCAGGCAATGTATCGAGCCGCGCCCTGATCTCGTCGCGCAGCGTCATCTCCGCGCTAGCCTTGTCGGGGATGCCGATCGACACTTCAGGCTCCAGAATAGGCATCATCCCCGCGGCAGTAATCTGCGCGCCTACGTCGAACTGCTGGCGCACTACCTCCGAGATACCTGCGGCGACATTGGCATCGATGACCGACCGCATCTTCGTTCCGAAGATGCCCATGCTCCTGGCCCGCTCCAGCAGCGGCTCGAGTCCCGGGTTCGGCTTCATCAGGCGCACGCCGCTGCTCACCGCTTCAAGCCCCTTGTCCACTTTCAAGAACGGCACGATACCGCGGTCTTTCCAAAGGAACTCGGGCACGGACTTTCCCTGCACCAGGCCGTCCATAGTGGCTTCGAACAAGATAGCGCCGATGATCCTAGCACTGGTGAACGTTGGCGACGTCATGATGCGAACGCGAAACTGATGCATCAGCTGCAGCATCTCCGAATCTCTCGAGTAGGCACCGTCCGGTATCCCGTATTGGCGCAGCGCTCCGGGCGTGGAGCCACCGCTTTGATCGAGCGCCGCTATAAACCCCTGGTCACGAGTGATTTGGGACAGCATCTGTTGAGTGGACACAATGGTTTCCTTTCTGTTCGTTGTTGAGGCAACAATGGTTGCTCACGCCAGCCAAATGCATCCTTGAATTCATACAAACCTTGCATGCCCCCAGTCCGGACGAGGCTGCGGCTACCACTCGCTACGGTGTAACGGTCTCGGGCGGGGGTCCGCCTTCAAGAGGCCCCCACCACAAGACGGGTGCGGTGAGAGCGAGTCGTTAGCCTTCTCGTAGGTACTTTTTTGCGTGAGCTCAGTTTCCTTCACGACCAGAAGCTTCACATTCGGCGCAGGCAATCCCGTGCTGTCGAAAATACTTCACATCGCTGCCCCAGGTTTGGCCACGGCAGGCAACCTGGCCCCTAGGAAAGGAGCGTCTTGATCTCCACCTCGGATTTGAGCGTGCGGTGCACGGGGCATTTGTCGGCGATCTCCAGCAAACGTGCCCGTTGCGGCGCATCGAGTGGCCCCGCGAGTTCGACCGTCCGCTGGATTCGGTCAATCTTGCCTTCCTTGGTCTCACATTCAGCACAGTCTGCAGCGTGGATCTTGGCGTGAGTCAAAGTGACGCGGACGTCCTCGAGGGGCCATTTCTTGTGGCGGGCGTAAAGGCGCAACGTCATCGCCGTGCAAGCTCCAAGCGCACCGAGCAGAAGGTCATATGGTCCCAAGCCGAGGTCGTCACCGCCCACCCCCACCGGTTCGTCACTCACCAGCGTGTGGCGCCCTGCCTCAACGTTGACGGCAAAGTTGCCCGAACGGTCGCTGACTCGCACAACGCCCACCGGCAGAGACTCCGCTCCGGGTGTCGACGCCACCTCGCTTGAAGGGGCGGGAGCAGGCAAATACCGCTTAGCCCAGGCAGCGATGAGCCCTGCGGCGTACGTGGCATCGCTGTGACTGTTGAGCAGATGGTCGGCATCGTCGAGCGATACGAAGGATTTGGGGTGCAGTGCCTGTTCGAAGATTCGGCGTGCGTTGTCTACTCCAACAATCGTATCGCCGGGCGCGTGCAACACAAGCAAAGGCCGATGCAACGCATGGATTCGCTCGGCCTGAGGCTGGGAGGCTACGTCGTCTAGAAATTCCCGCCGCAACGTGAACTCCCGACCCGAAAGCGTTACACGGGCCTCTCCGTTGGACTCGATGAGAGCCAGCCCCTCCCCAAAATGGCGCGTAACGTGTGCCGGTTCGAAGGGCGCGCCGAGCGTCACCACAGCACACGCATCGGCAATGCGGTGTGCAGCGGCCAGAACGGCTGCGCCACCGAGCGAATGCCCGATGAGGAGCGCTGGCGATCCATGCTCACTTCGCAGCCAGTCGGCCGCCGCGACTAGATCGCCGACGTTTGAACTGAAATGGGTGTTCGCGAAGTCACCGCCGCTGCCACCCAACCCTGTGAAATCGAAGCGAAGCACGCCGAACCCGGCCTCGACCAACGCACGCGAAATGTAGGAGGCCGCTTTCGAGTCTTTGGAGCACGTGAAACAGTGTGCGAAGACAGCCCACGCTCTTGGCAAAGTGTTTGGTTTATCAAGCCGTGCAGCCAGCAAATGGCCGAGGCTCCCGGGAAATTCAACTTTAAGGCTAGTCATGTTTCACTGAAGTTGATACGCATGCAAGACAGCAATCGAGGTTGCTACGACTCCAAGATTCGAACACGAAATCTATTCACACGCCAGCGTGTACTACAGACTCGATGAAGCACTTGATTGCCCCAGCCAAATATGACACTGTGCGCTTCGCCTTCCCTGAAATTTCGACATGCGTACATTGAAAGCTTGTCTGCACATTTGGCATGGAAGTTTGGCGCCAAGACTGCGCAGCAAAGGTCGACCGAGCCGCACATCCTGGTCGTTACTTCTAGAATGAACGGATGACTTCTTCCGTTGACAAAGATCCCACCGAACCAAGCAATTTTCTGCGCAACGTCATCGAAAACGACCTTGAACTAGGCGTCTATGCAGCGCGCAAATGGGGAGGCAGCCCCGGCGACGCGCAACACCATGCGCAAGGCATGCTAGACCCGGCCAAGGTCCGCACTCGATTCCCGCCTGAACCCAACGGCTACCTGCACATCGGGCATGCCAAGAGCATCTGGCTTAACTTCGAGCTCGCCAAGAAATACTGTGGCGTGTGTCACCTGCGCTTCGATGACACCAACCCGGAGAAAGAAGAGCAGGAATACGTCGATAGCATCCGCGACGCGGTGAAGTGGCTGGGCTACGAAACCTGCCTGGCTGACAGCCCCGTGGCTCCCGGCACCCTGCAGCCGCACGAATACTTCGCCAGCGACTACTTTGACTTCATGTACCGCGCGGCCGAGTACCTGATCATCGCCGGGCTCGCCTACGTGGACGAGCAGACGCCCGAGCAAATGCGCGCCGCGCGCGGGGACTTCAACACACCCGGAACTGACAGCCCGTTCCGTACCCGCAGCCCCGACGAGAACCTGGCGCGCTTCCGCCAGATGCGAGACGGCGAGCTCGTAGACGGTGCCGCCATCCTTCGCGCGAAGATTGACATGGCCAATCCCAATATCAACCTGCGCGACCCTGCGCTCTACCGCATCCGTCGGGCGACGCACCACAACACAGGCGACAAATGGTGCATCTATCCGATGTACACCTTTGCACATCCGATTGAGGATGCGTTGGAGCAGATCACCCATTCGATCGCCACATTGGAGTTCGAAGACCAGAGACCGTTCTACGACTGGTTGCTTTACCGTTTGGCAGAAGGCGGGTTGATCGCCAGCCCGCATCCGCGCCAGTATGAATTCGCGCGGCTCAATGTGACGCACATGGTCACCAGCAAGCGCAAGCTGCGCCAGCTGGTCGAAGACGGGCACGTCGATGGCTGGGACGACCCACGGATGCCAACCCTCGCAGGCCTCCGCCGGCGCGGCTACACGCCCGAAGCGCTCAGGCTCTTCTGCGAACGCAGCGGCGTGACGAAGTCCGGCGGCTGGATCGACTACGCGAGCCTCGAAGCGACCCTCCGCGACACGCTCGACCCCATCGCCCCGCGCGCGATGGCCGTGCTCGACCCGGTCAAGCTCGTCATCACCAACTGGGCCGAGCTGATGGGCAGCGACGCCTCACTGGACGACTGCACCGCCCCCGTAAACCCGCGCGACCCCGAAGGCGGCATGCGCCGCTTCAAGATCGGCCGCGAGGTGTGGATCGAACGCACCGACTACGAAGATGTGCAGCCAAAGGGTTTCTTCCGACTGTTCCCCGGCAACAAGGTGCGCCTGAAATACGGTCACACCATCGTGTGCACGGGCGCCACGCGTGACGCTGACGGCAAGCTGGTCGAAGTGCAGGCCACGCTGATGCCCGATACAAAGAGCGGCACGCCAGGCGCGGATGCGGTAAAGGTGAAGGGCAACATTACCTGGGTCGCCGTAGCCGATGCGGTACCGGTCGAGGTGCGCTTGTATGAACGGCTGTTTACCACGGAGCAACCGGGCAGCGGGGAGTTGCTGGATGAGCTGAATAAGGCGAGCCTCGTGACATGCTCGGCCTTCGCAGAACCGTCATTGTCTGTAGCGCAGGTTGGCGGTGTGGGGTTTCAGTTCGAGCGGCACGGGTACTTCGTGGTGGATGCAAAAGCGTCACACGATGGAAAGCTTGTGTTCAATCGGGCTGCTGGGATGCGAGACGGTCGGGAGAAGTAAGCAGCGCACTACGGATCCGCGCACGGAGAGACACCCACCCCAGGCAGAACGGCGCGCGCAAGAGTACGGGGAGCTGCGAGCAAAGGTCGAGCGGCACTCACCGACTTGACGAGCTCCACGTTCACAGCGGATGCGCTCGCCTCTACCAATGCCAATCAAATCCAGACGCAGGACAGCATGGCGCGCCGCCGTGAAAGGCCCGAAGTTTATGCGCCGCCGTACCTCTCAGTTTTTATGTGGGCTGCGGTTATCCCGGCATCGACAAGTCCATTAGCAACAGCTTCGACGAACCGATTGGCGCCGCATACGTAAACATGACGAGGCGTGTGGTCCCAGCGGGCAAGCACGTTTGCAATTGCCGCGGCATCAAGCCGGCGCCCCAGGTCGGAATGCCGCGGTGGTGGCTCGCGCGTGGTCACTGCGATGAAAGTGAAGTCGGGCCGTGCTGCTTCGAGTTCAAGCAACTCGGCATGGAAAGGAAGATCGGCTGGGGTGCGTGCGGAGCAGACCAACAGCACGGGCATAGGCACCGGCCGCGGTTCAGCCATAGTGGCCTTCGGCGCAACTTCCTCTGTGGGGTCCGCGGCCCACGCGCGCACCATCGCCATCAACGGCGCGATTCCCGAACCGCCCGCAATCAACAACAGCGGCCCGCCATCGGCGGGTCCCCAGACGAAATGCCCACCGAGCGGCCCACGCACCTCGATACTTTCGCCCACCTCCGCGATGTCATGGAAAAAAGGCGACACCTCACCATCTTCGAGCTTCTCGATGATGATTTCGACGGTATCGGCGCGAGGCGCCGATGCAATGGAATAGCTGCGTTGTGCGACATAACCATCGGGCGCGGTCAGCCGCACACTGATATGTTGTCCCGCACGGCGCGATGCCAGTTCCGACACATCGAGAAAGAAGCTCTTGATGCGTGGCGTGAGCTGCGAGATGCGCTCGATCTTCGCGTTGCGCCACGGACCTTGTTGCTCGCTGGACGTCATCAAGAATCGTCCGAATAGCGTTGCTGCCGCCAAGGATCGCCGTAAATGTGATATCCGCGCAGCTCCCAGAATCCAGCCTCATCGCGCGCGGTGAACTTGAGCCCCTTAATCCACTTCGCGCTTTTCCAGAAGTACAGGTGTGGCACCAATAAACGTGCCGGGCCGCCGTGTTCAGGCGCCAACGGCCGACCGTCGAAGTGCGTCGCAACCATGGCGCGACCGCCTAGCAAATCGGCAACTGGCACGTTGGTATCGTAGTCGTCTAGCGATAGCGCTAGCAGCCAGGGCGTCGGGGCCGCAATGCCGGCGTCGGCGAGCAGAGCGTCGATGGTCACACCTTCCCAGCGCGTGTCGAACTTCGACCAAGTCGTCACACAGTGGATGTCACCCTCCCAGACGGAGCGTGGCAGCGCCAGGAACTCGTTCCAGCTCCAACTTTTCAATGGCCGCGGGCCGTCGCTCAGAGTAAACCGCCAAGCAGCTAAGTCGATGCGCGGCACCGGTCCTTTCGAGAGCACCGGAAAGTCGTCGGTCTTGAACTGGCCCGGCGGCAATCGGTTGGCAATATCAGCCGTGGGCCGTCGCCCGCTAAATCCGCGTGTAACCATATCGAGGGCTCCTGTTTGTCGTTTAAGGCCAAGGCTAACGTTCTTTGCTCAAAAGTGCACTGCCATTTGGTCTGTTGTGCCATTTGGGAGCCCGCCCCTTGCCGGGCGTGCTGGATTCGCGCCCAGTGCGGCCCCACGGAAAGTATTGCTGCACCGCTGGCCTAGCTCCAACAATTTCAGGAGCCAGTAAAACGCCTGCCTAGTCGTTTGTCTATGGGTCCATCCGCATTGGAATTCGACAACCACCAAACTGTAGGGGTGCTGGCTCTGCCGATGGTCCGACTTTTAGCACCCATCGTCCTGACCTCTGGAGCACCCCTGCATGGTCGAACCCGTTACTCCGAATCGGACGCACGGCGTACTTAACAAGACGCACCGGCGTCTTGTAGCGCTTGCCTTCGGCTCAACATGAGGAAGAATGAAAGGATGCCTCCTGTGGGTAACGCCATCGCGTCGCTCGCAGCGGCACGGATTCGATCAAGCGCAGTTCGGCTTGCGAACTTGACTGCATGGTCCGGACTACAAGGAGTCGCAACATGGGTTTGAAAGAAACCGCCATCCTCGCCGGAGGTTGCTTCTGGGGCATGCAGGAGTTGGTACGCAAGATTCCTGGTGTCGCGAGTACACGCGTCGGCTACAACGGCGGCGACGTTGCCAATGCCACTTACCGCAATCACGGCACGCATGCCGAGGCGCTCGAAGTGGTATTCGATCCGGCGTTCATCAGTTATCGCGAGGTGCTGGAATTTTTCTTCCAGATTCACGATCCCAGCACGCCCAGCCCGCCGGGCAACGAAAGCGGGTGGTCTTACCGTTCCGGCATCTACTTCACTACGCCAGAGCAGCGGCAGATCGCGCTGGAAACGATTGCCGACGTCGACGCCTCGGGCCTGTGGCCGGGCAAGGTGGTCACCGAAGTCAAACCCGCCGGCCCCTTCTGGCAGGCCGAGCCGGAGCACCAGGACTATCTGCAACGTCGTCCGAATGGTTACACCTGCCACTTTCCACGCCCGCAGTGGAAGCTCCCCAGGCGGGTGGCTACATGCGCTTGAGGGCTGCCCCTGGTCAGCCAGTGCGCGGTCCCGGACAGTACTCTCACACAAAGATTTCATGACGAACGACCAAGACCCTGTGAATGCCCCGCAGTTGCGAGTTCCGCAGTGGATCGATGCGCACGGGAACCCGAGCTGGCCGCTCGAGCTGGCCGATCTCGGAGACGAGTTCAAGGTTATTTTTTGCTTCCAGCACGGGTGCCCGGGTTGTCATAGCCACGGATTTCCGACTCTAAAAGCGCTGGTTGAAGCGCTGTCCGGGCAGGGCTTCGGCTTCGCAGCCGTGCAAACCGTGTTCGAGTCTGCCGAGATAAACACATTCGATCGTTTGCGCGAGACGCAGCAGCGCTACGGGTTGTCAATCCCATTCGGGCATGACCCGGCCGTGGACCGCTATCCGAGCCTGATGGCGGATTTCGAGACGCGCGGCACACCGTGGTTCATCGTCATCGATCCGCTGGGGGAGGTCATTCACAGCGACTTCCGCCTCGATACCGAGCACCTGTTGGGGACCTTCGGCGGCGCCGACGAACTGCCTCAGGCCATGTGACGCCGCCTGCCGAATACCCCCAGAACCTGGAGCATGAAATGCAAGCCAACGTGACCGCCCCGCACGATCCGCCCGCCGACCCGGCGTCCCGAGCAGCGCTGTACATGCCGTTCGACAACAGCTACGCGCGTGATCTCGAGGGCATGTATGCGAGGTCGAGCCCAGCCGGCTCGCCCGCGCCTCGGCTGCTGCGGCTGAACCGCAACCTGGCTGAAGAGCTCGGTCTGGACGCCGACGAAATGTCCTCGGCCGCCGGCCTCGCTATGCTCGCCGGTAATGCCGTGCCGGCTCTGGCGCAGCCATTGGCGCAGGCTTATGCCGGGCACCAGTTCGGCGGCTTCTCGCCGCAACTCGGCGATGGCCGCGCCCTGCTGCTGGGCGAACTCGTCGACCGCCACGGCCGGCGCCGTGACATCGCCCTGAAGGGATCGGGCCGAACCCCGTTCTCGCGTCGTGGTGACGGCAGGGCCGCACTTGGACCCGTGCTGCGGGAGTACCTGATGGGCGAGGCCATGCATGCCCTAGGCATCCCCACCACGCGCGCGTTGGCCGCGGTAGCCACCGGCGCGACCGTACAGCGCGCGCAGATCTTGCCTGGCGCCATCCTGACGCGCGTGGCAGCCAGCCACTTGCGTGTAGGCACCTTCGAGTACATCGCCGCCAGAGGCGACGAGGTCCTGCTGCGCCGGCTGGCCGACTACGCCATCACGCGTCACGATGTAGCACTGGCCGGCACCCCCGCCCCCTACCTGGGTCTGCTGCAGGCGGTGGTCGAGCGCCAGGCTTCGTTGGTCGCCCGCTGGATGGGCGTGGGCTTTATCCACGGCGTCATGAACACCGACAACATGACGATCTCCGGCGAAACGATCGACTACGGCCCTTGCGCTTTCATGGAGCACTTCGACCCCAATGCCGTATTCAGCTCAATCGACACCTCAGGCCGCTATGCCTATGGCAATCAGCCGGCGATTGCGCAGTGGAACTTGGCACGCTTGGCCGACGCTTTGCTGCCCCTGATCGACGCCGATGCCGAGTCTGCGGCCCAACGCGCCGGCGCGGCTGTCGAGGCATTTGCCGAACGCTTCGACTTTCATTGGACGTCCGTCCTGCGGCTCAAGCTGGGCTTGGACGGCAGCAGCGGGGACGACCGCGCGCTGGCCGACGACTACCTGAAGCTGATGAGCCAGTACCGCATCGATTTCACGCTCGCGTTTGCCCGCCTGGCCGACGCGGCCCAAGGCAACGACACGCCGCTTCGCGCGCTGTTCGGAGGCACGGGCGCTGCGCTGGAACTTTGGCTGAAGCGCTGGCGCGAGCGCACCCAGGCGGTCGGCACGAGCCAGGTCGAACTGGCGGCGGCCCTGCGGAGCGCCAATCCGATCTACATCCCGCGTAACCATCACGTCGAAGCAGCGCTAGCGGCGGCCGTGGAGCGCGATAACTTGGCACCTTTCGAGCGCCTGCTGCGGGTGCTGGAACACCCTTTCGACGAGCATCCAGCAGACATCTCGTTAGCCGAGCCCGCGCCGGCAGAGCTGACGGAAAACTACCGAACTTTCTGCGGCACCTGAACGGCGGATAGCCGGGCGCAACTACTCAACTCCACCCGAAGGAACAACCATGCAAAACGACAGCGTACAAGCTGGCATCACGGGAGAACCCCCGCCCGAACTGGGCGTGACGCAATGGATCGACGCAGCCGGCCAGCCCCTGGCCGACTATGGCCTAGACAAGATGCGCGGGAAATTCAAGCTGATCTTCTGCTTCCAAGACGCCTGCCCAGGCTGCCACCTGACCGGCTTTCCGTCGCTGGTCCGTATGGTCGAGGCTTTTCGCGGTTCGCCCTTCGTCAGCTTCGCGGCGGTGCAGACGGTTTTCGAGGACTTCGAATCCAACACCGTAGATAGGGTGGCAGCGAACCAACGCAAATACGCACTGCCGATACCGTTCGGCCACGACGCCGGCGCCGGTCGCGTGGGCGCCAGTTCTGTGCTGATGCAGCGCTACCGTAACGGCGGCACGCCCTGGTTCATCCTTGTCGATCCCAGTGGCGCGGTGGTTTACAACTACTTCCGCATCGACGTCGAAAAACTCATTGCCGAGCTCAAACGCGCCGAGTCGGCGCCGCCTTTGCCCACGCCAGATGCAGGAACCATCACCTGGCGAGACGTCATCGAGCACGCGAAAGGCAATAATCCACCTCCGCCACGGCGACTCGAGCTCGACGACGCGCAATGGCGCCAGCGCCTGACGCCAGAGCAGTACCGTGTCACGCGACAGAGGGGAACCGAACCTGCGCACAGCTCGGACATGTGTGCCTTGTTCGAACCCGGTGTTTACGGATGCGTGTGCTGCGGTACCGAACTGTTCGACGCTTCGAGCAAGTTCCGAAGCAAGAGTGGTTGGCCCAGCTTCAGGCAGGCGCTGGCGCCTGGGCTGATCGCGCACCACTACGATTCGAGCCATGGGATGACGCGCATCGAGACCACCTGCAATGTGTGCGACGCGCACCTGGGCCATGTTTTCCCCGATGGGCCCGAGCCCAGCGGCCTGCGCTACTGCATGAACGCTGCGGCGTTGGTCAAGTCATGATGAACTTCGACACTATCGTTATCGGTGCTGGACAGGCAGGGCCATTTCTGGCGGCCAAGCTCGTGGATCGCGGCCGCAATGTCGCACTGGTGGAAGCCCGCGACCTTGGCGGCACCTGCGTCAACCGAGGCTGCACTCCCACCAAGACTTTGCGCAAGTCGGCGCGAGTGGCCTACCTGGCGCGTCGTGCGGCCGAGTTCGGTGTGCAAGTGGGCCCAGTGAAGGTCGACTTCGCCGTCGCTATGCAACGCATGCAAGACAGGGTCGACCAGGCGCGGTCAGGACTCGAGAGCTGGCTCGGCGGGTTGCAGGGCCTGCGCATCATTAAAGCCCACGGCCGGCTGATGGGTCGCGATGGTGGCGAGTTCCTGGTGCAGGCGGGCGAGCACATACTGCGCGCGCCCCAGATCATCTTGAACACGGGTACGCGCCCGTCCGTGCCGCCAATTCCGGGTCTGGCGGAAAACCCGTACCTTGACAGCGAGGGACTGTTGGCGTTGCGCGAGCTGCCCCGCAAGTTGGTGATCATCGGAGGTGGGTACATCAGCCTTGAGATGGCGCAAATCTTTCGCCGCCTCGGCAGCAAGGTCGCCATCATCGAGACGGGGCCGCGCTTGACGGGAAGGGAAGACGCCGACGTATCTGCTGCCATCACCGAGATGCTGCAGTCCGAGGGCATCGACGTCTACATCGGCGTGTCTATTGCGGCTGTCACACCGGGGGAAACTGAGGGCGGCACCTGTGTTCAACTTGCAGACGGTCGCATCATTGGCGGTAGCCACCTGCTGGTAGCTGCCGGTCGCGTGCCCAACACCGACGATCTGGGCTTGGATAGCGTGGGCTTGAGGGCCAACATGCGTGGCTACATCGGCACCAACGATCGGCTCGAAACCGAAGTGCCTGGCATCTGGGCGCTGGGGGACATCAACCAGCGCGGGGCCTTCACTCACACCAGCTACCACGATCAGGATGTTCTGGCCGAGAACCTCGCGGGGGGGCAGCGCAGCGCCGACGCGCGCAACAGTATTTACGCCATGTTCACCGATCCACCACTGGCACACGTGGGGCTGTATGAAGCCGAGGCCAAGCGCCTAGTGGAAAAGGAGGGTCGGCGTATTTCACAGGCCGTGCACGCGATGAAGGACGTGAGCCGGGCGAAGGAAGAGAGTGAAACCGTGGGCTTGATCAAGCTGCTCATCGATGAAGACAGCGGCCTGTTCCTGGGCGCCACGATGCTGGGCATCCAAGCCGACGAGATCATTCAATCCATTGGGCTGGTGATGGCCAGCCAGGGCACCTGGCGCACGGTGCGTGAGGCGCTGCCCGTGCACCCCACCGTCACGGAATTCCTGCCCACCATCATCGACCGCCGCAAGCCCCTGGTCGCGAACTGAATAGAGGGAGCAAAGATGCCCATCAATCGATCCTTTCTAGGCCGCAATCGCGGCGTCGACAATCACGGTGGTCGTTTGCCTCCGGGACAATCACTGACCGAAAATTTCCCGGTCCTGACCTCTGGCCCTGCACCGCGCCCGCTTAGCGAAGCCGAATGGGCGCTGACCCTGAAAGTCGGCCCGCAGCTGGTGGCCCACTGGACCTTGGCCGATTTCAGGGCTTTGCCGCAGAGCGAGCAGGTGGTCGACATTCACTGCGTGACCACTTGGTCCAAGTTCGACACGCGTTGGCGTGGCGTCACGGTGGACGACCTTCTCGCCGCAGTCGGAGTGCATTCACCCACCCCATGGGTGCTTGCCCACTCGCAGGACGGCTACAGCACCAACTTACCGCTGGCGGACCTGACGCAAGGACGCGCCATGGTCGCCACCCACTTCGACGACAAGCCCCTGACGCACGAGCACGGCGGGCCGGCACGCCTGTTGGTGCCGCACCTGTATTTCTGGAAATCGGCCAAGTGGTTGAGCAGCCTTCAGTTCACGTCTAAGGAAGAACCCGGGTTCTGGGAAGTGCGCGGCTACCACTTGCGCGGTGACCCGTTCAAGGAAGAGCGCTATGGCTGAGCTTGTCGACAGCGCAAACGAGCCGTTGATCTGGCACGAAGCACAAGTGAACTTGGCCGTGCGGCGTAACGCTTGGAGCGCCCCCTCTGTGCACCAATGCAACCTAGAAACGCAATATGAAACCTGATGTCCTACTCTACACAACGAGTTGGTGCCCGTACTGCCATCGGGCCAAGGCTCTTCTCAAGGCAAAAGGAGTGCAATGGAAAGAGCTCAACATTGAGGCAGACCCAGCTCACCGGCATGCCATGACGGAGGCGTCTGGTCGAGACACCGTACCGCAGATATTCATCAATGGTACGCATGTCGGTGGCTCAGACGATCTTGCCGATCTCGAAGCCAATGGAGAGCTTGACAAACTTCTCGCGACCATTCCGCCTTCGAATTGAGCGGTAACGGCTCGGGCACGAGGGCCCGCGCACCAAGTGCTCGTTGATCGGACGCCCTGGACCCGGCCATTTCGAAGAATCGCTTCATTGTTTCGATGATCAGCATCTCCTAGGTTGTTGTAGCGAAAGCAATGTGCGACGGGGCACAGTTGGAAGTGATCAAGAAGTACGTCCAGCCACAAGACAGGCCGCACTGACAGAGGTCAAGCATTCCCCCGCGCTCAAAAGGGGACGGCTAAGCTTAAGCGTGAGTTCGCGCCCGACCCGCTCTGAACACGGCTCCCACTCGTGCATTGCTGGGACCCTTCCCCCTCATTGCGAGTAGCATGCTGCCAAGAAAGAAAGTCTTTGAGGAAACTCGGCTATGAGTGACTACAAACCTATCAGTTGCGAGTTCCATGATGTGCTGGAATCTCTCGCGACTAGGCATAAGAATGCCGAGGTTGAATACCTCAATACAGACGGAGAAACTTGCAAGCTCAACGCAGTAATCCGGGACGTGTACGCGCGCGGAGGCGTTGAGTTTCTTGCCTTGAGCTCGGGTGATACGTTGCGGCTGGACCAGCTTGTGTCCGTCAATGGCGTCAGGCTCTCGGACTTTTAGCGGACCAATCATCTTCCTATGAACCAAGTCGTCAGGTACCTCACCAAGTCTCGATTCAAGCTGGCCGCCGAGTGTCCCAGGAAGCTCTACTACACGGGCAAGAAAGACTACCTCGACCGCTCGCTTGATGACAGCTTTCTGGCCGCCTTGGCCGAAGGTGGCTACCAAGTGGGCGAACTGGCCTGCCTGATTCATCCAGGCGGCATCCGCGTTGACGACCTCGACCATCAAGTGGCGCTCGCTAAGACCGCTGAGCTCCTGCAGCAGGACGAAGTCACCATCTTTGAAGCTGCGATAGCGGCGGGAAATCTGTTCGTGCGCGTCGATGTCTTGCGCAAGAGCGGTACGCGCATCGAAGTCATTGAAGTGAAAGCGAAGTCCTATAACGCAAAGAAGGATGGTGATTTCAAAGGCGCCAAGGGCCAATTAAAGTCAGACTTCCTGCCATACCTGCAGGACGTCGCTTTTCAGCGCTACGTGGCAGTGGCGGCGCTCCCTGGTCATCAGGTCCACGCGTTCCTGATGCTTGTCGACAAAGAGCAATCCTCGACAGTCGATGGACTCAATCAGCGCTTTAAGGTGGTCGTGGAAGGAAGGCGCCTGAAGGTCCAGGTTACACCAGGCACGACGCCGGAATCCCTTGGCCAGTGCCTGCTGGCCAAGGTGCCGGTAGACGGACAGGTCGACATGATTCTGTCAAGCACTCTCGCGGTAGGGCCGGCGGATCTGCGCCCCTTCCGTGCAGCCGTGGATGCGTTCGCTCTTGCCTACTCTCAGGACACGCCGCTACTCCCCCTTCCATCATCGGCTTGTGGTGGTTGCCAGTTCAAAGCACCCAGCTGGCCACTAGCCGAGCAACCCAAGAGCGGCTTCCACGAGTGCTGGTCACAAGCATTCAACTGGGGAGAGCCAGACTTCAACGGCTCGACGGTTCTAGACCTTTGGAACTTCCACGGAAAGACCCAACTTATCGACCAGGGAGTACTGAAGGCAAATCAGGTAACGCTGGATGACTTGAAGTTCGACGGCGAAGAACCTGGCGTTGACGGTATGACGCGCAAGCACCGTCAGTGGTACGTCTGCCAGCCAGCTTGGCCAGGTGGCGGCGAATACTATTTCGACGGCGAAGGCTATCTAAATGCAAGGGCTGGATGGAAGTTCCCTTTGCACTGCATCGACTTTGAGACAAGCGCTGTGGCAATCCCCTTCGCGAGCGGTCGGCATCCGTACGAGATCACCGCCTTCCAGTTTTCGCATCATGTCGTCCACGAAGATGGCCGGGTGGAGCACCGGAGTGAGTGGCTCTGTGCCAAACCTGGTGTCGATCCGAACATTGATTTCGTCCGTGCGCTACGCGATGCCCTCAGCAACGATGATGGGACGATTTTTCGATGGTCCGCGCACGAGAACACCGTGCTGAACAAGCTGCGTGAAGAGTTGCTTGCGTCGGCTGCGCCTCCCCCAGACAAGGACGCGCTGGTGAATTTCATTGAGTCCATCACGTCAAGGTCGGTGTCGCCCAAGGAGAAGATTCACGGGCCCAGGACCATGGTTGACCTTTGCGACATCGCAGAGAAGTTCTACTTCCACCCGTCCACCAAGGGCAGCAACTCACTGAAAAAGGTGCTCCCGGCACTGATGAAGAGTTCGATAGTGCTGCGCGAAACCTACGGGAAGGCGACATACGGCGGCAAGGGTGTCAGCTTGAACTTTGTGGAGCCGATCGCTTGGTGGCAGGAGCGCGATGGCCAAGTGATGGACCCGTACGCGCTTTTACCTCCGGTATTCGATGACGTTTCGCGCGATGAGACCGATGCAGCCGATGAAGGCCTGTCCGAGGAATTGAAGGAGGGTGGCGCAGCAATGGCCGCCTACGCTCGGCTCCAGTTCGAGGATCTGTCTGATACTCGCCGCGCAAGCATCGAGAGCGCCCTACTTCGATACTGCGAGCTGGACACGCTGGCGATGGTGATGGCAATCCAAGCATGGGACCACATGGCGGCTACCTCCTCGAGGACCTGACTTGGGCAGCGCACGCGTCTGTTCTGTCGTTTTTTAGGCCCTGGCTCTGGCTTGATAGAACGACTTCCACGACGCTGAGCTCGTCGTCAGAGAAAGCGCCTCACGCCCACCCAAGGGCCGCAAACACGTGCTTTGCCGCGCTATCCTCAGTTCGAGCGTGCAGCCCGCCATGCAGTAGCTCGCGGCTTCGGTTAGCCCTGTCCATGAAACTCGTGGCATGGTCACCACTGATGCCGCTTGCTACATTGCCTCCGGTCCGAGCGAGATCGGGAACAGTCATTCCAAAGACTCCGCTGATGGTGATGCCGAGCCTGGGATTCCCGATTTGTAGGAAGTCGCTGCGGAACTGCACGACGAAGTCGAAGAAGCCCAAGACGCAATCCTGTAGGGTCTTCTGGGGTGCTGCAGTTAGTGCTGTAACTGCGATCGTTTCGATGACGAAAGAGCGCACTTGGGCCGTTGCGGGCAGTGACCTGTTCCATGCCTTCAAGAGTTTTATTGCCGGCACGGCCCAGCCATCGCACAGCTGATTGGCCTTCGTCAGCGCCGTGTGGTGCAGCTGAGGCGAGGACTTGATCCAGGCATCGTCCTTCCGGTCGCCGACCCAGATGTAGTCGCTCCCCGGTATCTCGATAGCCGGAACGCAGTCGATATCGATGTGCGAAAGCTCCAACCTGATGGAGCGACGTTGCGTAAAGGCTGAGGACTTTTCGTAGCGGTAGCGAACCGCGTCCGCGAACGAGCGCAGAACAACGCTAGGTTCGGGCCGCGTTGAAAAAAACCCCGTTGCCCACTTGGACTCATCGATCAAGAAGATGATGTCCACGTCGCCTAGCGGATTCACCGCGGTGCCTCTGACATAGCTACCGCTCAAGAAGCTACGGAGGATTCGGTTACCGATGCCGCCCGTGTCCATGAGATCTCGCAAGTACTTGTGACTGGCACTTGCGGCCTTCTTCTGAGTCGCCGTCGGCTCAACTTTGCTCGCCATGCCCCTGAGAAGTCCCTCGATATTCCTCACGTTCAACCCCGGATAAGTTGAGTCACTAGATCGGTCAGGAGTGCTGCGCTAGCTGCTGGCCGCCATGGTGAGCGAGGGGACGTAGCCGCCGCCACGTTCGCCGTCGAAGTCGAACTCGTACAACGTTACCGGCTTCAAAACCTTGATATGCCGGCCGAGGAAGAACGCAAAGCTGTATGGCGCCGCCATGAACAGATGCAATGCAGGGCGAACTGCGGTGCCCGCTCCAGACCTCAGATCCTTCAGGTGGTTAGCCAGTCGGTCTGCCAGTTGATCGGCGTGGGCGCCATTCAACACTGCAGCCTGTGATGCGCCACTCTCGAGGCTTGCGACCACCAAGCGGCCAACGCTCGGCTTGCCCAGGAGGTCGGCACGAACTTGTTGTTCCGTGGTCCGGGTGATGGACACTGCTACAGCCACCTCGGCTCCGCCGGTTTCCAGGTCAAACTCACTGAACTTCCAGCTCGGCCAGGTGGGGTTTACAGGCACGTCATCGGCAGCCCAGATGGCAGCACCACCACGAGTGCGCTGCTCGAGCTCCACAATTTTTCCGGACTTGGTGTCCAACACGGTCCCCGCGGCGAACGCCAGCGTCAGGTGAGTGTCCATCGCGAGGCGAAATCGCTGCTCCTTCTGCCCGGCCGAACGAATGAATACGTTCAGCTTTGGCAGGAGGTCCTTTTCCCATGTGAACTCGGGCCTCAGGTAGCGGTCGGAGAACTCAGGCAAAAGATTGAGGACCTCGTCGCAGCGCGCCTCCAGGCGGTCGAAGCCATGCTCAAACGACTTGACGCCGAAGACCTTCGCCGGCGGCGGCGCCTGGTCTGCGAACAACTTTTCGTCCCCGCAGGCCTCGCGGAACGACTTGGCGTCGAATTCGTTTCGGCCTTGTACAAGCCAGTCGTATGGCAGTTGGTCATAGCTCGTCGAGCTGGATCCTGGATCGCTCGGCTTGAGGCCATACGAGTGCAGCGCCTCATTCATGCGCTGTCGGAAATCATCCAACGACTCTGACACTGAGGTCAACGCGAGACGTTCGCAGAATGCGCGTAACTCTGCTTCATCCACCTTGAGATGCTGCTTCCAGATTTCGCGTGCCAACCAGTATTTACTCTGTTTTGTCGTGCCCTGGAAGAACTCATCGAGTTTCAATGTGTGGTGCTGCTGCTCAACCAGTTTGTGGAGAACGTCTTCTAGATGAACGCGGTGGTTGGTCATGAGCCGGATGCGTGAAGCAAAGCCTCCGGACTGGTCAGACAGGTGGGCATCTCGAGCACGCTGCAGCAGCGACGTTGTCGTGGCACCGGAGTACTTGGGGTCTGTCAGGTCCACATGCGTGAACGTGCCGTTGCCTACGTGCCACTTGCACTGGAATCGCTCCACCTGCAGCCGCCTGCCAAACTGATCCAGCGGCCCCCGACTCGGGTCGTACTCCACCCAAACGTCATCGAATCCTCTGGGCCCAGACTCAAAGCCCACTCGGCGCACGGCCGTAGTGGAGCTCAACAGCCTGGCCGCATAGGTCCAGAAGACGCGCGCTTGGAAGGCCTGACCGTATCGAGGTGTGTTGACTGCCTGTGTCATCTGTTGTTGTGCATTTGATTAAGCAAGGCTCAGGTGAGCGGGAACATCGGGCCGAACAGGTCTCGCCATGCACGCAGCGCCTCACCGTTCTTGCCTTGTCGGACGAGATGGATGGCATGGTCGGCCGCCCTTGCTGCAGCCGTCAGCAGCTTTTTCGCCCGCTCGACGCGCGCAGCGTCCATCGACCCACTGATGGGAGGGCCAAGCTTCGCCGGGTCTTCCCACGTGTCGCCGATGCGGTCTGAAAGAGTGGCAAAGAAAGACTGAATCTCCCGGTCGAACTGCCCTCCCCAGCCGCCGTGCAGGCACTCGAGCGCTGTTAATTTCCACGCAGAACTGACCCGCCATTTCCATCTCAAACTGACCCACCCTTTGGCTTGAGCCGGAAGGCTCAAGATGTGGATAAGATTTTGTTTCTCTCCTTCTTCATGGGCGGTTGTTGGACTGCACTGCTGTGCTTGAAGCGGTAGCTGTCGTTGCCTGTTTCCAGAATATGGCAGTGGTGGGTCAAGCGGTCCAGCAGGGCTGTGGTCATTTTGGCGTCGCCAAACACGCTGGCCCATTCGCTAAAGCTCAGGTTGGTGGTGATCACCACGCTGGTGCGTTCGTAAAGCGTCGAGAGCAGATGGAACAGTAGCGCACCACCAGATGAGCTGAAGGGCAGATAGCCCAGCTCATCAAGAATCACCAGATCGGTATGCACCAGCCTGTGGGCGAGCTGTCCGGCTTTGCCTTGTACTTTCTCTTGCTCCAAGGCATTAACCAATTCCACAGTAGAGAAGAAGCGCACCCTTTGACGGTGGTGCTCAATGGCCTGAATACCCAGTGCAGTAGCAATGTGCGTCTTGCCAGTACCGGGTCCACCGACAAGCACCACATTGTTGGCCTTCTCGATGAATTCACAGCGATGAAGGTTGCGTACCAAGGCTTCATTGACCTCGCTGTGGGCGAAGTCAAAGCCCGCCAGGTCCCTGTAGACAGGGAACTTGGCTGCCTTGAGCTGATAGGCAATGGAGCGCACTTCTCGCTCAGCACTCTCGGCCTTGAGCAGTTGCGACAGTATGGGGTGTGCTGCTTCAAAGGCTGGTGAGCCTTGCTCGGCAAGTTCTGTCACGGCCTGGGCCATGCCAAACATCTTGAGTTGGCGCAGCATGATGATGATTGCTGCAATGGCAGGGTCATGACGCATGGCGCACCTGTCGGAGTTGGTCGTAGCGCACGACGTTGGCCTGGGGCTCAACGATCAAGGCCAAGGCTTGGGGTGAGTGGATGGGCTCAGGCTGGGGCGCACCGTCAATCAGACGGTGCAAGACATTGATGATGTGGGTCTTGCGGGGTGCGCCATCCTCCAGAGCCAACTCGACAGCGGCTAGGACGGCTTGCTCATCGTGCTGCAACACCAAGGCAAGCACCTCCACCATCTCACGGTCGCCGCCAGGTTGCTTCAGGAGCAAAGCTTGCAGTCGTTTGAATGCGTCTGGCAACTCGGCAAACGGCGCACCGTTGCGCAATGCGCCAGGCTTGCGCTGCAATACGGCCAAGTAATGGCGCCAGTCATAGACCGTACGCCCAGAGCCTTGGTGATTGCGCTCAATGATGCGCGGGTGTTCACAGACGAACTGGCCTTCGGCCACGACGACCAGGCGGTCGGCATAAACCTGCAAGCTCACAGGCCGGTTGGCATAAGAGGCTGGCACGCTGTAGCGATTGCGTTCAAAGTGAACTAGGCAGGTGGGCGAGACCCGTTTGGCATGCTCGACAAAGCCGTCAAACGGCCGAGGCATAGGCATCAAGGCTGGGCGCTCCTGCACCCAAACATCCGCGACAGAGCCAGGCAATTGGCCATGCGCAATCTCTTGCCATAACTGCTGACACCGTTGCTCTAGCCAATCGTTGAGGGTTCTGAGTGTCGGAAACGCTGGTACAGATTGCCAGATACGATGGCGAGCGTCCCGAACATTCTTCTCGACCTGTCCCTTCTCCCACCCCGAGGCCGGATTGCAAAACTGTGCCTCGAACAGGAAGTGGCTGGCCATCGCACTGAAGCGGGCATTGACCTCTCTGAGCTTGCCACGGCCGACACGATCAACGGCTGTGCGCATGTTGTCGTAGATACCTCGCCTAGGGATGCCTCCTAACACCGCAAAGGCACGGTTGTGGGCATCGAACAGCATCTCATGGGTTTGTAGCGGATAGGCCCGTAGATAGAAGGCTCGGCTGTGGCTGAGCTTGAAGTGCGCTACTTGCAGCTTGGTGCGCACACCTGCAATGACAGCCCAATCCTCGCTCCAATCAAACTGGAAGGCTTCTCCAGCGCCGAAGACCAGGGGCACAAAAACGCCTCGCCCTGATGTCTGCTCCGCCGCATGACACTGAGCCTTCCATACTCTGGCAAAGGCAGCGACTCGGTTGTAGGAGCCGGTATAGCCCAACGCCTGCAAGTCCAGAAACATCTGCTTGATCGTGCGCCGCTGCTTGCGAGAGCGGTTGGCTTCTGTGCGCAACCAGCCAGACAGCTTGCAGGCAAATGGGTCTAGCTTGGTGACGATGGTGCGCTGTGCAAGACGAGGCTGCACAACGTCGGAGCGCAAATACTTGCGGATGGTATTGCGAGAAAGCCCGGTTCTGCGGGCGATCTCTCGGATGGACAGGTGCTCACGCAGAGCCCAGCGTCGAATGACACTCAAAGTAGCCACGTCAATCACTCCTGGTCTCCTGCTGCACAAGAAAGCAGCAGGCTAGGGTTAATGCGTGGGTCAGATTGAGATGGAAAAACCGGGGGCTAGTGGGTCACTTCTGGGTGGAAATCAACAC
>ERZ724515.172-NODE-172-length-21952-cov-7.300361_pt1 | contig 21952 bp, 19 predicted proteins | sample MGYA00376048_ERZ724515 | MGnify/ENA primary metagenome ERZ724515 (study PRJEB28724, sample SAMN07190885) | wastewater metagenome | isolation source: influent of sewage treatment plant in Hong Hong | place: Hong Kong | collected 2016-03-17 ... | reverse complement strand
TTTTGCTAAATTTTCTTTTATGATTTTTCTTCCAGGGCGACCTACAATATCACCAATAAAACCTATTCTCATTTATCTTCTTTTATAAATATTTTCATAATTGTATAAAAATAAGCTTTATTTATCTTTGTTTAGCTCTTTTGCACAAATAAAAGCTTCACTAAAAGCTATTTGAAAATTAAATCCACCAAGTTCTCCTGTTAGATCTAAAACTTCTCCTACAAAATAGAGGTCTTTTTGTTTTAGGCTCTCAAAAGTATCGTGATTTATCTCATTTGTATTCACTCCACCTTTTGTAACCTCAGCTTTTGTATATCCAAAATTTCCAGCTGGACTAAACTCATAATATTTTAAAACTTTTAACTTCTCTTTTTCATCATTTGTTAAACCTGAGATACTTTTATCTTCAAGTTCAATTGAAGCTAAAAATTCTTGTATAAATCTTTTTGGCAAAGGAAGTGCAGAAGAGATATTTTTATTTCCAACTAAAAAACTCTCTAACTTTTTCTTTGGTAAAAAATCAACTGCTAATTTTCCTTTTTTCCAATACAAAGAAGTGGTTAATATAACTGGACCAGAACATCCTTTGTGGGCAAATAAAAGTGAGCCTTCAAAAGTTTTACCATCTATAAAACTCTCAACATTTGTAGAAATTCCAGATAGATTTTTAAACCAAAACTGCTCTTTTTGAACAGTAAATCCCACAAGTGCAGGCTCTAGTTTTTCTATAGTATGATCAAACTTTTTGGCTATATCAAAACCAATACTTGAAGCTCCAAGCATAGAGTAAGACAAACCTCCACTTGCAACCACTAACTTTTTTGCTTCTATAGTTTTAAAATCTGTTTTTATTTTATAAATACCATCAAAATCCACATCTAAAACTTTTGTTTCTAGATATTTTTTTATGTGGGTTGTTAGTTTTGTAAACATATCTATTACATCTTGACTAGAGTTACAAAAGTATGTTCCTTTTACAATTTTTGGATTTATTTTAGGAAATACCCCATTTTTATTTAAAAAAGCCAAAAGTTCATTTTTTGAAAACTTTTCAAGTATTTTTTTGGCAAATTCTCTATCACCTAAATAGTTTTTATGTGTTACGAACTCATTTGTGATATTACATTTGGCTCCGCCAGAAACTTTTATTTTTGGAGCTAGTTTAGAACTTGTATCTATAATACAAATATTTTTATACTTTTTTTTATCCAGATTTGAAGCAAGCATCAAACCACTAGCACCTGCTCCAATTATCGCTATATCGTAAATAATCAATCCTTTTTGCAAATAAATCTATTTATTTCATCTTTAAATTCATATTGCAAAGTATATCCATTTGCTTTTAAAATATTATGAACTATATACAATCCAAGACCAAAAGAGTCCTTTGATTTGTCTTCATTTGAGAAAAATGGCTCAAAATAGTTTTCAAGTGGAAACTCAAGTTTTTTCCCAATATTTTCAAAAATTATCTCTTGATTTGAAGATTTAATAGTCACTTTTTTATCAAAAGAATATTTAATACCATTGTCTATTAAATTTTTAACTGCTATTGAAAAAAGTTTGAAATTTACATCTAATTTTTGATTTTCATACTCTAAAAGGACATCATCTTCATCAACCATTAAAATATCTTTTGCATTATCCACAATATCATCTAAAAAGTATGATTTTTTTTCGATAGTCTTAGAAGATGAAATCAACTCTTCTATTGTTGCAAACTCATTTATCAACGATTCTAGTCTATTAAAAACTGACTTTAGTTTTTCATTATTTTGCTCATTTAATTCAAGTTGAGTTAGTAATTTTCCTTTTGTAATAGGAGTTTTTAACTCATGCATGATGTTTCTAATAAATATATTTCTAGCCTCTTTTAAGCTTTTTAATTTTGAAGCTGTTTTTTTAAACTCTAGTGCAAGAAGCGAAACTTCATCTTTTCCTTTTAAGTTATCAAACTCAAAGTCAAATTTTTCATCACCTAAAGTTTTAACACTATCTTTTAAAAGTTTTAAAGGTCTTAATTTTTTTAAAGTAACCAAATATATCAAAATAATCATCACAAGTAAAATGGCAAATACCAAAGAGATATAAATCTGACTATTACTCTCATTTGGGGTATTTTCGTCTTTTATAAGTAAAAAATTCCCTTTTTTTGAAAGATAAAGATAATTATCTCCATCCAAATTTAATATTCTAAATATCTCATCATTTTTAATAGGATGTATTTTTTCTACTAAAAGTTTCGTTTTTGAATTATTTAGTACATTTTGAATTTCATTTCTGTCAAATATAATTTTGTAGTTCATCTCTTCAAAATTTCGCAATGAATGTTCACCTGAAATAAAATCTTGTTTATTTATAAGTCTAACTACAGGATGATATTTATCTAAAAGTCTGCCCTCTTTCATTCTATAATCGTGAGTTATTAAAACTAAGAAACTAATAATTACTAAAACTATAGAGATTAAAAAACTTACTAAAATTGTGAAAAATATTGATTGTTTATTCATTGTATAAATTTATATCCCATTCCACGAATAGTATGTAAATATTGTGGTTCTTTTGGATTTTCTTCTATTTTGTGTCTAATTCTATTTATAATAACTGCAAGTGAGCCTGAGCTTTCATAATCTTGATTTAATATATCAGAGTTTTCAAATATATCATCCCTTGAAACTATAAAACCTTCTCTTTTTAATAAAAGCAGTAAAACTTCATATTCACCAGCTGTTAATTTTATATATTTTTTATTTTTTGTAATCTCTTTTTTCTCTTCATCAAAAGAAAAAAGCTTATTTTTTGTATCTTCTTCTTGTATATTTGAGTGATTAAATCTTCGTAAAATCGTCTTAATACGTACTTCAAGTTCTCTTGGATCATAAGGCTTTGGCAAATAATCATCAGCTCCAAGTTGTAAAGCTGTCACTTTATCTGTAATATCACTTCTTGCACTTGAAATAATAATTGGTATATCAAAGTTTTTAACTATTTGTTTACAAACATCTAATCCATCCATCCCAGGAAGCGTTAAATCTAATATAACTAAATCATATTTATTGATTTTTAGAGCTGAAAGAGCCAAAAATGGCTCTTCATAGTTTGTAACTTCCATGTTAAATTGCTTTAAGTATTGAGTTAGAATATTTGCTAATTCTAAATCATCTTCAATCATTGCAATTTTTATCATTTAAATAGTCCCTATAATTTTTTATTCATTCTTTCTTTTCTTAAATCTATTAAAACTTTTAACTGTTCTTTTTGTTTAGCAGTTAAAATTGCATAAGATTTTTCTATTATTTCTGCTTGAGATTTTATCATATTATCTCTTCTATCATTCATGATAGAAATGAATTTATCCTTGTCAAAACTATCTTTCGTAAAAGCAACATCAGGAGTTTTTTCATTTTTTCTAACATCTGCTACTATTTGCTCAATTTTTATTTTTTGTTCACCTGTTAAATTTAGTTCATTAAATAAATGCAAAATAGTTTCTTTATGGTGTTTCATCATTGTTTCTTCACTCATCATACACTTATTTTCAATATTTTTTCTATCTTTTTTATCCATATCTCCCATTGCAAATAAACCACTTGCTAAAACTGTACTAATTAATATACCTGTAAATATTCTATTTTTTGTTTTCATTTTAAATCCTTTTGTTATTTGATATAAAGAATTATCACATATGGATTTTAATGATTTATAAATTCAATATTAACGAAATTTAAACAGTATTAGAGAAAATAATTTATCTTTTGATATAATTAATCTAATAAAATATTTAATTAAGAATACAAATGCAACTATCAACTTTCATTACAAGATTTATATTTACGATAGCTTTTATTTCCACTTTATTTGCTTTTTTCATATCTACAGCTTATCAGTATGTAAATTTTCAACAAGATAAAACTTACATAAAAGAAGAATTTACTTCATTAAAAAGAAAAGAGATTCAAAGAGAAGTTTTAAGCGTATATAATCTAATAGAACATAAAGAATTAATGCTAGAAAAAGCACTAAATGACAGAATAAAAGAGAGAGTTTATCAAGCATATAATATTGCATACTCCATTTACAATCAAAATAAAGATGAAAAAAGTAGTGATGAAATAAAATATTTGATTGCAGCTGAACTCAAAAACTTAAAATATGAAAATGATAAAACTTATTTTTTTATAAATAGCAATAAAGGGCAAGCAGTACTTTTTAATAAAAACATTGAACTTAATAACTATAAGAATGTATGGAATATGCAAGATGAAAATGGAGAGTTTATAATTCAAAATCAAGCCAAAATCGCTTTAGAAAAAAAAGAAGGTTTTTTAATGAATAGTTTTATAAAACCTGATTCTACGGATAGTAAGCTTTATTCAAAATTATCTTTTGTTAAACTATTTGAACCATATGATTGGCATATTGGTATGGGAGAATATATTGATGAAATTAGAGAAGCTAATCAAAAAGAGATATTAAACTGGATTTCAAGTGTTAGATTTGGGAAAGAAGGTTATCTTTTTGTGAATACATTTGATAAAAAAGCCTTAGTTTTTGATGGTAAAAAACTTGAAACACCTATAATATATCCAAATGAGAATATTTTTAAAATGCAATTAGAACAAGTAAAGAATAGCGAAGGTGGCTTCTTTTCATACAAATTTAAGAAATTAAATCAAAATCAAGAATTTGATAAAATTGCTTTCGTAAAAAGTTATGATAAGTATAACTGGATTATTGGTTCTGGTGTTTATTTAGATGAAATGGAATCTGAATTAAAACGAAAAGAAGCCATTTTCAAAGAGACTATAGAAAAACAATTTATTCTTATATTGGCAATATTTACATTAATTTTATTTGTAATATATTTAATTTCCAAACATCTATCAAAATATATAAATTCTAATTTAGAAAATTTAACTTCATCTTTTGAAACAGCATGTAGAGAAAATAAAAAAATAACAACTGAAGACTTAACATATAAAGAGTTTATTTCTCTTGCGAATAATCTTAATTCAACACTAGAAGAAAAAAATCGTACAGAAAGAAAATTAAATTCTTATATTGAAATCGTTAATAAAAATGTACTTATTTCATCAACAAATAAAGAAGGAATAATAACAGATATAAGTGAAGCATTTTGTGAAATTTCTGGCTATTCAAAAAAAGAGCTCATAGGCAAAACACATGCTATCCTAAAACATGATGATACTTCTATGGATTTTTTCACAAATATGTGGGATATTATTCTTAGTGGTAAAGAATGGCGAGGTGAAATAAAAAATAAAACCAAACAAGGTAATACATATTGGGTTTATTCAATAATAAAACCAAGATTTAAAAATGGAAGTATAAATGGATTTACTTCAATAAGTACAAATATTACTGATAAAAAACATGTTGAATATCTTTCAATTACTGATGAATTAACTGGATTATATAACAGAAGATTCTTCAACCTAAAAATTGAAGAAGAAATAAATAGAGCAAAAAGAGAAAAAAATTATTTCTCATTCTTAATTATGGATATAGATTACTTTAAACAATATAATGATACTTACGGGCATCAAAAAGGAGATTTAGCCCTTGAAAAAGTTGCTGAAATCTTAAAGAAAAAAACAAGTAGAGGTTCAGATTTTGCATTTAGACTAGGTGGTGAAGAGTTTGGAATTATTACCACTTTAGATAAAGAAAAAATGATTGAATTTGCAAACATTATAAAAAATGAGATTGAAAATCTTCAAATTGAACATAGCCAAAGTAAAGTTTCTAAATTTTTAACAACTTCTATTGGACTTATTTCTAAAAAAGAAGCTGAAATTACGAATAGTGATAATTTATATAAAGAAGCTGATGACTGCTTATATGAAGCAAAAAAATTAGGAAGAAATAGTATTTTTATACTATAAAAACTATGAAAATAAGAGTAGGAACATTTAACCTTTTTCAGTTTGTAGAACCTCCATATTCTTGGTATATAAAAAAAGATAAATTCACTCCTGAACAATGGATAGAAAAAACAACTTGGATAAAAAACCAAATTAGTGAAATGAACTGTGATGTTATAGGTTTTCAAGAGGTTTTTTCTAAAGATGCTTTAAAACAGTTAGTTTTAGAGTTAGGATTTAAATATTTCAAAACTATAGACAATCCAAAAACTGATAAAAAAAATGAAAATGTTTATACAAGTACTATTGTTGCCCTAGCATCAAAATATCCTATTAAAAATCTAAAAAAAGTTCAAACTGACTTTTCATCTTTAAAAAAACACAATGTTTCTGGATTTTTTAAATTTGCACGTGAACCAATCAAAGCTACAATTGCTTTAGAAAATAAAAAATATTTAGATGTTTATGTTTGTCATTTAAAATCAAATAGAGACAATGAATTTGAATATATTTTTACAAAAGATGCCTCACTAGAAGATAAAAAGAATAAAGTAAAAAAAGCATTGGAAGATAATTATTCACTCTCTCTAAAACAAAGACTTTGTGAAGCTAGTTCTCTTTTTAGTAATATAAAGTTAAATACAAACCCTGCCATTTTAATGACCGATTTAAATGATAAAGAGTTTTCTTTAACAATCGATGCTTTGACAAATAAAAGATATCATGATGAAACTTTAATAAAAGATGATTATTTATTACTTGATGCCTATTACTATTTTAAGGCAAAAATTTATAATCCTCATCCAGAACAAAAAGAGATAAAAAGAACTCCTACAAGCTATTTTGCAGGGAAAGGAAATGTTCTTGATTATATTTTTGTTTCAACTTTGTTTGACAAAACTAGAAAAAATAGCATAGGTAAAATAACTTCTTATGAAGTTTTTGATAAACATCTACAAAAAAATCACAATGGCTCAATTTTACAAAGTGACCATGCACAAGTTGTTTGTGAGGTTGAGTTTAATATTTAATCTTTATTCTTATTTCTAAAACCTATAACTTTATCTTCGCTATGCTTACTATCTTCAAGAATTTGTGAAAGTATTTCAAAAGCTGAAACTGTTGCTAACATATATACGCCTTGCTCAGTGAATACTTTTGGCATAGTTCTTGTTTTAGAAAAATTTGTGGTCGAAATTTTCGACCGCAAATTTTCAAACTCTTCTTCTGTAAGTTCAAAATAAAAATCCTCTGGAAATTTATCAGGGTTATTTTTTACAGCTTCATTTATTCTTTTTGTTTCAACTTGATAAAGTTTTGCTAAATCACTATCTAACATCACTTTTAAATTAAGAATTTCATAGATACTATTTTGCATTATCTCTTGTGGTAAATTTTCCATAAACTCTTCCTTTATAAATTTTGAAAAGTTTATCAAATAAATTTAATAATAACTAAAATTATTACATTTTGTAAGATTTATATTTTTATATCTGGAAAATCATTTATCATTTCATTATAAGTTTTATTTTTCATCAATTTTTCAACAACTATATCCAATGGATTTTCATAAATATCTGGTAAATCAAACTCATTTTCATACAACTCAAATGCTAATTTTTCAAATGGTGGATTAAATTGTGCATCAACACTATTTTTATTTCCCCTTGCATCAACCCTATACCAACCAAAATCTTTTAGATATATTGCATTTAATCCATGCAAACAATAAACATCATCTTTATATTCACCACAATTAAGTCTTTGATAACAAAAACCAGTTGGAATAGAATTTACTCTTAAAAGTGCAGCTAAGAGATGTGATTTTGCATAACACCAACCTGTTTTATATTTTAGAACATCACTTGCTTTACAAGTTGTAATATCATCTTTATAGTCCCCACTATGATTGATATTATCTCTTACATATAAAAAACAGTTTTTAGCTATTTCAACATCACTTTTACAATCTTTTGAAAGTTCAAATGCAAGTTTTTGGATATTTGAATCATCAAAATCTATAATTTGAGTTGCTTTTAAAAAGTTATCATGTTTTTTTAGATGTTCAAACTCATTCATCTCTGCATTTATAAAACTATCAATCATTGTTCTATAAACATTTTCAACAACCACTTCATTTGCACCAGTTGTTTTTGCTAAATTTTTTACTTTTAAAATAACCTCTTCCACTCTTTTAGAAGCTTTAACATCAGCCGTATCATTTTTGAATTTAGCAGCTTGTTTTACAAAATGTCCTCTTTTAGCGATTAGTTTTACTATCTCTTCATCTATTGAGTTTATATTTATTCTTACTTCTTCTATGTTGTTGCAGTTTTGCATTTTATTACTTTCTCAAATACCTCAAAGTTGTAGCAATAATATCGTCATCGTCTTTACTAGGGCTTTTTATAGTCTCTTTTGTATCATCGGCTTTGGTAAATGTGATATTCATCTCATAAGAACTAATATTTTGGATTTTTAGATTTAAAGCTAAAATTTTGATAATGATTAGTTCAATAAACTGTTTTGTGAAAATATCTGGTTTACCAAATCTATCTTCCATCTCTTCTTCTATCGCATATACTTCTTGAATATCACTTGCACGACTTAGTCTTCTATAAAGCTCAAGTCTAACCCTATCTTCAAGAATATACTCTTCACTTATGTATGCACTAATAGCTAGTTTTATATCAACTGATTTTTTCTCACCTTTATCATCACCCGTAAGACTTGCAAGGGCATCTTCTAGCATTTTTAGATATAAACCATACCCTATTTGTTTGATATGACCACTTTGATCTTCTCCAATGATATTTCCACCACCTCTGATTTCTAAATCTTGATGAGCAAGAGCTGTACCACTTCCTAAATATGAGTTTGATTCAAGAGCAACTAGTCTTTTTACTGCATCTGGTGTGATTTGTTTTTTATCTTCAACTATGTAGTAGCAGAATCCCTCTTTGTTACTTCGTCCAACTCTTCCTCTTAATTGGTGTAAATCAGCAATTCCAAATCTATCTGCACCATCTATAATTATTGAATTTGCATTTGGTAAGTGAAGTCCTGATTCAACAATTGAAGTTGCAAGTAATATATCAAATTCATTGTTTTCAAAGGCTTCAATTATCTTTTCAGCCTGTTCTGGTTTGATTTGAGAGTGAATAATTTGAATTTTGATATTTGGGACAATTTGCTCAATATCAGCTTTTTTTGCTTCAATTGAAGCTATGTTATTATGCACATAAAATAACTGTCCACCTCTTCTTTTTTCCCTTAGAATTATCTCTTTGATTAGTTTTTCACTAAATTCTTTTACATAAGTTCGTACACCCAATCTTTCAGTTGGTGGAGTAAGAAGTGAACTCATACCTTTTAGTTTTGATAATGCAAGATTTAAAGTTCGGGGAATCGGTGTTGCACTCATAGAGAAAATATGCACATCTTCTCTTAAATGTTTCAATTTCTCTTTTTGTTTAACTCCAAATTTATGCTCTTCATCGATAATAACTAAAGCTAAATTATCTGTTTTTATATCTAAAAGTGAATGTGTTCCAATTACAAGTTTTATATCGCCATTTTCTAAACCTTTTTTGATGACAGTTTTTTCTTTTGTAGATGTTTTTCCATCAAGTTTAGCAACATTTATTCCAAATTGACTAAATCTTTTTTGCATACTATGATAGTGTTGAGTAGCCAAAAGAGTTGTAGGACATACAAAAATAGCTTGGAAACCATCTAAAATTGCTGCTAATAAAGCATTCATAGCAACTTCTGTTTTACCAAATCCAACATCACCTGATAGAAGTCTATCCATTACTCGACCACTACTTAAATCAGCGAATATCTCTGAAATACTTCTTTTCTGATCTTTTGTATAGTCAAATCCAGCACTTTTTTGAAAGTCTTGTAAAATTTTTTTATCAGTATTGATTTTAATACCATTTACAAGCTCCCTTGCAGCTGCTAGTTTTATGATATCGTTTGCAATTGCAAAAAGTCTATCTTTTACTTTCTCTTTTAGTTTAGCAAAACTTCCTTTCCCTAGCTTATCAACAACCGCATAAGAGCTTCCATCAGCCACATATCTATCAATTAAATCTATATTTTCTACTGGAATTAAAAGCTTATCATCACCTGCATACATAACGATCACAAAATCTCGTTTTGCACCCATAACTGTAACTGGTTCTATTCCTTTGTATTGACCAATTCCATGTTTTTCATGTACCACATAATCATTTAATTGAAGTTCATCAAGAACTAGTTTTACTTTTTTCTTTCTTCGTTTTTTTACTTCTTTGTTTAGTGAAATAATAACTTCATCATTTCCAACTAAATTTATGATGTAATTTTCAAAAACATATTTGATATTTTTATCAGCTAAATCTAAATCATAACCTTTTACTTTGGCTTCAGTTCCTGAAATAATCGTGATTTTTTTCTCTTTATGAAAAGAGATAAACTCTTTTACATTTGCTGGATTTATTTCTTGATAATTTCTGCTACTAAAGATTTGAGGAGTTAGTAAAAATTTATCTTTATTTATTCTTTTTTCTTCAAAAACATAAACTTCTTCAAGCTCTTCAAGAGCATCTTGAGTGATAAATGAACTTAAATTTTGAGGTAAATACTCACCTAATTCATCTAAATACCAAAATCCCAAAGAGTGAATATCTTTGATAAATGCATCACTTGAAACAGTCTCTATTTGCTCATTTATAGCACTTAAAGAGTTCTCATCAAGGGCAAGAAAAGCTGGATTTATAGTAAATGTTTCTATTTCATCTTTAGTTGATTTTTGATCTTCAATATCAAATCTTCTGATACTTTCAACCTCATCATCAAAAAGAGAAACTCTAAATCCAGTTTCACTTCCAAGAGGACAAATATCTATAATATCCCCTCGAATCGAAACTTCTCCCTCACTTGTAACAATATCTACAAAGTAATAACCCCAATTATAAAGTTTTGATTTTAATTCATCGATTTTTATAGTATCTGCAAAATTTATAGTAAAACTATCAAAACACTTCTCTTTTGGAAGTGGGAAAGAAATAGTTCTTATTGGAGAAATCAGTATTTTGTCAAGTTTTTTGTAAGAGTAATAAGAACTTAATGTTTTTGTAATTTCTTGAAGTTCATTTGAAAAAGAGAGTAAATCATCTCCAAAATTTGCTCTAAAATCAGATAAAACAAAAGGTTTCAAACCCATATATGCAACTATATCAGAAGCAATTTGAGCTTGTCTATCGTCATTTACTATTAGAAGTTGACACTCTTTTGTTCTTTTTTCATCTTTTAGATTTTTTAAAAATTCGTAAATATTTTTCACTATTTCTCTTCTTTTTCCAACAACTCAAAATCATTTGTCTCTTTGTCATAATAGTATGCTGGATATGGTGTTTCATTTAATAAAAATATCAAATTTGCTTCTAAAAATCCAGCTTTTTGTAAACCTTTTTTAAAAACTTCCAAAATATAAGCTTTTGTAGAAAAAGTTGTTGTTGTAGAATGACCTGTATATACATGCTTTTCACCTTCAACAGCTATAAATCCTTCTTTTTTAACATGTTTTTCAAACTTCTCAACATCTTCTAAACCACCAACATCCAATAAAACTAATACTTCAATTCCCTCAGCCATTTTTTTCCTTTTTTTTTAATTACCCATACTTATAACAAAAGTACTAGCATATCCAATCAATGCACCTAAAACTGCACCCCAAATAACTAACCATCCTAAATGTTCTTCTATCATCTCTTGAATTATATCTTTTACCATTTTTGGCGTTAATTCTTCTAGTCTTGTGTTTACAATCAAACTTAATTTTTCATATACGTCATTTGAAAAATCAGGTGATTTTATGGCTTCATTTAATACATTTTGAAAAGCTTCACTACTTGTTATTGAAATAATTGATTTTTGAAGTTTTTGTGTAAATGGGTCTCTTAATGGCTCTAATGCAGCTTCACCACCAAACATTGAAAGCATTCCACCAAATGATGATTGCATTACTGATTCTTTTAATGATTCATAAGCTGGTGAAAAATCTGTTTTAGTTAATATTTTTTCAAAATCTATACTATTTTTAGCACTATTAACCTCTGTTTCAAAGAATCTATTTAATGCTTCTTGCGTAAAAAACTGATTCATAATCAAATTATGAATAGAGATCTTAAACTGTGAAAACTTATTTTCAATCACACCACTTCCATATAAAAATGGAACTTTTTCAAAAAGCATATGAATAGCTAAACTATTTGTAATTGCTCCACTAAATGCAAAAACTCCTATCATAAAAAGGATTTCATTGTGTATTGCATAACCTAAAATTGTCACTATTAATGAAATTATATTTGTCATATTTGACTTATTCATATAAATTTTCCTTGCTTAAAATAATAAAGATTTTATCATAAGTTTATAGAAGAAAATTTTAAGAGCAAGAATTCTTCGTCACCCTTTTGTAATCAAAACCATATAAAATTCCCAAAATAGGAGAAGAAAATGGTAGATGTACAAAAAGAAATAGAAAAAAAATTTCCAAACATAAATAAAAACGATAACTTTTTAAAAAAATCATTATTTAAAATAGCAAAAAAAATAGTTCATGAAGATTCAATAAATCAATTTTTATCACAAAATTCTCATCTAAAAGGTCTTGAATTTGTAGATGCAGTATTGGATTATTTTGATTTTGATTACACTGTTTCAAGTAATGACTTACAAAATATTCCAGCATTTGGGAAAGTAGTAATCATCGCAAATCACCCTCTTGGTGGACTTGATGGTTTATGTTTGTTAAAACTTGTATCACAAGTGCGAAAAGATGTAAAGATTGTTGCAAATGATTTTTTAGGTGGATTTGATGCCTTAAATTCATTAATGATTTTAGTTGATAATTATAAAAATAAACAATCAAAAGAGAATATTAAAAAGATATATGAATCTTTAAATAATGAAGAAGCAATTATTATATTCCCAGCTGGTGAAGTAAGCAGAGCAACTACAAAAGGAATCAAAGATCCAGCTTGGACTAAAGGATTTTTAACTTTTGCTAAACACTCAAATTCACCAATTTTACCAATATATTTAGATGCTAAAAATTCAAAAACTTTTTACACAATTTCGCTTATAAATAAAACTTTTTCAACACTTCTTTTATCACATGAGATGTTTAAGAAAAAATCAAAAAGAATAAATATAAAAATTGGACAAATTATCCCAAATGAAAATATCTCACCAAAGGGAATTGAACAAAAGTTTTTAGTAAATCTTTATAGAAAACATCTTTATGCCCTAAGAAAAGGGGTTAAGTCTTTTTTTGAAACACAAAGTGCAATTGCTCATCCTGTAAAAAAAGTTGATTTGATAAATGAACTAAGAAAATCAAAACTAATTGGTGAGACAGGAGATGGTAAAAAAATCTATCTTTATGATTATGTGGAAGATTCTGTTGTTTTAAAAGAGCTTGGACGATTAAGAGAAGTCTCTTTTAGAAAAGTTGGTGAAGGTGTAAATAAAAAAAGAGATACTGATAAGTATGACATCTATTATCAACACATCATTTTATGGGATGAAAATGACCTTGAAATCGTAGGTTCATATAGAATTGGTGATTCAAATTTTATATTCAAAAATATTGGTGTAAAAGGTTTTTATTCTAATAGTCTATTCAAATATAACGAAGGTTTTACTCCATATTTAAAAAATTCTATTGAACTTGGACGAAGTTTTGTACAACCTAAATATTGGGGAACAAGGGCATTGGATTATTTGTGGTTTGGAATAGGAGCATATTTAAAAAACAATCCACATATAAAATATATGTTTGGACCTGTAAGTATTAGTTCAAATTTTCCAACAGTTACTAAGGATATCATGACTTTTTATTATTCTCATTATTATGGTCAAGATGGATTAGTAGAGCCTAGACTTCCATATTCTTATTCAAATAAACTTTCTGATATAAAAGAACTTTTTGGATTAAAAGATAAAAAACAAGATTTTAAATTTTTAAAATCAACTTTAGCAAATATTGGAGTATCAATTCCAACTTTATATAAACAATATACTGAGATTTGTGAAGATGATGGCATCAAATTTTTAGGTTTTAATGTGGATAGTGATTTTTCTGATTGTATAGATGGTTTTATTTTAGTTGATATATCAAAAATAAAAGATAGCGTTGTTCAAAGATATATAACAAAAAAAGAGAAAGAGTAGTTTTACACTACTCTTCTATCGATTTTCGTTTCTTTTTAGTTTTTCTATTTACATATAACATAAAACCTGTAATTGTAAATAAAGCCATAAGTGCTGATGCTATAAACATACCAACTTTTCCAATAAAACCAAAATATTCACCTGTATGCAAATATAATATGCTTTTGAGCAATTGCTCAACAAAAGATTTGTCTTCAATTTTTTCATGTTTTAATAGTGTTAAAGAAGATGTATCTAATTCTAAATTATTGTAATGGTGTTTTGTATCTGTATAGTTAAAACTATAAACTGTTCCATTTTGAGGGAATCTCAATGTTGCAGTTGAATAACTTTTCTCACTAAAATTGTCAAATAAATTAACTGCTTTTTCATATTCATCAAATTTTGCTATTTTATTTTCTTCTTTTCCTTGTGATTTCATACCTTGCATTTTCTGAGGCTTTTGAACACCTGCCATATTATAAAGTGTATCTTTTACAACATCATATGACATAATAATACCTGTTAATGAAACAAGCAAATAAAAAGGTATTACCCACATTCCAATTGCACTGTGCATTGTTGATAAAAATGCTCTTTTTTTATGTTTAAAACTAAAAGTAAAGCTCTTAAAAAATGCTCTTTTAATTGTCGCCCAATAAACAGCAATTCCACTTATCATCAATACAATCAAAGCAATAGTACTTATAGCAACAGCTTGTTTTCCAACTTCTCTTGCATCCCCACTAAAAGCCAACCATCTATGTAGTGTAAGAACAAATGAGAAAAACTCTTTTCCTTTTAATTCTGGAAGAATAGTTGCATCATAAGGATTTACATAGTAGTTTATCCCTTTTCTTGCTTCTTTTCCAGCCACATTTATAATAGTTGATGATGTTTTATCATTTGAAAATGAGATACTATTTATTTTTGCTTCTGGTAATTGATATTGAAATTTTTCTAATAACTCTTTTGTACTTAATCTTTCAACTCCATCTTGTGCCAAAACTGTATAACTATTTTTATTCATTGCATTCATAATCTCTTTTTCAAATGACAACATTGCACCTGAAAGACCAACTACTAAAAGTATAATTCCTGCTGTTATTCCTAAAAACCAATGAATTTTAAACCATATTGTTTTATGCAAATTTACTCCTTCTTATTTTATATAAAATATTAACATCTCTTTTTTAACGGTTTTTTAATCCAAATTTAACGCTTTAATAGCTTCTATATCTTTACAACCTGTAAATATCATAGATACTTCCAACTCTTCTTTTAATATTTTAAGAGTGTGAGCAACTCCTAAAGCTCCTGCTGTTGCTAGGGCATACATAATAGGTCGCCCTATCATCACTGCACTTGCTCCAAGTGCAATGGCTTTTATAATATCACTACCTCTTCTTATACCACCATCAAATAAAATAGGAATTTTATTTTCCACAACTTTTGCTATTTTTGGCAAAAGCTCTATTGTAGAAGGAAGAGTATCTATGGTTCTTCCCCCATGATTTGAAACTATAATCCCATCAATTCCTATCTCAATAGCTTTTTTTGCATAAGATATTGATGTAATTCCTTTTAAAATCACAGGCAATTTTGTATTTTGTTTGATAAATTCTATATCTTTCCAAGTTGGTAAAACAGGAACTATATCAAAAACATTTTCAAAATTTGTAGTTGTCTGAATTGGAGTTTCTATATTTATCGCTCTTATACCATCAGGTAAATTAAATCCAGCTCTTTGTTCACTGTTTCTAATTCCTGATATTGGAGCATCTATGGTTATAACTAAAGCTTTGAAACCTAAATTTTGTGCTTTTTCTATTAGCTTTAAATTTGTATTCATATTGGGTTGAATATATAACTGAAACCACAACGGATGATTTGCATATGATGAAATCTCTTCAAAAGTTGAACTAGAAAAAGAGCTAACACACATAGGAATATTCATGGCATTTGCACCTAAAACTGTTGAAATTTCTCCATTAGCATCAAAGAGTTTTTGGTAAGCAACGGGAGCCACAAAAATAGGAGTTTTATAAGTTTCTCCAAATAGTTCTATTTTTGTATTTGCACCTTTTAAATCTTCAAGGGTTAAAGTCTCTAAGTATATGTTTTTAAAGGCTTCTTCGTTTCTTTTGTAAGTGATTTCATCTTCAGCTCCACTACAAACATAAGCCAAAGAGTTTGAATCCATCATCTCTTTTGCATATCTTTCATAATCTTTTAAAGATACTAAGTCATTTGGTATAAAACTTAATTTTTCTTTCAAAGCTCCGCCCACTCTTGGATTAGTTTATGATAGTGAATTGAAAGATTTAAAGCTTCTTGTGTTTCCCCATGTTTTACTCTTAAACTTTGGATTGTATTATCAAGTTCAAAAAGCATACTTCTTTTCCAAGCGCTTCTAATCATACTTTGAACCCACATAAAACTAACCATTCGTACACCACTAGTTACTGGCTCAACCCTGTGTAGTGAAGTTGATGGATAAAGTATCAAATCCCCTGCTGGAAGTTTTACTTCATGAGTTCCAAAAGTATCTTCAATTACCATCTCTCCACCTTCATATTCATGTGGGTCTGTAAAAAATAAAGAACAAGATACATCTGTTCTAAAATTTTTTCCAACTATTGAATCGTATAAAATAGAGTTATCCACATGGTTTCCATATGCTCCATTATTTTCATATCTATTTACAAAAGGAGAGATGATGTGATTTGGTAAAACAGCACTAATAAAAAGTGGATTTGTTTTTAAAGCATTTGTTATAACCTCTCTTAAATAGCTTAAAGTTTGGCTATTTTCTACAAGTTGTAAATTACTTTTTACATTAACTGCTTGACTTCCAGCTGTTAATTTTCCATCTATCCAATCTGCTTTATTTAGCAAATCTCTACATTCAACTAATTGCTCTTTTGAAAGAACATTTGGTATATGTAAAATCATCTCTTTCCTTTTTTATTTAAAATTTGTATGCAAGTGTTAACAACCCACTTCTTGAAGCACCTGGAACATATCTTCTTCCAGAATTATTCATACTAGAAACATACTCTTCATCAGTTAAATTATAAACATTTAATTGGTACGTTAAATTTTTATTATATTTATATGAAGCCATGGCATCATAAACCACATAAGAATCAATTTTTGAAACAAGTTCAGTTGAATCTGTAGCTATTTTTACATCTTGAGTTCCAACATATCTAGCTCCTGCACCTAAACTAATAGCTGGAGTAACTTTATATGTACTCCATAAAGTTGCCGTATGTTCAGGTGAGAATCTAAGACTCATTCCTTGATTTGTTGAAGTTGCATTTGAATACTCAGTATTCATTTGTGCTATTCCACTGCTTACACTCCACTTATCAGTTATATCACCAGAAAGACCTAGTTCAATTCCTTTTACTTCTTTTTCTCCATTTTGAGTTGTACTTCCATCAGATTCTGTCATAACTTCATTTTGCACTACTGTTTTATAAATAGCTGATGTTAAAGCAATTTTATTATTCAGTAAATCCCATTTTGTACCTATTTCATCAGTTATAGCTTTTTGAGGTTCCATCGTTGGATAATTTTGATTTGTAGTTGTTGTACTAAAAGCAAAGTTAGCTCCACCTGGTGGTAATTGTGTATTTGCTCTTGAAATATACACACTTCCATTTTCAACTACTTTATAAACCAATCCCAACTTATAACTACTTAGATTTCCCTCATCTTCCAAAGAGTATGGAACTAATGTACCAACTGGAAGTGATGGATGTGTTGTAGCAGTTGAAGCAATAACAGCTTCATTTGTTGTATCATATTTATCAAATCTTCCACCTCCTGTTAATATAAATTTTTCTCCAATGTTAATAGAGTCAAATAAATAAGCTCCAACAGTTTGAGTTTCACCATCACTTTTTACACCTGAAAATGTCAAATCATTCCAAGAAAAACTATTTGGATTATAGAGATTTGAAGTTTTTGCTGTTTGAGTTACATAACCCTTACTTAACTGATTCTCTTTTGAGATTTCTATACCTGTACTTATATTGTGAAGCAACAATGAGCCTGTGTTAAATGAAGTTGTAACATTTGATTGATTTACTAACAACTCATTTTCCATCCATTTCCCATGCATTGATCTAGTTACTGTATTTGTAGTAGCTGAGTATGCTGAAGGTGAAGTCAATAACATTTCTTGATTTGTTTTACTATATCTTGCAGTGTTTGTAAATGTTGAATTATTTTTTAAATCTTGCTCAAACTTAACAGTGATAGTATCACTTTTTGATTTCTCATAATCACTAAGACTTCCATAAAATTTTGTAGTATCTACTTTTGCTGCTCCACCATTTAATCCAACAGCAGGGATTCCACCATCTGGAGTATCATCTTGAATTGTATGTTCATAATTGATCGTAGTTCTTGTGGCAGTTCCTATACCAAAACCAACTGAAGTGGCAATTCCAGATCTATCTATCTGCACATCATCACGCCCAGCAACATCACCTTGCTGTTTCATAACATTTAGTCTAATACCTGTTGTTTCATCTATTTTTTTATTTATATCTGCTGTTAATCTTGTGTTTTGTTCTGTGTTGTATCCAACAGTTCCTGATGCTTCATCAACATTTTTTGCTGTTTTTGTAACTTGATTTATATATCCAGCAGGAACAGCTCTTCCATTATCAGCACCAACCGTTCCTTTAGTAACTTCAACTGCATCAACGTTATACATATCTTTTGCAGCATTTGTTAAATCTCTAATTCCATCTCTATACACACTTCCTTGTACATCAAATCCTCTCATAGAGATATTATCTTTTGTATTTGAATTTCCATTTTCACCCAATAAAAGAGTAACACCAGGTGTATTTCTAAGTGCCTCTTGTAAAGTTGTTGCTTGCTGTTCTTGTATAACTTTGTTTGTAATAACTTGAACTGTTTGAGGTGTATCTATTAAATCTTGTGTGATTTTTGTAGATGATGATTTATCTACTTTATAAGTTTGGCTATATTGTACTTTATCACTTTTTTCAACAACATCAACATTTGGTAAAAGTGTAGATTCTGCATTTAGCATCATTGGATTTGTTAGTAAACTTGCTGTTACAACTGAAGCACCTATTATATAATTTGTGCTTTTTTTATTACTTTTTATATATTTGTTCATTTCTACTCCTAGAAAAATATTAGTCAATTTTTTTTCTTGGCTGGCTATTTGTAGGAGAACTTTACTTTTGCTAGCTATTTTTAAGTGGTATTTAAAAACCTATTTTGTAAGTATTAATTTATTAGCTTTTGTGATTTTCAAGTAGTATGATTGCCCATCGTGAACAATTTGAATAGTTTTGTTATCTTCAAAAATTTTCTTTGAATCTAAAATCTTATCTTTTTTATTTTCCATTTTACTTTCTTAAAATAATGTATTAAATCTTACTTGGTTTAAAAATATTAATGGAATATTAACCAAGCAAAACTTAACATTTAATAAAATTGATAATCGTTATTAATATTTATTGATTATTCATATCTTAATGCATCTATTGGATTTAATTTTGCAGCTTTTCGTGCAGGAAAATATCCAAAAAATACTCCAATAAATGTAGAAAATAAGAATGATATTAAAATAATTTGCTTATTAAAAATAAATGGCAATTCCATCATATGTACAGTAAAATACCCTATTCCTAAACCTAAAACTATTCCAACTATTCCACCAAGAGTTGATAAAACAATAGCTTCAACCAAAAACTGTAAAAGAACTTCATTTTCCATAGCTCCAATAGCAAGTCGTGTTCCTATTTCTCTAGTTCTTTCAGTTACAGAAACAAGCATAATATTCATAATACCAATTCCACCAACAAGTAAACTAATTCCAGCGATTGATCCCAAAAGATAAGTTAACATCTTTGTAGTTGATGTCATAGTTGAAAGAATATCTTGCATATCTCTTATATTAAAATTATCAACTTCACCAACTTTTAGTTTTCTTCTTTCTTGCATTAAAGATGTTATCTCTATTTTTGCATTATCAATAAATTTACTCCCAGTAATAGATATTAAAATAGAAGCTATATCCTTATTACCTTTTATTTTTTGTTGATACATTTTAAGTGGAACTATTACTATTTCATCTTGGTCTCTTCCAAAAGCACTAGCACCTTTTGATTTCAAAACTCCAATTACATTACAAGTTACATTTTTAAGTCTTATAGTTGTTCCAATTGGATTTTCATCACCAAAAAGCTGTTTAACAATAGTTGTTCCTATAAGACAAGATGATTTCCCACTGCTTAATTCACTCTCATCAAATATTCTTCCTTCATCTATATCCCAATCTTTTACTATAAAATAGTCATTATTTGTTCCAACAACAGAAGTTCCATTATTACTTTTATTTCCATAAACAACATTTACAGATGTAGAATTTTCTGCACTTACGGCTTTTATATTTTGAACTTCATTTTTAATGGCAAAAATATCTCCTTCAGTAAAAGGTTTTGAACTATTATCTTCTTTTGGAGGTCCTTTTTTCTCTTGACCAACCCTTAAAATAAGCATATTTGTTCCAAGCTTTGAAATGCTATCTTGCACATTTGCAGTTGTTCCATCTCCAATCATTACCATTGCAATAACAGATGCAACTCCAATCACGATTCCTAAAATTGTAAGAAATGACCTTAAAAGATTTCTTTTTATCTCTTTTATAGCTATTAAAAAGGCATTACTTAACATTATTTATATCCTTTTTTCAAACTATCTTCTATATGACCATCTCTAAAATATATTGTTCTATTGGCAAATGCAGCCATTTCATCTTCATGAGTTACCATAATAATAGTGATATTTTCTTCTTCATTTAGTTTTTTAAGTAAATTCATAATCTCCAAACTCTTTATACTATCAAGATTTCCTGTTGGCTCATCAGCTAATAAAACCAATGGATTTGAAACTATTGCCCTTGCTATTGCAACACGTTGTTGTTGACCACCTGATAATTGAGCTGGAGTATTTTTTGTTACTGTTTGAAGCCCAACTTTACTTAAGGCATCCAAAGCCATCTCTCTTCTTTGTTTAGTTGGAATTTTTCTATAAATCAAAGGAAGTTCAACATTTTCTAAGGCACTTGTTCTTCCAAGCAAATTAAAACTTTGAAAAACAAATCCTAAATAGTTTCTTCTCAAAAGTGCCATTTGGTCACTATTTAAATTCTCTACATTTATTCCATTAAATAAATACTCTCCACTTGTAGCTTTATCCAAGCATCCAATCATATTCATAGCTGTAGATTTACCACTTCCACTAGCTCCCATAATAGCTACAAATTCACCCTCTTTTATAGAAAAATCAACTCCATTTAAAGCATAAGTTTTTGCGTCACCTACACCGTAAACTTTTGTAATATTTTTAAATTCTATAAGAGTTTTTTTATTTTCCATTTTCACTCTTTTGTGAAACTATAACTTCATCATCCACTTTTAACTCATCTGATTCAATAGTAGTTGATTTTCCATCTGTATTTAAAACTTTAACCATTACTTTTTTAGGCTGATTATTTTCTAAAATAAAAATAGGTGAAAACTCTTTTTTGCCCATCTCTTTAGGTCTATTTTCACCTTGCGGGAATTTTACTGGTTGTACAAAATTCATAGTACTTGATTTTTGCTCTATTTGAATTTTTGGCTTAAATCTTAAAGCAGTGTTTGGAATTATCAGCTTATCAAGGCTTTGTTTTGTCACTATTTGTGCAGTCGCAGTCATCCCAGGTCTTAAAAGTAACTCTTCATTATTTACTCCAACAACTGTTTCGTAAGTTACAACACCATTTACAGTTACAGGATTAAGTCTAACTTGTTTGATTTTTC
>ERZ724515.171-NODE-171-length-21985-cov-6.770315_pt1 | contig 21985 bp, 18 predicted proteins | sample MGYA00376048_ERZ724515 | MGnify/ENA primary metagenome ERZ724515 (study PRJEB28724, sample SAMN07190885) | wastewater metagenome | isolation source: influent of sewage treatment plant in Hong Hong | place: Hong Kong | collected 2016-03-17 ... | reverse complement strand
AAGAATACCACTCAAAAACTATAGATAAAGTAATAGACAATGCTTATGATTTAGTAGTAACTGTTTGTGACCACGCAAATGAGACTTGCCCTATGTTTCCAAAAGCTGTTAAAGTTATACATGTTGGCTTTGAAGATCCAGATGGAAAAGGTTTTGAAGCATTTGAAGCAACATATAAAGAAATAGAAGAAGTTTTACTTCCAAAAGTTGTTGAGGCGTTGAACTAGTGTTTTATTATTGGGAAAAGTTGGTTGATTTTTTTATTTATAGCTTTTTAGGTTTAGATAAAGCAAATCATCTAACATCAGCTTTACATTTTTTTATATTTGACACGGTTAAGATTTTTATACTTTTATTGTTGATTATCTATGCTGTTTCATATTTACGAACTTGGTTCAATGTGGAAAAAGTAAGAGCTTATTTACAAGGAAAATCACTTTTTTTAGGAAATATATTTGCCAGTTTATTTGGAATAATCACACCATTTTGTACTTGTAGTGCAATTCCACTTTTTTTAGGATTTATACAAGCAAGAATTCCAATAGGTGTAACATTTTCATTTTTAATCTCTGCTCCTATGAATAACGAAATAGCAATAGCTATGTTGTTTTCACTTTTTGGGTGGAAAATTACAGCCATTTACATAGGTTTTGGACTTTTGGTAGCCATTGTTGGTGGATATATTATAGGATTGTTGGGTGCAGAAAAATATATACTTATGGATATAAAGCCACTTGATGGAAAATTAGAAGATGTAAAAATAGAATTAAGTGCAAAAGAAAGACACAATGAAGCAAAAGCCTATACATTTGATATATTCAAAAAAATCTATTTATATGTGATTATTGGAGTTGGTGTTGGGGCATTTATACATGGGTTTGTACCAACAGATTTTATAGTAAAATACGCAGGAAGTGATGCTTGGTATAGTGTACCATTAGCAGTAATTTTAGGAATTCCTATGTATGCAAGTGCAGCTGGAGTTATGCCACTTATTGAGGTACTTACTTCAAAAGGGATGTTGCTTGGAAGTGCTTTGGCTTTTATGATGTCTGTAACTGCACTATCACTTCCTGAAGCTATGATATTAAAAAGGATATTACACACAAAACTAATAGTACTATTTTTCTCAATAATAGGTTTAGGAATAGTTTGTATAGGTTATATTTTTAACGCGATTTTGTAAATTTTATATTTAAAAGGATGTAGATATGAAAATAGAAATTTTAGGAACAGGTTGCACAAAATGTGTAGTAATGTTTGAAAATGCAAAACAAGCCTTAGCAAAAATAGGTGGTTTTCACGAAGTAAAAAAAGTAGAAGATTTAGTTGAAATTATGAATTATGGCGTTATGAGCACACCTGCTTTAGTGATTGATGGTTCAGTAAAAAGTACGGGAAAACAATTAAGTGTTGATGAAATTGTAGAGATTATTTCAAAATCTTAATATGAAAAATTTATTTGAAATTTTTTACAGATTTTTTCTTTTAGGGCTTGTTAGTTTTGGTGGACCAGTAGCTCACATAGCCTATTTTAGGAAAGCTTTTGTAGATAAATTAAAATGGATTGAAGAAGCTGAATTTAGTAAAATCGTAGCTCTTTGTCAGTTTTTACCAGGTCCTGCTTCTTCACAAGTAGGATTTACAATAGGACTCAAAAAAGGTGGAATATTAGGAGCATTATTGGCTTTTATAGCTTTTACACTTCCATCTTTTTTGATTCTGTATTTTTTATGGTATTTTGGAGTTTTTCAAAATCAAAATGAGTATGTAAAATCTATAATATATGCCTTAAAACTTTTTGCTGTAGTTGTTGTAATAGATGCAGTTTTTGGGATGTTTAAAAGCTTTTGCAAAGATAAAATCACAATTTTCATATTTGTTATAGCTTCAGTACTTTTGATATTTTTTAGCTCTATTTTTAATCAAATTTTGGTTTTAGTTTTATGTGCTATTTTGGGATTTTTATTTATTGAAAATGAGATAAAAAGCAAAGAAAAAATTATCTATCCAAACTTTTTTATTTTGATATTCTTTGTAATTTTACTTTTTATAGCTTATATTTTTGAATTTAAAAATGAGATATTAAATTTATTTTTTAGTTTTTATAAAAGTGGTAGTCTAGTTTTTGGTGGAGGACATGTAGTTCTTCCTCTTTTACAAGAAAGTTTACAAAATCAAATAACAAATGATACATTTTTAGTGGCTTATTCTTTGGCTCAAACAATTCCAGGACCTATGTTTACAATAGCTACTTATTTAGGAGCTGATATTTTAAATGAATCTCCTTTTTGGGGAGCATTAATTGCAACTTTTGGTATTTTTTTTGGTGGATTTTTATTAATGCTATCTTTTCACAAGAGTTTTGATAGTTTTTCTAAAAATGCAAAATTAATAGGAATTATCACAAGTATAAATGCAAGCGTTGTGGCATTTTTATTTGCAACTTTATGTAATACAATAATTCCAAATGCAGTACATAATCTATTTGATATATTTTTAGTAATTGTTGGATTTATAGCTATTAGATATTTTAAAATCAATATGTTTTATGTTATTTTACTTTTTAATTTTATATTTGTAATAGGAAATCTATTTTGATAAAAGAGTTTAGTTTATATTTTTTGTCAGCCTTTTTTGAAATATTGGGTTGTTATAGTTTTTGGTCATTTTTTAGACTTAGTAAATCATATATTTATTTGGGTGTTGGAGTAATATCACTCATAAGTTTTGCATATTTATTAACACGTGTAAATTTAGAGTTTGCAGGACGTGCTTATGCTGTTTATGGGGGAATTTATATAGTATCATCTCTATTATGGCTTTATTTTGTAGAGAAACAAGAGTTTAATAGATGGGATTTGATAGGCTCATTTTTTTGTATTTTAGGAGTTTGTGTGATACTTTTAGGAAATAAGGATTGAAATGAAAGAAGAAATTTGCCCACTTTGTGATACTAAATCAACACCATTTTATAAAGATGAATTTTATCAATGTCCATGTTGTAAAGGTATATTTAGACCAAAAGAAAAGTTATTAAATAGTGAATTAGAGAAACAAAGATATGAAAATCACACAAATGATTCAAATGATTTGGGTTATCAAAACTTTGTAAAACCTATTACAAATTCTATTTTAAAAGAGTTTAAAAATAGTGATTTAGGGCTTGATTTTGGATGTGGTAAAGATTCACCAATAGTAAAAATATTAGAAGAAAATGATTATAAAATAGCAAAATATGACATATTTTTTTATAATGATGAAAAAGCATTAGAACAAAAGTATGATTATATTGCTTGTTGTGAAGTAATTGAACATTTTTATAATCCAAAAAAAGAGTTTGATCTTTTGAAATCTTTATTGAAAGAAGATGGTGTTTTATATTTAATGACAGGAATTTATAATGATAATATAGATTTTTCAAAATGGTGGTATAAAAATGATTTAACTCATGTTTTTATATTTACAAGAGAGACATTTTTTTGGATAAAAGATAAATTTTTATTTGATGATTTAGAGATAAAAGAAAATTTAATTAGATTTAAACTTATTAGATAAAAAGATTTATGATTATTTTTGATATAATCATCTGATATAACTCTCTAAGGAAAATTTTATGTCAGATGTTCAAACGATATTAGCTGTGGACGATATAAAAGAAAATCTCGATATTATTGTTGATATTTTGGATGAATACGATGTAATAGCGGTAAAAAGTGCTAAAGAAGCTCTAGAAATTTTAGAAAAAGAAGAAATTTCTTTATTACTACTAGATATAGTGATGCCTGAAATTAATGGAATCGATTTATGTCAAATTATAAAATCTCAAACTTCTACAAAAGATATACCTATTATTTTCACAACTTCTCGAGTTGATGAAGAAACTATTTCAAGAGCTTATGAAGCAGGTGCAAGTGATTATGTATGTAAGCCTTTAAAACGAAGAGATGTACTAGCAAGAGTAAATACACAATTAAAATTAAGAAAAACAATAGAAGATTTAGAATTTTTGGCTTCACGAGATAGTATGACAGGAATTTATAATAGAAGAAAATTTTTTGAATTAGCAACTTTATTATTTAAAGAATCTACAAAAGAATTTTTCCTAGCAACAATAGATATTGATTATTTTAAAAAAGTTAATGATAATTATGGACATGATGCTGGTGACTATGTAATAAAACGAATTACTGAAATAATCGCAGATTTATTACCTAAAAGTAGTATTTTTGCCAGAATGGGAGGAGAAGAATTTATTGTTATTTTTTTTGAAGAAAATGAGTCAAAAAAAGCTATTTTATTATTTGAGAAGATAAAAAATAAGATATTTAGTGAAAATATAATTTATAATGGTAATATTATAAACTCAACAGTTAGTATTGGACTGGTTCAAAAAAATAACGAAAGTTATGAAATAGATGAAGTAGTTAAAAAATCAGATATTGCATTATATGAAGCAAAAAAAACTGGAAGAAATAAAGTTGTATATAAAGAGTAGAATTGGAAAAAGTATCGTTAAGAGATGAAATTTCTTCATTAGAAGGAAGTACTATTTTATTAGTTGAAGATAATATTTTAAATCAGAAAATTATAACTGGAATATTAAAATCAAGTGGAATAAATATTGATATTGCTTCAAATGGAGTTGAATGTATTGAGAAATTTAAATCAAAAGGTAGTATTTATGAATTAATATTAATGGATATTCAAATGCCATTAATGAATGGATACGAAGCAACAAAATTAATAAGAGATATTGATAAAAATGTACCTATAATATCTTTTTCAGCAGATACATCAGAAGAAGATGAACTATATTCAAAAATATTAGGAATGAATGATTCATTAACAAAACCAATTGATACAGAAAAATTATGTGCAATACTTTTAAAATATATTCCGAAGAAAATGGAAATAAAAAATAATAATATGAATTTTGAAGAAGAAACAATTCCTCAATTAGAATATTTAAATATAAAAAAAGTTGTACCATCAACTTTAAGTAGTTTTTCTTTCTATAAATGTATTGCTTTAAGATTTTTAGAACAATATAAAAATCTAAAATTAAATCCAGAATTAGAAAGTTTTAATGAAACTATATATACATTAAAAGGTTTATCAGGAACATTAGGTGCCGAACAATTATTTGAAGTAATAACAAAACTTGAAAGAAATCAAAGTGAAGAGTTATTAAATCTATTTCATAAAATATTAGAATTAGTTTGTAATGAAATAAGAATAAATTTTTATAATGATGAAAATTTAGTTTTATGTGAATTAAAAAGAGAAATATCTCAAGAAGAGTTAAAAAATCTTTTTGAAGAATTAAAAGAAGTTTTAAAAACAAAAAGACCAAAAACTATACATTTGGTATTGGTAAAATTTAAAGAAATTGTTTTAAATGAAGATATGGATAAATTATTTTCTCAAGTGGTTAAATATTTGCAAGAATATGAATTTGATTTAGCAATAAAATTGATAGATGGATTTATAGATAATTGAAAATATGCAAAAAATAGTAAAGGTTGTTAAACCTTTACTATTTTTTATCCAAGGATTTCACCTTTAATAGAGTTTGGATTATCTAAAGAGTATTTAAATTTTTCCATATCAATTTGTTTATCCCATGCCCCAACAACAACTGCTGCAACTGCATTTCCACAAAGATTTCCAACAGCTCTCATTTCACTCATAAATTTATCAACTCCTAGTAAAACAGCAACTGTAACAACTGGAATTGCTCCACCTAATGCTGAAAGTGTACCAGCTAAAACGATAAATCCAGAACCTGTAACTCCAACAGCACCTTTTGATGTAATCATTAAAATAATAATAATACTTAATTGCTCACCAATAGTTAATGGAATATTAAAAGCTTGTGCAATAAAAATAATTGCTAAAGATAAATATATGTTTGTAGAATCAAGGTTAAATGAATAACCAGTTGGTATTACTAATCCAGTTGTTCCTCTACTAACACCTGCTGATTCTAATTTTTTCATAAGTGGTGCAAGTGCTGATTCACTTGATGATGTAGCAAATACAATTAATACCTCTTTATAAATCAATCTCATAAATTTAAAGATATTAATTTTAAACATAGCCATAATAATACCTAGGATAACGAAAATAAATGTACATACAGAAATAAACATTACACCTAATAAACTTGCCATATTAATCAATGAAGCAACACCAAATTTACCAATTAAGAATGACATTGCACTAAAACTTGCAATTGGACTTAACCACATTAAAACTGTTAAAATTTTAAAGAAAAAGTTTTGAGCAATTTCTAAAGGTTTAAGAATTTTTTCTTTATAAGCTCCACCAAAAGCAGATATTAAAACAGCTAAAGTTAAAGCCATTACTAATACTTGTAGAGTTTGACCATTTATAAATGGAGTAATAGGATCACTAGGAATAGCACCTTTTAAAATTGCCCAAACTGAACCAACATCTTGATTTGCATTTGTGAATTTTTCAACACTTTTCGCATCTAACGACTCAACTGAAAGATTCATTCCAGTTCCAGGAGCAAACCAATTTCCAAATATAACACCAATAGCTAAAGCAAAAGTACTTACGATTTCAAAGTAAATAAATGCTTTAAATCCAATTGATCCAACTTCTTTTAAACTTTTTAATCCAACAATACCTGAAATAATTGTTAGGAAGATAATAGGTCCAACAAGCCATTTAAGACCTTGAATAAACCAATCAATACCTGGTTTTGCTTGAACCGCTAATTTGGGATCAACCATACCAAAAATAATACCAGCTATAATCGCTACAACTACCCAAAAAGCCAAACTTTTAACTGTATAATTTGTCCAGTTCTTTTTCTCGACATTTTCTATTTGTTCCAAGAAATATCCTTTATATTTATATATTTTGACTATAGCTAGAAGTTATGTCAAAGTTATGTAATAAATCAGATTAATCATTTTTTACTATATTTTTTGTTGAATTATTGTTACAAAAAGAAATATTAAAATTTTTAATCTATTATAAAAGCTAATAAATAAATGAAAATTAGTTTAAATATCAGAAGTATTAGAACTTGACTAATTAGCTATAACACCCTATAATATAGTACTTTGATAGATAAAAGAAGGTAGTAATGAATAAAATAAATAACTTAATAGCAATCAAATTTGCTTTTTTGTTTGTAGTTTTTTGTAATGTAATAGTTGATGTAGCACATAAGGTTTTTTTACAAAATATAGCATTTAAAATATTTGATGGAAGTACACAAGTTGTTTGGGTCTCTATTATAAATGCTTTAATTATTATTCCATTTTTACTTTTATTTACAGTTAGTGGATATTTATCTGATAAATATAATAAGAAAGATATTCTTATTTATGGTGCAATATCATCATTTGTTTTATCTATATTAATGGTACTTTCGTATCTTAGTGGAAATTTTTATGTGGCAATGTCAGGATTGTTTTTATTAGCAATTCAAAGTGCAGTTTATTCCCCTGCAAAATTTGGATTGGTTATTGATATTTATGGTAAAAAAAACTTATCAAATGGAAATGCGGTTTTACAAGCTATCTCTATGATTGCAATTTTATTCTCAATTGCCAGTGCTTCATTTGTATTTGAAAATTTTTATAATGTAAATAACTTATCATCTTTAACAACAAAAGAAGAGTTATTAGATGCAATTTTACCTTTAACTTATTATATTTTACCAGTTGCATTTTGTGAAATGTTGGTTTCATTGATATTTTTAAGAAGAGTTGGTACAAATTATGTAAAAAATGAGAGTTTGACTTTAGATACAAAAGAGTTATTTAAAGGAAAATTATTAGCAAAAAATATAGGAATAATTTTCTCAAATAACATAATATTTTTATCAGTAATTGGTTTATCAGTATTTTGGGGAGTTTCTCAAGGTTTAATGGCAGTTTTCCCATCTTTTGCAAAGCAGTATTTAGGAATAACTGATGTATTTGTTATAAATGGAGTTATAGGAGCTTCTGGGATTGGAATTGCTATTGGTTCGATTTTATATTCTAAAATTTCAAAACATTATATAGAAGTTGGAACTATTCCTTTAGCAATTACTGGAATGTCTTTTATGATTTATATTTCAACAATAGTTGAAACACCATTTCTTTTGGGTCTTAGCTTTTTGTTATTTGGAATGTTTGGAGGACTATTTGTAGTTCCATTAAATGCGCTAATTCAATTTAATGCTAAAAAAAGAGTAATAGGTACAATTCTTGCTGGGAATAATTGGTTTCACTCTTTGTCTATGTTTTTAATGCTTATGATTACAAGTATAGTTTCATATTACTCACTTGATCCACTAAATACACTTTATTTGATTTTGTTTATAACAATGGTTGGAACAATATATACTGTTTATAAACTCCCTCAATCTCTTATTTTACTTTTTTTAAAAATAATAGTTGGCTTTAAATATAAACTTGAAGTAAATGGTGTTAAAAATATTCCTTCAACTGGTGGAGTTTTACTTTTAGGAAATCATATCTCATGGATAGATTGGGCAATTGTTCTTATGGCAACGCCAAGAGAAGTAAAATTTGTAATGGATAAAGAGATTTATAATAAATGGTTTTTAAATTGGCTTTTGAAAATTTTTAAATGTATCCCAATTTCTGCAGGTGCTAGTAAATCTACTATAAAAACAGTTGCAAAAGAGTTAGATGAAGGAAATATGGTTGTTCTTTTTCCTGAGGGTGCAATAAGTAGAAATGGTCACTTAGGAGAATTTAAAAGAGGATTTGAAAAAGTTTTAGAATTAACTACAACTGATGTGAAAGTTATTGCATTTTACACAAGAGGTCTTTGGGAATCAATGTTCTCAAGAGCAAGTAGTAAATTTAAAAAAACAAATAAAACAAACAGTGTAACAATAACTTTTTCAAGAATAATGAGAAAAGAAAAAGCAAATACTGTTAGTATAAAACAAGAGCTTATAAAACTATCTACAAGAACATGGCAAGAGCATATTGAGAATTTAAAACCTTTAAATGAAACAATATTTCATAGATTAAAAGAAGTTTCATCGGATTTGATTTTTGCAGATTCAACAGGAGTTGAATTAAGTGGAAATAAATTTCTAACAGCATCTATTTTATTCAAATCTTTACTAAAAAAAGAGATTAAAGGGCAAAATATAGGATTGTTACTTCCTTCAACTGCAGTTGGTGCTTTTATAAATTATACAGTTTTATTAATGGGAAAAACTATTGTAAATTTGAATTATACAAGTGAAATAAGTGCTTTAAAATCTGCTATTGATACAGCTGAAATAAAAACAGTTATTGCTTCAAGAAGATTTATTGAAAGACTTGAAAATAAAGGTATAAATATTAGAGAAATTTTGGATTTGGTTGAGGTTATTTATTTAGAAGATGCAAAAGAAAAGATATCTAAAATAAAAGGTTTATTAACATTTTTAAGTGTTAAATTTTTACCTTGTTTTGTATTAAAAACTATTCATCTAACAAAAACTCTAAAAAGTGATACAGTTTTGATTTTATTCTCATCAGGAAGTGAAGGAACACCAAAAGGTGTGGAGTTAAGTGGAGATAATATTTTAGGAAATTGCCAACAAATAGCAAATATTATAAATGTAGATGATGAGGATATAATTGTAGGTTCATTACCACTTTTTCATGCTTTTGGAATAGTTGTTACTACTTTTTTACCTCTAATAGAAGGAATAAAATGTGTAGCTCATCCAGATCCAACAGATGGTTTAGGTTTAGGAAGATTAGTTGCACGATATAAAGCAACTATTATGGCAGGAACTTCAACATTTTTTAGACTTTATACAAAAAATTCGAGGGTTCATCCATTGATGTTCCAAAGTCTAAGATTAGTAGTTGCAGGTGCTGAAAAGTTAAGACTGGATGTTAGATATGATTTTAAAAAGAAATTTGGAAAAGATATTTTAGAAGGTTATGGTACAAGTGAAACTTCACCTGTTGCATCATGTAATTTACCAGATATGTTAGCTCCTGATTTTACTGTTCAAGTTGGAAATAAAATAGGAACAGTTGGTATGGCAATACCTGGAACAAAAATAAAAATAGTAGATCCTCAAACTTTTGAAGAGCTTCCAATCTCAGAAGAGGGAATGATTTTAATTTCAGGAATTCAAGTAATGAAGGGTTATTTGAAAAATGAAGAAAAAACAAAAGAAGTTATAAAAAATATAAAAGGGAAAACTTATTACGTTACAGGAGATAAAGGAAGGTTAGATAAAGATGGCTTCTTAACTATTGTTGATAGATATTCAAGATTTGCAAAACTAGCAGGTGAAATGATAAGTTTAGGTTCAGTTGAAGAAAAAATTTCAAAAATTTTAGATTTAAGTGAAGACTCTTTAGTTGATTTTATAGTAACAGCCATAGAAGATGAAAAAAAAGGTGAAAAAATAGTTCTTTTAATTTGCAATGTGAATGAAGAATTTATCAATGAATTACAGACAAAAATAAATATGAATTTTGATAATAAACTAATGATTCCATCATTTATAAAGATAGTAGATGAAATTCCAAAATTAGGTAGTGGTAAAAAAGATTTTAAAAGGGCAAAAGAGTTAGCTTCACAAGAGTGAATCTAACTTTTTGCTTGATCTTCTTTTATACAAATTAGATTTACAATTTCTTCTTGTTTTGAACAAAAATTACCATTTTTTTCTATTAATATTAAATCTCTAGCATAACCATTCAATGTATGAAGTTTTGCACTCTCTATTTCTACTTTAAAATCATCAAATATTTTGGCAACATAAGCAAATAATCCTTTTTGATCTTTTGCAATTATGTGCATTGAGGCTAAATAGGCTGTATGATTACAATCTATTTTTATATCATTTCTTTTAATAAGAGGTGTTTTTGTTGTAGTTGTTCTACTCATATCAAAAGAATTTTTTATTATTTCTTCAATTAAAAATAGATCTTCTGAATCAACTTTTTCTGAAAATGAAATATGAAATGCCTTTTTATTATCATATAATTTAAAAATATCCATTGCAGCAATATTTAAAAACTCCAATTTTCCGAGTAAATATCCTAAATTTAAAGGAGATTTTCTAATGATTCTTATTGTCAAATGAGGTTCATTTGTAATTTTATAAATAAATGTATCAACATCTTTTGCTTTGATCGAAATATCTAAAATATCTTCTGCTTTTAATCTTAAAAATATTTGATTTGAAGATATATACATAATTTTCTTTTGAATACTAGAAGGCAATTGCTTATATCTATCAAGATTTTTAATTGCATTTTGTTTTGCAATTCTTCTTTTACTCTCATTTAAATACTCTTGATTATCAAAAACAGGAAGAGCTTGTACATAAAGTTGTTTTAATAATGAAGCAGTTGAACTATTAAAAATATTTTTTCCTACAGCTGAAATATCACAATATGTAACTACATAAAGTATTCTCAGTGCTTCTTTTGTCATAATAAGACCTGTAAAATTTAGCAATGTTTTTTCTGAATATATATCTTCATGTGTTGCCATGTATGACATTAAGTTATGGTATCTTATTACCCTTGCACCAAGTTTTATAGAGTCTTCACTAAAATCAAAAGATTTCATCATACTTTTAAATAATTTTTCTCCAACAATATGATGATCTTCATTCCGACCTTTTCCTAGATCGTGAAAAAATGCAACTAATCTAACTATAATTTTTTGTTCGTTTGTAAATTCATCAAAAATTGATTTTATATAAGTATCTTCAATATTTTGAGAAAATTTTAAAGTTTTGATTGAGTGTATATCTACAGGATGTCTATGATAACCATCAAATTGTGGTTGATCAATAATCTTTTTTGTACTTGGAATTACTGCTTGAAATAAGCCAGCATTATATATTAATTTTATCAAAGGATATAAATTTGGTTTTGATAAAATTGTTTTAATATTTTTCTTTAATTCTTTAGTTTGAACTTTTGGAAGTTTTACTTTACTTGCATGATAAATATATGATCTATCAAATCTCTCTACATTAACTGGTAATTCAATTAATTCTTTTAATAAAGAATTTAAAGTTTGATCTTTTCTATGGAATGAACAAAATAATGTATTATCTATAATATAAAGATTCTTTTTGAATCGAAGTTCTTTTAATTTTGGAATATTTGTAGCTTCAAATAAAATTTCTCTAGTAAATTTCTTTACCATTGTTGATGCAAAATTATGAATTATGTGAAGAGAAGATAGTATTTTAGACATACAAAGTCTGTCTTTAGTATATTTTCTTTTATTTTTAAATCCAAGTTTTGAACTTAAATCAGGAAGAATATCAAAAGTTACTTGATCTTGTTTTTTTCTTGCAATATTGTGTAAAGCATTTCTTACTTGAAATATAAATTCTAAAGCTTGTCTATATTTCTTATATTCATCTTCTGTAAATTGTGTTCCAATTAAATCTTTTGTATTTGTAGCACCATAAACAATATTTGCCATCCAATACATCATATTTGATTCTCTAATTCCCCCATAACCATCTTTGATATTTGGTTCCATTTTTAAAGGATATTTTAAAAGTCTTTGTTTATGTTCTTCAAGTTTGTCTAATACAAACTCTTTTTGATTTGTTTTTCTAATTTTTGCTAAAACATTTTCATAGCCAAACCATAAATTTTTTGAACCATAAATTAATCTTGATTCTATAATAGAGCTTTTTATAGTAATGTCTTCTTTTACAGCCTGTGAAACATCTCTTAATTCATGAACTCTTGATCCAAGTTTTAAGCCACAATCCCATGCAAGAGTTATAAATTCTTCCATGATATCTTTAAGATTATAACCCTTAACATTTTCATATAAAATCATAATATCAATATCAGAATATATACAAAGTTGCTCTCTTCCATAAGATCCAAGGGCAATTAAACTAATAGGTATTGATGAACTCATTGGCTGATGAGAACCAAAGTTTTTTCTTAATATATATTTGTAAAGAAGTATTAAAAATTTATCAGTATGTTTAGTATGTTTTATGAAGAAATCTTTTCCACCTGTAGTTTCAACTGTTGTGTCAATTGAATCTAAATATTCTTTATAGTAAGTTTTAAAAACTTTTGAAATCTGGAAATCTGTAGCATTATTTGAAATAAGTTCTTCAATTTGGATGTTTAAATCTATCATAATAAATCTTTATAAATTTCTAATTTCTTTCTTAATGTAATTCTATTTAGTCCTAAATGTTTAGCAACTTGAACTTGAGATTTATATTTTTTTGTAGAAGCTTTTAACAATGGCACTTCAAAAATATATGATAAATCTTTATAAGAATTTTCACCTTTTAAATTTTCACTTAAATATTTTTCCAAAAACATTAAAATTTCATGTTCACCAATAGTTTCAAAAAGGTAAGAAAAATAGATAGATTTTCTTAAACTATGAGTATTATTTGAAATATTTACTATTAGTTTAGATGAAGATATTTTAGGTAAATCTAATATGGTACTAGCTTCATTTGAGAATTTATTTACCAATGCTTTTGTATCTTCTTCTCTTTTGCTTAGATTTGGAATCTCTAGATTTATAGAAAATATATCTTTTAATTTTTGATTAAGATTTTCAGTATTTGAAATAGCAATAATTCTAATATTATTTTCTTCTATCCATTTTAGAAAAAGATCAATATTTGTTATTTCATTTATTTTATCAATAATAATTGCTTTATTTTGGAGTGTTAATATATCATCATTAATATCTCTTTGAAGATCTTTTGCTTCATAAATTTCAGAATTTGGTAATATATATTTTGCTAATGATTTTTTTCCAGTACCAGCATTTCCTAAAATAAGGGCATTTACTTCAACTGCTTGTAAAAGTTTTGCTGAATTTAATATCTCTTTTGATATTCCATCTTCTGCAATAAAATTTTGCATGTTATTCACCTCTTCATTAACCATATCATTATCAGTTTAAAAAATATTATACTGTATAAAAATAAAAATAATTATAATTCCTGTATAAAATTTATACATTTTATTTAAATTAAAGGTAGACAAAATACAAAGATTAAACTTTGTATTTTATCTATTCAGAGATTTGCTTTTGTCTTTTTGTAGAGTAGTATATAAATACTGTTAATGATAAAAGTATCAATGCTATTCCTGCAATTAGATAAAAAGCACTTAGCATTTGATCATAATGATTAATAGCTATTTTAAATACAACAATTAATGCTTCTATTGAAAGAGCAATAATAATTGTTGTTAAAAACTTTGTAAGAATTTTTGTTTCAACTTTAGAATTTTTAGAATAAGATTTAAAAAATACTTCTTGCTCTAAAATAGTTTTTGCTAAATCAAATATAGCAATACTTAATGTTAAAGCAATAATTGGTTTAAAAATCATTTCAAGAGAAATGTCTTTTGTTATAAATAGATACGCAACAAAATCATAAATAGAAAACAAGATTGTAATTACAGATAAAATAATCATAGTAAAGCCAGATAATACATAAAATGCTTTTGTAATACTATGAAAAGGTTTATTTAGCTCAATAAGATTTAGTTTTTGTAATAAAATATCTATTTGAAAATCTAAGAAAAATATTTCCTCTCCTTCTTTTATAGTAACGGTTACACAAGTACTTCTCGTTGCACTACTAATGTAAGGTTTAGAAAATGCAATATTAGAATCTTTAAAATGTAATTTAGAAATTAAATGTGAGCGATCTTTATTTTTGCCATTAGCATCTTCTTTACTTCTATAAAAATTTGATGAATTTTGTATTTTATCTTCTTTGTTTACTATATAAACTAATTCTAAAGATGGAAAAATTTTAAAAAGTTGAGTAAAATTATTTTTTTTATGATTTGATAAACTACCTAAATTTTTTAAACTTTCTTGTAAAAAATATTCTATATCTTCTTGATGTTGTATATACGTTTCAAAAAATTCTTTCATGCTAATATCCTAGAAATTCTTTATCTAATTATATTAAAATATAAATGTAATAATAATATATAGCTGTATATAAAAAATACAACTAAAATATTATTCTTTAGGGATATTAAACTCTTTTATCATGTTATCAGCAAGTAACCTTAAATTAACCACATCAATTTCACTTTCTACACCTGATGTAAGTGTTAAAATATTAGGAAAAAATTTCTCGAGAGATTTTAATATTTTCGGATCTTTTTTATATGAATTATTAATTAGTGCACCAGCATCTAACATTTCAATTACCAAAGGTTTTTTACCCATAAACGCAGCATAATTAATTGGTCTAATACCATAACTATCAGGGATATTAATAATCTCTTTATTATAATGATTAATTAATTTAAAATATTTAGTAGTATTTTTCCAGATACAATTATGGATTATTGTTCTTCCTTTACTATCAGTGATAAAACAATCAGCTCTCATTTCTAAAAGAAGTCTAATTGTATATTCACATTTTTCTCCAACGGCAATATGAAGGGCAGTTAATCCTTCATTGTTTTTCGCATTAATATTAATTCCAACGTTAATTAAACTTTTGATTGTATTTAAATATAATTTTTTATCTTTAATTAAATTTTTTTCATTATATTCCATTAATTTAAAAATTATATTATTCCCATCTTTATCTGTTTTATTTAAATTAATTGATTTTGTTCTTAATAATTTAAACAATTTAAAATTAAAATAAAGGATAGCATCAAAAAATAATGGTTCACCTTTTGAATTTAATCTGTTTATATCTATTGCATAATATTTTAAAATATTTTCTAATACGTTAGCATATTCAGCATCTTCATTTAGCAGATTTTCATAATAAGAATCTAGAGGTTTTTTATTCTCAATATGTAAAATAACATCAATTAACATTTCTATTATTGATTTACCAGCATTATTTAATAAATCAGGATTCGCTCCTTTTTTTAAATAAAATTTTATAAGATCATTATTTCTAACACCATTTAGTACTAAACTAAGTAAGGCTGTATCTCCATGATTGTTTTGATGATTTATATTAACTTGACAATTTTCAAAAAAAGTATAAATTAATTCTTTATCTTCAGTTCTCGTTGCAATAAAAAAAGCATTTTCATTATCATCATTAAGTGCATTTACATCAATACCTAAACGAATAAGTTCTCTTATCATCTCTAAATGACTTTTTCTTTCTTCAACTAGTTCTTTGGGAGTATTTAAATAATAATTAATTGATTCCATAAGTAAAGTTTCATTTTTACTACTTCTACTATTTATATTGCAGCCTAACTTAACAGCTTTTTGGAATATTTCAATATTATTTATACCATTTGATACTGCATAAAATAGGAAATTTTTGCCATTTTTATCTAAAATAGTAGGATTTGCACCTAAATCTAAAAGTAACAATGCTAAATCATTGTTTTTAAGAACAGCTTCTTTTTGAAGTACAGTATCTCCATCATTATTAATTTGATTAATATTGATCTCTTTTCTTGCTCCAATTTTTCTAATAATATCAAAGTTACCATTTGCAATAGCATCAAATATAAGATTATTTCCATGTAAATCACAGTTTGATAAATCTTGCTCAATTTCAATTAAAAAATTTACGATTCTATTATTTGCACTAATTACAGCTTCTTGAAGAGCAGTTCTTTTATTTATGTTTAAATGGTTAATATTTACATTGTTTTCTATTAAAATTTGTAAAATAGCACTACTTCTTGAATTAATAGCATAAAAAAGTGCAGTCTCATTTTTTTCATTTTCAATTTCTATATTAATTCCATTTGTAATCAACCAAAGTACCGATTTAAATAGATCTTTTTTACAACAATAGTGTAATATGAATTCATCATTAAAATACAATTCATTTAAATCAATATTATAATCTTTAAAGAGTTTATTTAATTTATCATTGGTTGTTTCTGGATTTAATAATTCTTTTAAAAATTCATTTTCAACAGCTTTACTTTTATTTAAAAGCTTTTTTAGCATTTGATTAACCTATCTTGCATAATATTATTTTTTGAGATTATATAATAAAAAATCAACTTCTAAGCTTTAATAATATTTAATTTAGTGGGAGTTTTGTACTTCTTTTATGTAATAGATAATACTTTTTAAACAAAATTATATTTTTTCTCATATTGTATATTTTATATACAAAAAAGAAATTTTATATATTTTATATAGTGATATAATATTTAAAAAAACTAAGGAAGATAATTATGGATATGGAATCTGTTTCTTATATAATTAACACATTGTATGCAATTTTTGCAATGACATTGATAATTTTTATGGTTCCTGGCTTTGCTATGTTAGAAGCTGGAATAGTAAGAACAAAAAATGTAACATCAGTATTAACAATAAATACTCTTATTTATGCGGTTGCATCTTTATCATTTTTATTGGTTGGGTATGATATTGCTTTTAGTGGAATGGGAATTGAAACAATGAGTAAATGGGCATTTTTCTTATTCCAAATGGCTTTCGTTGGAAAAGTAGTAAATATTATGAGTGGTGGAGTTAGTGAAAGAGCTAAGGTTATTCCTCTTACAATTTTTACTGTAGTTATGGCATCAATAATTTATCCATTAGTGGTGAATATAACTTGGGGAGCAAAATTCTTTAATGGAACAATTTTAGAATTATCAATGCATGACTTAGCTGGTTCTACAGTAATTCATAGTACAGGTGGATGGGCACTTTTAGCAGCTATTCTTATTATAGGTGCTAGAAGAGGAAGATATTTAAAAGATGGTGGAGTAAGAGTAATTCCTGCATCAAACATCCCTTTAGTTACATTAGGTGCATTTTTATTATGGATTGGTTGGTTTGGATTTAATGGTGGAAGTGTAGGAACAATATCAAGCAAAGAAAATGCTGATTTAGTTGCACTTACAATAATGAATACAAATACTGCAGGTTTAAGTGGTGCGATTATGGTTGCAATTATTATGCAAGTTGTTTATAAAAAACTTGATTTAACTATGATTTTAAATGGTGCATTAGGTGGATTAGTTGCAATTACAGCAGGTCCAGATTTATATAATATTTATGTACCAATAATAATAGGTGCTATTGGTGGATGTTTAGTTGTTTTAGGTGTATCATTTTTTGATAAAATTAAAATGGATGACCCTGTTGGAGCTTTATCTGTACATTTAATAAATGGAATTTGGGGAACAATCGCTGTTGGTATTTTTGCTTCAAATGGAAAAGATATTACATTATTAGGACAATTAAAAGGTATTTTAGTAATTGGTATTTTTGCTTTTGTAAGTTCTTATATTGTTTTATTTTTGATAAACAAAATTATACCTTTACGAGCTGAGAATGATGAAGAAATGCAAGGTTTAGATGTTGAAGAGTGTGGTATTGAAGCTTATCCAGAATTTAAACGAGCATTCTAATATTAATTTAAAAAAAATTTGTTAAAATATAAGAACTAAAAAAAGGATTAATAGTGAAAAAAATTGAAGCGATAATTAAGCCATTTAAACTTGAAGATGTAAAAGATGCTTTAGCAGAAGCTGGCGTTACTGGAATGACAGTGTCAGATGTAAAAGGATATGGAAGACAACAAGGGCATAGTGAACTTTATAGGGGTGCAGAATATGTTGTTGATTTCTTACCAAAAATAAAATTAGATTTAATTGTTGCAGATGAAGATGTAGATTCTACAATATCTGTAATAATTGAAGCTGCAAAAACAGGAAAAATTGGGGATGGAAAAATTTTCGTTTCACCAATTGAAAAAATTGTAAGAATTAGAACAGGTGAGCAAGACGAGGATGCTATTTAATGGTTAATATTCCTACTTTTGAGATTAATGAACCATTAGATATGCATCTTCATTTAAGAGATGCTGATATGTTAAGTTTGGTAGGTCCTTTAACTTCTCAAACTTTTAGTGGTGCATTAGTAATGCCAAATTTAGTACCACCAATTACAGCAAAAGAGACACTTTTAGCCTATAAGCAAAGAATTAAAGAAGCTTGTAGTAAAGATAATTTTGAACCTTTTTTAACTCTTTTTTTTAAAAATGATTATTCTTATGAATTTTTAGAAGATATTAGAAATGATATTATAGGAATTAAACTTTATCCAGCAGGAATTACAACAAATTCAGAAACAGGTGTTTCTTCAATGGATGTTGAAGTTTTAAGACCTACTTTAGAATCTATGAGTAAATTAGGTATACCTTTGTGTATTCATGGAGAAACTAACGGTTTTGTGATGGATAGAGAAAAGGAATTTATGCCTATTTATGAATCAATTGCAAAAACTTTCCCTGATTTAAAAATAATTATGGAGCATATTACTACAAAAGAGGCAGTTGATTTATTGGATAAGTATGAAAATTTATATGCAACAGTAACTTTACATCATTTGTTAATTACACTTGATGATGTTGCAGGAGGAATGCTAAATCCACATCTATTTTGTAAACCAATTGCAAAAAGACCAGAAGATAGAACTGCTCTTTTAAATGCAGCATTAAAAGCTCATCCTAAATTGATGTTTGGAAGTGATTCTGCTCCTCACCCAAAACATAAAAAAGAGTGTTGTGGATGTGCAGCAGGTGTATTTACATCACCTATTGCATTACAAGTATTAACACAAATTTTTGAAAAACATAATTGTTTGGAAAATTTAAATGCTTTTGTTTCATTAAATGCAAAAAAGATTTATAATTTAAATTTAAATAAAAAAACTATTAAATTAATTAAGAAAGATTTCTTAGTTCCAGCAGTTTATGAATATAAAAATGAAACTGTTGTTCCAATGTATGCTGGTGAAGTATTACCATGGAGTATTGAAAGTATTAGTTAAAAAGACTACTTTTTAGTGGTCTTTTTCTTCTAATAATTTTCTTATATTTTCAGACATTTCTTTAGCTTTAATTTCTCTTTCTTCTCTCATCGCTCTTAATGTATCTAATGTTTCTTGTTTTTCTCTGTCTAAATTAGCTTTGATTTGTATAGCTTTTCTATTATTTGAAATTCCAGAAATTGCAGAAAACTTTTCTTTTTTATTAATATAAACTATAGCTGATGAAGAAGTGGCATTTTTATTAAATACAATTACATCATCTATTTTTAGATTTAAAATATCATAAGCTGTTAATTCAGTTTCAGCCATGATTGATTCTACTCTCATTCTAGCACCTGAAATAAGAGTTTTAATATCTCTTTTTCTACTAGATTTTCTATTTTTACCTTCACTAAATATTTTCTCAACAACTTTATTTAATAATGGTTCAAAATATGAAATAGGATAACAAATTGATAGGAATCCAGATTCCTCATCAATTGTGATTTCTAAAACAACAAGTAATACAATTTCGTGATCAGATACAATTTGGATAGCATTTGCATTTGTATCTCTTGATTCAATTTTATAATTTAGTTTTGAAATGTCACTCCATGCTTTATATAAGTTTCTTATAAACATTTTGTAAAAATGTTCAAGTATTTCGACTTCAATTTCTGTTAATTCTCTATCCACATTATCTGATGTATTAACAGCTCCTGAACCTAGTAATTCAGCAATTATTTTATGAGAAATTGCAGGATTACATTCGATTACAATTCTTCCATCAAGTGGTTTTATAGATAAAGTATTTAAAGAAGTAATTTGAGGGATTGATAAAATAAATTCACCATAAGTCATTTGTTCTATAGAATAAAGTTTAACGTCTACAATTTTTCTTAACATAGAAGATAAATCATTTATAAAATCTCTTAACATTTTATCATGCATTGCAGAAAAGGCTTTTAATTGTTCGGGTGATATTCTATTTGGTTTTTTGAAATCATAAATAGAGTAATTTTTTTCTTTTGAAATTACTCTTTCTATGGGTGTTTCAATATCTTCACCTTGTTCAGCAATATCTAAAAGAGCATCAATTTCATCTTGACTTAAAAATTCTGCCATTTTATCCTCTTATCTCAATTTCAGCATCAATAGCACCCATTTCTTTAATCATTTTTAAAGTGTCAATTATTTCAGACATAGGTAACTTCATTACTTTCATAGCTCTAACCAAATCTGATACAGTAGGAGCTCCTTTTGTATTTACCATAGCATTGTCAATATTGATTACAGGTTTATCTCCAATTTTTACATTATCTCCAATATCAACTCCAGGATTTTGTGATGAATCTTTCCAACCAGCATCACTAAGTCCTGTTTTACTAATTCTAATTGAGAATGAGCCTCTTGCTATTGTAACAGGATTAATTGGTATATCTCCTCCTGTAATTACGGTTTCTCTTCCCATATCAACAATAACTTTTTTTCTAAATGTTTCTGCATCTAACTCAATACTTTCAACCATTGAAATAAATTTTATAATAGAAATATCACTTGGTTTAATTATTTCAACAGTTCTTGTATCAACAGCTGTAGCTAATTTCTTTCCAAATTTATCATTAACTTTTGTTTCAATTAAATCAGCATTTTTTGCAGAGCTTTTAAAAAGACTTAATTGAATAGAATTTTCATTTTTTAAATTATATTCAATTTCATTTTCAACAGTTGCTCCATCATCAATAAAACCTGTTGTTTTATTATTTGGATTAGCAACTATAGTTCCTTGAGATAGTGCATATACATTACCATCAACACCTTTTAATTGAGTGATTAAAAGCTCTCCATTATCAATAGATTTTGCATCTCCTATTGTTGAAACTTTTACCTTAATCTTATCACCTTGTCTTGAAAAAGCTGGTAATTCTGCTGTTACCATTACAGCAGCAATATTTTTGGAATTTATAGATCCTGCTGGTATTTTTATATAAGAATTTCTAAGAAGGTTTTGTAGAGATTGCATTGTAAATTTTGATTTGTCACCAGTTCCTGCAAGACCAACGATAAGTCCATATCCTATTAATTGATTATCTCTTATTCCAATTACATTTGAAATGTCTTTTATTGTTTGAGAATATAACGAAGAGAATAAAAACACTACTATGAAAAAAAATCTCAATACCACCCTCCATTATTAATTAGTTTTATTTTA
>ERZ724515.167-NODE-167-length-22059-cov-9.685375_pt1 | contig 22059 bp, 16 predicted proteins | sample MGYA00376048_ERZ724515 | MGnify/ENA primary metagenome ERZ724515 (study PRJEB28724, sample SAMN07190885) | wastewater metagenome | isolation source: influent of sewage treatment plant in Hong Hong | place: Hong Kong | collected 2016-03-17 ... | reverse complement strand
GCGCCTCCTTGTCAAACAGCTCGGTCTTGCCGAACTCGGTCATGTTGGCGAGGATCGGCACCCCGGCTGCCTGCTTGAAGCGGTCATATTGCTCCAGTTCGGTGACCGCCTCGGCGAAGATCATGTCGGCGCCTGCTTCCACATAGGCGGCGGCGCGCTCCAGCGCCGAGCCCAGCCCTTCCACCGCCAGGGCGTCGGTGCGGGCCATGATGACGAAGTGTTCGTCCCGGCGGGCATCCACCGCCGCCTTGATCCTGTCCACCATCTCGGCGATGGAGACCACCGCCTTGTTCGGCCTGTGGCCACAGCGTTTCTGGGCCACCTGATCCTCCATGTGGACGGCGGCCACCCCACCGCGCTCGAAGGCGCGGACGGTACGGGCGATGTTGAAGGCGCCGCCCCAGCCGGTGTCGATGTCCACCAGCAGGGGGATCTCGGTGGCGGCGGTGATGCGCTCGGCATCGATGAGCACGTCGTTCATGGAGGTCATGCCCAGATCCGGCAGGCCATAAGAGGCGTTGGCCACCCCGGCGCCGGAGAGGTAGAGGGCCTTGAAGCCGCTGCGTTCGGCCATCAGCGCCATATAGGCGTTGATGGTGCCAACGATCTGCAGGGGTTTCTCATTGGCCAGCGCGGTGCGAAAACGCGCCCCGGCCGAGGGGGACAAGTTAGACATAGTGACTCCTTTCATGCTGCTCATGTTTCGCTGTGAATAGAACCATCTCACACTACGTTGACGTTAACGTCAATTATGCTTAGGTCCAAGGCCCGTCAATCTGCGGGTACAGGCGGCCCCTCTTTTGATAACTACTTGCCATTCAATTGGATAGCTCTTGATGCCCCAGATGCGCCGGGTCAATGGCATGACGCCGCCATGGGGAGCAGGGCCGATTCTGTCGTCTTCCACGAGGGGGGGCAACGAATTCGAAGGGGGGTGTCATGAGATGAAAAGTGGCTGTCGCCCGATGCAAAGCGGACGTTTACGTAAACCCCTAGATTCACTCTGGACGATGTTTTCACCCATGAATGAATCTGGAGAACAGCCATGGCCAACGCCATTCGCTTTTATGAAACCGGGGGGCCCGAGGTCCTGCGTTATGAAGAGGTCAGTGTTGGCGAGCCCGGGCCAGGCCAGGTGCGCCTGCGCCACGCGGCGGTCGGTCTGAACTATGCCGACACCTATTTTCGCAACGGCACCTACCCCATCCCCATGCCAAACGGCCTCGGCGTCGAGGCGGCCGGTGTCGTGGAAGCGCTGGGCGAGGGGGTGACCAACGTCGCCGTCGGGGATCGCGTCACCTACACCGGCTTCATCAATACCCTTGGCGCCTACGCCACCCAGCGCCTGATCCCGGCCGCCCCGCTCATCAAGTTGCCGGATAGCATAGCGTTCGAGACCGCTGCCGCCATGACCATGCGCGGTCTCACCTCCGCCTACCTGATGCGCCGCATCCATGCCTTCAAGCCCGGTGACAGCATCTTGCTGCACGCGGCGGCGGGCGGGGTTGGCCTCATCGTCGCCCAGTGGGCCAAGCTGCTGGGGCTGACGGTGATAGGCACCGTGTCGAGCGACGCCAAGGCCGAGCTGGCCCGTGCCCACGGCTGCGACTTCACCATCGACTACAGCCGTGAAGACGTGGCCACCCGGGTGCGTGCCCTGACTGGTGGCGCCGGGGTCGACGTGGTGTTTGACAGCGTCGGCAAGAGCACCTTCATCGGGTCGCTCGATTCCCTCAAGCGCCGCGGCCTGATGGTCTGCGTCGGCACCGCCTCCGGCCCCATCGACGGCTTCAACCCCCAGTTGCTGGCCATGAAGGGCTCCCTCTACCTGACCCGTCCTGCGCTCGCCGACTACATCGCCGACCCGGCCGAGAAGGAGGCGCTGGCCGGCGAGCTGTTCGATCACGTGGCCAGCGGCCGGATCAAGATCGAAATCAACCAGAAGTACGAGCTGCAGGACGCAGCGCAGGCCCACCGGGATCTGGAGTCGCGCCAGACCACGGGCTCTTCCGTCTTCATCATCTAGGCCACGGATCTCAGGCCAGCTCGCACTCAAGGGCGGCGCCTGACAGCATCGACTTGTCATTCAGGGAGAGAGACATGCGTGTAGAACAACTGACCTGCCATATCGGCGCCGAACTGAGCGGCGTGCGCCTGGCGGACGCCGTTCATGATGAAGGGCTGTTCGCCGAGCTCCGCACCCTCCTGCTCAGGCACAGAGTGCTGTTTTTGCGTCAGCAGGAGATCAGCCGGGCCGATCACGTGGCCTTCGCCCGCCGCTTCGGCGAGCTGGAGGATCACCCGGTGGCGGGCAGCGATCCGGACAACCCCGGCCTGGTGCGTATCTACAAGTCGCCGGATGTGCCGAGTGATCGCTACGAGAATGCCTGGCACACCGATGCCACCTGGCGTGCCCAACCCCCCATGGGATGCGTGCTGCGCTGCGTGGAGTGCCCACCCGTGGGGGGCGACACCCTCTGGGCCAACATGGTGGTGGCCTACGAGCAGCTGCCTGACGAGATCAAGCAGAAGATCGCCGGTCTGCGCGCCCGTCACAGCATAGAGGCGAGCTTCGGGGCGGCCATGCCCACCCCGAAGCGGCTCGCCTTGAAGGCGCAGTTTCCGGATGCGGAGCACCCCGTGGTGCGCACCCACCCGGAGACAGACGAGAAGATCCTGTTCGTCAACGCCTTCGCGACCCATTTCACCAACTACCACACACCGGCCCACGTGCGGGTCGGCCAGGACTACAGCATGGGAGGCAGCGATCTGCTGCGTTACCTCATCAGTCAGGCCTATATCCCGGAATATCAGGTGCGCTGGCGCTGGCAGCCGGGCAGCGTGGCCATCTGGGACAATCGCAGCACCCAGCATTATGCCGCCATGGACTACCCCCCCAGCCATCGCAAGATGGAGCGGGCCGGGATCATGGGTGACACCCCCTTCTGATAGACAGGTTCTGATCAACGATGCCCGGGCGAGTGGATCGTCCGGGCACAGCTTCACCTCAAGGAGAGAAACAGATGCAATTTTTTGACGATTCCCTGCACCCGGAAAACATGGAGAAGGTGGTCATCACCGTGGCCCCCTATGGCCCTGAGTGGGCGCCAGGGGACTTCCCGGAAGACATTCCGGTGACCATGGAGGAGCAAGTCCAGAAGGCGGTGGAGTGCTACGAGGCCGGTGCCACCGTGCTGCACCTGCACGTGCGCGAGCTGGACGGCACCGGCTCCAAGCGCCTGTCCAAGTTCAACGAGTTGATCGCCGGGGTACGCAAGGCGGTGCCGGACATGATCATCCAGGTCGGCGGCTCCATCTCCTTCGCCCCGGAAGGCGAGGGGGAGGCGGCCAAGTGGCTCTCCGATGACACCCGCCACATGCTGGCGGAGCTGACCCCGAAACCGGATCAGGTCACGGTGGCCATCAACACCACCCAGATGAACATTATGGAGCTGCTCTATCCGGAGTACCTGGCAGGCACGTCGCTGGCGAACCCGGCCTACCAGGCCGCCTACAGCGAGATGACGGTGCCGGCCGGCCCGGCCTGGGTGGCGGAGCACTTGAAGCGCCTGATGGCCAGCGGCATCCAGCCCCACTTCCAGCTGACCGGCATGCACGCCCTCGAGACCCTGGAGCGCCTGGTGCGCAAGGGGGTCTACATGGGCCCGCTGAACCTCACCTGGATCGGCATCGGTGGCGGCTTCGACGGCCCCAACCCGTTCAACTTCATGAACTTCGTCCACCGTGCGCCGGACGGTGCCTGCGTCACTGCCGAATCGCTGCTCAAAAACGTGTTGCCGTTCAACATGATGGCCATGGCCATGGGGCTGCACCCGCGCTGCGGCATCGAGGACACCATCATAGGCCAGCACGGCCAGCGCATGAGCTCGGTGGAGCAGATCCGCCAGTGCGTGCGGGTGGCCCATGAACTGGGGCGCGAGGTGGCCAATGGCAAGGAGGCCCGCGCCATCTACCGCATCGGCGTGCAGTACGACAGCATCGAGGAGACCCTGCTGGCCAATGGCATGGCGCCGAACCGCGTCCCTGGCCAGCTCGGTGTGCCGCAGCGCTGAGCCAGATGGGTCGCGGTATGAAAAACCAGCACCGCGACCCGTCAACTCTGTTTGCCAAAGGGCGGCAGCCCTTGCACTATGCAGCACCCAGCAAAACTGAGCGATGCATCAGTAGTGGGTGCCCGGTGGCTCCGGCCACCGGTGCCCTGACCGGGATCCTGCCCAACTTGAAGTAGCACGAGGGATTGTATGGCTACGTATCATATCGATGACGACCCCCAGGCCGGCAAGGTTGCCGTGCCCCGTCGTTATGCCTGGATAGTGTTTGCGCTGACCTTCGGTCTGCTCATCTCCGATTACATGTCGCGCCAGGTGCTCAACGCCGTCTTCCCCATGCTCAAGGGGGAGTGGGCGCTCTCCGACACCCAGCTGGGGCTGCTCAGTGGCATAGTGGCGCTGATGGTCGGCCTCTTGACCTTTCCGCTCTCCCTGCTCGCCGACAGGTTCGGCCGGGTCAAGAGCCTGGCCATGATGGCCGCGCTCTGGAGCCTGGCGACCCTGGGCTGCGCCCTGGCTCAGGATTATGAGCAGATGTTCATCGCCCGCTTCCTGGTGGGGGTGGGGGAGGCCGCCTACGGCAGCGTCGGCATCGCCGTGGTGGTCTCGGTGTTCCCGCGGGAGATGCGGGCCACCCTCTCCGGCGCCTTCATCTCCGGCGGCATGTTCGGCTCCGTGCTCGGCATGGCCACCGGGGGCGTGCTGGCGCATTTCCTCGGCTGGCGCTGGGCCTTCGCCGGCATGGCGCTGTTCGGTCTGGTGCTGGCGGCCCTCTATCCCCTCATCGTCAAGGAGGCGCGGATCTCCCAGACCAGCCGGGCGGCACGGGGGAACACGGAGGCGGGTCGCAATCCCCTGCGCAGCCTCTACTCCAGCCGCTCGGTGATCTCGGCCTATGTGGGCAGCGGTCTGCAACTGTTCGTCGGCGGCACCGTCATCGTCTGGATGCCGAGCTATTTCAACCGCTACTACGGACTGGACACGGACAAGGCGGGGCTCATGGCCGCCATCATAGTGCTGTGCAGCGGGGCCGGCATGATCCTCTGCGGCATGCTGAGCGATCGGCTGTGCCGCAACCGGCCGGATCGCAAGATAAGCCTCGCCATCGCCTACTGCCTCGGCAGCTGTGCCCTGCTCTCCCTGGCGTTTGCCCTGCCGGCCGGGTTGCCCCAGCTGCTGCTGATCGGTCTGGGGATGTTCATCGCCACCGGCACCTCCGGCCCCGCCGGTGCCATGGTGGCCAATCTCACCCACGCCAGCGTGCACGGTACGGCGTTTGCGACCCTGACGCTGGCCAACAACCTGCTTGGCCTCGCGCCCGGTCCCTTCATCACCGGCAAGGTGTCAGACCACATCGGCCTGGACAACGCCTTCCAGCTGGTGCCCCTCATCAGTGTCGCGGCGGCGGTGGTCTTCTTCTACGGCAAGCGCCACTACCACAAGGACGTGGCCAGGCTCGAAGGTGACGCCCGCCTGGTCACCACCGGCCCCCAGGGCAGCGAGGTGAGGGCATGACGCTCAGCATCGAGGTCTATTTCGATTTCATCTGTCCCTGGTGTCTCATCGGCAAGCGTCAGCTGGATCAGGCGCTGGCCCAGTTGCGGGTGGCGCAGCCCGAGGTGCAGGTTGCCGTGAGCTGGCGCGGGGTGCAGCTGCTGCCCGCGCTGCCGGTGCAGGGGGAGGCGTTTCACGATTTCTATCTGCGGCGCCTTGGCAGCGAGCAGGGGATGAGCCTGCGTCAGGCCCAGGTGCGACAGGCGGCGGCCAGCGTCGGCGTTGAGCTGGACTTTGGCAAGATCCCCCGCATGCCGAACACCGCCGATGCCCACCGCCTGTGGCAACGGGCCTGCCAGCTCGGCAGCCCGTCCCAGTGCGAGGCGTTGCTGGAGTCCCTGTTCGCCAGCCACTTCCTGCACGGTGGGGATCTGGGGGATGGCAGTACCCTGCTGGGGCTGGCCGAGGCGGTCGGCTTCTCGTCCGCCGAGCTGGTGAGCAGCCTGCAGGGGGATGGTACCCCCTTCCTTGGCACCGCCGAGGGGGCCGCCAGCCAGGGGGTTCCGAGCTTCGTGCTGGGAGGACGGGTCCTCTCCGGAGCCCAGCCGGTGGAGCGCCTGCTCACCAGCCTGCGCCAGGCAGTCGCGGCGGCGGCCCGGACGTCGGCGACACGGATTGCGGTGCCTGCCGAGCGGGTGCCTGCGCCGGGCAAGCGGATCCTCATCGAGGCTGAGGGCAAGAGCCTGGTGCTGTTCAACGTCGATGGCCGTTTCCACGCCATCGATGACGGCTGTCCCCATCAGGGCGCTTCCCTGTGCGGTGGCCGGCTGGAGGGGGAGGTGATCCAGTGCTGTGCCCACGGCCTGCGCTTCAACCTGAACACCGGCTATCTGCTGGGCTCCACCCAGCTCAGAGTCAACCGCTACCCGGTCGAGTGGGCGGGTGACCAACTCCATATCGTCATTCCACAAGAGGACGCCGCTTCATGCACGCGTTGAACCCCACCGCCACTGCCCGTTTCTCGCGGGTACGCGAGCTGGCCCCCGGCATGGCGGTCAGCATCACGGTGGCGGCCGCCGCCACCTTCCTGTCCGAACACTACGGGGCTCCCGTGCTGCTGTTCGCCCTGCTGCTCGGCATGGGGTTGAACTTCCTCAGCGCCGAGGGGACCTGCAAGGCCGGCATCGAATTCACCGCGCGCAGCGTGCTACGCATCGGGGTCGCCCTGCTCGGCATGCGCATCACCCTGGGCCAGATCGCCGAGCTGGGCTGGATGCCGGTGTTGCTGGTGGTCACCCTGGTGGTGGTCACCATAGGCCTGTCGGTGGTCGCCGCCAAGGCGATGGGCTTCCAGCGCCTGTTTGGCATGCTGACCGGCGGGGCTACCGCCATCTGTGGCGCCTCCGCCGCCCTGGCCCTGGCCGCCTCCCTGCCGAGCCATCCCCAGAAGGAGCGAGCCACCCTGTTCACCGTGATCGGGGTCTCGGTGCTCTCGACCCTGGCGATGATCCTCTACCCCATGATCGCCCGCTATTTCGAGCTGACGCCGGTGGAGGCCGGGGTCTTCCTCGGCGCCACCATCCACGACGTCGCCCAGGTGGTGGGAGCCGGCTACAGCATGTCCACCGAGACGGGGGATGTGGCGACCGTGGTCAAGCTGATGCGGGTCGCCATGCTGCTGCCGGTGATCGTCGTCGCCGCCATGATCACCCGCAGGCAGGGGGCGGATCCCGTCTCCGGCAAGCGTCCGCCCCTGCTGCCGCTGTTCGCCGTCGGCTTCCTGGTGCTGGCCTGCATCAACAGCACAGGCCTGGTGCCCGCCATGGTTCAGGGAGGGGTCAACGAGCTGTCGCGCTGGTGCCTGGTGATCGCCATCGCCGCCATCGGCATGAAGACCCAGCTCAAAGAGCTGGCGGCCGTCGGCATCAAGCCCATCCTGCTGATGGTGGGGGAGACCGCCTTCCTGGTCGCCCTGGTGCTGACCCTGATGCATTGGGGCATCAAGCCATAACGTACGGAGAAACCCCGACCCTGGTCCTCTTCTCACAGGGGGGGCTGGGAGGGGGGAGACAGGTCCAATCAAGACGCCCCGTCATTGAAGAAGAGCAAACGCCCCCGTGGCCAACGGACTAGCCAGAGAGCAGAGAGGTATTTATGAACAAGGTTTATCCCAGCGCCCAGGCCGCCCTTGGCGATCTGGTGCAGGACGACATCACCATCGCCTCGGGGGGCTTCGGCCTGTGCGGCATTCCCGAACAGCTTATCGAGGCGCTGCGCCAGAGCGGCAAGCGCGGCTTCACCATCATCAGCAACAATTGCGGGGTGGATGAGTTCGGCCTCGGGCCGCTGCTCCATAGCCGCCAGATCAGGAAGATGATCTCCTCCTACGTGGGGGGCAACAAGGAGTTCGAACGCCAGTACCTGGCCGGCGAGCTTGAGCTGGAGTTCACCCCCCAGGGGACGCTGGCGGAGAAGCTGCGGGCCGGCGGCGCCGGCATCCCGGCCTTCTTCACCCGCACCGGTTACGGCACCCTGATTGCGGAAGGCAAGGAGACCCGCCAGTTCGACGGCGAGTGGTATGTGATGGAGCACGCCCTGACGGCGGACCTGGCCCTCATCAAGGGGGCCAGAGCGGATCGGGCGGGCAACCTGATGTTCAACAAGACCGCGCGTAACTTCAACCCGCTCTGCGCCAAGGCGGGACGGATCTGCGTGGCCGAGGTGGAGGAGATAGTCGAGGTCGGCGAGCTGGGCCCCGACGAGATCCACCTGCCCGGCATCTATGTGCAGCGGCTGGTGCTGAACCCCCATCCCGAGAAACGCATCGAAGTGCGGACAGTGAGGAGCTGACGATGGCCTGGACCCGTGAAGAGATGGCGCCGTGTTGCGCACAAGTGCTGCCAGCAGCGTTCGTTTTACAGCATTGCGCATTGAGGAGTTGTTAACGATGGCCTGGACCCGTGAAGAGATGGCGCAGCGCGCCGCAAAGGAGCTGCAGGACGGCTTCTACGTCAACCTGGGGATCGGCCTGCCGACCCTGGTGGCCAACTACATCCCGGACGGCATGGAGGTGTGGCTGCAGAGCGAGAACGGCCTGCTCGGCATCGGCCCCTTCCCCGGCGAAGAGGAGCTCGATCCCGATCTCATCAATGCCGGCAAGCAGACCATCACCACATTGCCCGGCAGCAGCTTCTTCGACAGCGCCGAGAGTTTTGCCATGATCCGCGGCGGCCACATCAACCTGGCCCTGCTCGGGGCCATGCAGGTCTCAGAGCGCGGCGATCTCGCGAACTGGATGATCCCGGGCAAGATGGTCAAGGGCATGGGGGGCGCCATGGATCTGGTGGCCGGCGTCAAGCGGGTGGTGGTGCTGATGGAGCACTGCGCCAAGGGGGGCGAGCACAAGATACTGGAGTGGTGCTCCCTGCCGCTGACCGGGGTCGGCGTGGTGGATCGCATCATCAGCGATCTCGCCGTGCTGGATGTGACCCCCACCGGCCTTCGCCTGGTGGAGCTGGCCCCCGGCATCGAGTTCGCGCAGTTGCAGGCCGCCACCGGCTGCGCCATCGCGCGCTGATCGTCGGACTGTCGGTGGGGAAGGGGCCTGGCCTTTCCCCGCCGTTTTTATGTCTGACACCCGTCTCCCCTTCGTCCTGACTCTTCCCCACGCATCCTGCCCATCCCGCTAGACAGGCAAACAGGCCCGTAATCGGGGTTGTCTGGCACCGCTTTGGGCGCCCTTTGCCATCCTCCGCCGGCGCTGTCATCAAATGAAAAGTGGCTGACGTTCAATGGCAAGCGTGGCCCCGGAGGGAGGCCTTACAGTCGGTACACAAGAGAGAAAAACCGAGCTCATCAGCGTGAGCGACACCCCGGGGCCGATGCAAAAACAGAGCTGCATCCTCGAGTGCCAAACAAGGTGGTGCGCCATCAGCCAGGTCATCTCCCTTGCATCAATGCAAAGCCAACGGAAACGGCGAGCAAACAGATAACAACAACTAAATCAGATGACGACACTCGGAGAGACTGTAATGGATTACATGCACACGAGTCATGGTTGCGGCGTCCTGCGCCTCAGCCTGCTGGCGACGGCCATTGCGGCCGTCCTCATGCCCACCGTTCAGGCGGTCGAAGTCGATACCGGAAGCGAAGAGTGGTCCGTTCGCTTCGACAACACCGGCAAGTTCAACTACGGCGTGCGCACCGAGAGTGCCGACGAGCGGATGCTCGCCACCCCGAACAACAACGATGGGGATTACAACTTCAAGGATGCCGGCGATACCGTCACCACCCGCTTCGATCTGCTGACCGAGCTGGACGTGGTGAACAAGGGCAACACCGGCTTTCGCATCAGCGCCGCCAGCTGGTATGACTACGCCTATCGCGACGTCGGCGCTGACGAGAACCCCTTCATCAACGGCAACAGCGCCAGCTCCGGCATCGTCGGGCAGCCCCCGGTGGCGGGCAACCGTCATCTGAGCGACTATGCCGACCGCTATTACCATGGCCCCTCCGGCGAGCTGCTCGACGCCTTCGTGTTCCACAACATGGAGCTGGGTGACGAGTCCCTGCTCGGGGTCAAGATAGGGCAGCACAACCTCTACTGGGGAGAAACCCTGCTGAGCCCGGTACACGCCCTCAGCTATGGCCAGTCGGGGCTCGATCTCGCGAAGCTGGCGGCCTCCCCGGGGACGGAAGCGAAAGAGCTGTTCGTGCCCCGCAACCAGGTTTCCGCCTCCTTCACCCTGAACCCGGAATGGACCTTCGCCGCCCAGTACTTCCTGGACTGGAACGCCGCCCGCCTGCCGGAAGCCGGCACCTATTACGGCAGCTCGGATCTGGTGGGCTTCGGTGCCCAGTCCTTCCTGCTGGGCCACACCGGCGGGCCGGGCCTCACCGGACCGAGCGGCACCCTCAGCAACATTCGCCGGGGGGATGACATCGAGCCGGGCAAGCACGGTGACTGGGGCATCATGGCCAAGTGGTCCCCCGAGGTGTTGGATGCGACCCTGGGGGCCTTCTACCGCCGCACCGCCGACATCCTGCCCCAGGCGGTGCTCGATGCCCGTGGCCTCAGTGTCCGTGGTGCCACCGCCAACCCGATCCTCAACCTGCGCAATTCGATCTCGACCACCAGCTACTCCATGGCCTATGGCGACGACATCGACATCTTCGGCCTGAGCCTCTCCAAGGACGTGGCCGGGGTCAGCGTCGGCAGCGATCTGAACTACCGCCACAAGATGCCGCTCTCCAGCATCCCGGCCCTGCTCAGCGCCCCGGGCCCGGGCGGGCTGGCCGCCGGCCTGGGCGCCCTGCCTCCCCGCAATGCCGACACCGGGGTGATCACCGATGACTCCGATGGCTATGGCGCCACCGGCGATACCCTGCACTGGACCCTCAACGGCCTGATGACCATCGCCGATACGGCGCTGTTCGACGGGGCCGCCCTGCTCGGCGAGCTCTACTACAGCAACCTGCTGAGCCTGGATGACCACAACAAGGCGCTCTACAAGGGGGAGGACAGCTACACCGGCATCGACAAGCCGACCCGCGATAACTGGGGGCTGGCGGTCAACTTCACGCCGATCTGGTACCAGGTCTTGCCGGGTGTCGACATGAGCATGCCGCTCTCGGTGAACTGGGGGCTGGCGGGGATCTCTCCGGTCCAGGCGGGCGGGGCGAAAGATACCGGGAGTTACGCGGTGGGCCTCGGCGCCACCCTCTACAACCAGTACTTCGTCGATCTGAAATACGTGGACTCCTTTGGCGAGTCTGCCGAGTGCAATGACGGTGCCGAGGATGGCACCACGCCCAACGCCCTCGATGGCGCCCAGCGCAACACCTGTTATGCCGGTGGTTACGCCTCTTTCTCCGGTGGCGGTGCCACCACGGAAGACAGAGGTGCCCTCTACCTGACCCTGAAGACCACTTACTGAGTCAAGCGACCGAGTCGGAGAACGAGATATGACATTCAACAAGACCATGCTGACCGCCGCCCTCACCCTGGCCCTCGCGGGCCAGGCGCTGGCCGCCGTCTCCAGCAGTGAAGCACAGCAGCTCGGCACCAGCCTGACCCTGGTGGGCGCCGACGCGGCCGCCAATGCCGACGGCAGCATCCCCGCCTACAGCGGGGGGCTGACCACGCCCCCCGCCGGCTTCAAGGCCGGTGACAGCATGCGCCCGGATCCTTATGCGGGCGAGCAGCCGCTGCAGGTGATCACCGGCAAGAACGCGGCGCAATACCAGGGGGCGCTGACCGCCACCACGGCGGAGCTGCTCAAGCGCTTCCCGGACTTCCGGGTGGACGTTTATCCGACCCATCGCAGCGTGGCGCTGCCCCAGGCGGTGCTGGATAACACCAAGCAGAACGCGCTGAACGCCACCACCCTGGCGGGGGGCATGGCGGTGGACAAGGTGTTGCCGGGCATTCCCTTCCCGATCCCCAAGAGCGGGGCCGAGGCGATGTGGAACTTCCTGCTGCGCTACCAGGGGGTGAACATCGCCACCAAGTACGACTCCTGGAACGTCGATTCTGCCGGGGTCGCGGCCCTCTCCACCACGGGGCAGGCCTTCATCAACTACGCCATCTACGAGGACATGACCAAGCCCATCTCGGCCAAAGACACCTACTACCAGATGAAGCTCCATTACACGGGGCCGGCCCGGCGCGCCGGCGAGGCCATCATGCTGCGCGATGCCGCCAACCCCCTGGAGCAGCCGCGCAAGGCCTGGCAGTACCTGCCGGGGCAGCGCCGGGTCAAGCTGGCGCCGAACCTGGCCTATGACACCCCGAACCCGGGCACCTCGGGGGCGGGCACCTATGACGATGTGTTCGTGTTCAACGGCGCGCTGGACCGCTTCGACTGGAAGCTGGTGGGCAAGCAGGAGATGATCGTGCCCTACAACACCTATCGACTGACCTATCAGCCCGATGCCAGTGCCCTGACCACCCCGAACTTCCTGTCACCGGATCACGTGCGCTGGGAGAAGCACAGGGTCTGGGTGGTGGAGGGCAGCCTCAAGGCCGGGGAGCGCCACATCTACGCAAAGCGCCGCTTCTACCTGGACGAAGACAGCTGGGTGGCGCTGGCCTCCGATCAGTACGACGCCCGTGGTCAGCTCTATCGTGGCTCCTTTGCCTTCCTGAGCCAGAGCTACGACAAGGAGACTCCGGATGCGACGCCCTTCATGATCTATGACCTGGTGGCGGGCAGCTACAACATCAACGGCGTGGTGGGTCCCTACGGCGGCATCAAGTACGGCACCTCCCTGTCGAAGGCAAAGTGGTCGCCGGAGTCTCTGGCCGGGGCGGGGATCCGCTGACGCTGACGGGAACCAGGCTCGCCGCAGGCGAGCCCGGCTCCCGGCTGTTTGTGCCGGCGTCCCCGGCGCATATGGAGACAAGGACGTATGGGTTCATTCAACAAGTTGGCGCTGTGCTGCGCCCTGCTGATGCAGGGTGCCGTGCTGGCGTCTGAATATATCGACGTGCTGGATCTGCCAGCCAAGCCGAGCGCCCTGGCCCGGCACAGCCCCCTGCTGGATCTGACCCGTGCCGGGTCGCGGCTGGTGGCGGTGGGGCAGCGGGGTCACATCCTCTACTCCGACGACGAAGGCAAGGGCTGGCAGCAGGCCAGGGTGCCAGTGAGCTCGGATCTGAACGCCGTCGTCTTCCCTACTCCCGAGCAGGGCTGGGCGGTGGGGGGGGATGGCGTGGTGCTGCACAGCCAGGATGGCGGCACCAGCTGGCAAAAACAGCTGGATGGCCGCCAGATCGGGGAACTGGTTTTGCGTTATTACATGGCACTGGCCCGTGCCGAGCCGGACAGCGCGCAGTGGCCGCAATGGGTGGAGGAGGGCCAGCGCCTGGAGGAGGAGGGGGCCGACAAGCCGCTGCTCGACGTCTGGTTCCAGGATGACAGGGTCGGCTACGTGGTCGGGGTCTTCAACCTGATCCTGCGCACCCAGGATGGTGGCCAAAGCTGGACACCGCTGCAGGATCGCACCGACAACCCCCAGGGGCTGCACCTCAATGCCATCGCCCGGGCCGGTGACGACCTCTATCTCGTGGGTGAGCAGGGCCTGCTGCGCAAGTGGGACTCGGGGACGCAGCGCTTCGTCTCCTTGCCAAGCCCCTATGACGGCAGCTTCTTCGGCCTCATCGGCCGACCCGGCGAGCTGCTGATCTACGGGCTGCGCGGCCATGCCTATCGCAGCACGGATGACGGCCAGCACTGGGTACGGCTGGCCAGTCCGCTGCCCATCAGCATCAGCACCGCGATGCAGGGGGCCGATGGCCAGTTCCGCCTGTTTACCCAGGCCGGTCACATGCTGCTCCAGCGTGGCAACGAGCCGCTCACGCTGCTGCCCCAGGCCGAGCCTTCGCCGGTGGCGGGCGCCGCCCTGACCGCCGATGGCACCCTGGCGCTGGTGGGCAGCCGCGGGGTGCGCATGCCGACTGCGGCCAAATAACGTGTGTGAAAGCAGGCCGTCACCGGATGACGGCCCCATAACGATAACGAGGATCCAGAGATGGGCCATGTGAAGCAAGATGCGATGCCGGTGATCCGCGAGTTGGCACAGTTCGACAGGCACTCCGGCAACCTGCTGGAGCGGCTGGTGTTCAACCATAGAGCCCTGTTCATGTTATTGATGACACTGGCGACCCTGGTGCTTGGCTACATGGGGATGACCCGCCTGGCGCTGGCACCCAGCTTCGAGAAGATGATCCCCCAGAGCCAGCCCTACATCAAAAACTTCCTGGAGAACCGGGACTCCCTGCGTGGCCTCGGCAACTCGGTGCGGGTGGTGGTGGAGAATACCCGGGGGGACATCTTCGACCCCGACTATCTCGGCGTACTTAAACGGGTCAATGACGAACTGTTCCTGACGGAAGGGGTCGACCGGGCCTGGATGAAGTCCCTGTGGAGCCCGGCGGTGCGCTGGACCGAGGTGACCGAGGAGGGGTTCCAGGGCGGGCCCGTGATGCCGGATGCCTATCAGGGCAAGCCCGCCGACATCGAGCAACTGCGCCAGAACATCAACCGGGCCGGCATCGTCGGCAGCCTGGTGGCGAGCGACTTCAAGTCCAGCATGCTGATCGTGCCCCTGCTGGACAAGGCATCGGCCACCGGCAAGCCCCTCGATTACCATGCCTTTTCCCAGCGCATCGAGCAGCTGCGCAGCCAGATTGAATTTGACGGCAAGCCGCACCAGGCGGGGGAGGAGGGGACGGGTCAGTACAAGATCCGGGTGATCGGTTTTGCCAAGCTGGTGGGGGATCTCATCGATGGCCTCATTCAGGTGATCCTCTTCTTCGCCCTGGCGGTAGTCACCTCGCTCGTCATCATCTTCCTCTACACCCGCTGCGTGCGCAGTACCCTGCTGGTGGTGGGCTGCTCGCTCATCGCCGTGGTGTGGCAGCTTGGGCTGGTCGCCTGGCTGGGGTACGCCATCGATCCCTACTCGGTGCTGGTGCCCTTCCTCATCTTCGCCATCGGGGTCTCCCACGCGGCCCAGAAGATGAACGGCATCATGCAGGACATCGCCCGTGGCACCCACCGCCAGATAGCGGCGCGCTATACCTTCCGCCGCCTCTTCCTGGCCGGGGTCACGGCGCTGCTCGCCGACGCGGTGGGCTTCGCCGTGCTGATGCTGATCGACATCCCGGTCATTCAGGATCTCGCCATCACCGCCAGCATCGGGGTGGCCGTGCTCATCTTCACCTCCCTGCTGCTGATGCCGGTAGCCCTCTCCTATGTGGGGGTGGGCCGCAAGGCGGCCGAGCGAGCGCTCAGGATAGAGACCCACGCCGCCGCCAACCAGGGGTTCGGCAGACTCTGGGCGCTGCTGGATCGCTGCACCGAGCGCAAGTGGGCCACCGTTGTGGTTCTGCTGGGTCTGGCCATGGGGATAGGCGGTTACCTGGTGAGCCTGAACCTGAAAGTGGGCGATCTGGACAGCGGGGCCCCCGAGCTGCGCGCGGATTCCCGCTACAACAGGGACAACGCCTACATCACCGGCCACTACGCCCTCTCGAGTGATCTCTTTGCCGTCATGATCAAGACGGCGCCGGAGGGGTGCCTCGACTACCGGACCCTGATCCTGGCCGATCGCCTGGGGTGGGAGCTGCAGCAGCATCCCGGCGTGCAGGCCACCAGCTCGCTGGTCAACGCGGTGCGCCAGATCACCGCCGGCACCTATGAGGGCAACCCGAGGCTCGCCAGCCTCCAGCGCAACCAGAACGTGCTGAACTATGCCGCCCAGCAGGCCTCGGTCAACACCCCAGAGCTGTTCAACACCGACTGCTCCCTGATGCCGGTGATCGCGTACTTGAAGGATCACAAGGCCGAGACCCTGAGCGGCGTGGTGGCCATCGCCGAGCGGTTTGCCGAGGAGAACGGCACCGCGGATCGCCAGTTCCTGCTCGCCGCGGGCAGTGCCGGCATCGAGGCCGCCACCAACATGGTGGTGCATGAGGCCAACCGCACCATGCTGCTTTACGTCTATCTGGCGGTGACCCTGTTCTGCCTCATCACCTTTCGCAGCTGGCGGGCGACCGTGGTGGCGCTGGTGCCCCTGATGCTCACCTCGGTGCTGTGCGAGGCGCTGATGGTATTCATGGGGATCGGCGTCAAGGTGGCGACCCTGCCGGTGATTGCGCTCGGGGTCGGCATCGGAGTGGACTACGCGCTCTACCTGCTGAGCGTGCAACTGCACCATCAGCGCCAGGGCATGTCACTGGTGGACGCCTATCGCCAGGCCGTGGCCTTCACCGGCCGGGTGGTGGGGCTGGTGGGGATCACCCTGGCCGCCGGTGTGGTGGGCTGGATCTGGTCTCCCATCAAGTTCCAGGCCGACATGGGCATACTGCTCACCTTCATGTTCCTGTGGAACATGCTGGGGGCCCTGATCGGGGTGCCGGCGCTCTCCTACTTCCTGCTGTCCGGTACCGGGGCGGCAGCGACCCGTGCATACCGGGAGGGGGATGTTCAAGAGGGCGGCAAGCCCTGCACCCCGGTGGGCGCCGACGCCAGCTAGCAAGACGACAGAACATGCAGAAGGAGAAAAAGAGCAGGGAGGCTGGATGCCTCCCTGCTCTCGTCTGGCCAATGCTCGGTTGTCTCAGCCGTAGGCGAGGCCGGCGCGTGCGGGTTGCGCCACCACGCCCTTGTGGCGGGAGCGCCAGGTGGCCGGCGGCATGCCGAACTGGGCGTTGAACCAGCGGGTGAAGGAGCTGGGCATGGAGTAGCCCAGCATGTCGGCGATGTGGCCGAGGGAGTAGCCGGAGTTTTGCAGATAACGCATCACCAGATCCCGGCGAACGTCGTTGACCAGTTCGCTGAAGGTGGCGCCGCTCTCTTCCAGATGACGCTGCAGGGTGCGCACGTTCATCCCCAGGGTGCGGGCGATCTGCTCTATGGTGGCGCGCCCCATGGGCAGCAGCAGGTAGACGGCCTTGCGTACGTCGGTCAGCAGGGATTGCTGGGTCTCCACCAGCAGGGTGTCGAGGTACTGGCGGGCATGGCGGGCCATGGCCTGGTTGGCCAGGGGGTTCGGAATGTCCAGATCGGCGGCGTGACAGACGATGCCGTTGAACTCGCTGCCAAACTCCAGCTTGCAGCCGAACAGTCGCTTGTGGATGGCGAGGTCCGCCGGTGCATCATGGGTGAAGTTGACGCTGATGGGATGCCAGTTGGCACCGACCCCGACCTGGGCCGCACAGAAGCGATACATGACGCCGACCGCCAGCTCGGTGGCCTGGCGTGAGGGCATGGGGGCGTCGGTGATGATCTCCTCGCGAATGATCACCGCCTTGCCCGCCTCCTCGATGAAGATGGCCAGGGCATTATTGAACAGGTGAATGTACTGGACTATGACCTGCAAGGCCTCGCGCAGGTTGGGCTGGTAGCTCAGCAGCAGGCTTACCTCGCCAAAGTCCGACAGCTGACGATGCTCCGCCATGCGCAGGCCCAGGCTCTGGCAGTTCCCGGTCCGGGCGGACAGCTCGAGCAGGTTGACGATGGTGGAGACGGGGATGCGCTGATTGGGCACATCCAGAATGGAGGCGCTGAGGCCGGCTTGTGACAACAGGTTGGGGGTATTGAGGCCCAGCTGGCGGGCGATGTCGAGATAATTGGTGAGGGTGGCGGCTCTGGCAAGGAGGGTCATGATGCAATTTCCATGGCGACAGCTCATCTGCTGGTTGCTTGTTGTTAACTGGTTTTTATCATTTCATTTACAAGTTGGAAAGTGCTTATTAACTGATCTGTTAGTCTCGGGTGTCATGTGATGACCCTGTCCGTCAACCAACTTCATGGTCTTTCGAGTCCCGTTCTGCACAGACCTCTGATCCTCAGGTCACCCGGCTCCTGTCATATAAAGACAACTCCATGGCATCCAAGGTAAAGCAGCCGGGGAGCTGGCACCTTACTGTGGTCCTGATGTCATCCGGCCGTCGCCGGAGCGCCTGAACAGGGGAAGAGAGATGAAGGCATTTCAACCCGAGGCCACCGTATTGATCGTGCCCGGCCTGCGTGGGCATGTGGCAGACCATTGGCAGACTCTGCTCGCCGAGGGGCTTGAGAAGGTGGTGACAGTGCCGCCTTTAGACTCTGACACGCTGAGCTGCCAGGCCAGGGTCGAGGCCATCGCACAGACGCTGGATCGCATCGACGGCCCGGTGATCCTGGTGGCTCACAGCGCCGGGGTGCTGATGGTGGCTCACTGGGTGGCGCAACAGGGCGCAGCCCGGTGTCGCCATTCCATCCGTGGCGCCCTGCTGGTAACGCCACCGGATCTGGACGCCAGCTGGCCATCCCATTATCCGAGTGCCCACGCCATGCAGGCCGGGGGCTGGCACCCGCTACCGCGCATGAAGCTGCCGTTCCCGAGCCTGGTGGTGATGAGCCACAACGACCCCCTGGCGAGTCCGGAGGCGGTGCGTGCCCTGGCCCTGGACTGGGGCAGCGAGCTGGTGGATGCCGGGGCGGTGGGACACCTCAACCCGGCGAGCGGATTTGGCCCCTGGCCCCAGGCCGAAGCCTTGCTCGGGCGTCTCGACGCCCACTAACCCCATTGCGAGGGGAGGGATGCCTCCCTGCGCCCAAACACGAATCGGAAGGAGTCCGTATGGTGAAGACAAGGATCATACCGCCAGCCCAGGGAGCCCATGCTTATCCGCTGCTGATCAAGAGCCTGCTGCTATCCGGGGTGCGCCAACACCCGGACCGGGAGATCGTCTACGCAGATCGACTGCGCTATGACTACCGGACCCTCAATCAACGGATCCACCGTCTCGCCAACCTGCTGACGGCCTCGGGCATAGGGCCGGGGGACACGGTCGCCCTGCTGGACTGGGACAGTCATCGCTCCCTCGAGTGCTTCTTCGCCGTGCCCATGACAGGCGCCGTGCTGCACACGGTGAATGTGCGTCTCTCGCCGGAGCAGATCGCCTTCACCATGCACCACGCCGAGGATCATCTGGTGCTGGTCCATGACGACTTTCTGCCCATGATGGACAGCATCAAGGACAAGCTGCCCACGGTGCGAGGCTATATCCGGCTGACCGATGGGGAGTCGCCTTCCACCGGTCTGCCGCTGCTCGGAGAGTACGAGACCCTGTTGGCGGGGGCGGACGACCAGTTCGACTTCCCCGACTTCGATGAAAATTCGGTGGCAACCCTGTTCTACACCACGGGCACCACCGGGGATCCCAAGGGGGTCTACTTCAGCCACCGCCAGCTGGTGCTGCATACCCTCAACGAACTGGGCACCCTGGCGGCCCATGCGGGCCAGTCCCTGCTCTGCTCAGACGATGTCTACATGCCCATCACCCCCATGTTCCACGTCCATGCCTGGGGCGTCCCCTATGTGGCGACCATGCTGGGGGTGAAGCAGGTCTATCCGGGGCGTTACGAGCCAGACAAGCTGGTGCGGCTCTACCGCGACGAGGGGGTGAGTTTCTCCCACTGTGTGCCGACCATCTTGCAGATGATCCTCGACTGCGAGGAGGCCAGACAGACCTCGTTCGAGGGGTGGAAGATGCTGCTGGGGGGCAGTGCGCTGCCGCTCGGACTGGCGACCCAGGCCCATCGACAGGGGATCCTGGTGCACGCCGGTTACGGCATGTCGGAGACCTGCCCGCTGCTGTGCGTGGTGCACCTGACCGAGGCGGAGCTGGCGCTGCCCATGGCCGAGCAACTGCCGCTGCGGATCCGCACCGGCAAGCCCATCGGGCTGGTGGACTTGCGCATCATCGATGAGGAGGGCCGGGCGCTGGCTCACGATGGCCAGACCATGGGGGAGATAGTGGTGCGTGCTCCCTGGCTGGCCCAGGGCTACCTGAAAGAGCCGGGCAAGGGGGCTGAGCTCTGGGAGGGGGGCTGGCTGCACACGGGGGACATGGCCTCGATCACCCCGAACGGCACGGTCGAGATCAAGGATCGCATCAAGGATGTGATCAAGACCGGGGGAGAGTGGATAAGCTCCCTCGCGCTGGAGAGTCTCATCAGCGCCCATGCCGCCGTCCATGCGGTAGCCGTGATCGGGGTGCCGGATGCGCAGTGGGGGGAGCGGCCCCTGGCGCTGGTGGTCGGCAAGGAGGGGACGAGCCTGGATGCGCAGGCCATCAAGACCCACCTGCAGGGGTTCGTCGACAGCGGCCGCATCAATCGCTGGGCCATTCCACGCCAGATCCGCATCGTGCAGGAGATCCCCAAGACCAGTGTCGGCAAGGTGAACAAGAAGCTGATCCGGGAGCGTGAATGCCGTCCGGTGGCTGAGAACTGAGGGCGCCGTCATAGATTCAGAGGAAGGCCTCTCAGCCATCCCCACTGCCTGAGGGGCCGCGTTGGCCTGGCCGCCATGGCTTGACTACGCTCACTGAGTTATCACACAAGAGGCGTGCGCCATGAACAGAACCCAGATTCATCTCGTTGATGAAGAGGTGGATTTTCCGTCCAATGAACAGTTGGTCTCCACCACGGATCTGCAGGGGGTCATTACTTATGCCAATGATCACTTCTGCCGGGTTGCGGGATACAGCAGGGCCGAGATGATAGGTCAGCACCACAACATGGTGCGTCATCCCGACATGCCCAAGGCCGCCTTTGCCGATCTCTGGGGCAAGCTCAAGCAGGGCAAACCCTGGCGCGGCATGGTGAAGAACCGCTGCAAGGATGGTCGCTACTACTGGGTCGACGCCTATGTCACCCCCATCTTCGAGCAGGGGCGGATAAGCGGTTATCAGTCGGTACGCAATCGGGCCGAGCCCGGGATGAAGGCCGTCGCCGCCGCAACCTACGGGAGATTGAGGGCGGTGGAGCGGGGGGATCGCAAGGCGGGCCTGAGCCTGCGCCCGGTGCGCCATGGGCTGGCCATCGCCGGGTTGCTGCTGATGCTGGCGGCGGGTGCCTATCTGACGGGGCCTCTGGGGGCCCTGTTCATGCTGCTGCCCCTTTTGTGGCTTGGCCTCCTCTATCGCCACGCCATCATCACCACCCCCCGCTATCTGCAACAGCTGGCCGAGGAGTACGACAGCCTGACCCGGCTCATCTACTCGGGGGATGAACCCAGCGCCATCGCCGATTTCCACATCAAGCTGCTGCAGGCCAGGATCCGCACCGTGCTCGGGCGGGTGGACGATGCGACCCTCTCCCTGCAGGATCTGGCGGTCCATCTCAAGACGGCCTCCAGCGAGGCGAGCGCCGACATCGCCGAGCAGGACATCCAGACCCAGCAGGTGGCGACCGCCATCACCGAGATGGCGGCGACGGCCCATGAAATAGCCCGCAACATCCAGGAGACCGACAACCAGATTGCCCAGGCCAAGGTGCACTGCCAGCATACCGATCAGCAGCTGGAGGATACCCAGCACAGGGTCACCGAGCTGGCTACCCAGGCCGAACACGCCTTCACGGCGGCGGTGGCGCTGGCGGAGGAGTCGGATCGCATCGGGGTGCTGATGAGCGAGATCCAGGGCATCGCGGATCAGACCAATCTGCTGGCCCTCAATGCCGCCATCGAGGCGGCCCGGGCAGGGGAGCAGGGGCGTGGTTTCGCCGTGGTGGCTGACGAGGTGCGTACCCTATCTACCCGTACCCACAAGGCGACCGAGCAGATCCAGGGCAGCATAGGGCAGATCCAGCGTACCCTGAATGGCTGGAAGGGGATGATGCAACAGAATCTGGAGCAGACCCAGTCCTGTGTGACCCTGACCCGGCAGGGGTCACAGAGCCTGCATCAGGTGTTGACGGAGATAGAGCGGGTAGTGGATCTGTCGACCCAGATCTCGGCGGCGGCCGAGCAGCAGCAGGCGGTGGTGGAGGACATCAGCCGAAACGTCAACGCCATCTCCCAGCACTCCCACACCAACAGCAACAAGATGCACGACATGGATGCCTCGAGCGACATCCTGCTCACCAAGGCGCGCCAGCTCAAATCCCTGGGGCAGACCTTCGGCTGACGTCCGCCTCGAGCAAACACAAGATGACAA
>ERZ724515.165-NODE-165-length-22100-cov-35.463053_pt1 | contig 22100 bp, 16 predicted proteins | sample MGYA00376048_ERZ724515 | MGnify/ENA primary metagenome ERZ724515 (study PRJEB28724, sample SAMN07190885) | wastewater metagenome | isolation source: influent of sewage treatment plant in Hong Hong | place: Hong Kong | collected 2016-03-17 ... | reverse complement strand
GGCAAAAAATATTAACAAATTGGCTCTTTTTAGTTATCCAATTCACGCTTATGCGCTATATGAAAATGGAAATCTTATAAAATGGGGACCAACGAGTATGGGGAAGAAATCTTCGCCAACTAAAACTGGACTTGGATTTACCAATTGGAAGAAAAAAATAGCAATTAGTACTTCAAATTCTGAATGGAAATTAAGATGGAATTTCAATGTTTTTAATTTTCATGGGATTGGTTGGCATCAATACGATTTGCCGGGTTATCACGCTTCTCATTCTTGTATGAGATTGTTAGAAGAAGATGCGCTTTGGATGTATTCTTGGGGAGAACAATGGATTTTAGATGAAAAAGGAACCAAAATTTTAGCCAAAGGAACTCCTGTAATTATTTTTGGAGAACCAGATTTTAAATCAAAACCTTGGAAAGAATTGTTGAAATCTTCGAAAGCAAATGATTATTCTGAAGCTCAGATTAATAATGAAATAAAACCTTTTTTAGAAGAAATTATAAAGCAACAAGATATTAGAAAAGAATATTTGCAAAGCAAAAGAGATTCTTTGTAAAAAAAATCTTCCTGATTTAATAGAAATCAGGAAGAATGAATAATGGGTATGTTGAAATATCTCTAAAATAGAGTAGTAGCTATTTGAATTCTTGCAAATTTGCTTGTAGGATTCCACATAGTAGTCATAGAAACAGGTAGTTTTTTATTAAATACCGTGATGTTTTTGCTAGCGGTAACCCCTACATTTACTACTTGGAAATTGTTTTCTCCGTTTCCGTATAGAGAGTAGTTTCCTTCTTTTCCGTTGAAGACAAATGCGCTTCCAACGAAACCATTTAAATTAACAGTTGAATTTTTAATGAATGGATAAGAAAGTTCTACATAAGTAGAGTATTTATTTTTATCATAGTCTCCATTGTCATTGTAAAGAGCATCTGCACTACCATACAATAAAACGTCTGCTTCAATTTTTAATGGAAATTTTTCGGGGAGTTGATAAGATGTTCTAAGGTCTATAATGTGTTTGGTTCTGCTTTTTGCGTATCCATAAATATCGTTTGCGCCTAGATATGCTTCTCTTCTAGAGTTGTATAAATCCCAAACGCCGATAGATAAATTATTCTTTTCATATTTTAAGAAATAGTTAATTTCTTTATAGTGGGTTCCGTCCGCTTCATTAGAGATAGAAGTCCCGCCCCATACACCAAGTTTCAAAGATTTTTCTTTGTTAAGAGATAAACTTGCCATTGCAGAAACCATTGGTTTGTCTGAGATGATTAAGCCTCTCCAAAGGTGATTGGTTTGTATGCCAGCCGTAAATTCTAAAGGGCTTTGTTTTAAACTATCTGTCTGAGCGTAAGATATAAATGGAAGTACGAGTAATCCAATTTTTATAAATTTTTTCATTCTTTTTTTTGATTTAATTAAGTTGAATAAAAATTATTGTAATGCAAGGTAAAGTAGTGCTGCTAATACTGCGCCTGTTAACGGTGCAATAACTGGAATCCATGCGTATCCCCAATCGCTGCTGCCTTTTACAGGAAGAATAGAGTGCATAATTCTTGGGCCTAAATCTCTTGCAGGGTTTATTGCATATCCAGTAGTTCCACCTAATGCTAAACCAATTACCCAAACGATAATAGAAACAGGTAATGCTCCTATAGTGCCTAATCCTATTTTTGCGTCTCCTGTTACTTCTGTTGAAAAAGATGGACCTGCAATATAAAATACGGCAAATACCAATACAAAGGTTCCTATAAGTTCTGAAATAAAATTAGAAAAAGTATTTCTGATGGCAGGACCTGTACTGAAACAAGCTAGTTTTCCTCCTTCATCTTCTGTAATTTTGAAATGGTCTTTGTAGAAAAGCCATACCAAAAATGCTCCTATCATTGCTCCAATCATTTCACCGGCTAAATAAGTAGGAACGCTTTCCCAAGGAAATAAACCTGCTGTTGCTAAGCCTATGGTTACTGCTGGGTTAAGGTGTGCTCCGCTAATTGGGCCTGCGATGGTAACGCCTGCAAAAACTGCAAATGCCCAAGCTGTGGTAATTACAATCCAACCAGAATTGTTTCCTTTTGTATCTTTAAGTACTACGTTTGCTACAACGCCGTTTCCTAAAAGAATAAGAATTGCTGTGCCGATGATTTCGGCTATAAATGGTGTCATAAATATAGGGTATTAAATTAGTTATTTTATTGATTATTCTTCAATCCAATTTCTTGTTCTTTCCACCGCTTTATGCCAATAGTGCAATTCCTTTTCTACTTGTTCTTTATCTCTTTTTGGATAGAATTCTTTATCTACAATCCATTGATTTTGAATTTCTTCTATGTTTTTCCAGAAACCTACTGCTAAACCAGCAAGATAAGCTGCTCCCAATGCTGTAGTTTCTAATGTTTGAGGTCTAATAATTTTAAATCCGAATAAATCTGATTGAATTTGCATTAAAAGATTACTTGCAGAAGCTCCACCATCAACTCTTAATTCTACACTTTCTTCTTTTGCATCTGCTTCCATAGCTTTCACTACATCATATACTTGGAAAGCAATACCTTCTAATGTTGCTCTTGCGATGTGCGCATCTGTAGTTCCTCTGGTGATACCGATAATTACACCTCTGGCATATTGATCCCAATATGGAGCTCCAAGTCCTGTAAGAGCTGGTACAAAATATACACCTCCGTTATCTTTTACAGTATCTGCTAAAGGGTTAACTCCTGGAGCTGTTTTTACTACTCTTGCTCCGTCTCTTAACCATTGAACTGCTGCTCCTCCTACAAAAACACTTCCTTCTAATGCGTAAGTAGTTTCTCCGTTAATTTTCCAAGCTACAGTTGTAAGTAAATTGTTTTCTGAGTAAACTGCTTTGTTTCCTGTGTTCATTAATAAGAAACAACCTGTTCCGTAAGTGTTTTTTACCATTCCTGGTTTTGTGCACATTTGCCCAAATAATGCTGCTTGTTGGTCTCCTGCGATACCAGAAATCGGAATTTTTGTTGAAAATAGAGTAGTAGAGGTTTCTCCGTAGATTTCGCTACTTTGTTTTACTTCTGGTAAAATAGCTCTTGGGATGTCTAAAAGTTGTAATAATTCTTCGTCCCATTCCATTTTATGAATATTGAAAAGCATGGTTCTACTTGCGTTAGAAACGTCTGTAATAAACATTTTTCCTCTGGTAAGTTTCCAGACAAGCCAAGTATCTATTGTTCCGAAGCAAAGTTTTCCTTCTTCAGCTAATTCTCTAGCTCCTTCTACGTTGTCTAAAATCCATTTCAGTTTTGTGCCAGAAAAATAAGCATCTAAAATTAAACCTGTTTTTTCTTTAATTAATTGAGCTTTACCTTCACTTTTTAATTGGTCGCAATATTTTGCAGTACGTCTATCTTGCCAAACGATTGCGTTGTATATAGGTTCGCTGGTTTCTCTGTTCCAAACTACGGTAGTTTCTCTTTGGTTGGTAATTCCAATAGCTGCAATTTCTTTTCCAGAAACACCAGTTTTGGCGATTACTTCTGCGGCAACAGAGATTTGAGAAGACCAAATTTCGTTAGGGTCGTGTTCTACCCATCCTGGTTGAGGAAAGATTTGTTCGAAAGGTTTTTGAGATACTTCTACAATTTGACCGCTGTGGTCGAAAACGATAGCTCTAGAAGATGTGGTTCCTTGGTCTAAAGCTAGGATTAATTTGTTTTGCATGATGTTTATTTATTTAGTAGTGTTACAATATTTCTAAATATGTGTATGGTATATTTCTGCAATATTTTTGAAACTTTCTATTTCATTTTTTTGCCAAACTTCATCCTTTCCTAGTTCTTTAGCCATTACTTCGGCAACAATTGGAGCAATTCTTACAGCTTCTTTTTGGTCTAGAAGTAATAATCTTGTTCTTCTAGATAAAAAATCTTCAATGTTAATTGCCATTTCATTTTTTACAGCCCAAACAATTTGCGCTTTAATAATGTTTTGTTCTTTGCTAATTATCTCATTTCCATTTTCAATTTCTTTTGATAATTCTAATATTTTTTCTTTGTCTGTACCATAGTAATACATTGGGTCTTTGTAATCTATGTCTTTTCTGTATCCATGAATTTTAAGATGTTCTGTATTGCTTTTTTTATGAGGAACTTTCATAATTTCTTCGGCTTTTTCTACTACATCTTCGCCCATTTTACGGTAAGTTGTCCATTTTCCACCAATAATACTTACCAATCCAGATTCTGAAGTGATTACTTTGTGGCTTCTAGATACTTCTTTGGTTTTAGCGCCTTCTTTGGTTGCCGCTAAAGGTCTTAAACCTGCGAAAACGCTCAAAATGTCTTTTCTTGTTGGTGCAGGATTCATATATCCTCTTGCTGTTTCTAAAATGAAATTAATCTCTTGCTCTGTTGGTTTTGGCTCTAGAGATTCTTGTTTTACAGGAGTGTCTGTAGTTCCTAAAATAATTTTATTGTGCCAAGGAACTGCAAAAAGAACTCTTCCGTCTGATGTTTTTGGAATCATGATTGCAGAATCTGTTGGACAGAATTTTTTATCAATCATAATATGCACACCTTGACTTGGGCTAATGGTTTTGTCGTCAGTTCCGTGATCCATTTTATTAATATCGTCTGCAAAAACTCCAGTTGCATTTACGATTGCTTTCGTTTTCGTTTCAAATTCTTTACCTGTTTCGGTGTCTTGAAAGATTACTCCGTTCAATTTTCCGTTGGCATCTTTTTTAAGTTTAATAACTTTAGCATAATTTAAAACTGTAGCACCGTTTTCAATAGCGGTTTGAGCCATGTTTAGGGCAAGTCTAGAATCGTCGAATTGTCCGTCGTGATAAAGAATTCCTCCTTTTAATCCTTCTTTTTTGATGGTTGGTAATCTTTTTATCGTTTCTGATTTGCTAATCGGAACAGATTTTCCTAAGCTGAGTTTACCAGCTAAAAGATCGTAAAATTTTAAACCAACTGTGTATAATAGTTTGTCCCACCAAGTGTAAATTGGGATTACGAAAGAAAGATTTTTGGTAAGATGCGGTGCGTTTTGAAGTAATAATCCTCTTTCTTTACATGCTTCTCTTACTAGGTCTACATATCCTTGAGCTAAATATCTTACACCTCCGTGTACAAGTTTTGTACTTTTACTAGATGTAGATTTTGCAAAATCACTTTGTTCTAAAAGCAAAGTTTTATATCCTCTTGTTGCAGCTTCAATTGCTGTTCCTAAGCCTGTGGCTCCTCCTCCTATTATTACGAAGTCCCATGTTGTTTGGTTTTGGTCTTCGAAGTTCTTTAAAATTTCTGTTCGTAACATTTTATTAAATTTTCTTTTACAAATCTATAAAAAAGAAATAATACGAAACAATATGATTTTCGTTATATTTTGATTTTATTTGAAAATTCTTTTGGTTTGTTTTTGTTAAAATTATAAAAATTTTATTTAAATGCTTGACTTGTAGACTTTTAAATGGTTGATTTGTTTTATTTTAATCTTTGAAATGAAACGAAAGTTGATAAAAGTCATAATAATATGTAATGTTTCGATTGAGAAACTATTTAATTTGTTTTGCTTTGTTAAGTTTGCTATATTTGAATGAATATTATTTTAGCTATGAATATCACACAAAGACATCAGGAAATTCTAGCTGTAATAAAACATGAGAAATATATTACAGTATCCGAAATATCTAAGCTACTTGGTGTATCAGAAGTTACCATTCGAAAGGATTTTAATTATCTGGAAGAGAAAAATTTAATATATAGACATCACGGTGGAGCTAGCCTCAATAATCCTTATGTGGTAGATTTGCCTGTAAGTCAAAAACAAAACATTAAGATTGAAGAAAAGAACCGAATTGCTGAGAAAGCTGTGGAGTTTATAGAAGATAATGATGTGGTGATTTTAGGCTCTGGAACTACCATCTATAATATGGTGAACTATATTTCTAAAGAAAAAAATATCACTGTTATTACTTCATCTTTGTTAATTGCTGCAAGATTATGCGAGTTTCATAATGTTACGATTATACAATTGGGCGGAAGTGTAAGATATTCTTCGCAATCTACAGTGGGACCAAATGCACAAGAAATGATGTTGCAATTTTCTGCAAATAAATTGTTCTTAGGAGTTGACGGGATTGATGAAGATTTTGGTGTTTCTACTTCTAATATTGAAGAAGCGTATCTAAATCAAATAATGATTAAAAATACTACCAAAACATTTTTGCTTTCGGATGATTCCAAATTTGGGAAAAAGGGTTTAGGTAGAATTTGCAGTCTGAAAGATGTAGATTGTCTTATTACCAATCAAAAAGTTGAAGAAAGTTTTGAAAGTGTTTTGAAAAAATTTGGAGTTAATATTATTGTTACAGATTAATAAATCCAATTTTTTATAAATCTTCAATTGTTTTTTCTGCAAAATTTTTGAGTTGTTCCATTTCGGTTTTTGCTTTTCTCTGACCAATTTTTGTGGCCAAAAAAGTAAGCAATAATAAAACCAATGCAAAGATAGAAAGATAAATTGCCCACGGAAAATCTTGGCTGTTAATTTGTTTGGTAACAAACCAAATGGTGATAAAAACCATGAAAATAATAGAGAAAATAAAGTATAAGAACATGAAAAAAGTCCAAACGGCGGCACTTGGACCAAAAGTTCCTCTGATAATAGTTTTTTCATCTTCCTTTTCTGCTCTGAGAGAAAGATAAGGTTTCCAAAATTCATTATGAGCGGTTTTTACCCAAATAGAAGCCACTTCTTTATTGATATTTCCTTGGATTTCAGTATTTTTTTGAAGTTCTGTTTTTAAATTCAATTCAAAATCCTCTTTACTCAAATCAGTTTCTAATTTGAATCGAGGTCTGGTTCTGATGGTATTGATTTTTTTATCCATTAATTTTCTTGATAAGGAATAGGGTCTTTTAGAATAAATTCTTTGATTAAAGTTAATGAATTTCTTAGAAGTTTTAGGGTAATTGTTTTTTCTTCTTCAGACATGAAAACCTCATTGATTTGTTGAAGAGTCATGTCAGAAGTCTTTTTACCATTGATTTCTATAAGTTTGTCTCCTTTTTTGATGTCTGCTAAAAATCCCGGTGAGTTTTCTCTAACTCCAGCCACAGAATATTCTGGTTTCAACACAAATTTGTATTGAAATTCACTCGCGTCTTGAATTCTTATTGTAGTTCCTCTGTCGTTATTTGTAGATTCTGGAAGTTTTGGAAGTTCAACTTTTACCAAATCTTTTTCCCATTTCATGCCATCATGTTTGATATCTAAACCACTCATGTTAAATCTGAAAGGTTCTTTGATAGATTTGGTTTTTTTGATGAAAAATAAGCCATTTTTATAGTCGAAACCAATAGTAAATCTTTTTAAAACATCTGCACCGATAGAACCAATTCTTTCTTTTACGAAATTCATAGATTTTACCGATTCTTCGCTCGGCATTGCTACGATAGGTTCATTTAGAATATTATTTCCAAGTTTCAGCGCGTGGATTCTACTGCGTTTTCCATAGATGTCTCCATTAAATCCTCTTCCGAGAAAATCATCTATATTAGGTCTATTATAGTTGAAATTTGGAATTCTATTTGGGAAAAGCCACATTGCATCACTATTTCCTAAGTCAATGAGCATTTTTGCGGGGAAAAACTCCTTGGTTTGCTGTACTTCGGCAGTGTGATACGGTTTTTGGGATTCTACACTTATAGGTAATTTCTCAAATTTTCTGAAAGTTTTCTCAGAATAATATTTTCTATTGTAAACTGTAATAATATGCCTTTCGAAATCTATTTTTAGAGGATTGTTTTTAAAAAAATGATAACCGATAATGCCATTTACAGGAATTCCTACGTGAGAAGAAAAATTGAAGTCTTCGTCTAAGATGATGTAAATTTCGTGACTGAAATCCACTAAAGTTTTATTGACTTCTACTTTGTTTTTAGTAGATTTTATGCCTTCTATATAATTGCTTCCGCCAAGTCCTGTAAATCTTATTTTTTCTACATTTTCGAAAACTACTTCTTTGTTTTCTAAGCTAAAAAGTAAAGTTTCGGAAACGCCAGTGTCTAACAAAAAAGTAAGGTCTACATTATTGACTTTTAAATCCAGAAAAACTAAATTGTTGATTTGCCGAAAAGGAATGTTTACCTTTTTCTTATCCTCTAATATCTGAAAGCCATCCTGAGCATTGATGGATAAAGAAAAAATCAGAAAAAGAAAAGATAAGATTTTCATAGTCTGAAATTACAAAGAATATTTTAATAAAATTCAAAATATTTTGCAGATACATAAAAAAACTCCTCAGAAATTCTGAGGAGTTGTAGTATAAATTAATTTTCAGTCTTCCATCTTCCGATTTCTGACTTCCAACTTTTTAGTATCTGTAGTATTCTGGTTTGAAAGGACCTTCTACTTCTACACCAATATATTTAGCTTGTTCTGGAGAAAGTGTTTCTAACTCTACACCTAATTTTTTAAGGTGAAGTGCTGCTACTTTTTCATCTAAATGTTTTGGTAACATGTACACTTTGTTTTCGTAAGCTTCAGAATTTGTCCAAAGTTCAATTTGAGCTAAAGTTTGGTTGGTAAATGAGTTAGACATTACAAAACTTGGGTGACCAGTTGCACAACCAAGGTTTACCAATCTACCTTCTGCTAAAATGATGATTTCTTTACCATCTACATTGTAAATATCTACTTGTGGTTTTACTTCAGTTTTGGTATTACCATAGTTTTCGTTTAACCAAGCCATATCAATTTCGTTATCAAAGTGACCAATATTACAAACGATGGTCTTATCTTTCATTTTTTTGAAATGTTCAGCTCTTACAATATTAAAGTTACCAGTAGTAGTAATTACAATATCAGCATTTTCGATTACAGTGTCTAGTTTTTTCACTTCATAACCTTCCATAGCTGCTTGTAAAGCACAGATTGGGTCAATTTCTGTAACAGTAACGATAGAACCAGCTCCTCTAAATGAAGCAGCAGTACCTTTACCTACATCTCCGAAACCACAAACTACCACTCTTTTACCAGCTAGCATTACGTCTGTAGCTCTTCTGATTGCATCTACAGCAGATTCTCTACAACCGTATTTGTTGTCGAATTTAGATTTAGTAACAGAATCGTTTACGTTAATTGCAGGCATTACTAGAGTTCCGTTTGCCATTCTTTCGTATAATCTGTGAACACCAGTAGTTGTTTCTTCAGAAAGACCTTTGATTCCAGCAGTTAATTCTGGGAATTTATCAAAAACCATATTGGTTAAGTCACCACCATCATCCAGAATCATGTTTAATGGTTTTCTGTCTTCTCCAAAGAAAATGGTTTGTTCAATACACCAATCGAATTCTTCTGCATTCATTCCTTTCCAAGCGTAAACTGGGATTCCAGCAGCAGCAATAGCAGCAGCAGCGTGATCTTGAGTAGAGAAAATATTACATGAAGACCAAGTTACTTCTGCACCAAGGTGAACCAAAGTTTCGATGAGAACAGCAGTTTGAATAGTCATGTGAAGACAACCTGCAATTCTAGCGCCTTTTAATGGTTGAGAAGGACCATATTCTTCTCTTAACGCCATTAAACCTGGCATTTCTGCTTCAGCCAATTGAATTTCTTTGCGTCCCCATTCTGCTAGGGAAATATCCTTAACTTTGTAAGGTAAATATTGAGTTTTAGTTTCCATAAAATTTGTTAAGTATTTTTTACAAATTTGACCAAAATAGTCAAAAAATTTTTGCAAATTTACATTCTTAATTTCTATTGACAAAATAATGCCCTTCTATCATGATTATTCTGATGAAAATGCTGTAATTCTTTACTGGAAGTATAGTGATGACGACGAATTTAACGCAGAAGAACTCATAGAACCCGAAAATCTGGAAAAAGCCAAAGATTATCATCCCAAAAAGTTATTAGAACATTTGATGGTAAGAAAAATGCTCAAAATGCTACTTCCAGAGCACAAAATTCTCTATAAAACCATCGGCGAACCTTATCTCTGGCCAGATTCAGCTCATATTTCTATCACGCATTCTTTTCCATTTGCTTCTCTAGCGGTTTCTAAGAATAGAGTAGGAATAGATTTAGAGAAAGTAAGTTCTAAAATTCTAAGAATCAAAGATAAATTTCTACACGAATCAGAACATATTTGGACTCAGAACAGAGAAAATGAAGTAGATTTATTGACGATTATTTGGGTCATCAAAGAAAGTCTTTACAAAGTTCACTTGTCTAAATATTGGTCGTTAAAAACTCATTATCAGGTATTTCCTTTTGATATCAATAACCTTTCTGAAATAAAATGCAGAGTTTTTGATGATTTTTTCAGTCATGATTTCACTGCAAAAGTCTTTAAAATAGAAGATTTTTACTTCGCCATCGTAGAAGAAAAACGAGATTTAGATAATTAATCAGTTACTTTTTCTGCAATTTTTCTTTGGTCACGAGCTTGATTATAAATCAGTTCCAGTAATTCTCTGATGTTTTTGAGCTCAGTAAGATGAGAAATATTTTTAGGATCTCTTCTGTCGTAGAATTCATTTTCGGTGATTTCTTCTTTTCTTTTTTCTAAAAGTTCATTCACCAAATCTTCTGGCGTAAGTTTACTTTCTGCAAAATCATCTTTTTTAATTTCTTGTCTTTGCAAAATAGCGATGGTACGAGAAAGTTCAGCATTAATCTTATTTTTCCAATTTTCGAAGTCTATTTCACGATAAACTGTGTTTTTTTGTGCGTACTGAGAAAGAGATGCACTGTAAGCGGTAAAGAGGTGAGAAGTGGTCACAAATTGGTGAACGTTTTCTAGATTTTTCTGTTGACCTTTTGGGTCAGAAAGCATTTTCTGGAAATTATCAGAAAGATTGGCCAAACTTACCACAGCGTGTTTTCGGCTGATTTTATAGTCTTGAATAGGAATGTTTTTTTGCTGAAGAATCTCAATGATATTATTTAAATATTTATGATTGGCAAGGATGTAATTCAGCATAAAAGTTCTATTTTTCTGATGTTCCCAAACGGGCAAAACCAAGTAAGAAACCAGAAATACAATGACTCCAGCAATTGCTGTGTCAATCAATCTTTCCATAAAAAGTTCTGAGAAATCTCCTGGTTTTAGGAAGTTGAACATCAAGAAAATATAAATCGTCATAAAGAAAACAGACCATGCATATTTATCTTTGAGCAAACTGAAAGTGAGTACCAAACAGATTAAGAAAATCACAAATTGTGTAAGAGGATTGGTGATGAAATAAATCACAAACAATCCAGCAGCAGCACCGCCAATTGTTCCGTATAATCTGAGGATATTTCGGTGTTTTGTAATGCTGTAAGCAGGTCTCATAATCGCCAAAATGGTAATGAGAATCCAGAACGTTTTTTGAATATGAAAAATTTCAATTTTAGAAATGGCGTAACCTACTAATAATGCGGTAGTTATTCTTACGGCGTGTCTGAAATGATTGGATTTGATAGAGAAATTTTCTAGGAAAACTTTTGAGTTAAGTTTTTCTTCTTTTTGTACAAATTTTTCTAAATCTAAGCCTGTAGAAAGGCTTTTTGCCAATTTAATATCTTGAGATTTTAAAAGATATATTTTTTGAGTTTCTTCTGAAATGGCAGAAATTCTGTGCATGATTTGTCTCAAAATCATGAAATCCTCAAGCGTTTCAGCGTTCAGGTGTTGATTTCTGAGTTGGTAATATTCTTCGTGTAAGGCATGAAGTTCTGCAGAAATATCAGTAATGGGAGTGGTTTTTAATCCACCTTGAATAGAAATCCCGATGTGAACCAATTCATTCGATAATAAATTGAGGTAATTGTGGATTTTTTCTAAAATATTTTTATTTCCAAAAGTATTTTGCAGTTTTCGGTAGTCGTTGGTTGAAGTCAATAAAATTTCGTAAAGGTCAAGTGAATTGAGGAAAAGCTGCATCAATAATCTACTGGTGGAAGTAGATTCTCTTACGATTTGTCGGGTTTTGAAAACTACTTCTCTTGTCGCTTCTTGGTGTTCTTTGATTCTGACTTGCAATGCAAAAATTTGCTTGTACAAAACATCGAAATCTGGCTTAGAATGGTAAAAATGAGCTTTTAATTTCAAATAATTACCGAGTTCTATGTAATTTTCGCCAATCATTTGTTCTGCCAGTTTATAAGGTTTGATAACCGTTACCAGCATGAAAACCAAGATGAACCAAATTCCACCTAAAGTAAAAACCAATGCATTATAAAACGCAGAATGACCACCAGGAGCGCCATCTATAAAAATGGCTAAAACCACTAATGTGAGGGAACCTACTGCTGCTAAACGTTGTCCGTAAACGCCTAACATGGTAAAAAACATCCCGAAAATGATAATTTCTAAAAAAATAAGCGGTGGGAAATCTTTCAGCAATCCTGCAATCAGCGAGACAAAGAAATAAAATCCAGAGGCAACTATCAGTGCGTTTCTTCTTCGGTGAAAAGGACCTGTAGAATCCGTAAGTGCTAGGAAAAGGGTTCCGAGTGGAAATAAGAAAAATTCTTTCAGTAAACCTAAATACGCCAAAATAATACTCGGGATTACAACGGCTAAAGCAATTCTGGTTCCTGAGTAAATATATTGACTGGTAATAAATTTTTTAAGTTCCGAAGCATAATTCATTTTGCAAAGATAGCAATTGTCTCGTAAGTCTGAGATTCTGGAATATTACTAAACTCTGAATTTTTGTAAAAAAAACCGCGCCGAATTGAAAATTCGGCGCGGTGAAAAAAATATTTTATTAATCGTTAATAATCTTCATTATTGTAAGATTCTTCGCCAATATTCCAAGTAAGACCAAATCTTAAGGTATTGTCTAAAGCTGAATTAACTTTAGATGTATTAACAAGGTAAGATAAATCTAAACCAAAAGAATTATAATTAAGACCTACACCAACTGTAGCATATTGTCTTCCTCCTTGGAGCTCACTTTCTCTAAAAAAACCTGTTCTTACAGCAAAAGCATTATCATAAGAGTATTCTACAGAACCGCTGTACATAATACTTTCTTTGTTGCTAAAAGATTTTCCGATTCCTTCTATTACCCCCACATTTGGAACGTTTCCAGTGCTGTCTGGTCCAGGAACAAGTAATTTAGAAGCTTCTAAAGTTACACCCACTTTGTTTACTTCGTCTAGAAATAAATCATAACCAGCACCTAATCTGAAAGAGGTAGGTAGATAAGAACGTGAGTTTTCGTCTCCAGTATAATCTAATCTTGGACCTAAATTTTGAATTGCCCAACCAGCTCTTACTCTTCCTTCATAATCACCAAAACTGGTGTGTTTATAAGTTTGTAAGTACCCCGAAACATCTACTGCGAATGAATTGGCTGGTTTCAATGAACTGTCAGTATTGAACCCTCCAGATAAATCAGAACGAATAAACCTACCTGTTACAGCCATTGAATATGTATCTGATAATTTTAAAGCATAGGCCAAATCTATAGAAAACTCATTTGGTTTTATAGTACCAGAACTTAATTCTGGAGTTTCTAGGGAGCGTAAATCTACCTCTCCCATGTTGAAATAATAAATACTAGCAGAAAGAGATGAACGGTCTTCTTCTCCTAGCATGGTATTAAAACCTAAATACATTAAAAATACATCATTCGTTAGTTTTCCCATCCATGGAGTATAACTTACTGCAGCAGAAGAGGTATTTCTACTAAATGGATATTTAGAAGCATTCCAAAATTGTGAAAAAGCATCTGCGCTTGTTGCTACACCTTGGTCTCCTAAACCTCCAGCTCTAGCATCTGGAGAAATCCTTAAAAAAGGAGCTCCTGTAAGCACAGGATAAGTATTTTGTGCCATCGCCAAACTTCCGATTCCAATACTTAGTCCTAAAAAGAGTTTTTTTGTTAATTTCATATTTGTTTTTTCTATTTTAAAATCACTAATTTTTCTACTAAAGAGGCAGTTCCTTTACATTTTTCTTGATTTTGACTCTTTACTAAAACTTTGTAAATATAAGTTCCTTTACCAACTGGAGCGCCAAAATCATCATTTCCGTCCCATTCTATAGCAGTTCTGTGTGTTCTATATCCTTCTAAAAATGGAGTAGAAGTCACTGTGGTACTGAATGTTCGTACTAATTTTCCTGTGATGGTATAGACTTGAACATTTACATCTAAAACATCATCACAATTGTGTTCAAACTGTATATAAGTTTTATTGGTAAAAGGATTCGGCCAATTTAGTAATTTTTTAACAACTAAATTTTCGGCTTCTGGGTCTCTTACTACAAAGTTTAACGTTTGAGTAGTCGAATTATTGTTAATGTCCCAAACTTTAAAGGTCAATTGGTGATTTCCAGGTTTTAAATTTTGGAAAGGATAGAGTACAGAGCCTTTCTGATAGTCTAAGAAAGAAGCGTTAATACAGCCATTTCCTGTTCCCGGAGTATAAAAATCGTTCAGAACAGTGGTATTGATAACTTCGCCGTCAAGAACTACGGTGATGTCATGACCAATTCCTGAACCTGTAGAGTTAATTCCTGTATTATCTGTTACACAAGCCAAAAGATTAGGATTAGAGTCTGTAATTCCTCCATCTACAAAATTGGTGTTGTTTAAGTACAATTGAACTTTTGGAACTTCATTATCATTAATTCCGTTTGGATTAATATCTCCAACTTTTTGTGTTTTATTATTGAAAACATCAAAAACATTATTATCTGCATAAGCCAATATTCTACCGTCTCCCACAGTATAATTAATGTCTTTTGGCATATAGAATTCTACGGTGAAAGTTCCATTGGTAACCGTTCCAGAAGCTTTCACAATCGGGCTTCCTTCTTCGAAATAATTAAGAACTGGAGTTAAGTTTCCATCATTGTTGAGGGTTTTCTTGGCTAATTTTTTATCAAAAATATTGATGACTACTTTACCATTAAAAGTATTGTCAATCGCTCCTGATTGATTATTAACATGCCCCGTAATTTTTACAAAATCTAGCGCTCTTAGTTGACCAACAACTGGTGAATCTATATTGTCTATGCTGATGAGATTTTTCGGTCTGCTGAGTTTAAGAGCGGGATCACCAAGAAGATTTACTTTCAAGTGGTTTGAATCTGTTCCGTATTCAGTTTTTGCTGCGATGAAAGCATCTCCTACTGATAAAAAGTCATTGTTGTATAGTTTAAAGAGATTTCTGGTGAACGTTTCTGTAAATAATCTTCCATAAACTGTAGCAATTGCTCTAGAAGAAGTAATCATAGAATTGGCTCCACCTTGTGGTAATTTCATCAATTGTTCTCCTGCAGATGAAGTATTGTGGTCATCCCAAAGTGTAAATTCACAAGTAATGGTACTGATGAAAGGAAATCTGCTGTAAGCGTTATTGTAATTATTAAAAGCTGCAATTTCTTGAGTGGTCAAAACTCTTTCTTGCGCCCAACCGTTAATTCCTCCATGTCCGAAATAATACAAATATAAACTGTTGCTCATTGCATTCGTAATGGCTTGGTTTACTTGTGGAAATCTTTGTCCACCTGCTGTACTTTGACCAGGAAAAGCATCTAAGTATAATTTTTTGATATTATATTCTGGTTTGTCTGTATTTCCTTCAAAATTATTGGCTAAAACCAAGTTCATCACATCATGGAAAGTTCCTTTGAGATAAGGATTCGTACTGGTGTCTACACGACTGTCTTGGTCATCATCTACCACGAAATTCATTTTTAGTCTCCAATCTCCAAAAGGCGAAGATTGTCCCGGAACTGCATTGTAATAAGAAAGCGTTTTATCGACTAAATTTTTTGCTTCAGCAATATTTTCTGCAGGAAGTCTTCCTACTGGAATATCAGGTAGAATGGCATAAATATAAGTTGTGTTTTGTGGAGTAGTCATCCCGAAATAATCATCGGTTACAAATGATGCTTCGTAGTTTTCACTATAATCACTTTGATAACTTGGGATATAATTTTTATTATTGGTGGTAATATTTCTATAATCAAAAGTAGTATCTCCTAAGATAAGTACATATTTTAGCGTTCCAGCTGGAGTGTTTAGTTTGGTAATAAAATCTCTAATCGCCGTTAAATCTTGTCCACCAGAAGAAAATTCATTGTAAATTTTCTTTACATCAGCTACTTCTACTTGATAATTTTTTTGAGTTCTGTAATAATTGGCAATTCTTTCGGCTTGTGGAGTGAAATCACGAGTGGTAACGATGAGGTAGTCTACATTTCTCAAACCAGATAAGTCTTGATTGTCCACTTTTTCAACAAAAAGTGGCTCAAAAGACGCAGAATTTTTAAAAGCTACAAATTCATTGTTGAAATATGGAGAATTTGTAGTGTATCCGAATGAAAATTGCGCTCCTGAAGCTTTATTGACTATTTTTTTAGCGTTTGTAATGTCTGAAACATCCCAAATTTGCTCTACGTTTGTGGCGTTTTCTACCGTAAATCCGAAAGTCTCTCCAGAACCTGTAGGAATTTCAAAAACTCTGAAATTCATTTGTGCATCATTGTATACAAGGTCTTGTTTGTATTGAACTTCGGCATAATCCAGATAATAAGCCACCAAAGGATTAGAAGATTCTAAAGTATAATCTATTTTAAGTGTAGTTCCGCTTAGATTTGACGCAGAAGTTTCCCAAGGAATTTCTTTGATTTTAATTTCTGGGGAATTGCTAACCGTAAAACTGCTGCTGTTTTGTCCGTTGATGCTGTAGGTAATTTTGTCATTGGCAGCATTCTTCACATAAACCGAAGATTTTATTTTTACCGTATCCGTAGGTTTAATAGCGGTTTTGGTAGTAAAAGAAACCGATTTATTGGCATTAAAAGCATCTCCCACCCAAAGTCTACCAATATTCAAGAAATTGGTTTTTTCTTCATTGATAAATTGATAGTCGTCATAACGCGTATAAACTTTGGAAGATGGCGCAATATCCGAAAGGGTTACTCTTTTCCCTTCTCCTTTGTCAAAATTAATGAAGTAATAAGAGAAATTTTCATAGATATTTACACTGTTATCGCTAATGTGAGTGAGTCTGGTTTCGTTACGTTTATAGCCACTTCCATTATTTACATTGTAAAGATTATAACCATGTGGACCTTGAGCGTAGAAAAGTGCATAGTCATTTTCGTCCCATTTTCCATCTTCTTCACCGATAACTTGTATCGCGTTTTCTTGTAAAGCGGCATATCTGAAATCCTGATTGAATTCTGGCAACATTAAGCCACCATTTCCATAAATTCTGAAATTTTTAGGATTAATGCTCGATGGATTGATGCCATTATCTCTAAGGAATTTTGTTGTGATTTTGAAAATTCCAGACTTGTCGACTTTAATTTTATAGAAATTTCCAGATTTCAAAGGATTTTCGGTAGTGCCAATTAAATCAGAAGTTCTAGAAGTTCTTTGGTTGTTAACCGTTTTTTTTACCAGTTCAAAAGAAGTTAATCTATAAAGTGTATTTTTATCTTTTTTAATGGTGGCAATCACTACATTGGTGAGAAATTGTCCGTTGATGGTTTGTTTTTGACTATTAGAGTATGCAATTTCTTTAGTGGAAACATTATCAGCAATTAAACCGTATACTTCTTTAGCTGGAATTTTTTCCCAAATTAAGTTTTTAATATCATATTGAGAAGATTCCTTTTCTTTTTTAGAAAAAGTGAGATAAGGAACTCCATTTATTACAGAATAATTTTCGTTTTTAAAAAATGGAAGATTGTATTGGAAGGTTCCATAATCCATTATTTTGTTTCCTTCCCATTCTATCGTAGTTTTTTGACCAAATAAATGGCCAGCAAAAACTACAAGAAGAAGTAGTAATAAATTTTTTTTCATAGTCTAAAATTGCGCTACAAAATAAACGAAAAAAACAAAATTTTCATATCAAACAATAAAATAAATTTTAATACGTTAAAAAAAACATAAAAAATCTTACTTTTGATGTTTGATTAATAAAATAAATTATTTTTCTTTGTAGCTCGAAATTATCTAAAACAATTATGAAAAAACTAAAGTTTATTTCATTGCTTGCACTAGGCGCAACATTGCTTCTAACCAGCTGTGGTGGAGGCGGTAACGTAAAAAGTGGAGGCGGAACCAAAAAATTTACCAGCAAAACAGGTTGGAAGCCTAATGACACGAAAGGTTGGTTCTTTACTGGTAAAAAACAAAAACCAAAAGGATGGCCAGGAATGGTCTATGTAGACGGAGGTACTTTTACCATGGGGTTGGTAAAAGACGATGTAATGCATGATTGGAACAATACCCCAAGAAGAATGCAGGTAAGCGCATTTTTCATCGGTGAAACAGAAATCACTAACTATGAATATAGAGAATATGTAACTTGGCTTAAGTTTGTATTCCCTCCATCTGATCAAAGTTTTAAAAATATTTATACAGGAGCTTTACCAGATACATTGGTTTGGAATAACAAATTATCTAGAAACGATTATGCGGAAACTTATTTCCGTGCTCCAGAATACGATTACTATCCTGTAGTAGGAGTTTCTTGGCAACAAGCCGCTAGATATTGTGATTGGTTAACTGATAGAGCAAATGAAGTGGAGCTTATGAAGCAAGGAATTATTAATAAAAATGATTACTATTCTAATGATTCATTTAATCAAGGTGCTAATGCATTTAATTTAGATAAATATAAAGCTAATGATCCAGAATTAGAAGCTTATGTTAATAAGCAAAAACTACAACAAAAATCTGGTATCAAAACTTCTAACGCAAGAATTCAAGCAGCAAATAGAAACGCAACCGCTGGTTTAGTAACTAAATTCCGTCTTCCTACAGAAGTAGAATGGGAATATGCAGCGCTTGGTTTACAAAAAAACAGAGAGTATAATAATTATTTAGGTAAGAAACCAGAAATTGAAAAACTTCGCGGAACCAAAGGTAAAAACAGAGGAATGTACCTAGAAAACTTTAAACAAGGTAGAGGTGACTATTCTGGTGTTGGTGGTTGGAATAATGACGGTTCTCCTACAACTGCAGACGTGAGACAATATCCTTCTAATGATTTAGGAATTTATGGAATGTACGGAAACGTAGCAGAATGGACAGCAGACGTTTACAGACCAATTATAGACGAAGAAGCGAGCGATTTCAATTATTACAGAGGAAATATGCCACAGCAAACCGTGAAAAATGCTGATGGAACTTATAAAAAAGTAGATCCTAAAGATATGAAGTTCGAAAGATTAGCGGATGGTAGAGAAATCTACAAAGGCTTACCTGGAACTTATGAAAGAAAAACTGTAGAAGATCAAAGAAATTATAGAGATGGTGATTTCATGTCTTCATTAGAAGCTGGTTATGGTAAAGAAGTAGACAGTTCTATGGCAGAATACAATATGTATAACTCACCTAAAACTCAATTCATCGTAGATGATAAAGGTAGAGTAATCTTGCAAAGAGATAACAAACCTAGAACAACTAAAGTTTCTAATACGGTAAGAGTTGTAAAAGGTGGTTCTTGGATGGATACTGCATATTGGTTAGACCCAGGACAAAGAAGATTCAAAGAAGAATCTAAATCTTTCGGATGGATTGGTTTCCGTGTAGCACAAGATGCTAGAGATACCAACAATAAGAGAACGAAGAGATAAAATTTCTTTTAAATAATTTAAAATCCTTTCCTTTTTTGGAAAGGATTTTTTTATTTTTACCACATGAATATTACAGATTTTTATGCGCTTTATTTACAAGCCAATAAAGTAACCATAGACAGCAGAAAAATTGAAAAAAACGATATTTTTTTCGCTTTTTCTGGTGAGAATTTTAATGCGGCTACTTTAGCTGAAACAGCTATGGATAATGGCGCTCTTGCAGTAATTGTAGAAGATGAAAATTTTGAAAATACCGCTAAAAATATTTTTTATGTAAAATCTACTCTAGAATTTTTACAGGATTTAGCAAAACATCACAGAGCACAGTTGAGCATTCCTATTATTGCCTTAACAGGAAGTAATGGGAAAACTACGACCAAGGAAATCATTCATGCTGTTCTTTCGCAGAAATACAATACCCAATATACTTTTGGGAATCTCAATAATCACATTGGTGTTCCTTTAACCATTCTTTCCATAAAACCAGAGCACGAAATGGCGGTGGTAGAAATGGGCGCTAATCATCAAAAAGAAATTGAATTTTTATGCACCATTGCTCAACCTAATTTTGGATATATTACCAATTTCGGGAAGGCACATTTAGAAGGTTTCGGTGGAGTAGAAGGTGTAATCAAAGGGAAATCTGAATTGTATGATTACCTCAAATCGAATAATCAATTTGTAGTAGTGAATGAAAATGATCCTATTCAAGTTGAAAAAACAGATGGATATGATTTGGTGATTCCTTTCGGAAGAAGAGATTCTGAGTTTTATTTCGAGAAATTCACAGAAAATAATTGCGTAGGAATTATTTATAATGAGGTAGAAGCACTTTCAAAACTTACAGGAGATTACAATTTTACCAATCTTTGTGCGGCTACCAGTTTAGGTTTGTATTTCGGGATTGATTTTCATTTAATCAAAAAAGCCATTGAAGAATACACACCAACCAACATGCGTTCGCAAATTGTGAAAAAAGGAGACAAAACCTTAGTTTTAGACACTTACAACGCGAATCCTAGTTCTATGAAAGTTTCATTAGAAAATTTCAATGATTTTATTGGAACTAAGACCATCATCATTGGTGATATGCTAGAATTGGGCGAAGAAAGCGCAACAGAACATTCTCAAATTTTAGAATTGGCTAAATCACTTAATTTTGATGAAATCATTACTGTTGGTCCACATTTTAAAGAAGTAAATGTTTCTGGAGTGGCCTTTTTAACTACTCAAGATTTAATCCATTATTTAACCGAAAATGAAATTCATTCGCAGAACATATTGCTGAAAGCTTCACGAGGAATAGCACTCGAAAAAGCTTTGGAATTCATTAAATAGAAAAGAAAAGGTGGAAATTTTAATTTCCACCTTTTTTATATTGCAAAAACCTCGCTCAAAATCAGTTTGATGTTTTTAAAAGTATTGGGCAAAACTTCGTCGTTAATTTCGGTTTGCGTTTTCCATTCTACTTTTGTAATTCCTTCTTCAGTTTGAGGAATCGGTTCTTTTTGACCTACATAAGTCATTTTAAACCAATGCGTAGCTTTTAGAATTCTTTCCTCTTTTCCTTGTTTTTTTTCTTTGTAAATATGGAAAGTAGTATTTACAAATTCTTCTAAAATAAGCTCTGCAAGTCCAGTTTCTTCTTCTAATTCTCTTAGCGCAGCATTTTCTAGAGATTCTTCTGGCTCTATTTTACCTTTCGGTAAATCCCATCTTCCTAATCTGTGAATGAAAAGGATTTTATTTTCTTGGTTGAAAACAATTCCACCTGCTGCTTCCACAACTCGTAACATACCCGTCAATTCTTCCCAAATTTGCTCTAAATTCTCACCGTAAATGTTAATTTCTGAGGTAGAAGTATTTTCGAGCAAATCTATGGCGATTTCCAAGGTGGTGGTTTCTTCATAAGGCAAGTTCTTCTCAATGGGAATTGGAGATTTACTGATGCTTAATCTTTTTTCATTGACAAAAACTTTATACATTTGTAATTATATTAATTTTTACAAAAATATTAAAAAAATGAATTTAGAAGGAAGAAAAGTTATAGTAAATAAATCTTCTGAGCAACTTTTTCAAATGCTTAAAAATCCTGAAGATTACAAACACTTAATGCCAGATAGTTTAACCAGTTTCGAACATAGAGAAGATGGCTTTAAATTTGGTTTAAAAGGAATGCCAGAAGTTGCCCTTAAAATCGCTGAATTGGTAGAAGGTCAAAAAGTAGTTTTGAAATCTGCAAGTTCTTCATTAGACTTTTCACTTACAGGAAACATCTCTCCAGTAAACGAAAACCAAACAGAAGTTCAGTTATTATTCGATGGAAATTTTAATCCATTTATCAAAATGATGGTAGAAAAACCATTACAAAACTTCTTAAATGCACTTACAGACAAGTTAGAGCAATTATAAAAGCGTTTAAACGATAATTAAAAGGTTTTAGATTTCTTCTGAAACCTTTTTTTATACCAATATTCCGCTGCAATGATTCTCTGAACTT
>ERZ724515.163-NODE-163-length-22170-cov-10.354782_pt1 | contig 22170 bp, 22 predicted proteins | sample MGYA00376048_ERZ724515 | MGnify/ENA primary metagenome ERZ724515 (study PRJEB28724, sample SAMN07190885) | wastewater metagenome | isolation source: influent of sewage treatment plant in Hong Hong | place: Hong Kong | collected 2016-03-17 ... | reverse complement strand
TTTTCTCCAAAAATTGTATATAAGTTTTCATTTGCTTTTAGTGTTGCATAGCCATCTTCAAGATTTGTAATACAATCAAAAAGCAGAACTTTTACATCAATTTTTTTTGCTCCAACAAATAAAGTATATGTTTGATTATGATTTAATTTCTTGTTTTTTAAACATTTAAAAGAGATGTCAATTCCATCAAAACCTCGAATATGTCCTTTCTTAGTGATTAAGTCGCCCTTATTTAAAGCAGTTATATTTACACCTTGTAAATTTAGTGCAGCTCTATTTGAAATATTTGCTTCAATGGCATTTTGATTGTGAACTTGAATATTTTTTATTTTAGTCTCTTTTTGACTTTGGCAAATAAAAAGTTTTTCATCAAGTTCACATTTTTTTCCTAAAACTGTTCCTGTTACAACTGTTCCTATTCCTTTTGGAGAAAAAACTCTATCTACATAAAATCTAAAGAAGTTTTCTTCCTGTTTTGTACTGTTTTTGATGCTAAATAGTTGATTTTTTAGTTTTTCGATGGAAATTTGCTCATAAATAGATACCTCTTGAATAAACTTTATTTCAAAATCAAAATCTTTTAAAAACTCTAAAATTTCCTCTTTTTTCAATTCTAATTCATCAGGAGTAACTAAATCTTTTTTTGTAATAACTACAATAATCTCTTTTAATCCTAACAGATTAATAATCTCTATATGCTCTATTGTTTGTGGTTTTATTCCCTCATTTGCACTAATCACAAGCATCACATAATCAAATCCAAAAGCACCAGCAATCATATTTTTTACAAGTTTTTCATGACCTGGAACATCAATAAAAGCTATATTTTGCTGACCTTTACTCATATTTGAAAAAGATAAATCAATAGTTATTCCTCGTTCTTTTTCTTCGTTTGTACTATCGCCTTCAAATCCATTTAATGCTTTGATTAAAGCAGTTTTTCCATGGTCAATATGACCTGCTGTTCCTATTATGATACTTGACATTAGATGAATAAACCTTTTAGTATTTGCTCTATTTGCTCTATTTGATTTTCTTGAATAGTTCTAAAATCAAGTAAAACTTTTTCATCTTCTATTCTTGCAATTAAACTTTTTTTTCTTAAAAGTTTTTCCAGTTCATTTGGTTTGTAATTTTTATGTTCTAAGCTTACAGCAATAGATGGGATTTTTTTATTTGGAGTTGTTCCTCCACCTATTAAAGTTTTTGTTTGTATTACTTGGCAATTATATAAATCTTCTATTTTTTCTTTTAAATTATTTGCTCTATCTTCAAGAGTTTTTAGTGGAGTTTGAATCATTTTTATAGTTGGAATATAATCAAGTTCATTTTTTAAATAAAGATTTAATGTCTCTTCTAGGATTGAGAGTGTTATTTTATCAACTCTTAGCATTCTTAAGAGTTGATTTTTTTTGATTTTTTCTATCAACTTTTTTTTACCTATGATTATTCCTGCTTGAACACTTCCTAAAAGTTTATCTCCTGAAAAACTAAGAAGAGATGGATTATATTTCATAATTTCTAAAATAGATGGTTCATCTTGTGATAGGTTAAATGGTAAATCAATAATATGCCCACTTCCCATATCATAATAATCTATCAAATCATTTTCTTTCGCTACTTTTACAATCTCTTCAAAATCCACTTCACTTGCAAAACCTTCTATTGAATAGTTTGATTTATGAACTTTCATAAGCATTGAAGTTTTTTCATTTATATTGTTTTCATAATCTCTCAAGTGAGTTTTATTTGTAGTTCCTATCTCTTTTAGTATAGCTCCACTTTGGCTCATAACTTCTGGAACTCTAAAACTTCCTCCAATTTCTACAAGTTCTCCACGACTTACAACTACTTCTTTATTTTTTGCAAAGGTATTTAAAATCAAAAATACAGCACTTGCATTGTTATTTACAACAATAGCATCTTCACAACCTGTTAAATTTTGTAAAGTTTTTACTATGTGAGAGTATCTTTCGCCTCTTTTTCCTTCTTCTAAATCATATTCAAGATTGTTGTAGTTTGTAGCGATTAAGATAGCTTTTTCTAAGCTCTTTTTGTCTATCAAACTTCTTCCTAAATTTGTATGAATAATAATTCCTGTTGCATTTATCAAAGGTTGTAAAGATGCAGTTGTGATAGATTTGTATTTTGTTAAAACAGTTGAAATTAGCTCTTCTTCATCAATATTTTGAATTTTGTTATTTAAAATATTTTCCCGTAAAGTTGCTATAACTTCCTTTGAAATTTTAGTAATCAAAGTTGTAGATAATCCTTCAAAAGTTTTGTGTGTGATAAACTTATCAACCTTTGGAATAGATTTTAGTAAAATCATTTTTACCCTTTCAGATGGTTTTAAAATTGTTTGCTGTAATATTTCTTTCTTACAAAAAAGTGGGAGACAAGTGTACCTGGTGGGCACCACAGGCTTCAACCCTGATTGACGGTTTATGTGTAATACGCCGTGGGAGGTTCGATTCCTTCGTCTTCTCGCCACTTTTATAAAAAATCATTGTATCTTATTTACAATACTACAAAGCTTAATTTAGGTAAAAAATATTTTACTTAAATAATATTTATCTATGAATATCTTTTTTATGAGAAACTTGATGTACTTTCATTTTGATTTAGCTTTTTTGCAAAGTTTGCTACTTTATTGATTAAATTCTGAGGTAATAAAACTAATAATTTTGTATTTTCAACAGTAGTTATTTTTTGATTTGTTATTGGCTTAGATATTTAAAAATTTATAAGTTTAAATTCATACTTTAAAAATATTTAATATTTATTACGATAAAATCTCTTAAATTATATAAATAATGGATAAAAATATGTTAAAACGATTTTCATTAGAGAATTTTTCGTCATTTCAAATAAAAAATTATTTAGATTTAACTGCTGATAATACAGAAATCCATTCAAATCATATTTGTGATTTTAAGAAAGTAAAGATTTTAAAAAGTGCAATTATTTATGGTGCGAATGCTTCTGGTAAATCAAACTTAATAAAAGCATTAAATTATGCTAAAGATATTGTAATTCTTGGGTTAGATAATGTAGAAACATATAAAAAATATTTTAGATTAGATAAAGAGAGTATTAATAAACCAACAGTATTTGAATTTGAATTAGAAATAGACAATAAATTTTATTCTTTTGGTTTTAGTGCTTTACTAAGTGAAAAAAAAATTATTGAAGAATGGTTATATGAAATAGGTAAAAAAATTCCTGAAAAGATTTATGAAAGAATAAATAATGAAATAACTATAGGTAAATCATTAGAAAAAAATAAAGATATAAAAAAAAGATTTGAAATATATATAGATGATATGAAGAATCAAGCAAATCAACTTTTTCTGAGCGAGATTTCTAATAAAAATTTAGACGTTAAAGAAGTTTTGATAATTAATAATATTTTTGATTGGTTTGAAGAAAAGCTAATTATTTTATATCCTACTAGTGAATTTGGTGGTAAAGCGTTTTTAAATAAAAATGAAGATTTAACAAAGATATTTTGTGAATATCTAAATAAATTTGATACGGGGATTATAAATATTTCATCTATAGAAGAAAATTTTGAAGATAGTTTAAAGCATTTACCTGAAAAAATAAAAAAACAAATAGAGAAAGATGTTCTAAATAAAAAAACAAAAAGAATATCAATAGGTGATTCGAAAGGAGGACTATACACTATTTATAAAGATTATAATAATGAATTGAAAGTTCAAAAGTTAGGGTTAATTCATAGTGAAGAAGTGGATGAAATTTTTGAATTAAGTGATGAATCAGATGGTACAAGAAGATTATTTGATTTAATACCATTAATAAGAATGTTTTCTAAAGATTTTACTATAGTGATTGATGAATTTGATAGAAGTTTACATCCAAATTTAACAAAGAAATTTTTTGAATTATTTTATAATTTAAATAAAAATAAAACACAACTTATTGTTAGCACACATGAATCTACTTTATTGGATTTACAATTAGTAAGAAGAGATGAAATATGGTTTGTAAAAAAAGACAAAAAAGGTTCTTCTCATACATACCCTCTTAATCAATTTAATCTTAGACATGATAAAAAGATAGATAAAGATTATTTAATGGGTAGATTTGATGCAATACCTATAATTGATATTTATGATGAAATTGATATGGAAATTTAATTATGGGATTTGATAAAAATAGTAGTTTCGATAAACCAATATTTCAAGCTAATTCTGTTGAAGTAAAAAAATTAATTATAATAGCTTTTGAAGGTGCAAAAACTGAATATAGATATTTTTTTCATTTAAAAACACATCTAAAAATTAATTTAAAATCTTTTGTCAAAATTGAATTATTAGAAAGAGATGAAGATAATAAAAATTCAAGTGCACCAACGAAAGTTGTAAAAACTATTACTAATGTTATTGAAGATAAAGAAAAATTGATAAAAATAAAATCTAAACATAGTCTATTTGATGATTCTTATGATATTTTTTGGATAGTTATTGATAGAGAAAAACAAGAAAGTAAAAAAGTAAATTTATTGAAAGCTATTGAAATTTGCAAAGAAAATAATATAAAAATTTCTTTAGTTAATCCAAGTTTTGAATTTTGGTTATTATTACACTTTGATATAAGTGGATATAGTAAAGATGATTTATTTGAAAATAAGAAAAATGGTAATAAAAGGTTTTTAGAAAAAGCAGTTGGAGAAAAAATAGGAAGTTATAGTAAATCAAATTTTAGAACAGATTTTATCACTTCTGAAAGTATTACTTTGGCTATAAAACAAGAAGAACAATTTGAAAATGAACTTGAAAAAATAATAGATAATTTGGGATCAAATGTTGGAAGTTTAATTAAGGAAGTATCAGATATAACTATATAAAAATCAATAAGACAAAATAATGTTAAAAAAATAAATTAAATCTTTCTCTTTTTATTTCCTAAAAAAAGAGAATATCAGATGCTTATCTATGAAAATAGAAAAGGCAATATAGAAGTCTATGCAACTTTAGAAGAATTAAAGTAAATAGAAGAAAGAGTGAATAATCATAGATAATATAAATATTCAAGATAAGATTTATAATATTCGTGGTTTTCAAGTGATGTTAGATAGTGATTTCTCACAGAGAGTGCAAGCACAAGAGCCCAACTTTATGGGGTTGAAACAAAAAGAATAAATGAAGCTGTTAAAAATAATCCAAATAAATTCCCTGATGATTTTTATTTTGAAGCAACAAATGATGAACTTGAAAACTTGAGGTCGAAATTTTCGACCTCAAGTTGGGGAGGTAATAGATATAGTCCAAAACTATTCACTGAACAGGGGATTTATATGCTTGCAACTATACTAAAAAGTAAAGTTGCAACTGATATAACCGTGATGATAATAAGAACTTTTGCAAATATGAGAAGACTTATAAATAGCAATGATTTTTATATACATCAACTAAAAGAATTAGAAAAAAGACAATTAACTTATGAAATAAAATCAGATGAAAAGTTTGATAAGATTTTTGATGCACTAGAAAATAAACAAATTCATCCCACAAATGGAATATTTTACAATGGGCAGATTTTCGACGCTTATGTAACTTTTGATGAGAAAAGAAAACAACAAGAATCCGAGGATTTATGATATTTATACTTTTCAACTGATGTTAGATAGTCATTTAGCTAAATTATTATAAAATAGGCAAAATAAAAAGAGGAAAAAGATGAAAAAAATAGCTTTAATTTTAATAATTTTGATAGGTATAGGTCTAATAGTGGTTTTTATGGATAACTCTAAAAAAGAAGAGAATAATCAACAAACTCAACCAGTTATAAACGAGCAAAATAATCAAGTAACACCAAAAGAAGAGAATAACCAACAAACTCAACCAGTTCAAGAGCCACAAAAAGAAGAAAACAAACAAAATATTCAAGACAATCAATCAGTTCCGACTGAACAAATAGAAGAAAAAAAGCCAAAAACAAAAGTTGAAAAACTAAAAGATTTATCATCAAAAGGTGATGCAAAAGCTCAAAATGAGTTAGGAGATATATATGCAAATGGTTCATCAGGTGTAAAACAGTCATATAAAGAGGCTTTGAAACTATTTAAACAATCTGCAAATAGTGGAAATTCACAAGCTCAATATAATCTTGGAACAATGTACCAAAATGCTATTGGAGTTGAACAAGACTTCAAAAAAGCTGTAAAGTATTATAAATTAGCTGCAAAACAAGGGCATAAAGAGGCAAAAGAGAATCTTAAAATGCTATGCGAACAAGATTCAACTCTTTGCAAATAAAGATAGAAAGATTTAGTTCTTCTATCTTTAGTGAATAATAATCGGAGTAAGACTTCTTGGGATAACTTCACCTATAATTGCAGCATAACCAAAAGTTAAATCTTCAACTTTTTTGATGTACTCTTTTGCATCATTTTTATCCATGGCTATTAATAATCCACCTGATGTTTGGGCATCACAATATAGTGTATAGCATTTTGAAGTTTGACACATAATAGTTGTTTTATCTTCCAAATATTTCATATTTTTTTTAGTTCCACCAGGGAAAATACCCTCTTCAGCTAACTCTTGAGCATCTTGAATTATTGGAACTTGACCACAGAATATTGCTAAAGAAATCAATGGATTTGTACACTCTAGCGCATGACCTAAAAGTCCAAATCCAGTAATATCTGTACATGCACTAACATCAAAATCTTTTAAAAGTTTTGATGGCAAGTAGTTTAATGTTTCCATTATTTTAACTGCTTCTTTTGTTGTTGATTCACTTAATAAATCTCTTTTTATAGCAGTTGTTAAAATCCCCATTCCAAGTGGTTTTGTAAGAACTAATACATGACCAATTTTAGCTGTGTTATTTCTATATATTTTTTGTGGATGAATCATTCCTGTTACTGAAAGTCCATAAAACATCTCAAGACTTTCAATCGTATGTCCACCCATCAACACACCACCACACTCTTTTATTTTTTCATTTCCACCATTTAAGATTTCTGCTAAAGCATCTTTTTCAAGATTTTTAGCATCAAAACCTACTATATTCATTGCTGTTTTTACTTCTGCACCCATAGCAAAAACATCACTTAGTGAGTTTGCAGCAGCTATTTTCCCATAAATATATGGGTCATCAACAACTGGTGTAATAAAATCTAAAGTTTGAACAAGTGCAGTATCTTCACTAATTTGAAAAACACTTGCATCTTCACTTGTATCAAATCCTACTAAAACTCGTGCATCATTTGGTTTTAAATTACAAAGAGATTGTTTTAGATCACCCGGACCCATCTTTGCAGCTCAACCAGCAGCACGAACGAATTTTGTTAGTTTATATTCGTTATTCATTTAAATTTTCCCTTGCAAATATTGCAATTTTTTATTTGGATTATATCAATTTTAGTTTAAAATAAAATTTAATTTAAGTAAAATAATTTTTACTTTTTAAGCTTTAGTTTATAAATTATATATTAAAATTACTTCATATTTAGTTCAAGACCATAGGTTATGGTTTGACATAAAGATGACTAAACTCTTTATCTCTACAATAGAACAAAAAACTATTAGAGGTTTTATCTCACATGCAAAGAAGAACATTTTTAAAAACAACAGCTGCAATATCAAGTGCTGTTTTATTAGCTCCAAATTTCGCTTTTTCAAATGAAACATCAAATCCATTTGGAATTACAAGTAAACCTAGAAAATTTTCATTAAAAAATAGTTACGCGATTAATCCAAGTCAAGAGCTTACACAACTTTGGATTCCACTTCCAAAAGACGAAAGTTATCATAAAGTTGTAGATTTTGCATATAAAGGTAATTTTACTGAAGCAAAGATTGTAAAAAATGATTATGATACAAGAGTTTTATATGTAAAATGGGATAAATCAGATAAAAAATCTGAATTAGAAGTAACATTTGATGTGATTATGCAAGAAAGAATAACAAATTTCTCAAAAGCTACAACAAATACAAATTATCCTGAAGAGATAAAAGAGTATTTAAAAGGAACAACGCATGTTCCAGTAACAAGCGGTTTACAAAAATATGTGAAAGATATAGTAAAAGACGCTAAATCTCCTCTTCAAAAAGCACAAGCCATTTATGATTGGACAGTTACAACTATGTACAGAGATGAAAATGTAAAAGGTTGTGGAATAGGGGATGCTAAAAAATCTATTGAAGAGAAAATCTATGGTGGAAAGTGTACAGATATAAGTTCTGTATTTGTTTGTTTATTGAGAAATTCAGGAATTCCTGCAAGAGAAGTTTTTGGAATTCGTGCAGGACAATCTAAAATTTCAAATGCTTGTGGAAAAGCTGATGCAAATGGTTTTGCAGATGTAACAGCAGCACAACATTGTAGAGCAGAGTTTTTTATAGATGGTTTAGGTTGGGTTCCAGCTGATCCAGCTGATGTTACAAAAGTAAGATTAGCTGAAAAATTAACAAATGAAGACCAAAAAGTAAAAGATGTTAAAAAATATTTCTTTGGTTCATGGGAGATGAATTGGGTTGCATTTAATAGTGCAAGAGATTTTATTTTAACTCCTAAGCCAACTCAATATCCATTAAATATGTTAGGTTATCCTTATGCTGAAGTAGGAGAAGATGCACTTGATTATTATAATGCAAAATCATTTGTATATACTTACACTTCTCAAGAGATAATATGAAAAGTATCAAAGTTCCGATAATTGGTGCAGTAATCACTGCACTTTTATCAACGCTTTGTTGTTTACCTGCATTTTTGTTCCTTTTTTTTGGAATATCTAGCGGAGCTTTATCATATTTTACTAATTTAGAATATACAAGAGTTCCTCTTATTATTTTGACTATAGGATTTTTTATTTTTGCTTTTATAAATATAAATAAAAAAATCTCTTGTAAGTGTTCAAAAAAAGAGACTTATAAACAATATTTTTTATTTACATTATTCTTTTTGACATTGATAGGATTACTTTTTTATCCTGAATTTTTACCTCTATTTTTGGATTAAAAATGAAAGCTTTTTTATTAATTTTATTATTTATCAATTTTTGTTTTGCTTCAACTATTTCAGTTATAAAAGTTGAAGGAATGCACTGTCCTTTATGTACAACAGCGGTTAAGAAAGCTATAAAAGAGCTTGATGGTATTGAAAAAGTGAGTGCTATTTTAAATACAAAAGAAGTAACAGTAACTTACAATGAAAAAACAAATATAAATCAAATTTTAGAAGCTATAAAAACTACTTCTTATACAGGAATTGAGATTTCTTCTGTAAAAGAGTGATTAAATATTATCTAAAGCTTGTTCATCAAATCTATAGGTTTTATGTTGTACTTTCACTAAAATATTTTTTTCTGCTAAATCTTTAAATAGTTTTATAAGTGTTGGTTTTGAAATAGAAAAGTTTTCCATAATATCTGTATATGAAGCTATAAATAGATTTTCATTGTCCAAATTATTGAGTATATATTTTATAATCTCCACTTGTTTTCCATCTGTTATTGCAGAGATAGTTTTTATCAAGTTATTGTTTTTTTGAATCTCTTTTTGTTGAATAATTGGAAGTAAAATATCATGTAAGCTATTTAATAACTCTTTTATATTTATAGGTTTTACTATGTAGTTTTCTACTTTTAGTTTTATCGCATCAAGTAAATATTGAGTATCTGTATGTGCAGTTGTAAGAATTGTTGGAATATTGATATTTTTATTTTTTATGTGCTTTAAAAAATCAATACCATTTTCATCTTTTAGTAAAATATCACAGATAATAACATCAACTTTTTTATGAAGTAAAATATCCAAAGCCTCAGTTGAACTCTTTACTGCATAAATATTGTTTACAAAATCTTCTAAAATATCTCTTGTATGTTTTAAAAGATTTTCATCATCTTCTAAATATAAAACATTGAAATTATGAAGTATATTTAAATCTTTATTGCTCATTTTTATTCTCGCTATTTTCATTTTGTAAAGGTATTTTTATTGTAAATAATGAACAGTTAAAAACCTTGTCATTTTTCATTTTATGAATAATATTCTTACAAGATATTTCCCCATTCATATGTTTCTCAATTATTTGTTTTGACATATAAAGTCCGATTCCTGTTCCAGCACTTTTATATTTTGTTGTGTAATATGGTTCAAAAATCTTTGGCAAAATATCTTCTTGGATTCCTCCACCATTATCAACTATGTTTACAACAAGATGATTTTTAAATTTATTTACAATTATTTTTATGATTCTATCATTATAATCAACATTTGAACATAAAGCATCTTTTGAATTTGAGATAATATTTAAAAATACATGGGATAACTCATTGTAATAACTGTGTATTTTAACATCTTTTCTAATTGTAAGTTTTACTTCAATATTTTCTTGAATTAAAAGATATTTCGATAACTCAATAGAGTGTTCTATACAATTTTTTATACTAAAATCACTTTTTATTTTGTTTGGAGAAAAGAAATTTTTAAAATCATCAAGGGTATTTGACATATTAGAAGCAAGAAGTAAAGCATCATTTACCTTTTCATCTACAAAATCAGGTGTTAGCTTACCTAAAGACATTTTTGTTTGAAAACTTTGAATAATCATAGTTATTGCACCAAGTGGTTGTCTCCATTGATGGGCAATATTATTTAGCATCTCTCCAAGACTTGCAAATCTTGCTTGTTGAAACATAATAATATCTTTTTTTCTATTTTGTAAAACCTCTTTTGAAACTTTTATTTCAAGATAATTGTTTAATTCTTGAAGCTCTTTGGTTTTGTCACTTACTTTTTGTTCTAAAGAGTTGTGAAGTTTTCTAAAATTATCAATAATCAATAAAGATAAAATAACAGAAAATAAGAATACTATAAAAATAGAGATTATTGAGAAAATTATGATTGTATTGAAAATCTTATCGGTATTTCTTTTTTCATTTATTGCAAGTGATAAATCATAGTTTATTAAGCTTGTTAGATATACAGAAATAGCATTCATCTCAAGATTTAAATTTCTAAAATAACTATCTTCTTTTACAAAATCAATTTTTCTTAATTCCTCTTTTATTAAACTACTTTTCTTATTTATATTTTCAATAATAGAGTTTTTTAAAGATTTATTTTCATAATAATTCTCTTCTTTTATAATAAAAGTTCTAATGAAAGTAGTTAAAACTTCTTTGTTACTAGATAAAGTTTGTTCTTTATATAAACTCCAGTTTTTATCTATTATCTCTTGTGCTAGTTGTAATACTTCAACTGTTTGTACAAAGTTGATTTGTTTTTTCTCAAAATCGTTTAGTGTATCTTGTATATTTATTTTGTATGAATCTTTTATATGTTCAAGCTCCATTAAACTTTTTGTTCTTTTATCAAATAAAATATCAAAATCTTGTTTCATAGTAAAAATAGATATTTGAGATAATATGATTATACAAATCATTCCACCTGCTATTATAAAAACTAAAAAACCTGTTTTGTAATTGAAGTTTAATCTATCAAAATATGAAAATAGTTTATTGAAGATATTTTTCATTTATTATCTCCAAGTATCTCTATAAATTCATTATTTTTATACTCAAAAAGATAAGTATTATTTGAAAGTTGGGAATTTTTATATTCCAATGGAATTCCTAATAATAAATTATTTGGAGTAGTTTTCAAAGTTAAAAGTAGTTTTTCTCTAGTTATATCATTATTTATTCTTGAAATTGCATTTACTAATATCTTTGAAGATAAAAAAGCCTCAAGAGATAAAAATCCCAAAGGTTCATTTGGATAATACTTTTTCATAATAGTTTGATACTCTTTTACAGCTTCTATTTTAGTATTTGTATAACTTGGAACAATTTGAGAAAATATTATATTTTGAGTACTTATATTTTCATTTTCAAGTTCTTTTACCATAGCATTTGCATCACTAAAAGAGATATTACAAAAAACTACATTTTTTAGATTTTCATTCTCTTTTGCTCTTTTTATAAACAAAGCATTTGTTTTGTATGCACCAATCATAAAAATAACTTCAGGTTTTGCATCTTTTATTTCAGAAAAAGCATGATTTATAGATAGAGTATTTCTTTTATAAGAGCCTTCTGCGACCAATGTTAGATTTTTATTTTTTAGTAAATTAATCAATGAGATATAACCCTCTTCACCAAAATCATCATTTTGGTAAAAAACAGCAATTTTATTTAATTTCTTTTTATCAACAGTATAGTTGATTAAATTTTCAATTTCTTGATTATAAGAAGCTCTAAAATTTATGAAATTTTTGTTTCTATCATCTCTTAAAAAAGATGCACCTGTAAATGATGAAATAAATGGAATATCTTCATCATACAAAATAGGTAAAACTCTTTTTACTGTTGGTGTACCAACATATCCAAAAAGTGCAAAATTTTTATTTTCAAAAATCAGTTTTTTTGTATTTTCAAATGTTAATTCAGGTTCATATTTATCATCATAAACTAAAAATTCTATTTTCTTATTTTTGATAAGATTGTTTTCATTTGCGTAATTAAAATAGGCATTAACTCCAGTAATAACTGATTTACCCCAAGATTCAATAGCACCTGTAATAGGTAGTGAAGCACCAACTATTAGAGTTTTTTCTTTGAAAACTTCATCTTTAAAATAGACATAAAAAATAATAAATATAGAAATAATAATAGATAACTTTTTTAACATTTAATAGTTTACAAAAAAAATATCAAAAGAAAGTTTAAAATTGGTTACATAATATACCAAAGGGTAAAAAATATTTTAACATTTAAGGTTTATTTAATTTTTAACTATATAGAATAAGGTAAAATATTTTTTACCAAAAGGGCATAGATTTATGCAAGAGTTTATATATTATAGTTCTTTGGAACTCGATTTTCCGCTAAATGAACAGATATTTGTAACTACAAATTTTGAAGATACAAAGAACAAAAATTTTTTAATTTCTAACACAAAAGAAATTTCAAGCGAATTAACTGCCTGTGAGATTGATTTTTATATCAAAAATTCTCAAGATAATCTATCAAATAAAATCAAAAATGTATCAAAACTTTATGAAATAGCTGCAACAAAGTATGATTTTGCACAAGATATTTCATATTCACAAGAAGTTTCAAAAGATGTTTTACTTATTACTAATAAATCTGAAGATTATGATAGTTTTGTATCAAAAGTAAAAGAGGGCGATTTTGAACTTTTTTCTATAAATGAAAATATTTTAAAAGAGATAAAAGGTCATATAGGAAATCTTCAAGTTACAGTTATTGATGAAGATGAAGAGATTGTTTTAAATGTCTCTCAAATAGTTTGGTTTGATGCAAAACAAGCTAAAAAAGAGAGAATTGGAATTTTTGATGCAAATTTATCAAGTGTTGATGAAGTTATTAAAACTTTAAAGGCAAATATAAACTCTTACTCATATAAAAAATTTTTAACATACGACCAAAATATCTGTCAATATCATGAAAGAAGAGAAGAAATTTGTAGTAAGTGTGAAGAAGTTTGTCCAACTGTTGCTATAACAAAAGATGATAAAACAAAAACCTTAAGCTTTTCACAAATTGATTGTCATGGTTGTGGTGGATGTATCTCTGTTTGTCCAAGTGGTGCATTGGATTATGCCCCTTCAAATAAAGAAGCACTATTTGAAATGAGTAAATTTTATAAAGATACACATCCTCTTATTATTCCTCAAAAAATGAATATACAAGATTTAGAAATTTCAGTAAAACAAAATGTTTTACCTTTTGCTATAGAAGGTGAAAAGTTTTTACATGAAGCCTCTTTATTAACTCTACTTCAAATGTCTGGTTCTCAAGTGATTTTTTATAGCGACTTTTTATCTAAAGGTACAAAAGAATCAATAAAAATATTAAATGACATTTATCAATTAAAATATCAAAAAGATGCAATTTTAGTAGCTATGAATAAAGAAGAGCTAAAACAAGCTTTAGAAGAAGTTTCATTTATAGAAAATTCATATTTCAATTTTAATCAAAATGGTTTGAAAAAAAGAGAAGTTTTCTCTCAAAGATTGTCAAAAATTGTTGGAGATGAAGATTTAGGTGTAGTAAGTACAGCAGAACATATTCATTATGCAACTATAAAAGTAAATCAAGATAATTGTACTTTATGTTTATCATGTGTTGGAGCATGTAATGTGGATGCTTTAATAGCAAATGAAGCAGATTTTTCACTAAGAATTAATCCATCTCTTTGTACAGCATGTGGATATTGCGAAGTTTCATGTCCTGAAAAAGATTGTTTAACAATAGTAAGAGATGAAATACAATTACAACCTTTATGGTTTAAAGAAAATATATTGGCTAAAGATAAACTATTTGCATGTGTAGAGTGTGGAAAAGAGTTTGCTACAACAAAGGCAATAGAAAAAATTGCAAATATGATGGCACCAATTTTTGCAAAAGTTAGTGAAACAAAAAAACGAACTCTATATTGCTGTGAAGATTGTAAAGCAAAATTGATGATAAAACAAGGATTATTAGATGCGTAATATTGAAATTGATAAAGCAAGACTTTTTTTATACAACCTTTTATCACTGCTATTTGTAGAAGAATATACAAAAAATAGTGTTGAAAAGATAGTTGAAAATTTAGAAATTCTTTCAAATAATGCTTTTGATGAAGATGTTTCAAAAGCTAGTAAAGAGATTTTAGAATATCTAAAAAATAATGGAACAGATAAGTTGTATGTTGATTATCAAGATTTATTTATTGTTCCTTTTGGTGAATATATATCTTTAAATGCTTCATGGTATCACGAGCAAAGAGAAGGTGGATATATGCAACTTAAAGTAAGAGATATTTTGGCAAAAACAAAAATAAGAAAAGATGAGATTTTTAGTGCGCCTGAAGATCATTATGGATTTATTTTTACTTTAAGTGCTTATTTAATTGAACAACAAATAAATGAAGAGATTAAAGAAGATTTACAAAAAGAGTTATTTAAAGATGTAATAAATCTTTATTGTGATGAGTTGTTTTATAAATTAATAGGGTGTTCGAGTCCTATTTATTCACAAGTTGGAGTTATTTTAGCGAATATTTGCAATTTTGAAAGAGCTTATTTAGAAGTAGCAAAACCAAAAAATTAAGTTTACAAAAAAAGTTGCTCTAAAAATTTATAGGAATTTTTAGAGGGGCTTTTAACCCAAATCTAAAAAAGGAGAAATCATGGCTGATAAGTTAGAACAAAGACGTAACTTTATCAAAAGAGCTGGAATTGCAGCTACTGTAGTTGCTGGTTCAGTAATTGCTACTGCTGCAACAACAGAAAGCCAACCTAGGGGTTCTGGAAGTGACGCTGGAAGTGGTGTTGTAACTGGTAGATCTAAGAAAAAAGAGATTCTTTATAAAAAAACGACAGCTTGGAGCGATTTTTACGACGCTGCAAAATAAATAAAAGCAAAAGAAGGAGGATTTAATGGAAGCGATAAAAAGCTTTGGAAGAAGAAGTTTTCTTAAGATGGCTTCACTTGCAACAGCTGTAACTGCAACATCTGCCTTTGCTACAACAGAAAAAGTTTTAAGAAGTGCGACTGAAGAAGAGGTTAAAAACCCTTTTCCTGGTTCAAAACTGATTAAAACTATCTGTTCGCATTGTTCAGTTGGTTGTGGAGTTGTAGCTGAGGTTCATAATGGTGTATGGGTAAGACAAGAAGTTGCTCAAGACCATCCAATTAGTCACGGAGGACATTGTTGTAAAGGTGCTGATATGATTGATAAAATCAGAGGTACAAATAGATTACAATATCCAATCGAAAAAGTAGCAGGAAAATGGAATAGAGTTTCTTGGGATCATGCTATGGGCAAAATCTCAGCAAAACTGGCTGAATTGAGGGAAAAATTTGGTCCAGATTCAGTTCAATTTTTTGGTTCTGCAAAAGTAAGTAATGAACAAGCATACTATATTAGAAAGTTTGCAGCTTTATTTGGAACAAATAATATAGATCATCAAGCTAGAATTTGACATAGTCCAACAGTTGCCGGTGTGGCAAATACATATGGATATGGAGCTATGACAAATCATATAGGTGATATGCAAAACTCAGAAGCAATTATAATTATGGGAGCTAATCCTGCTGTTAATCATCCTGTTGCTATGCAACATATATTAAAAGCAAAAGAGCAAAATGGTGCAAAAATTATAGTTGTAGATCCTAGATATAGTAAAACTGCTGCTAAATCTGATATTTATTGTAGAATCAGAACAGGTACAGATATTGCATTTATGTACGGTATGATTAGACTTATTAGAGAAAACAAATGGTATGACCAAGCATTTATTGACCAAAGACTTTATGGTATTGAAGAAATTTTCAAAGAGTGTGAAGCCTTTACTCCTGAGCATGTAGAAGATGTAACTGGTTGTCCAAAAGAGATTTTAATTCAAGCTACAACTGTTTTTGCTAGTGCAAAACCAGGAAGTTTAATCTGGAATCAAGGATGGACTCAACATACAGTTGGTTCTTCAAATACAAGATTAGGTTCAATTCTTCAAGTTATCCTAGGAAACTTAGGAAAACCAGGTGGTGGATGCAATATTTTAAGAGGTCATGATAATGTTCAAGGTGGTTCAGATATGGGTTGTCTTGCTGATACATTACCTGGATATTATGGTCTTGCTGAAGGTTCATGGAAATACTTTGCAAAACAATGGAAAGTTGATTATGAATGGCTAAAAGGAAGATTTAAAACTCCTGCTATGATGGAAGCAAAAGGAAACAGTTTATCTTTATGGATGAATAATGTTATTGATGAAGCTAACAACAAAAATAATGCTGGAACTCCTTTAAAAGCGTTAGTTTGTATTGGAAATGGTATTTCAACAGTAACACAAACGCACAAAACAAAAGAGGCTTTAGATAAATTAGATTTAGTTGTATTTATTGACCCTTATGTAAATGATGCTGCTGTTATTACAACAAGAAGCGATAATATGTTCTTATTACCAGCTGCTTCTCAAATGGAAACATCAGGTTCAGTTATTAATACTTCAAGGGTTGCACAATGGAGATTTGAAGTTGTAAAACCTATGTATGAAGCAAGAACAGACCATGAGATTTTATTTGATTTTGCAAAAAGATTAGGTTTCTATAATGAATTTGTTGCAGGTATGGGAAAAGGTGATAAATTCACTTGGCCAGAAGATGCTACAGATGAAATTGCTAGAGCTTTAAAAACTATTGGTCAGCAAGGAAGAACAGCTGCAAGAATCAAAAAACATACTGAAAATTGGCATTTATTTAATTGTTCAACTTTAAAAGGAAGTGGAGTTACAGCAAAAGAGTATTATGGATTACCTTGGCCTTGTTGGAGCGAAACGCATCCTGGAAGCCCAGTTTTATATAATATTGATATTCCAGTTTCTCAAGGTGGTATGGGATTCAGAACAAGATTTGGTACAGAGAGAAATGGTGTAAGTTTACTTGCAGCTGATGGAAGCGCACCTGTTGGTTCAAAAGTTAAAGGTGGATATGATGAAATTACTGCTAAAAATATTGAACAATTAGCAGGAATTACTTTAAGTGAAGATGAGAAAAAATTACTTGAAGGTAAAAACTGGAAAAATGATGATAGTGGTCTTTTAGTTAAATATGCTCTTGCTGCTGAACTTGCTCCTTATGGAAATGCAAAAGCTAGAGCTATTGTTTGGGAGTTTGTTGATGCAATTCCAAAACATAGAGAGCCATTACATACATTTAGACCAGATTTAATCACTAAATATCCAGCGATTAAAGATAAAGCAAATCACTTTAGGGTTGATGTAAGATATGAATCTGAACAAAATGCAAAAGATTGGACAAAAGAGTTCCCAATCAATATTGTTTCAGGAAGACTTGTTGAACATATGGGAACAGGAACAGAAACAAGAGCATCAAAATATCTAGCAGAACTTGCAGGTGAGATGTATGGAGAAATTCATCCAAACTTAGCAGCAAAATATGGTATTAAAGATAATGAGATGATGTGGGTACATGGTACAGATGGTAGAAAAATTAAAATCAAATGTAAATATGGTTATACAGTTGATGAAAATTCAATGTTCTTACCTCAAAACTTCTCAGGAGTTTGGAGTGGTGAAAATTTAGCATCTAGGTATCCAGCAGCAACTGCTCCTTATGCTTTGGGTGAAAACTCAAATCAAGTAACAAGTTATGGTTATGACCAACAAACTTCTTGTCCAGAGACTAAATGTACTCTTGTAAGAATTGAAAGAGCATAGGAGATACAAAATGAGTAGTAATGTAGATTTTTCAAGAATGAAGTTTTATTGTGATGAAAAACTTTGTATTAATTGTAATGGTTGTGTTGTAGCTTGTAAAGAGGCTCATGAAGTACCAGTTGGTGTAAATAGAAGAAAAGTTATAACTGTAAATGAAGGAATCATAGGAAAAGAGATCTCTATTTCTATGGCTTGTATGCACTGTGCTGATGCACCTTGCCAACAAGTTTGTCCAACAGATTGTTTTTACATTAGAACAGATGGTATTGTTTTACATGATAAAGATAAATGTATTGGTTGTGGATATTGTCTATTTGCTTGTCCTTTTGGAGCGCCACAGTTTCCAAAAAATGGAGCATTTGGTACAAAAGGAAAAATGGATAAATGTACTATGTGTGCTGGAGGTCCTGAAGAGACTAACTCACATGAAGAGTTCCATAAATATGGACAAAATAGAATTAGTGAAGGTAAAGTTCCTATGTGTGCATCTATGTGTTCAACTAAAGCTTTACTAGTTGGAGATGCTAATGAAGTTGCTTTAATAAAAACATATAGAGCTACTTCAAAAGGTAAAGGTATCGCTACAGATACATACGGATGGTAGGAAATAATATGGAAAATAGCTCGTTTTTTCAGAAGAACAAAGCATATATATTTACTCTTCTTGGGCTATCGTTGGTAGGATTCGTATTTGTTAATTTTATGATGATTATGGATTGGGATTATTTGATTAAATACTCAATTCATGTAATTACAGGTGGAAATTTGGATGGAGTTTTAACTCCACCAGATTCTACTTATAAAGCAATGGTAAATGCTGCTTTTGGACCAAATTATGAAGCAATAGCACCAGAAATTATAAGAGCTAGTAATGAAAGACAACTATTTATTTGGTGGGTTTTTGTTGCTGAAATTGCAATTTTTTGTGTGATGTACACTATTAGTGGAAGAAAAGAAGCTGTTATTACAAGACCAAATGATGAAGTTGAAGTATTTTCTTTATTTCATAGAGCAATAATTTGGTTAAATGTTTTTATAATTATTGTTTTAATAATTACAGGATTTAACATTACATGGAGTTTAAGAAGTGAGGGTGGTTATTTACCTTTTCTTTTAAGAGGAACTCATGAAATTACGGGTCTAATTTGGTTCCCTATATGGTTATTGATGAGTATTATAGCTTTTAAAGATATAAAATTATTGATTAAAAATAGTTTAATAAATAAGCTTGTATTACCAGGAAAATATAAGCCTATGAAAAGGATTATTTTTATAGTATTCGTGCTTATGGGAATGGGACTTTTAGTAAGTGGTGCGATAATTTGGTTTTTACATCCAGATTCTCATACACATGCTCAAATAATTCAGTTTAAAAGAGCGTTACTTTATGTGCATTTTGGTGCAAGTGTATTGATTATGTTTTTCTTAATGGATTTTGTATATTCTGTTTTAGTTGCTGTAAAAGGTAATTTAAAAGGTTTAATTACAGGTAAATATCCAAGAGAATATTTAGAACAATTAGCACCTGATGTATTAGCAGATATAAAAAAATAAAAAAGGGTAAAAAGTATGACAAATACTTTGAGAAGTGAAAACTTCTCCCTTTTTCATGAGGATTTGAGTGATTATACAAAAGAGATAATCATAGAGAAATTTTATGAAAATGGGATAGAAACAGTTGAAGATTATGTAATCAAAGAAGATAAAATCGAATTCTTTTTAAATGGGAAGAGATTTTTATCTGTTATGAGTATAGCTTTACATCAAGATGCACATATTATTGGATTTTTACTTAGTGAAGCAGTTATAAATAGTATTGATGATGTTGAATCTGTAACAATAAGTGAAGATGGATTAAAAGTAGAAGTTATTGCAAATGTTAGTGATGAAGGATATGCAAATCTTTTTAAAGAAAAAACTTTGACTTCTGGATGTTGTATTGGAGTTACAGGAAATGCTCAAAAAGTTTTTGATTGTGCATTTATAAATAGTGATTATAAAGTAGAAGCAAAAAATATTTTATCAAATATGAAGTTGTTTAATACCTCTTCAAAACTTTTTGATAATACAGGATGTGTACATAAAGCTGAACTCGTGCTAGAAGATGGAACGATTTATGTAGCTGAAGATATTGGAAGACACAATGCTATTGATAAAGTTATAGGACTTGCAAGTATAAATAGAAAAGATGTAAAAAGGTCAGTTCTATATGCAACTGGAAGATTGTCTATGGAAATGGTAGTAAAGTGTGTAATGCACAAAATACCAATAGTTGTTTCAAAAGCAGCTGTGACTTTTCAAGGTATAAAATCAGCAAATGAACATGGAGTTACGCTTGTAGGATTTGCAAGAGGAAGTAAAATGAATGTATATACTCACTCAGGAAGAATAAATGTCTAGTATTGATGATAATGTAGTTGTAGAACTTGATAATATACAAAAAGAGCTACTTCTTACAAACTTAGATGAAGAGGGTAAATTAACTTGCCTAAAAGCTTTTAAAGTTGCAAGATTAATAGGTAGAAAACCTATTGAAATGAGTGCAATTACCAAAAATTTAGGTATAAAAATCACTAACTGTGAACTTGGTGTTTTTGGTAAATTAAAATTTCAAGACCCAAATATAGAAGTTTATAATAGATTAAAACAAAACTATATGGGGCATAAAACTTTAGAATGTAAAATTTTATGGGATGAAGCACAAAAATCTACTCTAAAAACAGTAGGTGCAACTGTAAAAAATTCTGATATAGAGGTAATTCACTGCCAATTAGGATGCTTTAGAACTAAAAAAGGGAAGAAAAAAGTTGATTAGACTAAATGCTTTACAATATAATCCAATAAAATTAGATTTATTAGAAGAGAGTTATTCTTTAGATACTTTGATTTCAAATGATAAGTTTGAAGATTTATGTCTAAAATACAAAGAAAATTTTGGCTATTCAAAATTAAAAACTTTCTCTTTTTCTAAAGAGGGATTTTTGGGATTGCTCTTAGAACTAAATGGTAAAATTGCCGTTAGTGTTGGAGAGTGTGAAGCACTTATTCAAGGAGTTAAAATTTATGAATCTTTAGGATTTGATATAGTTTGGCTTGGTTTAAACAAAGATGGAAAAGTAAATATAGAAAAATTAAAAGATGAAAATATAGATTTTTTATTTTTATCTTCTTATGTTATGGATACTTTTGTAAAAACTCGCCTAAAAGAAGTAAAAAAGATTACTTCTGCAAAAATTATTTCAAATGGAAGTGCAGAAATCTCACTTTATAGTGATTCTATTTATTTTGATAGCTATAAACTTTCAGGATATAACCTAAGTGGAGTTTTACTTTTCAATGATATAAATTTTGAACTTTTACAAATAGGTTTAATCGATACAATAGCTGTAAAAACTTGCTTTGAAGCTATGAAGAATCAAAATTTTAACCATGAAATGAAAGATATATTTTTACAAAAATTAAAAGATAAACTTAAAGATAACATCTACTTTTTTGTAAATCCAGAAGATACACTTTCTTATTCTTTGCACTTTGGATTAAAAGATATAAAAGCAAGAGAACTTATAAGAACACTAGCTTTAAATAAAATATTTATTACAAATGGGGAAGGGTGTTCTTTGGGTTTATCAAAACCATCAAGAATAATCCAAGAGATGGGATATGATGAAACTATAAGTAGAAATTCAATACATCTCTCTTTTAATGAACAACTTAGTGATGAAATTATAGAAAATATAGTAAATATAATCGCAAATAAATATTTACAAATAAAAGCTTTGAATTAGTAAGTTTTGTTTTTTGGTCTTACATAATGATTTATATAAACGCCATCCCATTTCAGAAGTTCTCTCAAATTTTAAGTAGTTTTTTGCTAACATCTTTATATGAATTATGAAGAATTAACAAGAAATATTGCAAAAGCTGGACTTGATATTAAGG
>ERZ724515.157-NODE-157-length-22471-cov-19.162250_pt1 | contig 22471 bp, 22 predicted proteins | sample MGYA00376048_ERZ724515 | MGnify/ENA primary metagenome ERZ724515 (study PRJEB28724, sample SAMN07190885) | wastewater metagenome | isolation source: influent of sewage treatment plant in Hong Hong | place: Hong Kong | collected 2016-03-17 ... | reverse complement strand
GTATTGAAGTTTGTCCAGTTGACTGTATTATAATTGATCCAGATAACCAAGAGACAATGGAAGAGTTAAAGTTCAAGTATGAACAATTAATGGAAGAAGAGAATTAATGTCTAAAGTAACAACAATCATTGACATTGGGTCTAACTCAATGCGTATGGTTGTATTACAAAAGAGTAGTCGGTTTGCATTTAGTTTGATTAATGAAACTAAAAGTAGAGTTAAAATATCTGAAGGTTGTTATGAAAATAATGGGAATCTTCAAGAAATACCTATGCTAAGAGCTTATGAATCTTTAAAATCTTTTTTAAATATCTCAAATGCCCTAAAATCAAGAAAAATTATTTGTGTCGCAACATCAGCTTTAAGGGATGCTCCTAATTCAAGTATTTTTATATCCAAAATTAAAAAAGATTTAGGATTAAATATAAAAGTTATTGAAGGAGAAAAAGAGGCTTACTATGGTGGCGTTGCCGCATTAAATTTATTACATGATGATACTTTTGTAACAGTTGATATTGGTGGAGGTTCTACAGAATTTTGTTTTGTAAAAAATGGAAAAATAGAAAAATCAATATCTTTGAACATAGGAACCGTAAGAATAAAAGAATTATATTTTAATAAAGATGATATTAAAGGTGCAAAAGAACATATTTTAGATAATTTAAAAAAGATTTTTGAATTAGACATTGAAATTCCTAAAAAAGTTGTTGGAATTGGTGGAAGTATTAGGGCTTTATCTAAAATAGTGATGGGAAGAAATAATTATATTTTAGATATTTTACATGGATTTTCTTATAGAGTAGAAGAAGAAATTTCTTCATTTGAAAGAATATTTGAAGCCAAAAATAGTGAAGAACTAAAATCTTTAGGTGTTAAAAAAGATAGATTTGATACCATCAAGGAAGGTGCCTTTATTTTTAAAACTATTTTGGATGAGTTAAACATAAAAGAAGTGGTAACTTCAGGAGTTGGAGTTAGAGAAGGTGTTTATTTAACTGATTTACTTAGAAATTCAAATCACAAATTCCCAGAAAACTTTAATATAAGTGTCAGAAGTTTACTTGATAGATTTCAAATTGATGAAAAGCAAAGTGCTTATTTTGGGAATAATGCAAAAAAAATATTTGATGTGTTAAAACCTTTACATAATTTAGATAGTAAATATCGAAGTTTATTTGTAATCGCTTCAAAACTTCATTCTATTGGTTCAACTTTGAATTTCTATAAATCAAATGATAATGCTTTTGATTTTATCTTAAATGGCTTAAATTATGATTTTTTACATACTTCAAGAGTTATTGTGGCTCATACAATTAAATTCTCAAAAAAATCACTTCCAACAAGAGCAGATATTCTAAAATATGAAGAACTTTTACCTTCATTGAACGTTATGCAATGGCTTTCTTTTATGATTTCTTTAAATATTGCTGTTAATCAAGATTTTTCAAGACCAAAGGTTGAATATATTTTAAATGATGAAATATTAGAAATAAATTTACCTAATAAATCTTTCCTAATCGAATCAAATATTGATAAATTAGAAAGTCCAGAAGATTTAATTATAAAGATTAAATAATGAAAAAAATAGTTTATAGGCTTTTTCTATTAGTTGTTTTTATATTAAAAAACTTACCAAAATCGTTTAGAAGAGCTTTTTTTAGATTTATTGCATCTTGTGGATATTTCTTTGCAAAAAAAACTAACAAAATTATTGAAACTAATTTGAATTTTGTTTTCAATCACTCTTTAGCAAAAGAAGAGATTAGAAGAATTCAGAAATACTCATATTTTAATATGATTTTATGGGTTCAGTCTTTAATTGAAAATTTAGATGTTACGGATGAAGAATTAAAAAAAACTGTTCAGATTGAAAATGCAGATATTTTAATAGATTTAAAAAAACAGAATAAACCTATCATTTTAATTTCTGCTCATTATGGAAATATAGAAATGCTCAGTTGTTATATAAATAGGTTTGTTATACCTTTGCATCAAGTTGCAAGAGAATCAAATTTTGCTGAAATTGATAATTTTATAATAAAAGCCAGAGAAGTATCTGGAAGCAAAATTATTTTTAGGTCAGGAGCTTTGAAAAAACTTGTAAAAGCTATGATGAAAAATGAAACAATTTCTTTATTAATTGATCAAAATATTAATTCAAAAGAGGGAGAAGAGGTAGAGTTTTTAGGTAAAAAAGCTTATCAAACATCTTCAAGTGCCAGTTTAGCTAGGAAATTTGATGCTTATATTGTTCCTCTTGCCATTTTTAACCAAGATGATTATACATATAAGATAAAAATTTATGAACCAATAATTCCATTAAAAACACAAAATGAAAAAGAAGATATAAAAATAATTTCTCAATTAGAAGCTAATGCAATATCTGCTATAATTTATGAAGATAAGAAACAGTGGTTTTGGCCGCACAAGAGATTTAAAAGTCATTATAGAGAGATATATGAAAAGAATTCTAATAATAAGTGATGGAAAAGCTGGTCATCTGAATCAATCAATAGCGTTTTGTAAAATTAAAGAAGTGAGTTATGATATTTTAGAAGTAAAATTTAAGTCAAAATTTCACAAGGCTTTATCTTATCTCTTTGATAGATTTGACTATTTTACAGATATTTTATTTGATGAGTATAAAAGATATTATTTTGATTTTTATGATGCAATAATTAGTGCAGGCTCTGGTACTTATTATTTTAATAAATATATTGCTCAAAAATATGATAAAAAATCAATAGCTTTAATGCTTCCAAAATCTTATAAATTCAAAAATTTTTATTATATAATTGCACAAGAACATGATAATCCAATAAGATTAGATAATATTTTGACCATTCCTTTAAATCTTTCATTCCCTAGACAAAAAGGCTATATAAAAAAAGTAGAAGATAAAAAATCTCTAGCAATTATTATTGGTGGAGATAATGATGTTTTTACAATGGAACATGAACTTATAAAAGATGAATTAGATGATATTTTTGAAAAATACCCTGATTATTTGAAATATATTACAACATCAAGAAGAACTACTCCTGAAATAGAATCTTTAGTTGATGAATATGAGTTTGACTATAAGCTTATATATTCAAGGGAACCAAATATAAATCCAATAGGTGATTTTATAGCCGTTTGTGATGAATTTTTTATTAGTGCTGATTCTACTTCAATGCTTAGTGAAGTAAGAGCAAATACAAATGCAAAAATAAATATTATAGATTTAGATTCAAAAAAAGAGAATACAAAATTTCATAGACTCGTAAATATTATAGAAGATATGGATGATGAAAAAATAAATTTTGCAAAACTTTTAAGAAAAGTTAAAATTTAGTTTAGAAAATTAAAGGAAAAAAGTTGAATAAAAAAATTTGTATAATAGGTCTTGGTTATGTAGGGCTTCCATTAGCACATGCTTTTAGTAAAAAATATCAAGTAGTAGGTTTTGATATAAATAAACCAAGAGTTGAAGAATTAAGAAGTGGTTATGATAGAACTTTGGAATTAACAGATGATGAAGTAAAAGAGTCAATAACTAATGGAATGATTTATAGCACAAGTATGGATGATATTAAAGATTGTAATGTTTATATTGTAACAGTTCCAACACCAATTGATTCTTCAAATAGACCTGATTTAACTCCTTTAATTAAATCTTCTCAAACTATTGGAAAAGTATTAAAAAAAGATGATATTGTAATTTATGAAAGTACAGTATATCCAGGTGTTACAGAAGAAGTTTGTGTACCAGAACTAGAATGTGAATCAGGAATGATTTTTAATAAAGACTTCTTTTGTGGATATTCTCCTGAGAGAATTAATCCAGGTGATAAAGAACATACGGTTACAAAAATACTTAAAATAACTTCTGGTTCAAATCCAGAAATCGCAATAGTTGTTGATGAACTTTATAAATCAATCATAACAGCTGGAACTCATAAAGCAAGTTCAATAAAAGTAGCAGAAGCTGCAAAAGTAATAGAGAATACTCAAAGAGATGTAAATATTGCCTTGATAAATGAATTAGCTTTAATCTTTGATACTATGAATATAAATACAAATGATGTAATAGAAGCAGCTGGAACTAAATGGAATTTTATTAAATTAAAGCCAGGTCTTGTTGGTGGACATTGTATTGGTGTTGATCCATATTATTTAACACATAAAGCTGAAGAATTAGGATATAAACCAAACCTGATTTTGGGTGCAAGACAAATAAATAATGGAATGGGTAAGTATATTGCTGAAAAAACAATCAAACTTATGATTAAAGCTGGGAAATTAATAAAAGATTCAAATATCTTAATTATGGGATTAACTTTTAAAGAAAATTGCCCAGATATAAGAAATACAAAAGTTGTAGATATTATCTCTGAATTAAAAGATTATGGTGCAAATATAGATGTATATGAACCTTGGATTGATGAAAAAGATAAAGGTTATTATGATTATAACTTCGTAGAAAATCCGTTTAAAAACTCAAAAAAATATGATTCAATAGTAGTTACGGTTGGACATGATAAATTCAAATCAATAACTCAAGAAGAGTATGACAATATAATAAATGGTGAAAAAATAATTATTGATGTTAAGGGAATTGTTCCTGAGCCTTCTTGGAAATTATAATATATGAGAATTGTGCAAGTTATTCCTGAATTAAATGAAGGCGGAGTTGAACGAGGTGTTGTTGAACTAAACCGAGAGTTTGTAAAAAAAGGAATAGAATCTTTTGTAATAAGTGCTGGTGGAAAACTAGAAAATCAAATAAATCTTGATGGTGGAAGTCACGTGAAATTTGATGTTTGTAGTAAAAATATTTTTACAGCATTTAGAAGAGTAAAAGGTTTACAGAAAATTCTAAAAGAAATAAAACCAGATATCATTCATGTAAGAAGTAGAGTTCCTGCATGGCTTGTTTATTTTGCAAATAAAAGTCTAAAAATAAAAGTAGTTAGCACTGTTCATGGTTTTAATAGTGTTGGATTTTATAGCTCAATTATGCAAAAATCAGATACTGTGATTTGTGTGAGCAATAGTATAAAAGAGTATATTCAAAAGCATTATCAAACAAGTGAAGATAAAATTACAGTAATTCCAAGGGGGATTGATTTAGAGCTTTTTAATCCAAAAAATATTGATGAAATTTTTATAGAAAATTTTAAAAAAGAGTTTAATTTAAAAGATAAATTTATAGTTTCGAGTGTTGGAAGAGTCACTCAACTAAAAGATTATGAGACTTTCATAAAAGCAATTTTACTTGTAAAAAAAGAGATTCCAAATATTATAGGTTTAATTGTTGGTGGTGTAAGAAGCGATAAAGAGGATTATTTGAACTCTTTAAAAAGTTTAATAAAAGAACTAAGTTTAGAAGAAAATATCATTTTTACGGGAAGCCAAAGTAAAATTGAGCAAATTTATGCTTTAAGTGATGTGGTAATAAGTAGCTCAAAAAAACCAGAAAGTTTTGGAAGGGCAGTTGCTGAAGCTATTTGTATGAATAAACCTGTGATTGCTACAAATCATGGTGGCGTTAAAGATATAATAATAGAAAATATTAATGGTTTTTTCTTTGAAGTAGGTGATGATAAAGAGTTAGCTAATAATATTTTGAAATCAAAGAAATTAAGTTTTGATGGATATGGTTATATTTCTAATAATTTTTCTTTGGGAAATATGGTTGATAGAACTTTAGAAGTTTATAAAAAGGTTTGATATGGGGATTATTACAAGTAGTGTTGAAAATAAGAATATTTTTAAATTTTTCTTATTTATTTGGATTATGGCGTTACCTTTTAAAAATGCAGTTTATCAGATTTCAGTTATTTTGATAATATTGTATTTTATTGTTCACATAATAAAAACAAAGAATATTAATATTTTAAAAGAAAATTTAAAAGTGACTATTCCTTTATTTATTGGATTTTCTTTTATAATTTTTGCTATGTTATTAGCAAACTTATTAAATTTAGAATATCTTGATAAAAAATCGTGGCATTTAATTTATATGTTTATAATTCGATATGCCTTTATTTTTATAATTTTGGCATATTTTTATAGATTAGAATATTTTGATAAGAAAGAGATAGTTGTCGTTTTATTTGCATCTTTTTCATTGTTGGCAATAACTGGAATTTATGAAATAATTCAAGACCCCAATGTTATTTTTGGAGTAGGAATTACAGGAACTTTAGATAACAGAAATGCTTTTGGATTATTTATGGGAATGGGATTCGTATTAAGTTTACTTTTAATGGAGCATAAAAGAAATTTAGGAATTACTTTAATTTTGATATTTTCATTTTTAATGATATTTTCATTTTCAAGGTCATGTTGGGTTGCAAGTGTTACTTCTAGTTTTATCTTTTTTCTAATCAATTATAAAAAAATAAGATTAAATCATTTTATATATTTATTTATATTTTTAGGATTTCTTTTAGTTTTATATTTTAGTTTTGATTCTTTTCAAGAAAGATTTGCACAATTACTTCAAGGAAATTCAAGTTTTAGAACTACAATTTGGTCTCATACCATTGTACTAATAAAAGAAGAATTGATTTTTGGTTATGGTTTGGATTCTTGGCAAAATTTATCTGACCCATATTTAAAACAATTTCCAGATCCTCATAATATGGTTTTAGAAATTTTAACATATACGGGTTTAATTGGTTTAATAGCTTGTTTTTTTACTATTGGTGTTATTTTATATAAAATATTTAAGGATAGAAACTTTGTACTATTATCAGTTGTTTCATATTTCTTAGTTGTAACTCAGTTTGACTTTGGTGCATTTTATTCAAAAGAACTTCTTAGTTTTTTAACAATTTTTGTATTTTTTGTATATTCAAATTCTTTTAAACAAATCAAATGACATATATATTTATTTTAATAGTATTACTTTTTATTCTTTTTTCACTAAGGTTTTCTTGGTGGAGAAAAGATATATCTTATTTTTATCCAAGGATTTTAATGTATCACATGGTTAGTGAACATTTAGAAAAAAATAAATCAAAATTTAATAGATTAAGAGTAAAACCAGAAGAGTTTGAAAAACAATTAATTTGGCTAAAAAATAATAATTGGACTAGCTTTACTCTTTCAGAAGTAGTTAATTTAAAAGAAGTTCCTCAAAAAAGTGTAGTTATAACTTTTGATGATGGATATGAAGATAATTTTAAAAATGCTTATCCTCTTTTGAAAAAATATGGTTTTAAAGCTACAATTTATATTGTACTAAATAGATTTAATAAAGATTGGGCGACAGATAAAGATTTGGATCATGCTTCAAGTGAATTAAACTCTGAAAGAATGCTTTCAAATGAGCAAATAAAAGAGATGTTAGATAGTGGTTTAGTAGAAATTGGTTCTCATACTTTGGATCATGTGAATTTACCAAAATTAAATAAAGATGAAAAAGAAAGACAAATACTTAAATCTCAAAAACAAATAGAAGAAATTTTTAATATTAAATGTAGTTCTTTTGCTTATCCTTTTGGTTTTTTTGATAATCAAGATGTAGAAATTCTAAAAAATTCATCTTATACAAATGCAACAACGGTTGTTAATGGTGTTTATGATAAAACAAAATGTTCAGATTTTTTAATTCCCCGAATTATGATAAGTGGAAGACAAAATATCTATAGTTTTATTTTAAAAATGAAAAAAGGAAGAAATAGATGAAAATATGTTATTTCTCTTGTTCATCTATTTATGGTGGAGTTGAAAAAATAGTTGTTGATTCATTAAATGAAATTAGTAAAAAACATGAATGCGCTTTAATAGTACCAAATGGTTGTAGATATAAAGATAAATTATCTTCAAATGTAAAAATCATAGAATATAAATCTTATGATAAAAGATATAATCCATTTTTATATTTAGAAGTTTTAAAAGTAATTCAAAATTATGATATTGTTCATACTCATGGAGCGAAAGCAACTCAAATAACTTATTTATTAAATAAAATTATTCCTTTTATTCATGTTGCAACTAAACATAATACTAGAAAAGGAAAGATTTTTAATAAAGTAAAAAATGTAATTAGTGTTTCTTCTGAAGTTGCAAAAACTATTACTCATCCTAGTAAAGTTTTATATTTTGGTATAAAAAAAACATTAAATTTAGAATCTAAAAAGAATGACATTTTTACAATGATTGCAGTTGGAAGACTAGACCCTATAAAAGGTTTTGATAAACTTATTGAACAAATATCAAAACTAGATTTTGATTTTGTATTAAATATAATAGGAGAAGGTAGTGAAAAAGCAAAACTTGAAAAATTAATAAATTCTAAAAATTTAGAAAAGAAAGTATTTCTTTTAGGTTTCAAAGATAATATTCCTCAATATTTAGCAAATAGTCATTTACAAATAATCTCATCTTTAACAGAAGGTTTACCTTTGACTTTACTTGAAGGAATACTTAATAGTTCACTAATAATTTCAACACCTGTTGGAGGTATAGTTGAAGTTTTAGATGCAGATTATTTATTAAAAATTGAAGAATTTTCCAATAAAATTACTGATATTAATAAAGATTATGAAAAATATTGTAAAGATTTTAAATCAAAACATGAACATTTAAAACAAAAATTTGATTTTGATGATTATTCAAAAAGTTTGGTGAAATATTATGAAGGGTGTATAAATGCAAAAACATTATAAAATAGTTCATTGTGGTATTTTTAATGAAAAAGACAATGGGAATTTTTTTTATGGATTAGAGAGAAAAATCAGCCATGGTTTAATACAAAATGGACATTTTGTTTATGATTTTAGCTATAGAGATGTAGAGAGAAGTTTGCGTTTTTTAGGAATAAAAGATAGTGGATTAAAAAAAATGAATGAAAAGCTTATTAATATTTGTAAAAATATAAAAGCAGATATTTTATTTTTGGCAAAAGCTGAAAAGATTGATAAAGTGACTTTATTAAAAATAAAAGAGATTTTACCAAATATAAAAATTGTACAATGGTATGTGGATCATTTACAAGAAAATGATGCTTTTTTTGATAAATTAGATTGCATGGATGTTTTTTATTATGCAAATGCAAAAGATTTAAGAAGTTTATCTAAGAAATATTATAAAACAATCTTTTCATTTTTCCCAAATATTTCAGATCCTGCTTTTGATAAGAGTATTAACTTAGAAAAAACTAATGATGTAATTTATATTGCAAGGGATTATAAAGAGGATGTAAGAACAAAATTTGCAGTTTTATTAAAAGAGTTTTGTGATAAAGAAAAGATTAATTTAAAAGTTTATGCTTCCTTGGATAATCCAGCTATTTTTGGAAATGATTTTCATGAGGCAATATCAAAAACAAAAATTGCTATAAATTTTAATAGAGATGATAATTTAGAATCAATAAATGAAGAGAAAATTCTTGGAGCATCTGATAGAATGGCTCAGTTTTTAGGTTCTGGAATTTGTACATTTTCTCCAAGAATAAAAGGTTTTGAAAAGCTTTATGAAGATAATAAAGACATAGTATATTTTGATAATCCAGAAAATTGTTTTAAAAAATTAAAGACTTATTTAGAAAACAATCAATTTGAAATTATTGCGAAAAATGGTCAAGAAAAAACATTTGAAATAGCAAATGCAAAACGTGTTACTAAGTTTATGTTAGAATTATTGTTTAATGATAATTTGGCTGATGAGTATGAGTGGAGTGAATATAAATTTAAAAAGGGAAATAAAATATGACGATTTTACATACATTACATTGGGTACAATTTGCAGGTACAGAAAAAGTATGCGTTGATTTATGTAATGAATTATCAAAAGAACATAATGTATTTTTATTAACATCAAAACATATTAAACCTTATATTAATGATAAAGTGAATTTAGTAGAAATTGATTTTGAAAAAAATAGATATAACCCTTTGTTTTTATTTAAAATTGCAAATATTATAAAAAAAATCAATCCAGATGTTATACATGTGCACAATACAAAAGAGCTTGAAGTTATGTACAATGCACGAATTTTCTTAAAAAAGAAAATACCTATTATTGCAACAAAACATACCCTTACTCCTAAAAAGAAATTTGCATTAGCTGATTTAGCTGTAGGAATACTTGAAGAAACACATTCAATTATTAATTCTAATAATTCTATAATTATAAAAAATGGAATGGCATATAAAGAACCTAAAATATTACCTAAAGAAGAAAAATTTCATATAATATCTGCTGCTAGATTAACTCCTGCAAAAGGTATGCAAACAATTATAAAAGCATTGTCTTTAGTAAAATTTGACTATGAATTTAGTATTTTTGGTCAAGGTGAGCAAAAAGAAGAATTACAGAATATGATTAAAGAGTTAGGTCTAGAAAATAACATAACAATTGTAGGTTTTGTTGACAACTTAAATGATTATCTTGCAAGTGCAGACGTGCAAATTATTGCCTCGATATTTGAACCTTTTGGTTTAACAGCTATTGATGGAATTTATTATTCAAATGTATTAATTTCAACAAATACAGGAATTTGTGCAGATATTTTAGATAAAAATTTGATATTTGAAAATACTCCTGAAGCTCTTGCAGAAAAATTAACTGAAATTTATAATAACTATAATTTTTATTTAGAAAAGTTTGAAAAAATTAAAGAAAGAAAAGAAGACTTCAGTATTGAAAAAATGGTTGAACAATATGTTCAAGCGTATAAATCTTTGATAAAGTAGTTTAATGCCATATTTAATAGTAATACTAATAGTTGCATTTATACTAATTTCTCTTCGATATAATTGGTGGAGAATACCACAAAGCAATAAAAAAGTAAGAGTTCTAATGTATCACAGTATCAGTGAACATGTAGGTAAAGAGAAACATAATAAATGGAGAGTAAAACCAAAAGATTTTGAGAAACAAATGAATTGGTTTTACAAAAACAATTGGAAATCATTTACTATTTCAGAACTTGTAAAATTAGATGAAATTCCTAAAAAATCATTTGTAGTAACTTTTGACGATGGGTTTGAAGATAATTTTTTAAATGCTTTTCCTATTTTAAAAAAGTATAATTTTAAGGCTACAATTTATCTTGTTCCAAATCAAAAAACTAATCATTGGGAAGAGAAAAATACTTCAGTTTTATCAAATTTATTAAATAATGAACAAATTTTACAAATGCAGAATTCAGGATTAATAGAGTTTGGTTCACATACTTTATCTCATGTAAATTTATCAACAATAAATGATGAGCAATTATTAAATGAATTAAAAAAATCAAAAGAAGAAGTTGAAAAAATTACGAATCAAGAGTGTGAAGCATTTGCTTATCCTTATGGAAAATTTGACGATAATATTGTAAATAGTGTAAAAAGAGTTGGTTATAAAAATGCAACGGTTGTAAAAAGAGGATTATTTAAAAAAGATGATGATGTTTTTACAATAAAAAGAGTTGGTATTTTAGGAACGGAAAGTTTTTTTGATTTTCTATTAAAAATTTCAAGAGTTAGGAATAAATTATGATAAAAGCTTCTGTTTATATTATTTGTAAAAATGAAGAAAAACATATAAAAAGAGTTTTAGAAAGTGTTAAAGATTTTGAAGAAATTGTAATTGTTGATAGTGGAAGTAGTGATAATACGTTAGAAATTGCAAAAACTTATACAAATAAAATCTTTCATCAAGATTGGTTAGGATTTGCAAAACAAAAAGAGTTTGCTAAAAATTTATGTAGTAAAGATTGGGTTTTGAATCTTGATGCTGATGAACAAATAACAGAGCAGTTAAAAAAAGAGATTATAGAAATAATTGAAGAAAATAAAATAGATGGTCTGAATATAAAAATTTCTAGTTCTTATCTTGGAAAGTTTAATAGTGAGAAATCAAAATTTAATAAAAGAGTAAGATTTTTTAGAAAAAAAACAGGTTACTATCCAGAAAAGTTAGTTCATGAATCAATAGTTATAAATGGAAAAATAAAAGATGCAAAAGGGTTTATTTATGATTATGGAACACTAGATCTAAAAACACATCTAAATAAGATAAATGATTATTCAACTCTTCGAGCAGAAGAAAAATTCCATAAAAATAAAAATGCGTCTTTAGCTAAAATATTACTTATTTTTCCTTTATCCTTCTTTAAATCTTTTTTTATAAAAAGAGGCTTTTTAAATGGTTTACGAGGTTTTATAGCAGCTATGAATAACTCTTTTTATGCTTTTTTAAAAGAAGCAAAACTATATGAGTTAAATAATCAAAAAGATAAAAATAAATCATGATAAAAAAAACAATTTCATACAAATCAACAAACATATTAATAGAAAAACTTAAAAAACAGTCAGATATTGAAGTTATAAAAGAAGGAAATTTTTTTTCAAAAATATTTTCTAAAAAAAAATATGCAGATATATATTTTCATACTGGAAATTTAGATGAAAAGTCTATTGAAAATATTAAAAATGCAAAAATGACAATAGTAAACTCTTTTGCTTCAATGAATGAAATTATTGCAAAAACGAAAATTTCCCATGAAAAAGTAAAAGTTATTTATCCTTCAATAGATATTCAATATAAAAACCCTGAAGATATAAAAATTAGAATTTGTGAAGAGTTAAAAATAGATTTCCACTCAAAACTTATTTTTTTTACTGCAAAGAATTTCAAATCTTCAGGAGTTAAAGAAGTTTTAGATATTTGTGCTTCTTTAAGTTTTCAAAATTTCAAAATTATTATTGCAGGAGAACAAAAACAAATTTATAGTTTAAAATTTCAACTTACTAAATATCAAAAACTTGAAGATAAAATTATTTTGATTGAAGATTATTTAAAAATAGATGATTTGTTTTTAGCCTCAGACATATTTTTATTACCAACATATAATAAAGGATTTTCAACAAATATTTTAAAAGCAATGTTTTGTGAAAGTGTTGTTTTTTTAAGTATAGAAAATGATGCAAAAGAAATAGTAGATGTTTTTTCTTCTATGAGTTCACCCATAGATCCAAGTACTGCATTTAAGATAGATGCTATTTTATTAAATGAAAATGATTTAATAAATATAAAAAAACAAAATAGAGAGTTAGCCTCTGAATTTACCTTAGAAGCTAATTTACTGAAAATAAATAGTATCTTAGAAAATGTTTAAATTTAACTTAAGAAAATTAAGGTACAATACGCCAATATTTTTCACTATGAAGGAAGACAAATGTCAAGAAGATGTGCAATATCTGGAAAAGGACCAATGGTTGGTAACAACGTAAGTCATGCAAAAAACAGAACAAAAAGAAGATTTTTACCAAATATTAGAACAGTTAGAGTTACATTAGAAGATGGAACGAGTACTAAATTAAAAATTTCTGCAAAAGAGTTAAGAACTCTTAAAAAACACTCATAAGAAGGCGCTAGAATAGTGCTTTCATGAGCATCTTTACTGAAGTAAAAAAGGCTCTTGGCTGGGAAGTTAGAACAGCTAAGCCTCAATACGATTTAAACCCATTAATTTATTCTCAACTAAAACCTTTTAGATTACCATTAATTTTAATTCAAGTTATCATGATGATAGGAACTCTGGGTTATGTTTATATTGAAGATTATTCAATCATGCATGCCATTTTTCAATCAGCATATACATTTACGACTACTGGATTTGGCGCCTTAAACGAAGCCAATTTTAGCAATCAAGGGATTGTTTTTACTGTAACATTGATGATTGCAGGTTTTTTGATTCTAACATTTTCTGTAGGTATTGTTATTGATGTTATTGCAAATGGTTCTTTATTAGAATTATTAAAGGAAAGAAAAATGCTTTATAAAATAGCTAGATTAAGAAGACATTTTGTGATTTGTTACCATAATGAATATACTGCGCAGTTAGCAAGGCAATTTAGAGAAAACCATATTCCTTTTGTTGTTGTTGACCCAAGTGATGATATTGAGCAAATTGCAAAAGAAAATAATTATCCTTATTTTGTTAAGGAAGAGCCATATAAAGAGATTGCTTTTTTAAAATCTCATTTAAGTTCAGCAAAGGGTGCTATCTCTTTATCAAAAAATATTTCTGATAATATTACCTTAATTGCATCAGTTAGACTTTATGAAAAAGAATTAGGAAGAAATCCTTTTTTGATTATTGCAAATGCTGAAACGCAAAATGAGAAAATAAGACTTATGAAACTAGGTGCTGATAAAGTTGTGGCAACTCCCTCTTTAATGGCAAAAAGAGTTAGTGCAATGGCTATTAGACCCGATATGGAAAATGTACTTGATGAATTTTTATATAAAAAAGACACTCCTATTGATATGGAAGAAGTTATAGTTAATGAAAATTCATGGACAGTAAATGCAGAGATAAAAGATTTACATTTAAGAGATAGATTAAAAGTTTCAATTATTGGAATTACCGAAGAAAAAGGGATATTTCATCAAATGCCAAAAGGGACAATGATAATTAATGCAAATTGTAAATTATTATTAGTTGGTTCTCAAAAAGGTATTGTGAGAGCTAAAAAGATTATAAATTTAAGTAAAAAACCAGAGGATATATAAAAATGTTTACTATTTTACCAATTAAAGGCTATATTGATCAAATAGATGGGTTTTATTGTGATGGAATTCATGCGGGGTTAAAACCAAATGGAAATAATGATTTAGGGTTTATTTATAGTGATAAACCATGTACGGTGGGCGCTATTTTTACCGAAAATAGGTTTCAAGCTGCTCCTTTAAAACATTTCTTGCAATATGAAGAAAATTTCAAAACAAATTTTGTTTTAATAAATTCAAAAAATGCTAATGCATTAACTGGAAAAAAAGGCATTGAGGATATTAATACTTTATTTTCAAAACTTGATTTTGATTTACTTAATCCAATTATGAGTTCAACTGGTGTTATTGGAAATCCACTTCCTATTGAAAAAATCGTAGCAGGTGCAAAAAGATTTGATTTAACTTCAAAAAATGGAGAAAATCTAAGTCGTGCTATTATGACAACAGATGCATATCCAAAAAGTTGTATGTATGAAGTAAAACTTGAAGATGGAACTTCTTTTAAAATAGGTGCAGTTGCGAAAGGTGCTGGGATGATAAATCCAAATCTTGCAACTATGCTTTGTTTTATTTGTACAGATGCTGTTGTTCCTTTTGAAGATATAAAAGAAACTTTGAAAAATAATAGTGAAACAACTTTTAATGCAATTTCTGTTGATGGTGATACTTCAACAAATGATACAGTTATGGTTCTTTCAAATGGTAATTCAAAAACTTATGATAAAGAAGCCTTTGCTGAAGCTTTAAGACTTGTAATGTTTGATATGGCTATGTTGATGGTAGCAGATGGTGAAGGTGCTAAAAAAGTTGCTGCATTTGAAGTTATAAACGCTGTTTCGACGGAACAAGCTATGATTGCTGCAAAAGCATTATCAAACTCTTTATTGGTTAAAACTGCACTTTTTGGAGAAGACCCAAATTTTGGAAGAATTGCTTCGACTATTGGTGCTACAAAAATTGATTGTGATGATGAAAAATTAGTTATCTCTTATAATGATATTATAGTTTTTAATAAAGGTGAAATTTGTTTCGATGCGATAACTGAAGCAAAAGCTGCTGAAGTCTTAAAAAAAGACAAATATAAAATAATTTGTGATATTGGTTTAGGTGATGCGAAATTTACAGCTTATGGTTGTGACTTAGGCTATAAATATGTAGAAATAAACGCAGATTACAGAAGTTAAGAAAGAATATCTTTACAAAAAATTAAGTAGATAGATAGTACAATGCAAAAAAATTAAACACATAGGATACAAAATGTTTCACGAATACAGAGATGTAATTACAGAATTAAAACAAAAAGATGCACACTTCCACAAGCTTTTTGAAAAACATAATGAGTTAGATGATGTTATTGTTAAACTAGAAGAGTCACATGCTGACCAATTTGAAATAGAAGCTAAGAAAAAAGAAAAATTAAAATTAAAAGATGAAATTTATGCAATAATTATTAAGCATAAAAACTAAAAACAATCTTTATTTTAACAAATTCAAGGGATAAAAGCAGAAGCTTTTATCCCTTTTTTCGTATTTATTATTTTATAAATTTTATTAAAACTATCACTAAGCCCAAATTGGGTACAATAATCCAATTTTATATTACAAAGGCCTTTTTTTATGGAAAACCTTTTCGAAAATCAAGATATTATAGATATAAATATTGAAGACTCAGTTAAAGCTTCATATTTAGATTATTCTATGAGTGTTATTATTGGTCGGGCTTTGCCTGATGCAAAAGATGGTTTAAAACCAGTGCATAGAAGAATTTTATTTGCAATGCATGATTTAAATATTACTTCAAAATCTGCTTACAAAAAATCTGCAAGAATTGTTGGAGATGTTATTGGAAAATATCACCCTCATGGTGATACCTCTGTTTATGATGCATTAGTAAGAATGGCACAAAATTTTTCTATGAGAGCACCTTTGGTTGATGGTCAGGGAAACTTTGGTTCAATAGATGGTGATAGTGCAGCAGCTATGAGATATACTGAAGCTAGAATGACTAGAATTGCTGAAGAAGTTCTAAAAGATTTAGATAAAGATACAGTAAATTTTATTCCTAACTATGACGACACGATGAAAGAACCTTCTGTTCTTCCAACAAGAGTTCCAACACTTCTTTTAAATGGAAGTGAAGGAATAGCAGTTGGTATGGCTACAAAAATTCCTCCTCATAATATTAATGAGTTATTAGAAGCGGTTTTATATACTATTGATAATCCAGATACAACAGCAGATGAATTAATGCAATTTATCAAAGGTCCAGATTTCCCAACAGGTGGAACTATCTTTGGACGAAGAGGTATTATTGATGCGTATAATACAGGTAGGGGAAGAGTAAGAATTAGAGCTAAACACCACATAGAAACAAGAGGAAAAAAAGAGATTATAGTTCTTGATGAATTACCTTATCAGGTAAACAAAGCAAGGCTTATTGAACTTATCGCAAATTTAGCTAAAGACAAACAAATAGATGGAATTTCTGAAGTTAGAGATGAATCAGATAGAGAAGGTATAAGGGTTGTAATTGAGCTTAAAAAAGATGCTATGAGTGAGATAGTATTAAATAACTTGTACAAATCAACTCCAATGGAAACTACATTTGGAATTATTTTATTAGCGGTTTATAATAAAGAACCAAAGGTATTTAATTTACCACAATTATTAAATATTTTTTTATCACATAGAAAAACTGTAATTATCAGAAGAACTATTTTTGATTTAGAAAAAGCAAAGGCAAGAGCGCATATTTTAGAAGGTTTAAAAATTGCTTTAGACAATATTGATGAAGTTGTAAAGATCATAAGAGCTAGTGCAAATGACCAAGAAGCAAAAGATAGTTTACAAAATAGATTTGGTTTAAGTGCTATTCAATCTCAAGCTATTTTAGATATGAGACTAGGAAGATTAACAGGTCTTCAAAGAGATAAATTAGAAGCAGAATATGCTGAATTGATGATTTTGATTGCTGAATTAGAAGCTATTTTGAAATCAGAAGAAAAATTAAATGAGATTATTAAAGAAGAATTAACTGAAATTCAAGAAAAATTCTCAAGTGATAGAAGAACTGATATTGAAGACTCTTACGATGAAATAGATATTGAAGATTTAATTCCAAATGAACCGATGGTTGTTACAATTACACATAATGGTTATGTAAAAAGAGTTCCTATTAAATCTTATGAAAAACAAAGACGAGGTGGAAAAGGTAAAGTTGCCGTGACTACTCATGATGATGACTTTATTGAGAAATTCTTTGTAAGTAATACTCATGATACTTTAATGTTTGTTACAAATATGGGACAATTATATTGGTTAAAAGTTTACAAAATTCCAGAAGGTAGTAGAACAGCAAAAGGTAAAGCGGTTGTTAACTTAATCAACTTAAGACCTGATGAAAAAATCATGGAAATTATTCCAACGCCAGATTTTGATGAATCTAAATCTTTAGTATTCTTTACAAGAAATGGAATTATTAAAAGAACATCTTTAAGTGAATTCTCAAATATTAGAAGCAATGGTGTAAGAGCTATTGTTTTAGATGACGTAGATGAAATTGTAACAGCAAAAATTGCAGATGTTGAAACTCAATATTTAATGATTTTCACAAGCATGGGTCAATGTATTAGATTTGAAATTGAAAAAACAAGAGATCAAGGAAGAAGTACAAGAGGAGTTAGAGGTATCAAGTTTAAGCATGATATTGACTTCGTTGTAGATGCTGATGTTGTAAGTAATGAAGAACAAGAACTTTTAACTGTATCTGAAAAAGGTATAGGAAAAAGAACAACTGTAAGTGAATATAGGCTTACAAATAGAGCAGGTTCTGGTGTTATTTCTATGAAATTATCTCCAAAAACAGGAAATGTTATTGGTGAAGTTTTAGTTGATGATACACAAGATTTAATGTTATTAACTTCAATTGGAAAAATGATTAGAGTTGATATGCAATCAATTAGAAAAGCTGGAAGAAATACAGCTGGTGTAATTATTGTAAATGTTGATAAAAATGATAAAGTTGTATCAATTGCAAAATGTCCAAAAGAGGATGAGGAAATAGAACTAGATGAAAATGGAAACATTATAAGATACACAGAAGATGGTGAAGTTTTAGAGTCAATAATTCCAGAAATGGGAGTAAATAAAAATCCAACTTTAATGGATGTAATAGATTTAAAAGATAATTTAGAAAAAGATGAGGAAGAGTAGAAAAATGAGAAAGTTTAATGTTGCAGTTGTTGGAGCTACTGGTGCAGTTGGAGAAGAATTATTTAGAGTTTTAGAAGAGTATGATTTTCCTATTAACAAATTAATCCCATTGGCAAGTTCAAGAAGTGCTGGTTCAAAAGTTGAGTATAAAAATAAAGAGATTACAGTTTTAGAATTAACTGAAACTTGTTTTGAAGAAAATGATATTGAAATTGCATTTTTTAGTGCAGGGGGAAGTGTTTCTGAAAAATTTGCAAAATTTGCAGTTGAAGCTGGAGCTGTTGTAATTGATAATACAAGTCATTTTAGAATGGATCCAAAAGTTCCTTTAGTTGTACCTGAAGTGAATCCAGAAGATATTAAATCATGGAGAGAAACGGGAATTATTGCTAATCCTAATTGTTCAACAATTCAAATGGTTTTATCTTTAAAACCGCTTGATGAATTATATGGAATCAAAAGAGTTGATGTTTCAACTTATCAAGCAGTTTCTGGTGCTGGAAAAACTGGTATGGAAGAACTTGTAAAACAGATGCAAGCATTTTTCTCATTTACACTAGATGAAGCAGAAATTAAAGCTTTCCCTCATCAAATCGCTTTAAATGTAATTCCTCAAATTGATGTTGCACAAGATAATGGATTTACTAAAGAAGAGATGAAAATGGTAAAAGAAACTCAAAAGATTATGCATAAAAAAATGCAAATAGCAGCGACTTGTGTAAGAGTTCCTGTTTTAAGATCTCATAGTGAATCATTAACTGTTACATTTGAAGATGGAATAGATGTTGATTTAGATAAAGTAAGAGATGCTTTGAATAATTTTGAAAATGTGGAAGTTATTGATGATTTAGCAAATAAAAAATATCCAATGCCAATAATTTCAACAGATACAGATATTACATATGTAGGAAGAATTAGAAAAGATATTTATGCTTCAAATATAATTCATTATTTTAATGTCGCAGATCAAGTAAGAGTAGGAGCGGCTACAAATGCAGTTAGAATTGCTCTTAAATGGCTAGATATGGAAAATGATATCTAATGCTTGAAAAATTTTTTGAAAATGCGATGTGGCAAACAAGACTATTTGTTTTGTTTGCTGTTATTTTTGGATTATTAGGGTCTATAGTACTTTTTATAGTAGCTTCTATGGATATTTTTGAAGTTTTAAAATATACAATAAATGTTTATTCTAATGGATTGCATCCAGAGAATTTTCATGAAGAAATTGTAAGTAAAATTATAGGTGCAGTTGATTTATATTTAATTGCTGTTGTGATGCTAATTTTTGCTTTTGGTATTTATGAGTTATTTATTTCAAAAATAGATGCTGCTTGTAATGAAGAAAATGAAAATTGTAGTACGATTTTAGCAATACACTCTTTAGATCAATTAAAAGATAAAATTGCAAAAGTAATTATAATGGTTTTGGTAGTAAATTATTTTCAAAGAGTTTTACATACAACATATCAAACTCCATTGGAACTATTATATTTTGCATTTGCTATTACAGCATTAGCTGTAGGACTTTACTTTTTAAGTAAAGTTGGAAAACATTAAAAGGATTTATATGTCAAAAATATTTGTAGATGCATGTTTCAGAAAACCAACTCCATATACTCCTGTTTGGATGATGAGACAAGCAGGAAGATATCTTCCTGAATATATGAAAGTTCGAGCTCAAGCTGGAGATTTTTTAAATCTTTGTCATAATCCAGAACTTGCGGCAGAAGTTACTATTCAACCACTTGATATAGTAGGTGTTGATGCTGCTATTTTATTTAGTGATATTTTGGTTGTTCCAAATGAAATGGGAATGCATTTAGATTTTGTAAAAGGAGAAGGTCCTGTTTTTAAAGAACCTATTTCTTGTGAAGCAGATATTGATGCATTAATTGGTGGGAAGGAAGCTGCCGATAAATTAACATATGTTTATGAAACAATTAAACTTTTAAAAAAACAACTTCCTCTTGATAAAGCACTAATTGGATTTACAGGCGCACCTTGGACTCTTGCTACATATATGATCGAAGGAGAAGGAACTAAAACATATAATCTTTGTAAAAAGATGATGTACTCAAATCCTGAACTTTTACATAAAATATTAAAAAAAGTTACAGAAGTTGTAAAATTCTACATGGAAAAACAAATTGAGTCAGGAGTAGATGTAGTTCAAATCTTCGATTCATGGGCTGCTGCTATAGAGCCTTCTAAATATGATGAATTTTCATGGAAATATATGGTTGAAATAGCTGAATATTTAAAAGAAAAATATCCACATATTCCAGTTATTATGTTTCCAAAAGGAGTTGCTGCCTTTATCGAAAGAGGTTTAGTATATGGAAACTTTGATGTATTTGGTGTAGATTGGGGAACTCCTATGTCTCTTGCAAAAGAAAAATTAGGTGATAGATATGTTTTACAAGGAAACATGGAACCTTGTAGATTATATTCAAAAGAGGCAACTACAATGTGTGTAGAAGGAATTCAAAACATAATGAAAGGAGAAGGCCATATTTTTAATTTAGGACATGGAATTTTACCTGATGTTCCCGTTGAAAATGCTATTCATTTTGTAAAAGAGTGTCAAAGGGTAAGTAAAAAATAATAATGTCTTACTCAAATTCTATTATTTTTGGACCAATTCCTTCAAGAAGATTTGGAATTTCTTTGGGAGTTGATCTCTCTCCTTCTAAAAAACAGTGTAACTTTGATTGTTTATATTGCGAACTAGAAGGAGCCAAAACAGTCGAAAAAATGGATGAATTTCCAAGTGTTCAAGAAATTATTAGTGCTATAAAATATAGTTTTTTAAAACATTCAAAAATTGATGTAATCACAATAACATGTAATGGTGAACCTACTTTATATCCTAATTTAGATGAACTCGTAGATGAAATAAATAAAATTAAAAATAATACTAAAACTTTAATTTTGTCTAATGGGAGTACGATTTATAAGAAAAATATTTTTAAAACACTTTTAAAAATAGATACGGTTAAACTTTCATTAGATTGTGTAAGTAAAAAATGTTTTAAAAAACTTGATAGACACAATATTAGTGTAGAAACAGAAAAAATAGTTCCTGCAATGTGTGAGTTCTCAAAACAAACAAAAAATAATCTAGTTTTGGAAGTCTTATTTGTAAAAGATTTAAATGATGAAGATGAAGAATTAGAATTACTATATAAATCAATAGTTTTGATAAATCCCAAAAGGATAGATATAGGAACAATAGATAGACCTCCTGCTTATAAGGTGAAACCTGTTTCTTATGAATTTTTAGAATATGTTGCAAATAAATTTCAAGATCTAAATGTTAATATTATTTATAAGAATAGACCCAAATTAATTCAGTCTTATAATAAAGATGAGATTATTTCTATGCTGAAAAGAAGACCTTTAACAAAGGAAGATATTGAAAATATGTTTGATGAAGAATCTAAAGAAAAATTAAATAATTTAATAAGTAAAAAAATAATAAAAAGTCTTAATAGTAGTGGAGTATATTTTTATAAATGTTTGTAAAAATAAATATTTAGCCTTGACAATAAAGTCTTTTTTTACTATAATTCCAACCCATTAAAGACGAAGTCATAAATTCCGGCATAGCTCAGCGGTAGAGTAGATGACTGTTAATCATTTGGTCCCTGGTTCGAATCCAGGTGCCGGAGCCATTCTTTTCTTAATGTTAAAATTTATAGATTCCGGCATAGCTCAGCGGTAGAGTAGATGACTGTTAATCATTTGGTCCCTG
>ERZ724515.156-NODE-156-length-22586-cov-6.437531_pt1 | contig 22586 bp, 19 predicted proteins | sample MGYA00376048_ERZ724515 | MGnify/ENA primary metagenome ERZ724515 (study PRJEB28724, sample SAMN07190885) | wastewater metagenome | isolation source: influent of sewage treatment plant in Hong Hong | place: Hong Kong | collected 2016-03-17 ... | reverse complement strand
GAAAGTCACTCAGCCACCAAAGGGTGAAGCAGTCATTGCCCCGGAAATTGCGGAACAAGTCATTCATGCATTGGAAAGCGTGGTGGAAGAAGGTGGTACCGGCGGCAAAGCCGCTGTTCCGGGATACCGTGTTGCTGGTAAAACAGGTACCGCTAAAGTGGCGACGGCGGGTGGCTATGGTAAAGACTACGTAGGTACCTTCGTTGGTTTTGCTCCGGTCAGTAATCCTCGTTTTGTTATGGCGGTCATTATTAATGAGCCCAAAGCTGGTACCTATTACGGCGGCTCTGTCGCAGGCCCCACTTTTGCAGAAGTTATGAGCAGTGCCTTGCAATTGTATAATGTGCCTCCCGATGCCTTACCGGATCCTAAAGAAGAGCTGAATACTGCTCAACGCAGCGAGGTGAAGAAAAATGCCACTCGCTCTTGATCAATTACTGGCCGGTTTCAATATCGAAGCCCCTTCTGTTGCTCTCACTGACATGCAATTAGATACCCGGTTGTTACAACCGGGCTCATTGTTTTTGGCCTTACAAGGTCATGCAATCGATGGGCGCCGGTTTATGCAACAGGCAGAACAAAGCGGTGCCGCAGCCATATTATTTGATAATGGTGACGGTTTTGTACCGCCGAGATTGAATATTCCCTGCATAGCCGTTCCTGCGTTAGCGGAGAAAGTCAGTGAACTGGCAGGCCGGTTTTATGATGAGCCAGCCCAAAAATTGGCATTAGTTGGGGTTACGGGTACGAATGGAAAAAGCACCTGTACTCAGCTGATCGCAAACTGGACGGAATTACTGGGTCAACGAGGTGCCGTGCTGGGTACGCTGGGGAATGGTTTATTTGGTCAATTACGGGCGACAGAAAATACCACGGGCAGTGCCATCTCTATTCAGCAGGAATTAGCGCATTTTGCCGCTGAAAAAGTAAATGTCGCCGCGATGGAAGTTTCTTCGCATGGATTGGTGCAACACCGGGTCTCTGCATTACCGTTTGCTGCAGCCGTGTTTACTAATCTCAGTCGAGATCACCTCGATTATCATCACACCATGCAGGCGTATGCCGATGCTAAGCGTCAGATCTTTCAACAAACTACACCAGAACATTGCATCCTGAATGCAGATGATGAAACGGCCTATAATTGGTTGCTGCAGATGCCGCAAGCTGTTGTTTACGGTATTGATCGGCAACTACCGGCACATCCGGGGCTGTTTGTTTATGCAACTGAGGTAAAATATCACCCGCAGGGTATCACTATCAGCATTCACTCTTCCTGGGGGGATGGTGTATTATCTGCGCCCCTTCTTGGGAAGTTTAATGTATCGAATTTGCTGGCAGCGTTAGCGGTAATGTTGGTTTTGCAGTACGACTTTGAAACGCTGTGTCAGACGGCAGCCCATCTACAGCCAGTCACCGGTCGAATGGAGTGTTTTGGTAATCAGCAGCAGCCATTAGTGGTCGTTGATTATGCACATACCCCTGATGGATTGGAAAAAGCATTACAAGCGGCAAGACAGCATTGCTATGGCCGTTTGTTTTGTATTTTCGGCTGTGGTGGTGACCGGGATCGTGGTAAACGGCCACAAATGGCAGCGATTGCTGAACAATGGGCGGATACTATCATTCTCACTGATGACAACCCTCGTACTGAAGATCCTACCATCATTATCGCGGATATGTGTACTGGGCTGCAGAAACCTGCAACGGCACATATTGAACATTCGCGTCTGCGAGCCATTGAGCTGGCACTGTCGCAGGCAGTGGCCGGCGATATTATTTTAGTGGCGGGTAAAGGCCATGAAGATTACCAAATTATTGGTAAAGAAAAACGCCATTACAGTGATCGTGAAACAGTTATGCAGCTACTGGGAGTAACGTCGTGATACCTATGTCATTAGCACAAATAGCTTTGGTGACGGATGGTCAGTTGCTGAATTGTTCTGACCCGTCACTCACTATCTGTAACGTCAGTACCGATACACGAACAGTCACCAATGGTGCCTTGTTTCTGGCATTGCTTGGCGAACGCTTTGATGCGCATCAGTTTGTAGCGCAAGCTATCACCAATGGTGCTGTCGTGGCAGTTGTTTCTCGTCCGCTGGCGGATGTCGCTATTCCGCAAATTCTGGTGGCGGATACCCGGGTTGCTCTGGGTCAGATCAGTGCATGGGTGCGTAAACAACTGGATCTGCAGATCGTTGCAATCACCGGTAGTTGTGGCAAAACCACATTAAAAGAGATGTGCGCGGCTATTTTACAGCAGGTGGCGCCGGTATTGGCGACACAAGGCAATCTGAATAATGAAATCGGGGTTCCGCAAACCTTACTGCGGTTAACGCCGGCAGAGCGTTATGCCGTGGTAGAACTAGGTGCGAATCATCCCGGCGAAATTGCCTGGACAACTTCATTGGTTAAACCTGATGTTGCGGTCATTAATAACGTTGCGGCTGCCCATCTAGCCGGATTTGGTTCATTACGCGGTGTCGCTGTTGCTAAAACAGAGATTTTTGGCGGTTTATCTGCCTCGGGTACCGCCGTTATCAACGCAGACAGCGAGTTCTATGACTGGTGGCGAGAAATCCTATCGGTACGCACGGTTAGTTTTGGGTTACAAAATTCGAAAGCCGATTTTCGTGCCGAAAACGTGAAACAGGATGAACAAGGCATTGCTAGTTTTACTCTGTGTACACCTGACGGACAGATCGATATTCAATTGCCGATCCCTGGTCTGCACAATGTGAGTAATGCACTGGCTGCTGCGGCAGTGACGACATCACTGGGTTTATCTCTGGTCCAGGTGAAATCAGGTCTGGCAAATATGCAGCCAGTCAAAGGCCGTTTTTGCGTACAAAAACTGTCTGATGATTTAACCGTTATTGATGACACCTACAATGCCAGCGTGCAGTCGGTCATGGCTGCCATCGACACATTGTCAGTCATGCCGGGTTATCGTGTTTTTGCTTTTGGTGATATGGGAGAGATGGGCGCTGATGCGGTCAATTTACATCGCCAGATTGGTGAGCATGCCCGCTTACGAAAATTGGATGCTGTGCTGACGGTTGGTGACTTATCCCGACACGCCGCAGACGCTGCCAGCGGACAACATTTCACTGATAAAGAAAGTCTTTGTCAGGCTCTGAAAACGTTAATGCAACAACAACGACCTATGACTATTCTGGCCAAAGGCGCACGTAGTGCTCGCATGGAAGAAGTAGTCGCTTTTGTCAAATCTTGTGAGGAACAAGCATGTTAGTTTGGCTGGCGGAGTGGTTAACGCCCCATTTATCCTTTTTTCATGTGGTCTCATATCTGACCTTCCGTGCCATTATGTCTATTTTGACCGGGCTTGGTTTTGCACTTTGGATGGGGCCACGTCTGATCCGTCGTTTGCAATTATTGCAGATTGGTCAAGTCGTGCGTAACGATGGTCCTGAGTCGCATTTTAGTAAAGCTGGCACACCGACTATGGGCGGGATCATGATCCTGCTGTCGATATTTCTGTCGGTGATCCTATGGGCCCGTCTCAGCAATCCCTATGTATGGGTGGTGTTGTTTGTACTGGTGAGTTTTGGCACCATCGGTTTTATTGATGATTATCGCAAAGTTATCCGAAAAAATCCGGATGGGCTTATTGCTCGCTGGAAATATTTCTGGCAATCCGCATCCGCGCTCGCTGTGGCTGTCTTCCTGTATGCCACCGCAACAACTGATGCGCAAACGATGCTAGTTGTTCCTTTCTTTAAAGAAATCATGCCACAACTCGGCCTGTTGTTTATTCTGATGACCTACTTTGTGATTGTTGGTTCATCGAATGCAGTCAATTTAACTGATGGCTTGGATGGTCTGGCCATTATGCCAACCGTAATGGTTGCTGCCGGTTTTGCCTTAATTGCCTGGGCGACAGGTAACGTTAATTTTGCCAATTATTTACATATCCCTTATGTCGCCAATGCGTCGGAACTGATGGTGATATGTACTGCGATCATTGGTGCCGGTCTTGGCTTCCTTTGGTTCAATACTTATCCGGCTCAAGTCTTTATGGGTGATGTTGGTTCATTAGCGCTGGGTGCGATATTGGGCATCATTGCGGTATTAGTTCGTCAGGAATTCCTGCTTTTTATCATGGGCGGTGTATTCGTGATGGAAACATTGTCGGTGATCCTGCAGGTAGGTTCTTACAAATTACGTGGCCAACGCATTTTCCGCATGGCACCGATACATCATCATTATGAGTTAAAAGGCTGGCCGGAACCTCGGGTGATAGTCCGTTTCTGGATCATTACACTGGTATTAGTGTTATTGGGTTTAGTTACTCTGAAACTGAGGTAGTCACGGATGAAACAGGTTGTCATCATCGGGTTGGGTAAAACAGGTTTGTCCTGTGTGACTTATTTCCGTCAGCGCGGTATTACTCCGCTGATCATGGATACCCGTGAAAATCCGCCGGGGAAAGAGTCATTACCTGCTGATTGCCGCCTGATTGCAGGTCCGTTAGACACAGACGTTTTATGCTCAGCTTCACTGATTGTGGCAAGTCCTGGTGTTGCGCTGGCAAGCCCCGCCCTGCAAGCGGCGAAAGCGGCAGGTGTCGAAATTATTGGTGATATTGAGTTGTTTGCTCGTGAAGCTAAAGCCCCGATTGTGGCGATCACGGGTTCGAATGGTAAAAGTACTGTCACGTCACTGGTCGGTTTGATGGCGGAGCAAGCCGGTTTCAAAGTTGGCGTTGGTGGCAATATTGGTACACCGGCACTGGATTTGCTGCTGGCACCGGCTGACTTATATGTACTGGAGTTATCCAGCTTTCAGTTGGAAACAACCTCATCTCTGCAGCCAACTGCCGCGGTTATTTTGAATTTAAGCGAAGATCATTTAGATCGTTACGATGGTATGGCTGGTTATCTGGCGGCCAAACAGCGGATCTTTGCTCACGCCAAACATATTGTGATTAACCGTGATGATGTTGCCACATTGCCACCTGAGCAGCCCTATTGGCAAAGTTTTGGTTTAAACAATGAAGCTTATGGGCGCATTTCTCAGCCAGATGGTTTATGGCTGAGCGTTGCGGGTAAACCCGTTTTACCTGTGGCCGAACTTAATATTGTTGGTGCGCATAATCAGATGAATGCACTGGCGGCTATGGCTTTGGCTGATGCTGTTGGAATACCACAAGTAGCTCAATTGGCTGTATTGCGTTCCTTTACGGGCTTAGCACATCGTTGCCAGTTTGTGCGTGAAGTGAATGGCGTGCGCTGGATCAATGATTCTAAAGCAACCAATGTTGGCTCTACACTGGCGGCCGTTGCCGGTGTTAGTGAAAGTGTGCAGGGACGTCTGTGGCTATTGGCTGGCGGACAAGGTAAAGGACAAGATTTCTCTCCGTTACAACCATTACTGGCCGGGCCGATTTATCAGATGATCTGTTTTGGTCAGGATGCCGATATTCTGATGAAGCTGTCAGATAATACCCAGCGCGTTGCTGACCTCGATGAAGCCGTTGTCAGTGTTGCCGCTCAGGTTAAAGCGGGTGATTGGGTCTTGCTGGCACCCGCCTGTGCCAGTCTCGATCAGTTCCGTAGCTTCGAGCAACGCGGCCAGCGTTTTACTGATCTGGTGAATGCACTATGAAGCAATTGCTGGATACGATGACTCAGGCGATCTGGCGCTGGTTTGTACCGGAACGCTCTTCTTTTTATGATCGAGGCCTGTTGGCCCTGATGTTTTCCCTGATGGGCATCGGTTTGATGATGGTTGCTTCCGCCTCCATTAAAGAAGGGCCGGGCGGCGATATGTTTTATTTCACCAAACGCCATTTGATATTTCTGATTATCTGCCTTGGTTTTGGTATAGCAACCTTATATCTACCGCTGGAACGCTGGAAAGACTGGAGTGGCCGCCTATTAGTCGGTGCATTAGGCTTGCTGTTCGCGGTACTGGCCGTTGGACGTACGGTCAACGGCGCAAAACGCTGGATTGGGTTTGGTTTCTTTAATATCCAACCGGCGGAATTGGCAAAATTGGCACTGATTGCTTTTATTGCCAGTTATTTGGTGCGCCGCAGTGATGAGGTTCGCGGCAATTTCATTGGCTTTGTAAAACCGCTGGCGGTGGTTTTCCTGCTGGCATTTATGCTATTGCTGCAGCCCGATCTGGGCTCTGTGATCGTACTGTTTGTTTGTACGTTTGGTCTGCTGTTTATCGGTGGTGCGAAGGTTTACCAATTCATTGGTTTGATCGTGGTTGGTCTGGCAGCATTAGTTGGGCTGATTATTTTTGAACCTTATCGTATGCGCCGAGTGACTTCATTTCTCGACCCTTGGGCCGATCCCTTTGGCAGTGGATATCAGTTAACCCAATCTTTAATGGCGTTTGGCCGGGGTGGCTTGTTTGGTCAGGGGCTAGGTAACTCGGTACAAAAATTATCCTATTTACCCGAAGCGCATACCGACTTCGTATTTGCTATTTTGGGTGAAGAATTAGGCTATACCGGTGTACTCGCCGTGCTGTTTCTGCAGCTATTACTGGCGATGAAAGCATTGCAAATTGGCCGCACTGCGCTACTCAGAAGTAAGCTCTATGAAGGCTATATGGCCTGCGGGATTGGTATTTGGTTTAGTTTCCAGACGGTGGTTAACGTCGGTGCAGCAGCGGGTATGCTGCCAACCAAAGGATTAACCTTGCCCTTGGTCAGCTATGGCGGCTCTAGCCTGATCGCCATTACGATGGCGGTGGCGATTTTGTTACGAATTGATTTTGAACGCCGACTGGATACCAGTCATGTGATCCAGCGGGAGGCGGCATGAGTCGTAAAATAGTCATTATGGCCGGTGGTACAGGCGGTCATGTATTTCCGGGGCTTGCTGTAGCGCATCGTCTGCAAGCCGACGACTGGCAAGTGCATTGGTTAGGCACGCCGGATCGTATGGAAGCAGAGTTAGTGCCAGCACATGGTTTTCCAATCGAATTCATTAATATTCGTGGTTTACGCAATCATGGTCTGGTTCGCAAGCTGCTAGCACCTTTTCAAATCATCAAAGCGATTTTACAAGCATTGGTGATCCTGCGTCGTATCAAACCCGATGTGGTGCTGGGAATGGGGGGCTATGCCGCCGGACCGGGTGGTGTGGCCGCTAAATTGTTAGGTATTCCTCTGGTGCTCCATGAACAAAATGCAGCAGCTGGTCTGACTAATCGCCTGCTGGCTAAAATTGCTAGCCGTATTCTGATGGGATTTGAAGGTGCGTTTCCATTAACTGAGCGTTCGCGTGTAGTTGGTAATCCGGTCAGAGATGAATTTCTGCAATTAGCCCAGCAGCCGCTAAAACACTATCAAGCCGGGGCGGTGCTAAAAATTCTGATTGTGGGCGGCAGTTTAGGTGCCAGAGCATTAAATCAGGTGGTGCCCAACGCATTAGCAAAGCTGAATAAAGTCGAAATTCGTCATCAATCCGGTAAAGGTAATGCTTCACAGGTTACTGATCTGTATCAATCGCTGGGTGTCACCACGGTGACGGTTTCGGAATTTATCAGTGATATGTCAGCCGCTTATGATTGGGCCGATTTACTGATTTGTCGAGCAGGGGCATTAACGGTAGCGGAAGTCGCCGCAGCGGGTATTCCTGCGGTTTTTGTCCCGTTACCGCATGCAGTCGATGATCACCAGACTCGGAATGCGGAAAGTTTGACCTCGCGTGGCGCCGCAGTATTAATGCCACAGAAAGAGATGACAGCTGATAAACTGGCCGCGTTGATCGCGCAATGGCAATCTGATCCGCGTCAGCTACAAAAAATGGCCCAGCTTTCCCGGGCGGCAGCAATTCTCAATGCAACCGACCGAGTTGTGAGTGAATGCAAAGCACTAATTTAATTAAGAGAACAGAACGCAGATGACAAAGGTTGAGTTAGCCAAATTAAGAACCATGATCCCAGAAATGCGCCGAGTACGTCGTATCCATTTTATTGGTATTGGTGGCGCCGGGATGGGTGGTATTGCTGAAGTGCTGGCTAACGAAGGCTACCAGATCAGTGGTTCTGATATTGCGAGTAATCGGGTGACTGAACATCTGGCATCATTAGGTGCAGACATTCAGATCGGCCATAAAACCGAAAATGTACAAGGTGCGAGTGTCGTTGTCGTTTCTACTGCCATTCATGGTGATAATCCGGAAGTGATCGCTGCGCGCGAACAACGAATTCCCGTTGTGCGTCGTGCAGAAATGTTGGCAGAGCTGATGCGTTATCGTCATGGTATTGCGATTGCCGGCACGCATGGTAAAACCACCACCACCAGCCTGATCGCCAGTGTATATGCACAGGCGGGCGCAGATCCGACTTTCGTGATCGGTGGCCTGCTAAATAGTGCGGGCACTAATGCACGCCTAGGAACCAGCCGTTACCTGATTGCTGAAGCCGATGAAAGTGATGCCTCTTTCCTGCATCTGCAACCGATGGTTGCTATCGTAACGAATATTGAAGCTGATCATATGGATACTTATGGCGGTGATTTCTCTAAGTTACGCGCGACGTTTCTCGAATTTTTACATAACCTGCCATTCTATGGTCTGGCTGTTGTTTGTATTGATGATCCAGTTATTCGCGGTTTATTGCCGGAAATTGGCCGTGCGACGATCACCTATGGCTATAGCGATGATGCAGATGTGCAAGTGCAAGAGTTCGTACAAGAAGGCAGCCAAACCCGATTCCAGTTGCGCTTGCAAAATGGTTCAATTCTGCCGCTCAATCTGAATTTACCCGGTCGCCATAATGCATTGAATGCGGCAGCTACCGTTGCTGTTGCGCATGAAGATCACATTCCGACAGATGCTATTGTTGCAGCATTGGCACAATTTGCGGGTGTAGGACGTCGCTTCCAGCAATATGGCGAGTTTGAAACCGGTGCAGGTACTGCATTACTGGTTGATGATTATGGTCATCATCCGACCGAAGTTCGCGCTACTTTAGCGTCAGCCCGGGCTGCCTGGCCAGAACGCCGTTTAGTCTTGATCTTCCAGCCACACCGTTATACTCGTACCCGCGATTTATACGATGATTTTGCCGAAGTGCTGGCGAAAGTTGATGTGCTGATCATGCTTGATGTTTATGCAGCAGGAGAAGATCCAATTCCGGGGGCTGATGGACGTAGTTTGTGTCGTTCGATTCGTCAGCGTAGTGCATTAGATCCTATTTTCGTGGCCACACCAGCCGAGGTTCCGGCGGTATTGGCTGAAGTATTAAAAGAGGGAGATGTTGTTCTCACTCAGGGCGCCGGTAACGTAGGACAACTATCACGTAAGCTGGCTGAGCTAAAACTGAACATCAATGCGATGAAAACAGCAATTTAATCGCAGCAATTAATGGAAATGGGGCTGAATAAGTCCCAAACAGTTTTGACCGATCTTAGCGTCCCGCTATAATGTCGCGTCAACCTGAATGTGAATATGGTTAAGGTGAAAATGTGCGACAGGCGCGATTAGCTTCCAATGAGCAGGATCCAGCGCCGGTTGATGGCCGCAGGCAAACGGCGGAAACAGCAAATCGTACCCGAGGAGAGTTCATATTCGGGTTAGTATTTTTTGTTTCAGTGGTTGCCGGGCTATGGTCAACTGCAACAGACATTCGCCGCTGGTTGTTTGATGAAGATAAAATTCCGGTCAGCGGATTAGTAGTACAAGGTGATCTGGAGTATGTCAGTATGGACGAAGTCCGTAAGGTACTGGCAGCGAATCCCCAGACGAGCAACTTTTTTAAGCTGGATGTCAATCAGCTGCAAAAAGAGGTTGAGGCATTACCGTGGGTTTACCAGTCTTCTGTTCGTAAACGCTGGCCCGCACTACTGTATGTCTATGTGGTTGAACAGACCCCTTGTGCATTATGGGGGAATGACCGGTTGCTTAGTATTCGTGGCACGATATTTCAGGCGCCGCGAGACCGACTGAAAAAAACTTTGGTACAGCTTTCTGGTCCTGACGACATGGCCGGGAAGATTTGGGATCAATACCAGCAGTTTGAACGATTGCTGGCATTAAATGGATACCACGTAACATCGGTTCATATGACCAATCGTCATTCGTGGGAACTCCAACTGGCCGCAGGACCAAAATTGATCCTGGGTCGGAACGAAATGCTAGTGAAATTACAACAGTTTATTGATGTCTACCCTAAGCTGGAAAATAGAGAACTGATTGATTATCTCGATCTTCGCTATGACACAGGGGTTGCCGTCAGTTGGAAACAACAAGAAGGGAGTGGTGATGACCAAAACCCCAGACAGAAATCTGATAGTCGGACTTGATATAGGTACAACCAAAATTGCGGTTTTGGTTGGTGAAGTGCTGCCCGATGGAGAGGTCAATATTGTTGGTCTGGGAACCCATGCTGCTAAAGGTATGGATAAAGGTGGTGTAAACGATCTGGAATCAGTCGTTAAATCTTTACAGCGTGCAGTAGAGGAAGCTGAAATGATGGCGCAGTGCCATATTTCTTCCGTCTTCCTAGGTATTTCTGGAAAGCATATTGAATGCCGTAACGAAAAAGGTATTGTGCCGATCTCTGATGAAGAGGTAACACAGGACGATGTGGATAACGTTATTCACACCGCCAAATCTGTTCGTTTACCAGAAGAGCACCGGGTGTTGCATGTCATCCCGCAAGAGTATTCCATTGATTATCAGGAAGGGATCAAAAACCCAATTGGTCTGTCTGGTGTACGGATGGGCGCGAAAGTTCATCTGATCACCTGCCATAATGATATGGCACGTAACATTGAAAAATGTGTTGAACGAGTCGGGTTGAAAGTTGATCAAATCATCTTCTCTGCATTGGCATCCAGCTATGCGGTGCTAACTGATGATGAGAAAGAATTAGGTGTCTGTGTTGTCGATATTGGTGGTGGTACCATGGATATCGCTATCTTCACTGGCGGCGCATTACGTTACAGCAAAGTGATACCGTACGCAGGTCAGGCAGTGACGAGCGATATTGCTTATGCGTTTGGTACACCACCAGTTGATGCAGAAGCTATTAAAATGCGTTATGGCTGTGCACTAGGTCGTCTGGTGAGCAAAGAAGACACCATTGAAGTACCTAGTGTTGGTGGTCGTCCGGCGCGTAGTTTGCAGCGACAAACACTGGCGGAAGTCATTGAACCTCGTTACAGCGAATTGCTGGGTATGGTTCATGATGAAATTATGCGCGTCCAGTCTGAGCTTCGGTCACAGGGCGTGAAACATCAGCTGGCAGCCGGTGTAGTTTTGACTGGCGGTGCAGCTGAAATCGAAGGAATTGTCGAGTGTGCCGAACAGGTATTCCAATGCCAGGTGCGGATCGGCCATCCAACCAATATTAGAGGCCTCACTGATTATGTAGAAGCACCAGCTTATGCAACCGCAGTGGGGTTATTGCAATACGGTAAATTGCATCAAGGACAAACCGTGGTGGATGTACGTGAAAAAGCCAGTGTGACTGGCTGGTTCAAACGTGTCACTAATTGGTTAAAAGGCGAATTCTAGTTTTTGCGAAGGCAAAACCAAGGCGGAGAGATAATCATGTTTACATTTGAACCGGTTGGCAGTCAGGGTGATGATGCACTTATTAAAGTGATCGGCATCGGTGGTGGTGGCGGTAATGCAGTAGAACATATGCTGCGTGAAAACATCGAAGGTGTGCACTTTGTAGCTGTAAATACAGACGCACAGGCATTACGTAATTCTGGTGCTGAAACCACGATTCAGATTGGTGCGAATATCACCAAAGGGTTGGGGGCCGGTGCAAATCCAGATGTAGGTCGTGAAGCTGCACTGGAAAATCGTGATGAAATCCGTCAAATGTTGACAGGTTCTGACATGGTCTTTATCGCTGCTGGTATGGGCGGTGGTACTGGTACTGGTGCTGCACCAGTTATTGCCGAAGTGGCGAAGGAACTGGGTATACTGACTGTTGCAGTTGTAACCAAGCCTTTCAATTTTGAAGGCAAAAAGCGCATGAGTTATGCGTTGCAAGGTATCGATGAATTGTCAAAACACGTTGACTCATTGATCACCATCCCTAACGACAAATTGTTGAAAGTGCTGGGCCGCGGTGTCAGCTTGCTGGATGCATTCAAAGCCGCTAATAACGTATTGCTGGGTGCTGTACAAGGTATTGCCGAGCTGATCACCCGTCCTGGCTTGATCAACGTTGACTTCGCTGACGTGCGTACCGTTATGCGTGAAATGGGTACAGCGATGATGGGCACCGGCTCTGCGCGTGGTGATGATCGTGCAGAAGAAGCCGCTGAAAAAGCGATTTCCAGTCCATTGCTGGAAGATATCGATTTGGCTGGTGCGAAAGGTATTCTGGTTAACATCACGGCTGGTCTTGATGTCACCATGGAAGAGTTTGAAACTGTGGGTAACGCAGTTAAAGCATTCGCTTCTGAAAATGCAACTGTGGTGGTTGGTGCGGTTATCGATCCATCGCTGGAAGATGAATTACGCGTAACTGTCGTTGCAACAGGTATCGGTAATGAACGTAAACCAGATATTACACTGGTTAAAAATTCACAGAAAGCAGTTGAGCGTCCAATGCGTCCAATGATGCATGAAACTCATGCCCCTCGTTACGATGAACGTGTTATGCAGCAGACTGTGAATGCGGAACCACAACCGCGCAGTGAGCCAGATTATCTGGATATCCCTGCGTTCTTGCGTAAGCAGGCTGATTAATTAGGTAATATAAAGCTGAATAAATTGTGCATGCTATAAGCGTATAGCTGCACAAAAATTAGCATCAATATTGCAGCTATGTTACAGTTGACGGACGAGCTATAGCTCAAAAAAGTCTGTGGTGGGGATATTTATGATTAGACAACGTACGCTCAAGCAACTAGTTCACGCTACCGGGGTTGGTTTACACTCTGGTCGTAAGGTGTCGCTGACGTTTCGTCCTGCGCCAGTTAATACTGGTATCATCTATGTCAGAACCGATCTGCAACCTGAAGTTGAATTGAAGGCAGATGCGCAGTTTGTGCGTGACACCGTGCTGTGCACAGCACTGGTTAACGAGCAAGGTGTGCGTATCTCCACTGTTGAACACTTATCTGCAGCACTGGCTGCATTAGGTATCGACAACCTGTATGTCGAAGTTGATGCACCTGAAGTGCCGGTAATGGATGGCAGCGCACATCCGTTTATTTATCTGCTGCAATCTGGTGGTATCGAAGAGCAATCTTTACCAAAACAATTTATTCGGATTAAAAAGAAAATTCGGGTAGAAGATGGTGATAAATGGGCTGAGTTTGCACCTTATCATCGTGGTTTCCGTATGGATTTGCAGATTGACTTCCGTCATCCTGTATTTGATAAACAAAACCAACATCTGGTCTTGGATTTTTCTGGCAGCAAATTTGCTAAAGAGATCAGCCGGGCAAGAACGTTTGGTTTCATGAAAGATATTGAGTATTTGCATTCACAAAATCTGGCTCTCGGTGGCAGTTTAGACAACGCAGTTGTGTTAGACGATTATCGCGTACTGAATGAAGAAGGCCTGCGTTACGAAGATGAATTTGTGAAACACAAAATGCTGGATGCGATCGGTGATTTGTATATGTGTAATCACAGCATCCTCGGTCAATTCAAAGCTTATAAAACCGGCCATGCGGTAAACAATAAATTGCTGCGTGCAATGTTAGCCGATGCTGAGGCTTGGGAAATGGTGACCTTTGAAGAAGAGGCGGCTAAATCTCCAATCGCTTACTTCGGTACAAAACTCGTTTTAGCTTAAGTTCGTTATATTAAATACACAAAGCACCGGCCTTTCTCCGGTGCTTTGTCGTTTCTGCAGCTGACAATAGCAGACTGGAAAGTCTGCTTATGGTAATCTTTCTGCATCGCAAACATGGCATTCCCGACATTCTTTCCTTGAATACTAGGTTTTGTGTCCCCATATATCGCGTAATGGTATTAGAAATTCCGAATCGCTGCCCGTAAGGGTGGAAAATAATCAATAGCCTGAGAGTTGGGTAATAATGATCACCAAACTATTTACCAAAATCATTGGTAGTCGTAATGACCGCACAGTAAAAGCATTAAAAAAAATAGTTAAACAAATCAATGAACTGGAGCCACAGTTCGCTTCTCTGGCTGATGTTGATTTACAAGCTAAAACAGCTGAGTTTCGTCAACGCTTGCAACAAGGCGAAGAGCTGGAGTCTTTACTACCTGAAGCCTTTGCTACCGTGCGTGAAGCATCTAAACGTGTTTTCAATATGCGTCATTTTGATGTCCAGTTGATGGGCGGCATGGTGTTGAATAACAATCAAATTGCTGAAATGAAAACCGGTGAAGGTAAAACCCTGACCGCAACGTTACCCGCATATTTGAATGCACTAACCGGTCGTGGTGTGCATATCGTGACGGTCAACGATTATCTGGCTCGTCGTGATGCGGAATGGAGTCGTCCACTATTTGCATTCTTAGGTTTAACGGTTGGTTGTAACCTGCCAGGTATGAGCCATGAAGAAAAACAAGCGGGTTATGCTTGCGATATTACTTACGGTACCAATAATGAATTTGGTTTCGATTATCTGCGCGACAACATGGCCTTTGCGGCAGAACAACGCGTACAGCGTCCACTGTTTTATGCGTTAGTGGATGAAGTCGACTCGGTATTGATCGACGAAGCTCGTACTCCGTTAATTATCTCCGGCGCAGCTGAAGACAGTTCTGAGCTTTATATTAAAATCAATACACTGGTTCCGTTGTTACAGAAACAAGATAAAGAAGACTCTGAAGAATACCAGGGTAATGGTCATTACACGGTTGATGAAAAAGCACGTCAAGCCTACCTGACTGAAAATGGTCAGATTTTTGTTGAGGAATGGCTAAAACAGCAAGGGCTGATGACAGCCGAAGACTCTTTGTTCTCTGTGGCTAACATTACCTTGTTACATCATGTTAATGCGGCACTGCGTGCGAATACCTTGTTTGAACGTGATGTTGATTACATTGTTAAAGATGATGAAGTCGTCATTGTTGACGAGCATACCGGTCGTACAATGGCCGGACGTCGCTGGTCTGAAGGTTTGCATCAGGCGATTGAAGCTAAAGAAGGTGTAAAAATTCGCAATGAAAATCAGACCCTAGCTTCGATTACTTTCCAGAATTACTTCCGCTTATATGAAAAATTGGCAGGTATGACCGGTACTGCTGATACTGAAGCGTATGAATTCCAACAAATTTATGGTCTGGATACTGTCGTATTGCCAACTAACCGCCCGATGATCCGAGATGATATGGGCGATCTGGTTTATCTCACTGAGCAGGAAAAATACGCAGCGATCATTGAAGATATCAAGATCCGTGTTGCGGAACAGCGTCCGGTGCTGGTGGGTACTATATCCATCGAACATTCGGAGCTGTTATCGAACATCCTGACGAAAGAAGGGATAGATCATAAAGTACTGAATGCTAAATTCCACGCACAAGAAGCTCAAATCATTGCACAGGCTGGTCGTCCGGGGGCAGTCACTATTGCCACCAACATGGCTGGTCGTGGTACCGATATCGTGCTGGGAGGTAGCTGGCAGGCGGAAATTGATGCGTTGGAAAGCCCCACTGCAGAACAAATTGCTGCCATTAAAAATGCATGGCAAGTGCGTCATGATGCAGTAATTGCTGCCGGTGGTTTGCACATTATTGGTACTGAACGCCACGAGTCTCGCCGTATTGATAACCAACTCCGTGGCCGTTCTGGCCGTCAGGGGGATCCGGGTTCTTCACGTTTTTATCTGTCGATGGAAGACAGTTTGATGCGCATTTTTGCCTCTGACCGTGTCAGCGGTATGATGAAGAAGCTGGGTATGGAGCATGGTGAAGCGATTGAACATCCATGGGTCAGCAAAGCAATTGAAAATGCACAGCGGAAGGTCGAAGGTCGTAACTTTGACATCCGTAAAAACCTGCTTGAATTTGATGATGTTGCCAATGATCAGCGTAAAGTGGTTTATGAACAGCGTAATGAACTATTAGAAAGTGCTGATATTTCAGCAACCATTAAAATGATCAAAGCTGATGTCATTAACCGCATTATTGATCAGTATATTGCGCCGCATTCTCTGGATGAGAGCTGGGATATTGCTGGTTTGGAACAACGTCTGCGCGCTGATTTTGCCATTGAATTACCGATTGCCCAATGGATTAAAGAAGACGATAAGTTATACGAAGAAAAAATTCGTGAACGTATCATCAGCGAAATTGAAGCCAGTTATTCGCGGAAAGAAGAATTGGCAGGCCATGAAGTGCTACGTCAATTTGAAAAATCAGTCATGTTGCAGACATTGGATAATTTGTGGAAAGAGCATTTGGCTGCGATGGATCATCTGCGTCAGGGTATTCATCTGCGTGGTTATGCACAGAAAAATCCAAAGCAGGAATACAAACGCGAAGCCTTTGAACTGTTTACTCAGATGCTGGAAAGCTTGAAACAACAGGTTGTGAGTATTGTCTGTCGTGTTCAGGTACAGGAACCGGATGTCGATACCATTGAAGAACAACGCCGTCAGTTAGAGGCGACTCAGGTTCGGACCTACAGCCATGAAGAAACCAATGCACTTGCTGAGGATACCGCCGTATCTGAACATGGTCAGGTGGTTGAACCCTTTGTGCGTGATGGCAATAAAGTGGGCCGCAATGATCCTTGTCCTTGTGGTTCTGGCAAGAAATACAAGCATTGCCATGGCAAGCTGGATTGATCTTTTGGTAAGCAATTAATACAAGGCGACTTCGGTCGCCTTTTTGTTAACAGGAAAATATATGAAGCAAGTATGGGTCGCAGTGGGTGTGATTTATGATCCCAAGCAAGGGTATTTTATTTGCCGCAGAGCAACACATCAGCATCAAGGTGGAAAATGGGAATTTCCCGGTGGTAAGGTTGAGCAGACTGAAACTGTTCAGCAGGCCTTAGCAAGAGAATTACAAGAAGAAATTGGTATTAATGTAAAAGCGGCCCAACCATTACTGGTTATTGAGCATAGTTATAGCGATAAAGCGGTAAAACTGGATGTCTGGCTCGTCACCGAATTTACGGGTACAGCCCAAAGTTTAGAAGGGCTGGAAAATCGATGGGTTCAGCTTGATGAACTGGAGCAACTCGATTTTCCAGAGGCAAACAGACCGATTATTGATGTTTTACGTCAAGGTACAGATTCGATCATTTAATCTTGATCGAGCAATTCAAGATCTGCTGCGGATAGTTGTAGTGTTGCTAGTTTTGTTTCTGATGTTGATTCATCTTCATCGGTGATCCGACGTTCTTCACTGAACCATTCACCCAGATCAATCAGACGACAGCGCTCACTGCAGAAAGGCCGAAAGAGATTCTCTGGGATCCAGCTAAGCATATCACCACAGGTTGGGCATTTAACTTCCAAGATCATAACCTCTACAAGCGTATTTCAGATATCACAAAGCAGGCATAATTGTATCATAGCTGAACAACAGTTAATGCTGCGATGCTAATAATAGGTAAGTTTGGTGTAATGAAATGACACGATTTTGACGTTGCTCTGGTGTTACATCATCAGTGTTTAGGATGACATCATCAGCTAGTATCAGTCGTTGTTGACGCGAACACTGTGTGGCGATGATGGCCTTGACTTGCTCTTCAGTTGTCTTATCGCGCTGCATTGTGCGCCGAATTTGTGTTGCTTCATCGACATCAATCACCAGTGTTCGCTGCACGAGCGATTGTAGATTATTCTCAAATAATAACGGCACCATCAGTATGCAATAAGGGCCGTTAGCTTGCTGACATTGTTGCAGCATACGCTGACGGATCAGTGGGTGCAGCAGTTTATTGAGCCATGCTCTGGCTGATGGATTTGCGAATATATCTTCTCGTAGCTTACGGCGATCAAGTGAGCCATCTGCCAGTAATATGGTTGTGCCAAAATACTGGGATATAGCATCTAGTGCTGGCTCACCGGGTTGCACAACCTCACGCGCTGTTAAATCGGCATCAATACATGTTATGCCTAACTCAATAAAATGCTGTGCGACAGTCGATTTGCCGCTACCGATCCCGCCAGTGAGGCCAACAATAAACATTAGCTGATCAACCCAAGATACCAGTTAGTTATCTGATTACCCCAAAGTAATGCAATCCAGCCTGCGATCGCCAGATAGGGGCCAAAGGGCATCGGTTTACCTTGTTGTTGACGTTTCATGGTGATTAAAACAATGCCTAATACCGCGCCCACGCAGGAAGATAGTATCAAAATTAAAGGAAGCGATTGCCAGCCCAGCCATGCTCCTAAAGCGGCCAGTAATTTGAAATCGCCATACCCCATGCCTTCTTTGCCGGTTAGCAGCTTAAACACCCAGTAGAGCGTCCAAAGTACCATATAACCAGCCATTGCACCGATGACAGCATCAGTTAAAGGCACAAACTGTTGTGATAGGTTTAATAGTAAACCAAGCCATAACAGTGGTAGTGTCAACTGATCTGGCAGCAGCATTTTATCTAAATCGATAAAAGTTAATGCCAGTAAAATCCATGTTAATAAAAGCGCACCAGCAAGAGCCCAACCGGGTGGAAAATAGAGCCCGACAGCTATCGACACCACGGCGCACAACAACTCAACAAATGGATAACGAGCACTAATGGGTTGTTTACACTCGCTACAACGTCCTTTTAGCAATAACCAACTGATGAGTGGAATATTCTCTAAAGCAGTAATTCTATGACCACAATGTGGGCATGCTGAACGTGGTAAAAATAGATTGTAGGGTTCTTTGATGGCTCCAGATTCTGCATTATCATCTGCAAAGTAGTCTTGATATTCTTGCTGCCAGCTGCGTTCAAGCATGATAGGTAGACGATGAATTAGAACGTTTAAAAAACTACCAATCAACAATGAAAATAGACCTAATAAACAAAAATATAGCCAGTAATACTGGCTATAAAGCGTCAAAATAAAATCCATGAAATATAACTCAATTAATGAACAACTTTACCAATATCAAATATTGGTAAATACATGGCTATGATTAAGCCGCCAATGAGTATGCCCAGAACAACCATAATTAAGGGTTCAATCAAACTTGATAGTGCATCAACCGCATCATCAACCTGTTGTTCATAAATACCCGCAACTTTCGATAACATATCATCAAGGGAACCAGATTCTTCACCGATCATGACCATCTGAATGACCATCTCAGGAAAGACTTTTGTGGTACGCATTGCTATGTTCATTTGCATACCAGACATGACTTCATTGCGTACTGACAAAATTGCTTTACGATAAACAGCATTGCCAGAAGAGCCCGCGGCGGCAATTAATCCATCAATTAATGGCAGACCCGCGGCAAAAGTAGTGGAGAGCGTTCTTGCATAACGAGCTAAAGCGGCTTTTTGCAATATCACGCCGAAGATAGGCAAACGTAGAATAAACTTATCGGTATTATCGCGCACTGATTCCATACGACGATAAGAATGAATATAGAAAAATGAGAATGCTATAATTGCACCTACCGCAATATACCAATTACTTTGCACAAAATTTGACATATTAATGACCATGCGAGTGAATGCAGGTAATTCAGCGCCGAAGCTTTTAAATATTTTATCAAATTCAGGTACGACATAAAGCAGCAGTATTGCAGTCACTACAATAGAAACAATAAGCACTGTAGCTGGATAAAACATCGCTTTTTTGATTTTAGATTTTAAGGCTTCTGCTTTTTCACGATAAATAGCAATACGGTTGAAAATGGCATCTAATGCACCAGATTGCTCACCTGATGCCACCAGATCGCAATAAAGATCATCGAATTGACGAGGATATTGGCGTAATGCGCGAGACGGTGGGATACCTGACTCTATTTCCGAACAGATATTTGCCAACATAACGCGCATTGGTTTTTTATCATGGCTGCTAGCGAGTAATTGTAACGTTTGAACCAGTGGCACCCCTGCAGTGAGCATAGTAGCAATTTGGCGGGTTAAAACAGCAATATCCATGGGTTTAATGGACTGGCCCATTTGTGCTAAAAACGATTCGGTTTGACGACGAATTTTTTTAACCACAATGCCTTGACGAATCAACTCGGCTTTTGCTTGCGACAAGTTTTCAGCTTTAATTTCACCAGAAACAGATTGGCCTTTACGGTTTAATCCACTCCATAAAAAGACCAGTGTTATTTTAGCTTTGGTCTTATTAATCGCGGCTGGTTGTGGGGCGATAGCCATAATTCTTATCCCTGTTGTTTATTTTTTTATATGCAAGTAACTCGATTAACTTCAGCGAGGCTGGTTAAACCGATGCGGGCTTTTTCGAGCCCAGAGCGATAAAGAGTCATCATACCTTCATTGATGGCCATTTGCGCGATTTGCAATGAGTTGCCACCTTCCATGATTAAGTTGGCAATGCTTTCTGACATTGGCATCATTTCATAGATACCGACACGACCTTTATAACCGTTAGAGCACTCACTGCAACCAACTGGTTTGTATAATGTAATGCCGGCGTTGACTTCATTGTGTGTGTAACCCATTTCAAGTAACTCAGCATTAGGAATGTGATGTTCTTGTTTGCAATGAGGACATAAGCGACGAGCGAGGCGCTGAGCCATAATTAGAGTAACAGACGAGGCAACGTTAAAGGCCGGTACACCCATATTGAGTAATCGGGTCAGTGTTTCGGCCGATGAATTAGTGTGCAACGTTGATAACACTAAGTGACCAGTTTGCGCGGCTTTAATTGCAATTTCTGCTGTTTCTAAGTCACGGATTTCTCCCACCATTACGACATCAGGGTCTTGACGTAAGAATGAGCGCAGTGCACCTGCAAAAGTTAACCCTGCTTTTGGGTTGATTTGCACTTGGTTAATGCCGGTAAGGTTAATTTCAATTGGGTCTTCTGCGGTGGAGATATTGCACTCACTTGTGTTGAGAATATTTAAGCCAGTATAAAGCGACACTGTTTTACCGGAACCGGTTGGGCCGGTGACTAAAATCATACCTTGTGGTTTGGCCAGTGTGGTGAGATAGAGTTGCTTTTGCTTATCATCAAAACCGAGCATTTCAATATTTAAGCTTGCGGCTGATGAGTCGAGAATACGCAGCACGACTTTCTCGCCCCACATGGTGGGTAGGGTGCTAACACGCAAATCGATAGAGCGATTTTTAGCTAATTTTAGCTTGATACGCCCATCTTGCGGTAAGCGACGCTCGGCAATATCGAGACGAGCCATGACTTTAAGGCGCGCTGAGAATCGGCTGGATAAGTTCACGGGTGGGGTGGCTACTTCATATAAAATACCGTCGATGCGAAAGCGAATACGATATTTTTTTTCATAAGGTTCAAAGTGCAAGTCGGATGCGCCTTTACGCACGGCATCGAGCAGCACTTTGTTGATGTATTTTACAATGGGGGCATCGTCATCGCTGTTGCTTTCGGCGGTTTCTTGTAAGCGTGCATCGTCGACATCGCCAACCTCGATATCACCAATAGCCTCGTCGTTCATTGATTTGGCAAAGTCATCATCGGTAGGGTCAACAAGACGATGGATAGCGTATTGCAGTTTGCGTTCGTCAACCAGCAATGCTTCGGTGTGTAAGCTGTAAGTGAAGCCGAAATCTTCGAGCGCCGTAATATTGGTGGGGTCAGAAACAGCAATAAACAGGGTATTGCCTTGCGTATAGATGGGCAAGGCGTGGTGTTTTTCAATCAGCTTGGCATTGAGGTATTTCGGTGGGATCTCGGTTAATTCGAAGGCATCGAGATCGAGTAGTGGAATACCATACTCTTGTTCGCAGATTTCAGCGAGTTGGCTGCTGCTGATGATATCGTTTTCAATTAGATAGCTGACCAGCCCTTTTTTTTCATTGTGTGAGCTTTCTAATAATGAGGCGGATTGGCCCTCTTGAATAATACCGGCACGGATAAGACTGAGTAACAAACCATTGGCTGGTGCATTCATTTCAACTCACTTTAAGCGATGCAAAACTGAAACCTAAATAAAAAAGGCGGGCGTAAGCCCGCCATATTCGCAAATTTTTAACTCATTAGCACAGGCTAGCAGCCATACATTTATCTGCACTTGGGCCATCAGTCCAATCTACTGGACGTTCAGCTGCAATTGCGCCTGATGTTTGGAAGATATAGGTTAAATCAGTAGCAGGATCATAGCTACCATCATCAAACATTGCGTCTTTACCTACGGCCGTAATAATGATTGGACCTGTTGCAGCATTAGTATATGTTACATCAACAGAGTTGACTTTAGTTGGATAATGTAGTTTGTCAATTGCTTTATCACCAGCTTTAGCACAATTTTCTGCAATTTTTGTTGTGTCGCCACGGTAGGTTAAAATACAGGTTTCAGCTGCACTTTTGGCTGGGCCAATTGATGCAACAACCTCAGTAAACTTAGCGCGGTTGGTGTAGCCTTTGTAACGCGGCAGTGCAACAGCAGCCAAAATAGCCACGATTGCAACCACGATCATCAATTCAATAAGGGTAAAACCGGATTGTTTTTTCATAGTTAGTTTCCTGTAACCGTTCACCCGTCCCCCATTGACAGCCGAATGTGACGATCGTCTCTTGA
>ERZ724515.152-NODE-152-length-22905-cov-20.148753_pt1 | contig 22905 bp, 20 predicted proteins | sample MGYA00376048_ERZ724515 | MGnify/ENA primary metagenome ERZ724515 (study PRJEB28724, sample SAMN07190885) | wastewater metagenome | isolation source: influent of sewage treatment plant in Hong Hong | place: Hong Kong | collected 2016-03-17 ... | reverse complement strand
TAGATGAACATGATATTCATCTTTTAGGACTTCAAGAAACAAAATCTATGAAAGAGCAAATCCCAAAAACAATTTTTAATAAAGAGTTTAAAACAATCACTGCAAGTGCATCTGCAATTAAAGGAAGAAGTGGAACTGCACTATTTACTGATATTGAAACTACTTTTTTATGTAACTGCCCTACTGTGGATATTTTGGATGAAGGAAGAATAAACGAAGTTCATTTTACTTTAGGAGATAAAGATATTGCATTTTTTAATGTATATTTTCCAAATGGTCAAAGTAAAGAAGAGAGACTTATTTATAAAATGGAGTTTTATGATAGGTTTTTAGACCATTGTGAAAGTTTGAAAAAACTTGGATTTTCAATCATAGTTTGTGGAGACGTAAACACAGCTCATAAAGAGATAGATTTAGCAAGACCAAAAGCAAATGAACAAACTTCTGGATTTTTACCAATGGAGAGAGATTGGATAGCAAAGTTTTTAAATCACGGATATATTGATACTTTAAGACATATAGTTGGAGATAAACCTGAACTTTATAGCTGGTGGAGTTATAGAGCAAATGCAAGAGAAAATAATGTTGGCTGGAGAATCGACTACTTTTATGTAAGTGAGGATTTAAAAGAATATATAAAAGATGCTTATATTATGAACGATATTTATGGAAGTGATCATTGCCCTATTGCTTTGGAGATGGAGTTTTAATATTTTGAGGATTAATTCTCAAAATATTTTTATATATTAAAAACTTATTGTATTTTAGAATATATAACTTTAGCTAGAATATTTTTGAGGTTTTCTTTCTCTTCATCACTTAAAACTTCGAAAACACTCTCTTTTGCTTTTGCTATTTTTTCTATACACTCTTTTACTAAAATCTCACCCTCTTTTGAAAGACAAATAAGCGTACTTCGCTTATCATTCAAAGAAGGTTCTCTTTTTATAAGCTTTCGCTCTTCAAGTTTATTTAAAATTTTTGTCATACCACCTGAAGAAAAAAGCATAGCATCATAAAGTTCAGTTGGAGACAAAGCATTTCCATTGAAATACAGTGATGCTAAAACATCAATATGAGAATGCAATAAATCATAATTAGTCTTTATAAAATTTTCACTTTCACTATACATATCTTTATAAATCAGATTTATCGGTAAAGTTAAAGTAAAAACTTTGAAGGCATCTTTTTTAGCAGTGGTATTGTAAAACTTATCTATATATTTTTTATTCATGCTAAAATAGTAGCAGATATTTTATTAATTTTATCTTTCTAGCAAGATACATTTAAGTAATAATTTGTTATCTTTCCAGCAAGATAATTAAAAGGAGTAAATTTGAAAAAAATATATCTTATGTTTTTAACCCCTCTTTTCTTATATAGTCAAAATTTAGAAGAATTGGTTAATTTGTCTATCAATAATAAAATAGTTAGCTCTTCAAAACAAAGTTTAGAATCTATAAAAGATGAATACGAAAGTGTTAAAAGCGGTTATTTACCAAGTTTAGATATTGGTGCAACACATGCAATTACAGATGAAGAAACAACAAGTGTTGCCAAAAATTCATCAAAAGCTTACGGAAGTATTAGTTATGAACTTTATGATGGTGGGAAAAAATCAGATACTTATGACAGTTATGAATCTACAATAAAAAGTAATCAAGAATCTTTAGAAGCCTTAAAAAATGAGATATCTTTGGATGTTATAACAAAATATTACAATTATTTATCATACATTTCACAAAAAGAAGCAAAATTAAAAGAGATTGAACAGCTAGATTCTCAACTTACAAGATTATCAAGATTTTTAGATGCAGGAACTACAACTCAAGATGAAGTTGAAAAAATTATTTCAACCTTAGAGAATTCAAAAGTAACTTTACAAGAGATAGAACTTGAAATGATAACTATTCTTCATAATTTAGAATATATAACAGGACAAAAAGTATCAATTGATATAGGTTCAAGTATTAAAGAACCAGAAAATGAAATAAAAACAGATTCAAGAGCTGATTTAAAAGCTAAAGAATATGCTATTGAATCAAAATTATCAAATGCAAGAAGCGAAAAAAGTGCGAACTTACCAACTATTACCCTTGATAATACATATACATATTACGACCCAAATTATGATAATAAAAGCTATCAAAATAATGCACTAGAACATCAAAATATTTTATCTGCAAATTTGAAATGGAATCTATTTTCATTTGGAGAAACAAAATATAAATATGAGTCAAAATTCAAAGAGTATTTAAGTTCAAAATTAACTTATGAATACGAAAGAAATAAGGCAGATATAGATTTACAACTAGCAATAAAAGCTTATGAAATTTCTAAATCAAAAATCAAATCTTCACAAGCAAATCTAAAAGCAGCAACAACTGCTTATGAAATAATAAAATCAAAATATGAAAATGGTTTGGTTGATAACATATCTTATTTAACAAGTTTAAGTGAAAAATTCGCTGCACTTAGTCAATTAAAAAAATCACAAAATGATTTAGAAATCAAAAAAGCAAACATACTTTACCATAGTGGTAAAAAATTAGGAGAATATATCAAATGAGAAAATCAATAGTAGCAATGTCATTTATTTTTTTGGGATTAAATGCCTTAAATGCAGAAGATAAACCACAAGCTCCAGCACTTCCTGTTGAAGCTTTTAAAATAGAGAATAAAATATCAACTACAAATAAGAGTTATCCTTCAATCATCAAAACTTTTGAAGAAGTTGATGTGAAAGCAAGAGTAAAAGGTATTTTAGTTGAGAAATATTTTAATGAAGGAGATGCTGTAAAAAAAGGAACCTTATTATATAAAATTGAACAAGATACCTATTTAACAAATTTAAATATGGCAAAAGCTTCTTTAAAAACTGCACAAGCAAACTATAAAAAAACTCAAAAAGATTATGAAAGAGCAAAATCTTTGATTAGTACAAAATCGATTAGTGTTCAACAATATGATGATTATACTTATCAATTTGAAAATGCTGCAAGTTTAGTTGAGAGTGCAAAAGCAGCAGTTGAAAATGCACAAATAGAACTTAACTATACAAAAATTTATGCTCCAATTGATGGAATCATTGGAATTAAAAAATTTGATATTGGAAATTTAGTTGGTTCAAATGATGAGAATTCTTCTCTTATAACTATTACAAATACAAATCCTGTTTATGCAGAATTTGCTCTTACAAAAGATGATGCAAGTAGATATATTTCTCAAATAAAAAATAAAAATGCAAAAATAAACCTAATTACAAGTACAAAAACTTATGAAAATGGAAATGTTGATTTTATTTCGCCTAAAATAGATTCTAATACAGATACTTTACTTTTAAGAGCAAAATTTGAAAATAAAAATAACGATATTCTAATCGGAGAATTTGCAAAAATTGAAATCTCAAATCTTAGTTTGGGAAAAGTTTTTGTAGTTCCTGAAAATGCCATTTTAAAAACAGCAAAAGGTACTTTTGTTTATGCAATTGAAGATTCAACAGCAAAATTAAAACCTGTAAAAACTGGTATTTTAATAAAAGAAGGAATTACAATTGAAAGTGGTTTAAATGAAAATGACCAAATTATAATTAGTAATATGGCAAAACTAAGACCTGATACTAAAATACAAATTTTAAATAAAGAGAAATAAAATGTTTTCTTCATTTTTTATAAAAAACCCTGTATTTTCAGCGGTTGTGTCTATTATCATAGTTCTTGCTGGACTAGCTTCCATGATAAATTTACCAATTGAACAATATCCAAGAGTTATTCCTCCTCAAATTATTGTTAGTACAAATTATCCAGGAGCTAGTGCTGATACTTTAGCAAAAACTGTTGCTGCTCCACTTGAAGAGCAAATAAACGGTGCTAAAAATATGCTTTATATGAACTCTGTTTCAGAAGATAGCGGAAAAGTTTCAATTAATGTATTTTTTGAGGTTGGAACAAATTCAGATGATGCAAAAATTGACGTAAATAATAGAGTTCAAGCAGCTTTGTCAAAACTTCCAGAACAAGTTCAAAGACAAGGTGTAAATGTAAGAGAAAGAAGCCCAAGTATGCTTCAAGTAATCATGCTTTATTCTCCTGATAATACACATGATATTACATATTTATCAAACTATGCTTTAATGAATATCGTTGATGATTTAAAAAGAATAAGTGGAGTTGGTGACGCTACAATCTTTGGGGCAAAGGATTATGCTATTAGAGTTTGGATAGACCCTTTAAAACTATCTAAATACAAACTAACTACAAGTGATGTTATAAGTGTAATAAAAGAGCAAAACAATCAATATTCAGCCGGAAAAATAGCTCAAGAACCTATTAAAGATAAACAAATGTTTACTTATACTATTCAAACTCCGCAAAGGTTAAGTAGCCCTTTAGAATTTAGTGAAATTATCATAAAAGCAAATGAAGATGGAAGTTCTTTAAAATTAAAAGATGTAGCAAATATTGAATTAGGAAGTTCTAGTTATGATATGACAACAAAATTAAATGATGCTCCCGCAATTCCTGTTGCTATTTTCTTACAAAGTGGTGCAAATGCACTTGAAACAGCACGTGCTGTTGAAAAAGTATTAGAACAATCTAAGAAAAATTTTCCAGCAGGATTAGAGTATAAAATCCCTTACGATAGTACTGCTTTTGTTGAAATATCAATAAAAGAAGTTGCTAAAACATTTATTGAAGCTATTATTTTAGTTATTTTAATCATTTTCTTGTTTTTACAAAATTGGAGAGCCACACTAATTCCTATTTTAGCGGTTCCTGTATCTATTATTGGGGCGTTTGCAGGAATGTATGCTTTAGGATTTAGTATCAATTTACTTACACTTTTTGGTTTAGTTTTAGCAATTGGTATTGTTGTTGATGATGCTATTATTGTTATTGAAAATGTTGAAAGACACATGAGCGAAGGAATGACACCCAAAGAGGCTTCATATCAAGCTATGAAAGAGGTTTCTAGTGCTTTGATTGCAATTGTTCTTGTGCTTTCATCTGTATTTATTCCTGTTGCTTTTATGGGTGGTCTAACAGGAGAAATGTATAGACAATTTGCTATAACAATCGTTATTTCAATCGTTATTTCTGGATTTGTAGCTTTAACACTTACTCCTTCTCTTTGTGCTTCTATTTTAAAACATGACCATAAAAAACCACAAGGATTTTTTAAATGGTTCAATATTCTTTTTGATAAAGCGACAAATGGCTATTCATTTTTAGTTAAAAAAACTATTAGATTTTCGTTGATTTCAATCTTACTTTTTGGTGGATTAATTTTTGTATCTTATGATATGTTCAAATCTATGAAAACAGGGCTTGTTCCAGAAGAAGACCAAGGAACTATTTTTATGTTTAGCTATAATCCAGCGGGTTCTTCTCTTTCAAGAACGGAGGATTTTACAAGTGAATTAAATAAACTTATTTCAACAGATAAAAATATAAAAGATGTTATTACTCTTGCAGGACTTGATTTAACAACTTCTTCTCAAAGAACTCATGCCGCAACAACAATCGTAAAATTAAATCATTGGGATGATAGATCTGCTCCTGAACAACACGCAAGCGAAATTTTAAAAAGATTGAGCGCTCAATCTATGAAAACATCAGATGGATTTACAATTGGAATTTTACCTCCTGCTATTATGGGAATGAGTATTGCAGGTGGATTTGAGATGTATATTCAAAATAGAACTGGTGCAACAGTAGAAGAACTTGGAAATTATGTAAATCAAATCATTCAAAAAGCATCTTCAAGACCTGAACTTATGGCTGTAAGAACAACATTAAATAGTAATATTCCACAATATAAAATGAGTGTTGATATACAAAAAGCAAAAGCAAAAGGTGTACAAATATCTGATATTTATGATACTTTAAATGCAACCTTAGGAAGTTATTATGTAAATGATTTCTCTTTATACGGAAGAACTTACAAAGTAAATTTACAAGCTCAAAGTGAATATAGAAAAGATGTTGAAGATTTGAAATTCATTTTTGTAAAAGGAAGTGATGATGAATTAATTCCTATTAATTCTTTGATAAAAATCGACAAAGTTGTAGGAGCAGATTTAGTTGAAAGATTCAATCTTTTCTTATCTGCAAAAGTTTCTGGACAACCTGCAATTGGATATAGTTCAGGAGATGCCCTAAAAGCTATCGAAGAGGTTTCAAAAGAGGTTTTACCTGAAGGATATACCATAAGTTGGGTTGGAACTGCGTATCAAGAAAAACAAATTTCAAGCAGCAGTTCTCAAGCTATGATTTTTGGTTTAGTTCTATTGTTTTTGATTTTAGCAGCTCAATATGGGAAATGGCTACTACCAATTTCTGTTGTTTTAGCTGTTCCTTTTGCTATGTTTGGAGCAATTGTTGCAACACAATTAAGAGGTTTGGAAAATGATATTTATTTCCAAATAGGGCTTTTAGTTTTAGCAGGACTTGCAGCTAAAAATGCGATTTTGATTGTAGAGTTTGCACTTCAAAAACAAAAAGAAGGCATGGGATTAGTTGATTCAGCACTTGAAGCATTTAAAATAAGATTAAGACCAATCATTATGACTTCATTAGCTTTTACTTTAGGAGTTATTCCTTTGGCAATTAGTAGTGGTGCAGGAGCGGCAAGTAGACATTCTATTGGAACAGGAGTAATTGGAGGAATGTTAGCAGCAACATTTATAGCTATAATATTTATTCCATTATTTTATGTTTTAGTTTCAAAATTAAGCAAAAATAAAACATCGAAAGAGGAAGCGTAAAAACTTCTTCTTTGAAATAGCTTTTTAATACTTTTGTGATTATATGTTATAATAGATACTATTCATAAAATTACGAGGTATTAAATGCAACTAAAGTTCAGACGATTGAACGTCTTATCTTTTATTATTTTATATGTTCTATTAATAAGTTTTTTATATGCTTTGAGTTATAAATTTTTGATTTCTAGCTTTGAAGAAATTGAAGATTCTCAAAATAAAAACAATCTTACTACTATTTTAAATACTATAAACAATGATATCCAAAATCTAAAAATGCACACCAAAGATTATAGTAATTGGGACGATACATATGAATTTATTGAAGATGAGAACCAAGAGTATATATATACAAATTTTAGAGAGGGTTCAAACACACTTGAACAAGTTGATTTTGATGGAATTATTTATCATAATCTAAATCACAAAATAATTTTTTCTAAATTTGCTGATGAATTTTTAAATTCACAAAAAGATGAATTTGAAGCTTTTGTTTTATCAAAAATCGAAGATGAACAACAAATTAGCACGATAATAAATTATAAATCTTCTTTTATTTACATCTCAAAAAGTCCCGTTTTAAAAAGTGATTCAACAGGAGAAATAAAAGGTTTTGTAATTACAATCAGAAAATTAAAATTAGAAAAATTCAATAATGACCAAGCAATATTTAAAAAAATTGAAATAAAAGATCAATTTGTAAAAAATTACAATATAAGTATAGATTTACAAAATATAAAAAATGTAAAAATCTCTATAAATAAAACTCATGATGTAATATCAAACAATATAAGTTTTTTCGATAAAAACAATAATTATCTAATCTCTTTAATCGTTGATAATCAAAGAGATATCGTAGTTAATGGAGAAAAAACTGTTTATATTTTCAATTTTTTGATATCTATCATTCTATTTTTTATACGATATTTTATATATAAAAACCAATACTTAATAGAAAACCAAAATATTCTTTTAAATAAAGAGATTGAAAGAAGAACTAAGCAATTAAATAAAGCATTTAGGAAATTAAAAGATAAAAATAATGAACTTTTTACTCTTGCAAATATTGATTCTCTTACAAAAATAAGAAATAGAAGAAGCTATTTTATTGAAAGTGAAAACCTTCTTAATATTGCGATACAAAAAAATAGAAATTTATGTATTCTAATCATCGATATTGACTATTTTAAAAGCATAAATGATAAATATGGTCATGCTGTAGGAGATAAAGTTCTTATAGAATTTTGTAATATTGTTTCTTCAAATATCGGCAATGATTCAATTTTTGGAAGAATTGGAGGAGAAGAATTTTGTATCACTTTTGTTGATAAAACAATCGAAGAGGTAAATGAAATCTCTGAAGATATTAGAATAAAATGTGAAAAAAACATCATAAAAATAGACTCTCAAGAGATAAAATTTACAGTTTCTATGGGATTAAATTGTAGAGAAGATTTTTCTGACATAGATTTAATATTACAAAAAGCAGATGAGTTTTTGTACAAAGCAAAACAATCAGGAAGAAATAAAGTAATAAGATCAGGGGATAATAGAATTTGAATGTAAAGGAAAGCTTTAAAAGCTTTCCCATTCTGTATCGTCAGATTTATTTGAAACAATTTTTGTTTCTTGTTTTATAGGTTTTTTTTCTATATTTTTATGTAGGGATTGAGTTGTTTTTACCTCATAAGAAGAGTTTGCTTTTGTATTCATATTTCTTGCTTTTACACTATCTTTGCCTTCAAATTCTTTTGAATTAGTGTCATTTACAATTAATTTTGCTATTTCATCCGTTATAACAGCTACATCTTGTGTTTGAGAAGCTACAGCAGCATTTTGTTGGGTTTGCTGGTCAAGTTGAGTCACAGCTATATTTATTTGCTCAATTCCTGAAAGTTGCTCTTTACTTGACATCTCTATATCTTGAATTAAGTTTATTGTTTGTTGGATATTTTCATTTAATTGTTTATATCCATTTATCATATGATTTGCTATTTCTTTTCCATCATTTGCTTTTGAAGTTGCATTCCCTACTATATTTTTTATCTCACGAGCAGCTTCTGCACTTCTTGAAGCTAAGTTTCGTACCTCTTGTGCAACAACAGCAAATCCACGCCCTGCTTCTCCTGCTGTTGCTGCTTCAACAGCTGCATTTAGTGAAAGGATATTTGTTTGAAATGCTATTTGGTCTATTACAGAAATAGCCTCCGTAATAAGATTTACTTGATTATTTATCTCATCCATTGCTATTGTTGTTTCATTAGCAAGTTTTTCACCTTGATTTGAAGATGTTGTTACTTCACTTGAGTATCTTGCCATTTTTGCGATATTTTGCGTATTATTTCTAATATTTGAAGTAATCTCCTCAAGTGCTGCGGCTGTCTCTTCTAGACTCGCTGCTGCTTCGTTTGAACTTATATTTAATTTATCAACATTTGATAATAAAACCTTAGAACTCTCATTTAACGTTAGTCCATTTGATTTGTTCTCTTTTAACATTTCATTAATAATTTTTCCAAGATTATTTACTCCTACAGAAACTAAACCAGAATCATTTTCAATTTTAGCTCTAAAATCAAGTTTTGCAAAACTATCCAAAACTTCTGTAAGTTTATTTATATCTTCACAAACACTTTTTGAAGTATTTTCTAACATCTCATTAAAAGTATTTTTCAACTCTTCAAGATTTTGATTTTGGGTTGTTTTGGTTATTCTTAAATTTAATTTTCCATTTTTAACTTCATTTACAACTTTTTTTACATCTTCAATTAATTCATGGTCTTCAACCAACAATTTTTGTGTTTTTTCAATATTTTGATTTATAACTAAAGCTATTTTACTAATTTCATCATTTGCACTTGTATCAAGAAAAGTAGTGTTTTTTGTCTCTTTATTTAAAAATGCAAAAAATCCTAATAATCCATCTTGTAAACCTTTGATTGAATCATTAATATTTTTCCCAAGAAAATAAGAGAATACGATTGTTACTAAAACAATAATTATAGAAATCACAATAAAAATATTTAAAGATAAGCCTATTAAATCGCTAGTACGACTTTTATTTAAATCAATTATTTTATAAGTCTCTTCTGTAAAATAATCAATAATATCTCTCATTGATTCATAATCTTTTAAATAATTTGTAAAGTAAAACTCTTTTGCAGTACTGATATCTTTAGCATTTACCAAAGATACTATTTTTTGTGTATTTGATTTTGTTAAAGAGTAATATTTTTCAAATTCACTAAATTTTTCTTCATTATTTGACAATTTATCAGCTAAACTTTTCTTAAATTTTGTAAATCTTTGTTCAACTTGAAGAATATTATCATTTACTCCTTTAGCTATTAACTTATTTATTTTTTCACTATCCTCTAAACTCATAATTTGAGTTAAAGCCACATTTGATTGGTAAGAATCTCTATCTGCCTCTAGCAAAAAAGTAATTCCTGCAAAATCAACATCTGCTAATTGATTTACATTTGATTTCATATTTGATATGTTATATGAAACAAAAATACTTGATGATATCGATAATACAACAAGAATTAAAAAAGCTCCTATTATTTTGCTTCTTATGCTCATTTTCTTCCTTTTTTTATTTATAATAATCCTAACATAAAATAATATCAAAAAGGTAGCATTTTATAAAAAGAGTAAAAAGATATACAAGTAGCCAAAAGAACAAGATAAAATATATCTTAATTAAATCAAAACTAAGGAATAATTATGCTTTACAAAATAATATTAACAATATTACTAACTTTTAGTTCAATAAATGCAAAGGAGAAAAAAATGAGTATTTATGACTTCAATGTAAAAACAATAGACGGGCAAGAAATTTCAATGTCAAAATATAAAGGCAAAGTTCTTTTAATCGTAAATGTAGCGAGTCGTTGTGGATTTACTAGCCAATATGAAGGACTTGAAAAACTTTTTGAGAAATATAAAAATGAAGATTTTATGGTTTTAGGTTTTCCTTCAAATCAATTTGCAAATCAAGAGCCTGAATCAAATGAAGAAATTAAAGAGTTTTGTAGCTTAACTTATGATGTAAAATTTGATATGTTCGCAAAAATTGATGTAAATGGAGAAAATGAAACTCCACTTTATAAATTCCTAAAATCAAGTCAAAAAGGAATTTTAGGAACACAAGATATAAAGTGGAACTTTACAAAATTTTTAGTTGATAAAGAAGGAAATGTTGTTGATAGATTTGCAAGTACAACAACACCTGAATCAATAGAAAAAGATATTTTAAAACTTCTAAAATAAAGGCAAAATCATAGAAACTTTTTTAAATAATATTCAAGAAGCCATATCTTATATGACTTCTTGGGAAATGTTAGCTGTTTTTTTGTCAGTTATATATTTATTACTTGCTATAAAACAAAATCTTTGGTGTTGGTTTGCTGCATTTTTTAGCACTTTGATTTATACTATTTTATTTTTTGATGCTTCTCTTTTGATGGATAGTGCTTTAAATCTTTTTTACTTAATTATGGCTATTTATGGTTGGTATTCATGGAGGTACGCAAAGGGTATTTCTGTACATGAAAATTTGGAAATTATCTCTTATGGATTATTTAAAAATTTAAAAATCATCATTTTACTAACTATTTTGTCCTTGATTTTAGGTTTTTATATGGCAAATTATACAAGTGCTGATTTTGCATATTTGGACACTTTTACGACTGTTTTTGCTGTTTTTGCTACTTATATGCTTACAAAAAAAGTATTAGAGAACTGGCTTTATTGGGTTGTTATTGACTTTATATCAATTTATATATACATAAATAAAGGATTTTATTTAACTGCTATTTTGTTTGCTATATATACTGTTTTAGCCTTTATTGCTTATACTAACTGGAAAAAAGAGTATCTAAGCCTTGAATATTGAACAATTAAAAAATTTTAACATTTTTAAAGATGAGATAAAAAGCCTTGAACTTCTAAAAAATCAAGGTTTTAATAATATAAGTTATTTTTTAAAAACTTCTACAAAAACATATATCTTACGAGTTTTTAAATCAAAGCAAAGCGTAAATATTAACCGTGAATTTGAATATAAAATACAAAAAGAGGCTTATAAAAAAGGTATCAGTTCAAAAGTTCTTTTTTTTAGCGAAAATTTTATGATTTATGAATTTATAGAAGGTTTACATAAAAGTAAACTTCAAACTGTTGATATAAAAAATTTGGCTTTGAAACTCAAAAAAATACATAAAATCAAAGCAAAAACAAAAATTTACAATTTGAAAAATGATTTGATTAAATATGAAAAAATACTAAAAGATTCTCAAAGTAAAAAGCTCATCAAAGAATCAAATAAAAGCTTAATTTCTTTAAAAACATACAAAAAAGATTTAGTTTTAAACCATCATGATTTAAATCCTAAAAATATTATTTTCAAAAATCAAAATATAAAAATAATTGATTGGGAATATTCAGGTTTAAATGATAGATTTTTTGATTTAGCTTCTATATGTATTGAATTTTCATTAAATAAAAAACGAGAAGAATTGTTTTTAAAATTTTATTTTAAAAATTATTCTAATACTCAAAAAGACAAACTTAAATTGTTTAAAACTATATATATCAATATTTGTAAATTATGGTTTAAGATGAATTAAAAGTTATTTTTTTGATATAATACTTTTTTCGAAAAAAATCTTATATTTAAAAGATAATTATGAAAAACAAGAATTTTATAATATTTTCTTCTATTACCGTAATATTTTGCTTTACACTTTTTATTATAAAATATATTAATGACACAAGAAATGACTATCAAATAATCTCTGAAAAAATGTTATTTCAAGAAGCCTCTAATTTATTTAACAATATTATAACTTTACAAAAATATAGTGATAATCATAATAATATTTATACAGATTTTACAGACAAACATCATATAAATCCTTATTTTAAAATGACCAGTTTACATCCAATAAATCCAAAAAATTCGCCAGATATCTTTGAAAAAGCCGCTCTTGAAGAATTAAAAAGAGATAAAAATAAAGAATTTTATACTTCATTAGCACAAGATAGATACAACTTTGTAGCTTCATTAAAAGCTCAAGATTCTTGCTTAAAATGCCACAATACAAGCCAATATAAAACAGGAGATGTAATAGGAGGATTAAGAGTTAGTATTCCTATTGAAAGTTATAAAGAAAATATCGAAATTATAGACGCTAAAACAAATATTTTATATTTCGTAAGTTTTTTTACTTCAATTATTTTTATGATAATTATTACTTTTACGGTGCATTCTATTTATGAAAAAGAGTTTAATATCATGAGATTAAATAAAACTTTAGAAAACAAAGTTCACTTAAGAACAAAAGAGTTAAGAGTTGCAAATAAAAAATTATTAGAAATTTCAACTACTGATTATTTGACAAATTTATCAAACAGAAGGCATTTTTTTGAAATAGGAACGAAAGCTTTTCATTTAAGTAAAAGAGAAAAAAATGATTTATCAATTATCTGTATCGATATTGATTTTTTTAAAAAAATCAATGACACTTATGGTCACAACATAGGAGATGAAGTACTCAAATTTATTGCAAATAAAATGAGTAAATTTATCAGAAAATCCGATATTCTTGCTAGGATGGGTGGAGAAGAATTTTGTATTTTATTAAACAACACAAATGAACAAAATGCTTATTTGTTGGCTGAAAAATTAAGGGAAAATATCGAAAAAGGTATTTACAAAAATGAAGAAGTTCAAATTCAAATTACGATAAGTCTAGGAATTTCACAACTAAAACAAGAAGATGAAGAGTTAGATTATATTATTTCAAGGGCGGATAAAGCTCTTTATATTGCAAAACAAAGTAATAGAAATAAAACTATTATTCATTCATAAAATTAAAAGCTTTTTTGATACAATCGCAAAATGAATCTACAAGACAAACTCAAACAACTTCCCAACGACGCTGGTGTTTATCAATATTTCGATAAAAATGGTCATCTTCTTTATATTGGAAAAGCAAAAGTTCTAAAAAATAGAGTTAAATCATATTTTAAATTTACTCCAAAACTTCTTCCTGCTGATAAATTAGGTCCACGAATTTACAAAATGATTAGTGAAGTTGAAACTCTTGAATGGATAGTTGTTCCAAATGAACATGATGCTTTAATTTTGGAAAACTCTTTAATCAAACAATTAAAACCAAAATACAATATTTTACTTCGTGATGATAAAACCTATCCTTATATTTTTATAGATTACAACGAAGATTTTCCAAGACTTGAAATCACAAGAAGAGTTTATAAAGGTAAAAATATAAAGTATTTTGGACCTTATTCGGCTGGTGCAAAAGATATGCTTGATAGCATTTATGAAATAGTTCCATTGGTACAAAAAAAATCTTGTGTAAAAGGTAAAAGTGCTTGTTTATTCCATCAAATACAAAAATGCCTAGCTCCATGCGAAAATAAAATTTCAAAAGAAGAGTACGCAAAAATAGTAGAAAATGCCTTAGAATACATCTACAATAAAACAAAACTTATTTCAAAACTAAATGAAAAAATGCTTCAATACTCAAATGATTTTAGATTTGAAGATGCTATGAATTTACGAGATAGAATAAAAACAATAGAAAAATCTCAAATAAAATCAGGAATTGATTTAACAACAAATGAAGATATAGATATTTTTGCAATCACTGCCACAAACAAAAAAGCAGTAGTTGTACGAATGTTTATAAGAGATGGGAAAATCGCTTCTTCAAGCCATGATTTTTTAAAGGTTGATAACTTTGATGAGGAGTTTGAGTTTGATTATGAAGAGGCTTATAAAAGAGCAATTATAAACTACTATGATAATGAAATCCCTCTTTTACCAAAAGAGATTTTAGTGGGAACTGAACTAGGCGATACAGCCGAACTTGAAGAGTTTTTACAAATAAGATTTAATAAAAAAATCAAAATCATAAATCCAAAAAAAGATAAGAAAAAAGATATTGTCCAAATTGCCCTTAGTAACTGTGATGAACTTTTACGAATTGACTCAAGTAAAAATCAAATAAATATTTATGAAGAGTTAAAAGATTTATTTACACTTCAAACACTTCCTTTTAGAATCGAAAGCTTTGATAACTCACATATGATGGGACAAGCAACAGTTGGAGCTATGATTGTTTGGGATGAAAATCTAAACTCATTTGATAAAAAAGCTTTTAGGCACTACAACCTTGAATCAAAAGATGAATACTCTCAAATGAGAGAGATGTTAATAAGAAGGGTTGAAAGTTTTCCTAAAAATCCAGCTCCTGATTTGTGGATAATAGATGGTGGAGAAACACTTTTGAAATTAGCCTATGATATTGTGTTATCAGTTGGAGTAAATCTTGATATAATTGCAATCGCAAAAGAGAAACTTGATGCAAAAGCTCATAGAGCAAAAGGTGCAGCTAAAGATATAATTCACTATAAAACTAAAAATAGCGAATTTAAAAATCTAAAGTTATCAACAAGCGATAAAAGGCTTCAATTCGTGCAAAGACAAAGAGATGAAGCTCACAGATTTGTAATCAATTTTCATAAAAAACAAAAAAGAAATGAAGATAAACAAATATCACTATTACAAATAAAAGGTATAGGAGAAGCGAAAATCAAAAAACTTCTTTTATATTTTGGAGAGTTTGAAAAAATCAAAAATGCATCTTTTGAGGAATTAGAATCTGTATTAAATGAAAAAGATGCAAAATTATTAAGAAATTATTTTATTCAACCAAAGGATTAAATTTGGCAAAAATTTTATTAAACAAAGAAAATTTATTTTACAATTTAGATGTAATATCAAAAAAAGCAGGAGCAATTTCTAAAATTGCTATTGTCTTAAAAGACAATGCTTATGGACATGGGATTTTAGAAATTGCTCATTTAGCAAATGAGTTTGGAATCAAAAAAGCAGTAGTTAGAAATCTTCAAGAAGCTTTAGTTATTGAGAAATTATTTGATGATATTTTAATCCTTGGAGAAAAATCTTTTCACACTTATTCACATACTTTTCACATTGCTTTAAACTCTCTTGAAGATATAAAATGCTTGCCGAACAACTCAAATGTTCATATCAAAGTTGATACAGGAATGCACAGAAATGGAGTTTTACCACAAGAGATACAAACCGCTATTTTAGGGCTTAGAGAGAAAAATATCAATATAACAGGAGTCTTTACACACTACAGAAGTGCAGATGAATTATCGACTGATTTTTTCTGGCAAAGAGAAGTTTTTTCTAGGGTTAAAGAAGATGTGAAAAAGATATGTGAAAAACTTTTTTTACCACTTCCAGCCTTTCATTCATGTAATTCAGCAGGACTTTTTAGAACATCAAATTTTGATGAAGATTTTGCAAGAATTGGTATTGCAACTTATGGGTATTTGGATAATGATGGAGTTTTTGATTTTCCAATTTTAAAACCTGTTATGTCACTTTGGGCTTCAAAAATGTCATCAAGAAAATTATTGAAAGGACAAAGCGTTGGTTATGGAGGGACATTCACAGCAAGTGAAGATATGATTGTTTCTACTTATGATGTAGGATATGGAGATGGTTTTTTAAGACTAAATGAAAGAAATTCTTACACAACCCCTGAAGGTTTCAAGCTTTTAGGAAGAGTTTCTATGGATTATATTTCACTAAATACAAACAAAGAAGAGGTTTGCATCTTCGATGATGTAAATATTTTAGCAAAAGAGCATGATACAATAAGCTATGAAATTACGACTACTTTAAGTCCTTATATAAAAAAAGAAATAGTGTGAAAAAATCCCTCCTTCTTTTTTTTGTTTTAATAAACTGTCTAAATGCTTTAACTTTTGAAGAAGTTTATACTATTCAAAAAAATGAAGGAAGTATGAAAGCCCTTAGTGGATATAAGCAATTAGCCCAAGAAAATGACCCAAAAGCTATCCATGAACTAGCAATTATTTATCTAACAGGCGATGAAATTGCTAAAAATATAAATAAAGCTCATGAACTTTTCAAAAAAGCCTCAGAGTTAGGAAATGCTGATTCTACATATTTTTTAGCAAAAATATATCTTTCAGATAAAACTATCTACTTTGATGAAAAAAAAGCCTATAACACTTTTGTAGATGCAGCAAATCAGAATAATGCAAAAGCTCAGTTAATGATTGGAAGATTTTTTCTAATGGGTGGAATCGTACCCAAAGATTATGAAAAAGCTTTACACTATTTCAAACTAGCTTCAAAACAAAAAGAGTACGATGCAAACTGTTATATTGCCTATATGTACGCAAGTGGAACGGGTGTTTTTCCAAATTTTGGAAGAGCAAATACTTTTGCAAAAGATGAGTATGAAAAAGGAAATAAACTTTGTGTAAAAGTTTGGAATGACTACAACCTAGGAAAATATCCAAAAGATGAGGGATTTAGAATTGGGGATTATAATGAGCCTGTTAAATAATTTATAATTTCTTCATTATTTTCTAAATTTTCCAAATCAAAAAACAAAATTTTTAAAGGTAATTTTTTATCTTCATAATAGTGATATAAATTTCCTCTTTCAACCTCATCTTTTGGATAAATCAAATACAATTTTTCACAATTCTCATATTTTGTACCATAAGCATATAGTTGGTACATATCACTTTGAGAAATACCTTGATTACTTTTTTCAAGGCTTAAACTCTTCCATTTTGTATCAACTATAATTTTACCTTCATCTATTACAATATCAGGTTTTAGTGCAAATTTACCATTTTGGTTTTCATAAGCTAAATGGTGTTTTTTATCTTGATTTTTTATATTCTCAAATTTACCATTTTTTCTTAGATAATCATAAACATAACTTTCAAAAAGCAAGTTCATATCAAACAGAAGTGCAAATGCAATATCATTTCCCTTATACGGAGAAAAAGAGTTTTCAAGTAAAAATGTCTTGCACCACAAAAGCACCTGTTCATAGTCTTTCATTTGACGATTTAATTTCACTTTTTCAAAATCTGTTTTGATATTATGAGATATTTTTATCTCATCAAAAACAAACAAAAATTCTCTAATTCTTTGCTGATTTTTATTTGATTTTGATTTTTTATAAAGATATTCAAGGGTAGTTTTTATAAGTCTATTTTCTATTCTATCACTATTAAATTCTTCATATTGTACGAAAAATCTCTCTTTATGAACACTATTTTGTTTGATTTGCTCTGATATTTTTAGTTTGCCTTTTAGAAATTTTAGATTTTCTTCTTTTTGAACATAATCACTTTTAATTCCCTTTTGAATGAGTTTTGATAACTCTTCCAAAAACATAGAGATAAAAATTTCTAAAAGTGGCATTTTTGAAGCTTTGAGATTCGCCGTATTAAAGTTTTTAAAAGGAGATTTTTTAAGAGTTTTTAACATTTTGATTAAAATTTCTTTTGATTTATTATCATCTACATTTTGAATCTTTGGCAAGATTTCTATGGTTGTTCCATCTTTTGTTTGAATAACTCCCATATAGTTTTGAGCTTGTAAAACTTTACCATAAGCCTTTTTAGTTGTGATTTTTAGATACTGTTCAGTCTCATTTTCAAGAACAAATTTTTCTATTGCTTCAAAAGTAGTTTTTTCAATGTAGTTTTCTTCCCTCTCATTTTTATATTGAAGAAACTCAAACTCTTTTAATACTATTTGTTTAGCCATTTAAATATTTCAAGTATTAGGATTTTTTCTTTCTCAACTTTATAGATTATTATGTAGCCTTGATAGGTCATATCTCTATATGCTTTATCTTCAAAATAAAAAGAGGCTCTATATTTTAAAGGAAAATATGCCAAATCATTTATTTTTTTATTTAATCCACTTTCAAAATCAACTGCAGCAGATTTTTTATCTTTGGCGATATATCTTAATATGCTAAGAAGTTGCATATTAAATCTTATATCCCTAATTATTATCATCTTTTGATGCCTAACTCTTCACTAAAAAACTTATTCATTAATTTTTCATAATCTTCTTGCGTATGAAATTCGCCTTTTTCTATACGCTGCTCAGACTCTAAAACTCTTTTTTTTACTTCTTCCACACTACTTAAAACTACACTTTGAGGATAGTTATTTTCATAATCAAAATTTTCATCTTTTATAATCTCAATTTTATGTTCATTTACATAACCATCGACTAAAGCTTTAAATTGTGGGAAAAAATTATCATCAATTTTAAGATTTAATGTTTTCATTTTTTCTCCTTTTATTAATAAATTTTAACATAACTTTCTGGTTTTCCAAAAGCTTCTTTATTTATTTCATAAATTTTAGGAACTTCATCAATATCCAACAAATCATTATTTTTATCTCCAAATAAAGATTTTATATCATATTTCTTTGCTTTAATAAATTGATAATTTTCATCTTTTTGATTATCCCCTAATACAAGTCTTATCTTTTCCCAATCATCATAAAAATACTCTTGTAAAAGTGGAATAATTTTATTTTTGAAAATATTTTCCAACTCTTCTAAAGTTGCATTATCTTTTAAACTCATAAAATAAGCATGACCTATTGTATGGTCTCTATCATACAAATACTCTACTCTTTGATTTATTTTTTCAAGCATTAATTTGATATTTATTCCATCAACTTCTAACCCATCTAAAACTTCCAAATCTGGTAACATCTCAATAAATTCAAATCTTCTTCGAAGTGCTGTATCCATCAAAGCAATACTTCTATCAGCAGTATTCATTGTGCCTAAAATATAAAGATTTTGTGGCACTCCAAAATCATCATTTGAATATGGAAGTTTTACTTTTATCTCTTCATCTGCACCAATTCTTTTTGATGGCTCAATTAAAGTGATAAGTTCTCCAAAAATTTTTGAGATATTTCCTCTGTTTATTTCGTCGATTATTAGGATGTGATTTTTGATATCTTGATTTTTATCTACAGTTATATTCTCAAAAATCTCTTTCCAATCAATCATGCCATTTGACATTCTTCCTAATATTACAGATGATGCAGCACTCAAACTTTGAAATAAATAATCTTCTTCGAATATGAAAAATTCACTCTCTTCTTTTAATTTTGCATTGTCTTCAACTTCTTTTCTTAGCTTAAAATAATTGTATTGTTCAAATGATGTTGCATAACCTTTCCTCATTTTAGAGCCTTTTATAACTCTAAAATTATTTTCATCATCTTGAATTAATTCAGCTTGTATATTTAAAGATTTTGCATTTAAGATAAATCTTTTTTTATTGATATTTGATGAAGTATTGCTTATTAAAAATTCTTCTAATGATTTTTTTGATAATTTTTTAAAGATACCATCTGAAATAGTATAAATCATTTCAGTACCATCTTCATTGCCTTCTTTACCAACAGGAATAGCTTTTATTCCTTCAACAAATTCTTCATATCCATAACTTTGATGAAATGTCACAAACTCAATAAGTCCAGCTTTTTTATACTCATCAAATTTAGCTTTTAAATTTACTCTACTTTCAGGCTTTAATTCTTCACTACTTAAAACTCTATTTTCAATAATTTCAATAGCTTTATTTATAGTATTAAATGTTTTTCCAGTTCCTGGAGGTCCAAAAAGGATTTGGTTTAGTGGTTGCTTTTGTTTATTATTTTTCACTTCAAGATTTATTTCCTTATTTATTTCTATAACATCTTCAGATAAATTATATTTTAAGTTATTAACCACATACTCAAAAAATTTATATTTATTTCCTTCTTTACCATTTCTTAAATCTCCTCCCCATTCTGTGCAAACATATATTTTATCGTTAATAATTTCAATTACTTCATCTAAAAAAAATCTTCTTTGTCCTGTTGTAGTGCTATTCACATAATTATTATAATCACTTTGATTTTTTAAAACACCGATACTTCCTTGTAAACTATCTGGAAATATTTCTTTTAATTCTTGATAAGTAACTTGTTCATGTTCATTTATATATTTTCTAACAACAGCTAAAACTGTTCTATTTAATGCTTTTATTTCAATTCCATCCAAATAATAACTCATTGCATTTTCTCCTTATTTATACTCACATCCTCTAAAACAAACTCTTTCCCAAACTCAAAACAATAATCCACAAACATCCCAAAATACTTCTCAACCTCATCTTTATCATAACCAGCAAGGCTAATCACAACTTTTCTTTTATCCCCTAAAATCTTAGGAAGTGAAGACAAATCTATATTTTCAGGAATCTTTTTCATAGTATCTATCAAGTCATTTTCACTTGCGTTTATTGTCATTACTTTTCGATATTTTTCGATATTTGATTTTGGATATAGTTTATCAAGTGCTTCTATAACCATAGCTTGGCTCATAGATGGAAATCCTGGGGTGAAGAAAAATCTATCTTCTAGGTAAAATCCTGCCACATTATTTACTACATTTGTAAGAAGTTTTGCATTTATTGGCAGATGCGCCATATTTATTCTGTGAGGATAGGCTTCATCTTTAAACTGATTTATAATTCTACTTTTAGCCTCTTCATGAAATTCCATTTTCCCATTTGTGAAAACATTTGCTGCTACAACTCTAGTATAATCATCAGGAGTAGCACCAATTCCACCAAAACAAAACATTACTGAATTTGGATCTGATTTGATTAGATTAAAAATATTTTCCATTAAATTTGTGTCATCAGCTATTACAAAAGAAGCCTTTTGTTCCCAACCTCTGCTTAAAAGTTGTTGGTTTAAAAATGCAAAATGGGCATCTTTTCGACGCCCATTTAAAAGTTCAGTTCCGATTATTACACTATAAAAATTTGGTTTTTTTACTTGCATGATTTAGATTTTAGATTGGATATATTCATCCATTTCAGTTACGATTTTTTCGATTGTTCTTTCACCATCTATTTTTTTTAACAACTCTTTTTTTGCATAAAACTCTTGGATTTGTTTTAATGGTTCAGCATAAACTTTCATTCTATTATTAAATACTTCCACATTGTCATCAGCACCACGTGAACGACCTAAAACTCTATCTCGTGCCACTTGTTCGGATACTTCAACTTCGATACAGTTTACAAGTTTTACTTCACTTTCTTTTGCTAGATATTTATCTAATTCAACCATTTGTTCGATACTTCTTGGATATCCATCGATAATTATTACATCAGTTGGTGCTTTTTTAATTGCCCCTAAAATCGTCTCAATAGCAATATCGATTGGTACGATATTTCCAGCACTAATATATGTTTCGATTATTTGACCTCGCTGACTTCCACTTGCAACTTCTGCTCTAAACATATCTCCAGTTGAATAATGAGTGATATTATTATGTTTACTAGCAATTAGTTCTGCATCCGTAGTTTTACCGCTTCCAGGCGCTCCAATAATTAAAAATAATTTTTTCATTTATGCCCTTAGTTGAATTTTCAAGAGGCGATTGTATCAAAAATCATTTAAATTCTTTATATAGTATTAGAACCTTAGGAGTTGTTAAAACCTTTTTATATACAATACGCAAAAACTACGAGGATAAAATATGAATTTAATGCTATTTGGAGCACCTGGTGCTGGTAAAGGGACACAAGCAAAGTTTTTAATTGAAAAATATAATATTCCACAAATCTCAACAGGTGATATTTTAAGAGCAGCTATTGTTGATAAAACAGATATGGGAATGGAAGCAAAAAAATTTATGGATGAAGGGAAATTAGTTCCTGATTCAACTATTATTGGTATTATCAAAGACAGACTTGCTGAGTCTGATTGTAAAGATGGTTTTATCCTTGATGGTTTCCCAAGAACTCTAGCACAAGCTGAAGCTTTAAATGAACTAATGAAAAATATGGGGATTTCTTTAGATAAAGTTATCTCTTTAAATGTTCCTGATGAATTAATTGTTGGAAGAATTACAGGAAGAAGAGTTTGTTCAAAATGTGGAGCATCTTTTCATGTAGAATTTAACCCATCTAAAAAAGAGTCAAATTGTGACTATTGTGATGGTGAATTAATCATTAGAAAAGATGACAATGCCCAAACTGTTATTAGCAGACTTGATGCATACCACACACAAACTTCACCACTTATTGATTTTTATACAAAAATGGGTGTATTTATGGAACTTGATGGAACAAAAGATGTTTCTGAAGTTACAGCAGATATGTTTAATGCATTAGCATAAATCATTTTTCTACAAAATA
>ERZ724515.138-NODE-138-length-23345-cov-5.304294_pt1 | contig 23345 bp, 22 predicted proteins | sample MGYA00376048_ERZ724515 | MGnify/ENA primary metagenome ERZ724515 (study PRJEB28724, sample SAMN07190885) | wastewater metagenome | isolation source: influent of sewage treatment plant in Hong Hong | place: Hong Kong | collected 2016-03-17 ... | reverse complement strand
TTTGTGAATCGCGTTGGCACGGGCTTGGTTGGCGGCAATGGCCTCCAGGTGCTCTGTGATGGGGTGGTCATGAATGCTGGCCAATTCCCCATTAGGGTCGTGCTGAAAAGAGAGCAGCACCTGCATGCGATTGTTGAGCGTTTGCTCCACCGACTCGCTGGCCAGTTGCGAGCGGGCCATGGATTCGTCGTGCAAAGCCTTCAAACTCTTGCTGGCCGAGGACATGCCCGCCAACCCAATGCCCGCAATCACCAGCACCGACACTACAAACGCCGCCAACACCGCAATAAAACGGTGCGTAATTCGCCAGCTATTCCACAAAGACGCCATGGTTTGCAACCTCAACAAAAAAGAAAACGTCAGCTCTGCAACGCCAACGCCCAAAGCATAGAAGCTTACAAGGCGTTACTGTCTTTTATTAGCTTTTTTAAATAACCAGTGGTTTTATTCAGACATTGTTGCCCGCCAACAACGCCCAGGCCATGCGCAGCCGCAAGGCATCGCGCCCCAGGCGGCGTGAGCGGGGCAGTTTGCCCAGCAGGCCCAAGCGCTGCTGCGTTGCGGCCAAGGCTTGCTGCAGCGGCGGCGACCACTGGGCCAGGGTCTGCTGCCAGGCCACCTGGGCCTGGGGCAAGGCCTGAACGCGGGCCAAAATCCACGCGGTGGAATGCACATAGCACAGCACATCGCGCACTTGGCACAGGGGCAAGGGCAGGTGGGCGGCGGGGTCGTCCTCAAAATCAATCAAGCCAATGCCCCCATCGGCGCAGAGCACCATATTGCGGGCAAAGGCCTGGCTTAGGCACTGGCCTTGGCCATGCACTTGCGCCAAGGCCTGCAAGCCACGCTGCCACAGCGCCAAGGTGGCCGCCGCAGTCCCCGCCTGTTCCAGCGCATGGCCCAGGCTTTGCACGGGCTGGCCTGCTTGGCCCAAATCACGCATGACAAAGGCCTGCTTACTGACCGCCACCACGGCGGGCACGCGCAGGCCGCAGGCCGCCAAGGTTTGCAAGCGCTGCACCTCGGTGGCAATGGCCTGCACGCCGCCGGGATTGGGCACGGGCTGCAGCGCCGGCACCTGCAGCCAGTGGGAGACCCACGCCAGGGCGCGATAGCGCCATGCCGGGTGGGCGGGCCCGGCGCGTTTCAGCCACAGGCTGTGCCCCTGCCATTGGTAGCGCTGCACCAGCGCCGTTTGGTGGGGAGCGTGACTGGCTAAAAATGCCGCGAAATCCAGTGCGGGCGCTGCCGCTGCCTCAGTTGGCACACACGATCCTTTGTTCAGATTCTTCAGACTAGGACAGCGCCGACCCTTGCGTTTCTGCCGCTTTGGCCCGTTGGGCCGCCAAAGAGGGCTTGGGTGCGGAGGGCACCAAGGGTGGTGGCGCTATCTGAAAGCTGTCTGCCTTGGCCAGCGGCCAGTACAGGCGAAACACGCGGTGCTGGCGGTGCAACGACCCCAGCAGCGCCCCGGGGCGCACCTGCATGATAAGTTGAGAAAGCAGGTGCACTTCGGCATCGTTGATGCGCCGCACGATGTGGTGGGCGGTAATTTCGCCCGGTGCGTGCAGGCCTGCGGCTTGCACCAGCTCCATCAGCGCATGCATGGTATTGCGGTGAAAGTTGGCCACACGCATGGCTTTGTCGGGCACGACCAAGGCTTTTTGGCGCACCGGGTCTTGCGTGGTCACCCCCGTGGGGCAAAAGCCGGTGTGGCAGGTTTGCGCCTGAATGCAGCCCAGCGCCAGCATGAAGCCCCGCCCCGCATTGCACCAATCGGCCCCCAGGGCCATCATGCGGGCGATGTCAAAGGCGGTAATCACCTTGGCCGCCGCACCAATCTTGATGCGATCGCGCAGCTTCACGCCCACCAGGGTGTTGTGCACCAGAATCAGCCCCTCTTGCAGCGGCACGCCCACGTGGTCGGTGAATTCGACCGGTGCCGCGCCGGTGCCGCCCTCGGCCCCATCGACGACGATGAAATCGGGGGTGATGTCGGTCTCAAGCATGGCCTTGACCATGGCAAACCATTCCCAAGGGTGGCCAATGCACAGCTTGATGCCCACGGGCTTGCCGCCGGAGAGGCGACGCAGCCGCCCAATGAAGTGCATCAGCTCCAGCGGGGTCGAAAACGCGCTGTGAAACGGTGGGCTGATGCAATCTTGCCCCACCGGAATGCCCCGTGCGGCGGCAATTTCCGGGGTCACTTTGGCCCCCAGCAACATGCCGCCATGGCCGGGCTTGGCCCCTTGGCTGAGCTTGAGCTCAATCATCTTGACCTGTGGATCGCGGGCGTTTTCCACAAATTTTTCATCGCTGAACGTGCCATCGGGGTTGCGGCAGCCAAAGTAGCCCGAGGCAATTTGCCAGATCAAATCGCCACCATGCTCGCGGTGGTATTTGCTGATGGAGCCTTCGCCCGTGTCATGGGCAAAGCCGCCTGTGCGTGCGCCCAGGTTCAGGGCCAGCACGGCATTGGCGGACAAAGCCCCAAAGCTCATGGCCGAAATATTGAACACGCTGGCATGGTAGGGCTGGGTACACACGTCCACCCCGGGCAACGGCTGGCCTGGCGTGCCGCCAATCCACGTCCGAAAATCTTGCGAGGCCAGCTTGGTCGGCACCATGGAGTGGTTCACCCACTCGTAGCCTGGGGCGCTCACATCCAGCAGCGTGCCAAAGGGGCGGCTGTCGGACACGCCCTTGCTGCGCTGGTACACCAGCGAGCGCTGCGCGCGCGAAAAGGGCAGGTTCTCATGGTCGCCCTCAATGAAATACTGGCGAATCTCTGGGCGGATGAACTCCAGCATAAAACGCATATGCCCAATCACCGGGTAATTGCGCAGCACAGCATGGCGCGTTTGGCGCAAATCCTGCACGCCAACCGCACTGAGCGCCCCCAGCACCAGCGGCAGCAGCCACCACCACCCGCCCCACGCGAGGGCAGCCCCCAGGCCAGTGATGGTGCCTACGGCGCACAGCACCAGCACCGTATAGCGAATAGGAAACAGGCCCGGAAAACGGCCAGACGCAGCGGACATACAAAGCTCCAAGAGGGGACAATCCAGTGGCTCGGGCTACACTGCCAAACGCACTGTCACGCCATGGTGTTATGCGCATCTGGCGATGCCTGCCATGGCGAAGGCAGCGATTGTGCGCTTACGCAGGGCTGACTGTCCTTGGCCGCCTCAGCAAGTCCCTTCACCACCAAAATCTGCATGCTTGGCATGCATACCGTTTGAAATTTCACTCATGACCACCGCCATTTCCTTCCCCCCCGCACTGGACGAAACCACCCTGCAAGAGCTGGACGACCTGCTCGCCGCGCTGCGCGAAACCCATGAAGAAGTCCCCCAGTGGGAGTTTTGTGACGGCTTTCTCACCGCCGTCGCCTGCACCCGCCGTCCCATTGGCGTACACGAATGGCTGCCCATGCTGCTGGGCGATGGTGAGCCTTTGCCGGCCCATGCGCCCCTGCCCCAGCTGCCCGTTTTTGGCACCGAGGCGCAGCAAACCCGCTTTTTAGAACTGGCACAAGCGCGGCTGGCCGAAATCCTGCGCCAGCTGGACCGCCCCACCCACAGCCTGGAGGAGGACGATGCCTTCTCCCCCGAAGTGCTGGACACCCGGGGGGCCGTGCTGATGATGAGCGCCGAAGAGCAGGCCGAGATTGGCGATGAGCCCATCCCCTCGCTGGCCCAAGTTTGGGCGCTGGGCTTTATGTTTGCCGTGGAAAACTGGGAGGCCGACTGGGCCTTGCCACGCGACAAAGAAGCGGCGCAGATGATTGACAACGCCCTGGAGCAGATCGTCGCCCTCACCGAAGACGACACCGGCAAACCCGCGCACAACCTGTACGATGAGAACGGCCCCGCCTCCACCAGCCAACCGCGCATTGATGCGTTTGGCCATGCCATCTGGGGCATCTACGACCTGCGCCAAGCCTGGCGCAGCCTGGGCCCGCAGCAAGAAACGATTGTCAAAGGCGTGCAACCGGGCCGCAACGACCCGTGCTCCTGCGGCAGCGGTAAAAAATACAAAAAATGCTGCGGGGCGTAACCCATAACCGTGGCACATTCATTTTTATTGCGCTTGCGCACGTGAGTCTGCCTTTTTTAAACCACCACTATGACTGAAATTTTGCACCGCGTTGGCATTGACCTGGGCGATCGCTCCTACCCCATTTTGATTGGCAGCGGCCTGCTCTCGAGCAGCGCCATTTTTGCCCAGTGCCCCAAGGCCACGCAGGCCGTGATGGTCACCAACACCACGGTGGCCCCGCTGTATGCCGCCCAGCTGCAGGCGGCCCTGGCCGCGCACTACCCCCAGGTGCGCCAAGTGGTGCTGCCCGATGGCGAGGCGTTCAAGGACTGGGCCACGCTGAACCAAATTTTTGACCACCTGCTGGGCCACGGCTGTGACCGCAAAACCGTGCTGTTTGCCCTGGGCGGCGGCGTGATTGGTGACATGACCGGCTTTGCCGCCGCCAGCTATATGCGCGGCGTGCCGTTTGTGCAGATTCCGACCACGCTGCTGTCGCAGGTCGATTCCAGCGTGGGCGGCAAAACGGCCATCAACCACCCGCTGGGCAAAAACATGATTGGCGCCTTTTACCAGCCGCGCCTGGTGCTGTGCGACCTCGATAGTCTGGCCACGTTGCCGGCCCAAGAGCTGTCGGCCGGGCTGGCCGAGGTCATCAAATACGGGCCGATTGCCGACATGGCTTTTTTCACCTGGCTGGAGCAGCACATGGACGCGCTGCGCCAGCAAGACCGCGCCGCGCTGGCCCAGGCCGTCAAGCGCAGCGTGGAGATCAAAGCCTGGGTCGTGGGGCAGGACGAGAAAGAATCGGGCCTGCGCGCCATCCTCAACTTTGGCCACACCTTTGGCCACGCCATCGAGGCCGGCATGGGCTACGGCCACTGGCTGCATGGCGAAGGCGTGGGCGCTGGCATGGTGATGGCCGCGCACTTGTCGCAGCGCCTGGGGCTGGTGGATGCGCATTTTGTTGCGCGGCTCACCCGCCTGATTGAACGCGCCGGCCTGCCCACGCGGGGCCCGGTGCTCGATGCCCAAGACAACGCCGGGGCCTACCTGAGCCATATGCGCGTGGACAAAAAAGCCGAGGCGGGCGACATCCGCTTTGTGCTGATTGATGGCCCGGGCAAAGCGGTGCTGCGCAGCGCCCCCGATGCCCTGGTGCGCGAGGTGATTGCCACCTGCTGCACACCGGCGGCTTAACTTAAACCAGCAGCCTTACGCGCCCGCTGGATGGCCAGCCTGCTGGGGCAGGGGCTGGTGCCAACGCTCCCAACCACTGGCGCGCAACTGGCACGCCGGGCACTGCCCGCAGCCCGCGCCCCAGGCATGGGGCGTGCGCGTGCCTTGGTAGCAGGTGTGGCTGTCTTGCACGATCAGGTCAATCAATGCCTGGCCGCCCAGATCGAAGGCCAATTGCCACACCGCAGCCTTGTCGCGCCACATCAGCGGGGTGCTGATGCGCAGGCGCCGCTCCAGCCCCAGGTTCAGCGCCAGCTGCATGGCCTTCATGGTGTCGTCGCGGCAATCGGGGTAGCCGGAAAAATCGGCCTCACTCACCCCAGTCACCAGCACCTGCAGCCCCCGGCGGTAGGCCAGCGCCCCGGCCAGGGTCATGAACAGCAGGTTGCGCCCCGGCACAAAGGTGTTGGGCAGGCCATCTTGCTGCATGGCAATGGCCACATCCTCGGTCAGCGACGAGCCGCCAATCTGCCCGATCACATCCACATTCAGCACATGGTCTGGGCCCAGGCGGGCCGCCCAATGGGGGAACTGCCAGCGCAGGCGCTGCAGCACCGTTTGGCGGGCCTGCAGCTCTACGCTGTGGCGCTGGCCGTAGTCAAAACCCAGGGTTTCAACGTGGGCGTAGTGGGTCAGGGCGTGGGCCAGGCAGGTGGTCGAGTCCTGCCCGCCGGAAAATAAAACCAAGGCGCGTGTGTGCATGGCGGCGATTACACCACCGCGCTGTGCGGCGCTGGCTGTTAATCTTCGCGCCCATGAAGATTTACCAAGTTGGTGGCGCAGTGCGCGATGCCTTGCTCGGCCTGCCGGTGCATGACCGTGATTGGCTGGTGGTGGGCGGCACCCCCGAAGCCATGGTGGCCCAGGGCTTTACCCCGGTGGGGCGGGACTTTCCCGTCTTTTTGCATCCGCAAACGCACGAGGAATACGCCCTGGCGCGCACCGAGCGCAAAAGCGGCCACGGCTACCAGGGCTTTACCGTCTATACCAGCCCCGATGTGACGCTGGAAGAAGACCTGGCGCGGCGCGATTTAACTATCAATGCCATAGCTGCTCCCGCAGACTGGACGGGCGCTGAAGGCATTTTTGACCCTTATCACGGCGTGGCCGACCTGCACGCCAAGGTGCTGCGCCATGTGACCGAGGCATTTGCCGAAGACCCCGTGCGCATCCTGCGCGTGGCCCGCTTTGCCGCCCGCTTTACCGACTTTAGCGTCGCCCCCGAAACCATGGCGCTGATGCAGGCCATGGTGCAAGCGGGCGAAGTGGCCCACCTGGTGCCCGAGCGGGTGTGGCAGGAAATCAGCCGGGGGCTGATGGAGGCCCAGCCCGAGCGCATGTTTGCCGTGCTGCGCGCATGCGGAGCGCTGGCCGTGCTGCTGCCCGAGCTGGACCGCCTGTGGGGCGTGCCCCAACGCGCCGATTACCACCCGGAGGTGGACACCGGCCTGCACACCATGCTGGTGCTAGGCCAGGCCGTGCAGCAGCAAGCACCGCTGGCCGTGCGCTGGGCCTGCCTGGTGCACGACCTGGGCAAAGGCACCACGCCCGCCGACGTGCTGCCGCGCCACATTGGCCACGAGCAGCGCGGGGCCAAACTGGTGCGGCAGGTGGGCGAGCGCTGGCGCGTGCCCAAAGAGTGCTCCGAGCTGGCCGAGCTGGTGGCGGCCGAGCACGGCAACATCCACCGCAGCCTGGATTTGTCCCCTGCCGCCGTGCTGCGCCTGCTGCAGCGCTGCGACGCGCTGCGCAAGCCCGAGCGCTTTGCCCAGGCGCTGTGGGCCTGCGAATGCGATGCGCGGGGGCGCTGGGGGTTTGAGGCTGCAGCCTATCCGCAGCGCGGGCGCTTGGCACAGGCGCTGGCGGTGGCGCTGGGTGTGGCCACCGGGCCGATTGCGGCGGGGGCTGTGGCTGCGGGGAAGAAGGGGGCGGCCATTGGGCAGGCGGTGGATGCGGTGCGGGTGCAGGCGTTGGCAGCGACGCTGAACAAGCCGCCGCTTTGACACAGGCCGGGATACGTGATGTGTGAAAGTTGCGCAACCAAGTGTCCTGGCGATTGAGCAGAGCAAGTGAAGGCCGGGAAGTCATAGTGCTTCGGCGTCCTTGTCGTTCTCCAGACGTTCCGCATCTTTGCGACCGAACAGCCAGAACATGGCGGGTGTCAGGAACGTATCCAGCAGTGTTGAACTGATCAAGCCGGAGAAAATCACCACGGCCACTGGATGCAGCACTTCGGTGCCAGGCTGTTCTGCTTCGAACAGCAGCGGCGCCAGTGCGAAGGCCGTGACCAGTGCCGTCATCAGTACCGGACTCAGCCGTTCGAGGGAGCCACGGATAATCATCCGTTGGTTGAAGTCCTCGCCTTCGAAACGCATCAGATTGATGTAGTGGCTGACTTTGAGAATGCCGTTGCGCACCGAAATACCGGCCAGCGTAATGAAGCCCACGAGTGCGGCTACCGACAGGGGCTGGCCAGACAGCCACAGACCGATGACCGCACCGACCAGGGCCAGCGGGATGTTCACCATGATCAGCGCGGAGAGGGTGATTGACTTGTAGCGGCTGTACAGCACTATGAACATCAGTCCCAGCGACACGATGGAGAGCAGGCCGACGAGCCGTGATGCTTCTTCCTGCGCCTGGAACTGGCCCCCCAGAGTGATGAAGTACCCCTCCGGCAACTTGGTTTGGGCAATGGCCTGGCGGATATCCGCGACGACGTCCGAAAGTGGCCGTTCCGAAGCATTGGCCGACAGCACGATGCGTCGCTTGCCATCGTCGCGGCTGATCTGGTTGGGGCCGTCCCCGTCCTCGATCGTTGCCAGCTTCGAAAGGGGAATCCGACCTGTCGGAGTTTCGATCAGTATCCTGTTCAATCCCTTGATCGAGCGTGCTTCCTCAGGGAGCCTGACCACCAACGCAAAGCGCCGTCCACCTTCAACGATCTGGGCAATTCTCTCGCCCTCAACCAACGATTGCAGCGTGGCCAGAACCTGCGGGGCAGGTACGCCGTATCGGGCAGCAGCGGCATAGTCCACATGTACCTTGATTTGTGGCGCAAGCACCTGCTTTTCGACCTGCAGGTCGGCGATGCCGGGGATGGATGACAGCTGCTGTCGCAGCGCCTCGGCCTGTCCCCGCAAGGCATCGAGATCTTCGCCGAAGATCTTGATCGCGATCTGCGAGCGCACACCGGAGAGCATATGGTCGATCCGGTGCGAAATCGGCTGTCCGATCTCGATGGCTGCCGGCAGGTTCGCCAGGCGGGCCCGGATGTCGGCCCGGACTTCATCCATGCTGCGGGTCAGTGCGGCTGGCGGTTTGAGCCCCACGTCCAGTTCGCTGACATGAACGCCCTCGGCATGTTCGTCCAATTCTGCACGTCCGCTGCGCCGCCCGACGTGCGTGACTTCGGGAACCTGGCTGACCAGAATTTCGGCCTGGCGTGCCACGGCAGAGCTTTCCGAAAGCGTGACCCCGGGATTGAGCCGCAGGCCGATCAGCAGGGTTCCTTCATTGAAGGGAGGCAGGAAGGTCGTTGGAAAGAATGGCACGACCGTCATGGCCGCCACGACTGCGACGCCTGCTGCGGCAAGCGCAGCCTTCGGCCGGTTCAGTACGGCTTCCAATCCATGGCGATAACGCACCTTGAGCCAGGCAAGCACCCGGGTGTCACCATGGTCGAGATTTTTCATGCGTGGCAGCAGATAGAAGCTCAATACAGGTGTGATCGTCACCGATACCACGAGCGATGCCAGCGTCGAAATGATGAAGGCGATGCCAAGCGGTACGAACAGTTTGCCCTCCAGCCCCGGCAAAGCGAATAACGGGATGAACACCAGCACGATGATGACCGTGGCATAGAGAATCGCCGAACGCACCTCCATCGTGGCACGGCCCACCACTTCCAGCGGGAGCAGCCTCTTGTCGGAATGCTTCGCCCGATCTTCCTTCAAGCGGCGCAATACGTTCTCCACACCGACGACGGCATCGTCCACCAAGCCGCCGATTGCAATCGCCAGCCCCCCGAGGGTCATCGTGTTGATCGACAGGCCGAAGTAGCGAAAGACCAGGGCGGTGATGAAGATTGAAACGGGGATGGCCGTCAGCGCGATGATGGTTGGCCGCAAGGTTCCAAGGAAGAAGAACAGGAGCACAGCGACAAAAACGGAAGCGCCGATCAGCTTGCCCTGCAGCGTGGTGATCGAAGCCTCGATGAAGCTGGCCTGCCGGAATGTGACGCGGGGTGCCTCCATGCCGACGGGCAGCGAGGTCTGGAGTCCGGCCAGTGCTTCCTCGATGGCTGTGGTCAAGGTGATCGTGTCGGCGGTAGGCTGTTTCTGTATGCCCAGGATCACTGCCGGCTTGCCTTCGAAGCCGGCATCACCGCGTTTGATGGCTGCTGCAAAGGTCACATCGGCAACCTGATGCAGCAGGATGGGTTGTCCCTGGCTGGCGGTGAGGGCAAGATTTTTCAGGTCATCCAGGCGTGACGTGCGTCCGATGTTGCGAATCAGGTATTCGCGGCCGTTCAGTTCCAGGAATCCCCCAGAGGTGTTCGCTGAAAAACCCTTGAGCGCCGCTTCGAGTTGATCGTGCGAGATGCCCAGATCGGCCATGCGGGCTGTGTTCGGCTGCACCTGGAACTGCCGTACCTCGCCGCCGATGGGGATCACCTGCGCCACGCCGGGCACCGACAGCAATCGGGGACGCAACACCCAGTCGGCATACTCGCGCACGGCCATCGGGCTGATCTTTTGGGGATCCACGGGAATGGCGATCTGCATGATTTCCCCCATGATCGAGCTGATCGGGCCCATCCGGGGCACGACGCCTTCGGCCAGACCTTCTTCCATCGAGGCCAACCGTTCGGACACCAGTTGCCGTGCCCGGAAGATGTCGGTGTTCCAGTCGAACGTGACGTAAAGGAAGGACAGACCGGCCGACGAGGTAGAGCGCACCGAATCGACGCCGGGCAACCCGTTCATCGTTGTTTCCAGCGGGAAGGTGATGAGTTGTTCCACCTCCTCGGCGGCCATACCGCCAGCCTCGGTCATGATGGTGACCGTAGGCTTGTTGAGATCCGGGAACACATCAACAGGTGTTTGGGAGAGCGTGAATGCGCCGTAGGCCATCAGGACGACGCTGGCGATGATCACCAGCAGCCGGTTGGCAAGGCTGTTGTGGAGAAGCCATTTGAACATGCAGACTCCTCAGCGCACTTGGTTGATCAGGGTGGCGCCTTGCGTTGCCACGCGGTCGCCAGCGTTCAATCCGGAGGTGACCGCCACGTTCACGCCGTCCAGCGGCTCGACCACCACAGGGCGAGGTTCGAACCGTTCCGGGGCGACTTTCACCCAGACGATGGTCTGGTTCGCCGGATTCTTCATGAGCGAGGCCACCGGCACGGCAATACCGTTGATCCTGTCCTTGCCCTGCACGAAGACTTGCACCGGCTGGCCGACTGCCAGAGCCGACAATGCGGTGCCCTCTGCCCGAAATACCAGAGGCAGCGCTTGTTCACGCAGGCTGCGTGCGGCACCGACGAACGTCAGTGGCACGCGCTCCTTGCCGACGGCAAGAGCGGCACTGCCGATATCTGCGCCTATTGCTGTATCGAAGGCCAGTGCCTCGATATGCAACCGGCTGGGGTCAATGATTTCGAAGACAAGTTCGCGGGCATCGACCACTTGGCCTGCGACAGCACTGGTTGAAGCAACGACACCCGAGACTGGCGCAACCAGGGGTTCACGGGTGGAAAGCCCTCCTCCAACGGCAGCGATACGGGCGGCCAGGCTGTGCACCTCGCTCTCTGCGGCCTCGAGATCCTTGCGCGGTACGGTATCGGCCAGCTCCTGCAAGCGTGTCAGGCGCTGGTCCGCCAAGCGCCTGGCTGCCTGCAGTTCGGCCAGTTGCGCAGCCTGGTTCGATCGCTCAATCGGAGCTATCGATGGCATGACATAGGCTAGCACCTCGCCCTTGCGCACGGTCTGGCCTGGACTGGGCAGGCCCTGCGGCCCTGGCTCAATGCGACCGGCGTTCAACGGCTGCACTTTGCCCCCTGCGTTGGGATCCATGACCACCTTGCCGTTCAATTCGACCGAGCGGGGCAGTCCGGCCGTTTGGGCAAGCAGGGTGCGTACGCCGAGTTGCCGCTGTGCGGGCTTGGGAAGGAAGACCCCCCCATCGGGCAAGCGTTGTGGACCATTGGAATTCACTACTGCTGGAGTGTCGCCGTGGTCGTGGCCTTCGCCAGACAAGGCCGGGACGGCCATACCCAGGGACAGTGCGGTTACGACTGTGGGAAGAACGTATTTCGGGATCATGCGGCACCTCCTGTGCGGCGCGAACGAGAGGACGCCATGCGGCGACCGAGAGTGAATAGGGTGGCAAATGCAGCGGCCAGTCCGGCAGCCCAGGCGGCATAGCGGGGCCAGGACCGGGTTTGATCGGCATGTTGTGCATCCTCGTCGTGGTGATCCAGCTCGCCAGTCAGAAGGTCAATGGCCTCTCCTGCCTTGACCGTGGCGGCAATGGGCAGCGTGCCCGGTACCGGTTCCGCAGCCAGCTCCACCTCGTAGAAATCTTCATGCGGCTGGGCTGCATGTTTTTCTCCTGCAATTTCGAGTTCGATTTGGGCATCGACCACTGGCATGTTGTCGGCGGTGCGATCCAGATAAAGCGTGATGTTTCTGCCGTTGAGTACGCCGACAAGCTCAAAGGTATCGGAAACGGCAGCAAATCGTGCCAGCGTAGGCCCGGAAGCGACAGGCGCTGCCTCACCGTGACCGTCATCGGCGTGCGTCGGCACAGACAGCAACAGGGCTGCAAGCCCCAATACTGCCAGGAGGGAAGGGAATTTCATGTTGGTTAATCCGAAGGAAGGAAAGAATGGCTGCTGCACGGCTTTCATTGCGGCAACAGGCCCAACGTCTGGTGCCATGCGGAAATCGCTGCAGCCAGTTCAACGCGGCTGCGTATTGCCTGGCGTGCGGCATCCGTGGCTTCGGCTTCGATGCGCAGCCGTGTCGGAAGGTCGGTTTCTCCCAGGTGGAAAGACTTTTCGAAGAAACCGCGTGCCTCTTGCGCCAAAGTGGCACGGCGCTCTGCCGCAGCGAGTTGAGCGCGTGCGGCATTGACGCGTGCAACGGCGGTATCCCGCTGCCCCTGCAAACGCGCCTGCTCTAGCGCCAGTTGTGCCCGGGCCTCCAGTGCCTCTGCCTGCGCGGCAGCGACACGGCCGTCATGGCGCGGTCCCGCACCGAACGGGACGCGAATGCCTACCGTGACCGTCTGGTCGTAACGCTCGCCGAATGCCCCACGGTCGCGGGTGGTGGACAACGATAGCTCCGGGTTGGCGCGTGACTGCCTGGCCGCCAGGGCTGCGGCGCGTTCGGCCACGGTAACGCGATCCTGCAGCTCGCTCAATGCGGGATGCGGATCGGGGGGCCTCGACACAGGCTCGGGTTCGGTAGGCGACAGGCCGACAGGTGACGCGGGAGCAATACCACCGGTCAATGCCTTGAGTTGCTCCAGCGTTGCAGTAGCGTCTGCTTCCAACTGTGCTACGCCAGCTTCGGCGGCAGCAACGGCGCCATCGGCCTGGTGTTGGTCCGCCCGAGCCAAGTCGCCGGCCTTGGCACGACGGGCAACATCGGCAGCGATGCGACGTGCGCTATCCATTTGTGCGCGTGCCATTTCCGCATCCATGCGGGCGAGCTGCCAGCTCCACCATGCTGAACGCACTTCGGCGGCCAGGCGCAGCCGTGCAGATGCCACACGGCTCTCCAGCGCAGCCGTTTCTGCATCCGCAAGCGTGCGACTGCTGCGCCGTTCGCCTGGCAGCCACAAAGGAATGGAAACACCGACCTCAATTTCACGTACACCACTGTTGCGGTTGAAACGATCGGTCTTGTTTGCCACCTCGATTGCCGGAGGTTCCGGCGTCCAGGCTTCTGCGGCACGCCGCTGTGCATGCACGGCATCCTGGCGTATCGACAACGCCTGGAATTCGGGCTGTTGCGCCCAGGCTGCGTCGAAAAGATCCTTCAGGCTCGTCGGCGGCGCCGACGATTGTGCATAGGTGCCGGTGCCTATGCCTGCAACGATGATGGCAAGCACAGCTTGCCGTAGACGGGTCAATATTCGTGATTTCGGATGCATCCGATACTCCAGTGCTTAGTGGGAAGACATGGGAGATCGGCGGGCTGTGGCCAGGTGACGGAGTCACGCACCGAAGTGCCCGCACAAGCAGGCGCTTCGATACAAACGGGATTCGGAAAGGAAGGAGCCCCGACTCGCCGATCAGGCGAGCTGGGCCCATTTGGGGCGCTCAGGTCTGGCAGTCGTGCAGGCCGACCATGACTCTGCGCCAAGAAGGATGGATAGTCCGTGGGACGATTCAAGCTGCAGCAGGCAGGCTTCAGTCAAGACGCCAGCGAAATGCCCATGGCAGTGCCCGCAATCGGGGCTTGTGCTGACCATGTTGTTGCTGCCGGAGCCTAGAGCATCTTCCGGTGACGCCTCGGGAGGCGTGAGGGTATGTCCGTGCAGGGAGCGGTCATGGTGCCCGAAATGGCCTGCCGTCACGCCCGGGCTATCGACACAGTAGCCAGCAACCACCGCCCAGGTTGCTTGGGTAGGCAGCAATACGAGCAGAAAGATGGCAAGCCAGCGGCGCATGAGGAAAGTGTAACGGTACGAGGTGGATTCGATGAATTATATGGCCTGGAAATTGTCCGGCATACCCTTCCTGGTGGCTTGCGAATGGTGCGGGTTGCAGGCGACCAAGGAGCGATTGCTTCAGCTACCGGAATACATCTCAAGCCGCGCACGCCGTGCTTGCGGCGTTTCGTTGCGCATTTCGTCGATCACTTGCTGGCGTGTTTTCGGGGCCACGGAACTCTCGACCGGCAGCGGCAATCCACGCTGGAGCAACATCAGCGAACCGTCCTTGCGGGCAGCCTCGACTTCTGCAATGACCTGAGCGCGGGTCTTGGCGCTTTTGAAATGGTCCGGGTGGTAGGTATAGCCCTGCTGGTTGTTTGCAGGATGCCAGATTGAATCGGCCTGGGCTGCCATTGGCAGTGCCATCGCCAGAATAACAGCCTGCAGTGCGACAAGGCGGGTGAGTTTTTTCATTGCATGATCCTTTGCAGTGTGTGATGGAAAAATCGATATGCCCGAAGGCATGGCTGCAATGTAGGAAACCGCACCGAACAGGAGTAGAACGTGAAAATGACAATTTGGACAGGTGGCGATAGGCCGGTCAAGAATCGGCGTGCCTCATGAAACTTCTCATCGTGGAAGACGAGGCCAAGATCGCCGGCTACTTGCGCAAAGGACTTGCCGAAGAGGGGTACGTGATCGACGTGGCAACAAACGGGATCGACGGTCTGCACATGGCTTTGCACGAAAGCTATGCCCTCATCGTCCTCGACACCATGCTGCCGGGCATTGATGGCTTTGGTCTTTTGGCAGCACTACGACAGAGCAAGCAAACTCCGGTGATCATGCTGACGGCACGCCACCGCATCGAAGACAGGGTACGCGGCTTGAAGGCGGGGGCGGACGACTATCTGGTCAAGCCCTTTGCCTTTTCCGAGCTGGTTGCACGCATCGAAGTGCTTCTTCGTCGCGCAGCCGGTACTGCACCGGCACCCGATGCGCTTGTCCTGGCGCTTGCCGACCTGCAAGTCGACCTCGGAAGGCGCCGCGCCACGCGAGCCGGGCAGCGCATTGACCTGTCGGCCAAGGAGTTTCAATTGTTGTCGCTTCTTTTGCGCCGCAAGGGCGAGGTGCTGTCGCGCACCGAGATTGCCGAGCAGGTATGGGATGTGAACTTCGACCATGGTACGAACGTGATTGACGTTGCCGTGCGACGGCTGCGCAGCAAACTCGACCAACCGTTCGAGCATCCCTTGTTGCACACGGTCCGGGGTATGGGCTACGTGCTCGAAGAGCGGTAACCGTGCGGCAAAGACATGCTGGGTCGCTGGGCCACCGGCTGGCCCGTTGGCTTGCCCTTCTGACACTGGCGGGGCTGACCCTGGCCTGCCTTGGCGTTTACACCGCGACGGTGCTGAGTTTCCAGGAGCGGCAAAGGGACGTGCTGCGGCAGCAGCAAAGCCAGGTGCGTCATCTCGTCACCGAGGTAGGAGGACTCGCTGGTTCCGCGCTTGCGCACAAGCTCGACGACGCGATGGTCGGGCGGCGGGACATGGGAATGTCCCTGACCGATGCGGCAGGCCGTGTCATTTATGCCAGCTCTGTCATTCCGCCTGACCATCGCACGATTGAGGCGCAGTTCGACATCCCGACCGACTCGGGCCTTGTCGGGGTATTGCTGCGTCTGGACGCCAGCGACGATGACCGCGTTCTGCAGCACCTGGCACGCACATTGATCGTCGCCGCCTTGGCTGGGGTCGTGGTGATTGCCGCTGGCGGATATACGTTGGTGCAGATCGGTCTGGCACCGATACGCGGCCTTTCAGCGCAGATTCGGGCATTGGAGGCCAACACTCTCCACCAGCACCTGGATGGTTCCGCCCAGCCCGACGAACTGGTGCCGCTGGTGCAGCATGTCAACAGTTTGCTCAAGCGTCTGCATACAGCCTATGAACAACTGGAGGCCTTCAATGCAGACGTCGCCCACGAACTCTTTACCCCGCTGGCGACCCTGATGGGAAATTCCGAAGTCGCTTTGCGCAAGGCTCGGGATGTCGATACGTTAAGAGACGTTCTGGGGGAGCAGCTCGAAGAGCTGCAGCGCATGGCGCTGATCGTGCAGGACATGCTGTTCCTGTCCCAGGCCGACCGAGGGGCCGAGGCACGGTGCGAAAACGTCGCAAGCCTGGCGGTCGTTGCAGTCGCAGTCGCCGGTCTGCATGAGGCGGCTATCGAGGAAGCGGGCCTGCACCTGCGTGTGGAGGGCGATGCCGCCTGTGCGGTGGATGTTCGTCTGTTGCAGCGTGCCCTGTCCAACCTCATCGGGAATGCGACCCGGTATGCACTTCCGCAGAGTGAGCTGCTTGTCCGCATTGAAAGGCTGGACGGCGAAACAGCGCTCTGTGTTGTAAATCAAGGCTGCACCATCGCCACTGAACATCTGCCCCACTTGTTCAATCGCTTCTACCGGGTAGACGCGGCACGTACGGGCGCCATCCGCAACCATGGGCTTGGCCTGGCCATTGTTGCCGCCATCGCCCGCATGCACGGAGGGCGCACCGTGGCGGAATCGCACGATGGCGTCACTTCCATCGGGCTTGTGGTGCCTGCTGCATCCAGTTTTGTCGAATCCTGCTGAACACGGCGAGGCACTGGTCGCCAAAGTCAAAGCTGCTGGGCCAGCCAGGCCAGGGATTTCAGGCCGACCAAGAGCAGTATTGCCAGCAGCAGGGCGCTGGTAAAGGGCAGCCGCAGCGTGCGCCGACCCAGGGGAAAACGCAGATCGCCCGGCAGTTTGGGCAGTTTGGCCAGGATGCCGGTGGTGCTGTCGATGAGCAGCAGCACGATGAAGACGATGATGGCCCAGCGCAGCAGCATGGTGGTGTGCTCCTGGGGGCTTTACAGCCGGTGCGTGCGGTCGCCGTGGGCAAAGCCCAGGGCGGGCCAGGGCGGCACGCCTTTGCACAGGCCCAGCACTTTGAACAGCTCGCCCATTTCGTGCTCCAGCACCAGCTTGCCCGCCAGCGCCCGTTGGGAGAGGGTGAGGGCATCGGTTTTTGCGGTGAACCCGCAGTTCAGCAGAAAGTGCCCCTGGCTGGTGTAGCCCAGGATGTCAAAGCCCGCGTCCTGCGCTGCGACGGCGCTGCCGGTGAAATTGACGTGGGCGGTGATGTCTTTGCCGCCCACGTCGGCCAGCGGGTCGCTGTCCATGGTGTGGCGCTGGTGGCAGACCAGGGTGCCCATGGAGCGCTGGGGGTGGTAGTACTCGTCCTCGCCAAAACCGTAGTCAATGAAAAACGCCGCGCCGCGCTGTAAATGGTGGCCCAGGGTGCGGATAAAGGCTTCGCCCTGGGGGTGGATTTCGGTGAGGTAATCGTGTTCGCCCTCGATCTCCAGCGGCGGGCGCAGGGGGGTGGGGCGGTCGCTCCACATGAAAGCGCCCCCGTCGCCCAGCGCCACGCCGCGCTCGTGCCAGGTGCCGTCGATGCGGGCCAGCAGCTGCACGGGCATGGCATCGAGCACCTCGTTGCCCAGCACCACGCCGTGCATGGCGGGGGGCAAATGGTCGGCCCACTGCACCACATCGCCAAACGCGGCCAGCCGCGCTTGCTGGCGCTGGCGCAGGCTGCCCGAGACATCGACGATGGTGTAGCGCTCCAGCGGCACGCCCTGCGCTTGCAAGGTGGTGAGCACCTGCTCGGCCAGCGCCCCGCTGCCCGCGCCAAATTCCCACACTTCATGGGTGGCGGTGTGCTGCAGTGCTTCGATCACCTGGGCGGCCAGCGTTTGCCCGTACAGCGAAGACAGCTCAGGCGCCGTCACAAAGTCGCTGCCATCGGCGGGCATCGCGCCCAATTTAAGGCTGTCGTTGGCGTAATAGCCCAAGCCGGGGGCGTACAGCGCCAGGTGCATGAAGCGGTCAAACCCCAGCCAGCCACCGGCGGCCGTGATGGCGTGGGCAATGTGCTGGCTGAGTTCGGCGGAGGAAGGTGCGCAGGTGTTCATAATCGGGCCGATTTTTACCCGTATTTCCCCTGGCCCTTGGTGATTCATGAATAAGCTGCCGTTTTTATCCGCCGATTCTGCTGCGGCCCCGCCACCGCAGCCGCCCTCGTGGGTGCTGATTACGGGGGGAGCGGCCCGTTTGGGCAAGGCCTTGTGCTTGGCCTTTGCCGATGCGGGCTGGAACGTGGTGCTGCACTACCGCCACTCTCACGCTGCCGCGCAGCAGGTGCAGGCGCTGGTGCAGGCCAAAGGCCAGCAATGCACCCTGCTGCAGGCCGATTTGGCCCAGCCGCACGCCGCCCAGCAGTTGTTGGCCGACTGCGCCATGGCCTTGGGCGGCCAACCACTGCGCTGCGTGGTGAACAACGCCTCGCAATTCGAGCCCGATACCGCCGCCACCGCCCAGGCCCAGGGCCTGCAGGCGCATTGGCAAACCAACACCGCCACGCCGCTCTTGCTGGGCAATGGCCTGCTGGCCTGGGCGCAGCAGCACCCCAGCCCCGCGCCGGGCTGGTTCAGCGTGCTGCACATCCTGGATCAAAAGGTACACAACCTGAACCCGGATTATTTTTCCTACACCGTCAGCAAACTGGCGCTGGAGCGCAGCGTGGCCCTGCAGGCGCAGGCGCTGGCCCCGTGGGTGCGGGTGTGCGGCATCTCGCCGGGGCTGATGTTTTTAAGCGGGCCGCAAACGCAGGACAACTTTGACCGCGCCAGCCGGGTGAATTTGCTACAAGCGCCCATTGACCCGGCGCAGGTGGCCGCCAGCGCGGTGTTTGTGGCCGAGACGGCGGCGTTGAATGGCTGCACCCTGCCCGTGGACAACGGCCAGCACCTGGTGCCGCTGGGCCGCGATGTGATGTTTGCCATTGAGACCACCCGGCACGGTGCCGGTGCGCAGGAGCCACCCTTATGAACTCGATCTTGCTGGCGTTTGCCGCCCTGGACCCCCGCCTGGCGCTGCACTGCCGGGCGCTCAGCCTGCGCCGCCACGAGGTGCCGGTGCGCATTGGCGTGCATGCTTTTGAGCGCCAGGCCCCGCAGCGCATGTGGTTTGATGTGGATTTGTGCGTGCCGCTGGCCCAGGCCGCCGCCGCGCACGACGATATTGCGCACACGCTGGATTACGACTTTATCCGCGCGGTGATTGCCCAGGTGGTGGGCGACCAGCACCACGAGCTGCAAGAAACCCTGTGCGACCGCATCGCCACCCAGCTGCTGGCCAACCCGGCGGTGCAGGCCGTGCGCGTGGCCACGCGCAAGCCCGATGTGTACCCGGACAGCGCATCCATAGGTGTAGAGCGCGTGACGCTTAAACCATGCCAATCTTTGGGTGAAAACCAACTATAAATCAATGTCAGCAAGCGCTGACAGCTATCATTATGTTAAATCTCTCTTCGGTGCCGCAAACCGGCAACCAAATCCTGACCCTTACCGGCCTGCGCTTTGCGGCCAGCCTGGGCATTTTGGAGCAGGAAAAAACCGCTCCCCAGCCCATCCAGGTCGATGCCGAGCTGAACCAAGGCCCGCAAGCGCTGCGCCCGCAGGACGATGACATCCTGCACGTGCTGGACTACCGCAAGGTGCGGCAAATCATCATCGAGGAGTGCACGGCCGAGCACGTGAATTTGCTCGAAAGCCTGATCGGCAAACTCGCCCAGCGCCTGATGCAGCTGCCCGGCGTGCTGGGTGTGCGCATCAAAATCGCCAAGCTGGAGATTTTTGACGACTGCGAAGTCGCTATCCGGGTGGAAGCGGGGCAGTGGTAGCGCTGGCGGCAACGGCAGCGTGGGTGGTTAAAAAAGCTTCCAGTGCCTGTGCTGGCAGTGGCTTGCTGGTGCCGTAGCCCTGAAAAAAGCGGCAGCCCCAGCTTTGCAGGGCGGCTTGGTGGGCGGCGGTTTCGACCCCTTCGGCAATCACCTCCAGGCCCAGGCTGTGGCCCAGGGCAATCACCGTCTGGGCGATGCTGGCATCGTTGTGGTCTTCCAGGCAGTCGCGCACAAAGCCCTGGTCGATCTTGAGCTGGTCCAGCGGCAAGCGCTTGAGGTAGGCCAGCGAGGAAAAGCCGGTACCAAAATCGTCAATCGAAAACCGCACCCCCAGTTGGCGCAGGGCCTGCATGCGGGCCACCACGGCCTCCATGTCTTCGACCATGGCGCTTTCGGTCAGCTCCAGCTTGAATCTGGGCTTCGTAAAACAAAAATCTGGGCTTCGTAAAACAAAATGCTGCCCGGGCCGGTATTTTTTGCTTGGTTCAGCGCCAAATCGACTTTGCGCAGCAGCTCCATCGGCGGCTCGTGGGTCGCCCCGCCGAACACCACGATCCCAATGCTCACGCTGCAGTGCTGGGTGGTGTGGGCAAAGGCCAGTGGCTGCTCTAGTGCGTGCAGTAAGGCCGCTATGGGCTGCAGGGCAACCAACCAGGCTTGGCCCTGGTTGTCGTACTCCAGCTGGGCAAATTGGCCCTGCGCCAGGGCATCGACCAGCGGATTGCTGCCCAGCGGCGGCAAGCGCTCCATCACCCGCTGGGGCTGGTTGGCGGCCAGCACGGTCTGGGTGCTCACATCGGCGATGAAAAATGTGCCTTGTACCCCATAGGTTTGCTGTTCAATGCGCGACAAAAAATTGGGCCGGCTTAAATCCAGCACCCCCGCCAACACCCCAATCGGCTGGCCGCTGCTGCCCCAGATCGGCACCGCCAGCACCACCACCGGGGTGCCGGTTTCAATGAAGGGGGCGCTGACCACGCTGCGCCCGGCCAAGGCCGCTTGGATAAAGCTTTCCCCGCCGTAGTCATTGCCGGTGCGCAAAATGTGGGGCGGAAACGAAGTCAGCGCCAGCCCCTGGGCATTGGTAACAAAGGTGCCGCCATTGAACAGTTGCTGCAGCACGACCAGGCCCAGCTGGGTTGAATCCGGGGTGGAGAGCACCTCGCCAAAGGGCTGGCGCAAGGCACGAAAATCTGTGGCCGGGCGGTTGAGCTGCTCGGGCGCATGCTCCAGCACCGGGGCAAAGTGGCGGGCCACGCGCAACAAGATTGCTTGGCGCTCTTGCAAGGTGTGCTCCAGCGCCTGGGCCGCCAAGGCGGCCACGGAGCGCTGTTGGCGTTCAATCTGGTGGCGCATGTCGTGGCGCAACTGGTAATTGGCAAAGCCCGCCAAGGCCCATAAGCCCCCTAAAAACAAAACCACAATCAGCAGCGGCAAGCGCAGTTTCAAGGAATGCCAGGAGAGTGCCGCCATAAAGTTCAGACCCAGTTGGTATCAACGCTGGAGGCTGTCTGGCGCCTGTGCCGCGAATCTTCCGCTGGAATGCCCGTGGGGGCCAAACCGCATTCAATTACAGGGAAAATCACGCCTCAGCAGCGTTGATGGGATGAAATAAATTGTTTCAAGTACCCGCGCTTTTACCGCAAATTGGCTTGTATGAATACTGATACTTCTCCCTCCTGGGTGGCTGAGGCTGCCGACTTTTCTGACACCGACAGCAGCGCCATGCCCGCCCCGGAGGCGGCCACCAGCGGCAGAACCAAGGCCCAGCGCGAGGCGTACAAACTGGAAAAACGCCTGTGCCGCGAGGTGGGCCGGGCGATTACCGACTTCAACATGATTGAAGAGGGCGACCGCATCATGGTGTGCATGTCCGGCGGCAAGGACAGCTACACCCTGCTGGACATTTTGCGCAAGCTGCAAAAACGCGCCCCGGTCAAGTTTGACATCGTGGCCGTCAATCTCGACCAGAAGCAGCCGGGCTTTCCGGAGCACATCCTGCCCGATTACTTCAAAAGCATTGGCGTGGAATACCACATCGAAAACCAGGACACCTACAGCGTCGTCAAGCGCGTGGTGCCCGAGGGCAAGACCACCTGCAGCCTGTGCTCGCGCCTGCGCCGGGCGATTTTGTACTCGGTGGCCGACCGCCTGCAATGCACCAAGGTGGCGCTGGGCCACCACCGGGACGACATTTTGGCCACCATGCTGCTCAACCTGTTCTACGGCGGCCGCATGAAGGGCATGCCGCCCAAGCTGGTCAGCGACGATGGCAAACATGTGGTGATTCGCCCCCTGTGCTACGTGCCCGAGCGCGATACGCGCAGCTGGGCCGAGTACCAGCAGTTCCCCATCATTCCCTGCAACCTGTGCGGCAGCCAGGACGGCCTGCAGCGCGTGGCGGTGAATGAAATGCTGCGCGAGTGGGAGAAAAAACACCCCGGCCGCATCGAAAGCATGTTCCGCGCCATGGGCCATGTGGTGACCACGCACATGATGGACCCCAAGCTGCACGACTTTAAAAACGCCAAGGCCACCGGCATGGCCGACCCCCAGGGCGACATTGCCTTTGACGATGAGCCCCTGCCGATGCCGCAAGTCGTCCAGCGCAGCCGTTCTACCCTGGAAACCAGCCTCGACAATTAACGCGCCCCGCCGGGGCCAGAAAGGGATCACCATGTTCCAACGCGCATTCACCGCAGCCGCCCTGGCCAGTGCGCTGCTCTTGGCCGGTTGCGCCACCGGCCCGGCGGCCATTACCAGCCAGGTGCAGTCCTACGCCAGCATGCAAGGCGTGGCCTTGCCCAGCACCTACCGGCTGGAGGTGCTGCCCTCCCAGGCGCAGCAAGCCAGCTTTGCCCGCATTGAAATGGCCGCCGACACGGCCTTGACCAAGGTGGGCTTGCAGCGTGCCCCGCGCCCCGAGCAGGCCAAACTGGTGGTGCAAGTGGGTGCCTCGGCCGGCGAAGGCCGCGCCCAGCATCCAACGTGGGATCCGTACTACTACGGCCCGCGCTTTGGTTGGGGCCTGGGCTACGGCGGTGGCTGGTACAGCGGCTGGAATATGCACTGGATGATGATGGACACCCCGCCCCGGGTGTATCTGCGGGCCGTCAAGCTGGTGCTGCGCGATGCGCAAAGCCAGCGCATCGTGTATGAAACCTCGGCCCAGTACGATGAAGTGCGCGTGAATGACGACACCATCTGGCAGGTGCTGTTTGATGCCGCCCTGACCGGGTTCCCGGCCCCGCCCGCCGGGCCCCGCCAGGTCACCCTCCTGCCAGCGCCTGCACCTGCAGAAGCGCCAGCCCCGCAAGCCCCGGCCAGCGTGCCGCTGCCGGTCTGGCAGCCGGTGGACACCACCTTGCCGCCACCCGCGCCAGCTGCGCCCGCAGGATGGTGGGGGCGAGCGGCGTCGCCAGGTCCGCCCGGGCGACCGCGATCGCATCGCCCAGCTTGTCGACCTCGACAACATAGGGAACGATGCGGCTCTGGCTGCGCTCGAAGATGAAACCGCCGACGGCGAGCGCCGCGAGGCCGATCGCTGCGAAGGCCGCTAGCCGCCAGGCATCCCGCTGTGCGATGTAGGAGCCATAGCGCTCGTTCCACTCGTGCCGCGCCAGG
>ERZ724515.131-NODE-131-length-23723-cov-11.541533_pt1 | contig 23723 bp, 38 predicted proteins | sample MGYA00376048_ERZ724515 | MGnify/ENA primary metagenome ERZ724515 (study PRJEB28724, sample SAMN07190885) | wastewater metagenome | isolation source: influent of sewage treatment plant in Hong Hong | place: Hong Kong | collected 2016-03-17 ... | reverse complement strand
GAAGATAAAAAGAACAAGTATGAGATGATTAATGCTAAACAAGAATCGCAATTACGTCCTGCTTGGAATTTTATCGACCAGTTTATGATTGATCAATTCAAAGAAGAAAACGAAGCATTCAAGCTTGAGTTTTTTGATTATGACTTTCCGTCTATTCGCGACCGCAACGAAAAAGAAGAAGCCGAGATTGCTAAGATCATTATTGATTCGCTTAAAGTCTTGTATGATATGGATGCGGTTGATGCGGTGCAGGTTGCGTCCGAGGTTAAGTTAAAAGGTCTTATTGCATCTATTTCCGATGCAGACATTGAAGCATTAAAGGCGGTTATTAATGACCCAGCGTATGAGAAAAATACAGGCGGTTTCTCATTCTAAACAACTCGAAGTTAAGTACCGCAGGGAGCTAGACGCTCTTTTGCGGTATATGCTCGACATTGCTTTAGATGAATTGCGAGAGCCTGAAAAGGTCAACGACGCTTTGCCCGATTACTTCAAAAGTTTGACGGCAAAGATGAATCGTATCTTCGATAGGCTTGACGCTATTGACCTGTCTATGTTTGCAAACCTCATTGCTAGCCGTGTCGTAAACACCGCTAACAGCGTGAACAGAGACCGATTCAATAGGCAGACAAGCAAGACGTTCGGGATTGATTTGAAAGGCGCGCTTGCATCGAGTGGCAAGGCTGTGCAGGATCAACTAGCAATTGACCGAGAATTGAACGCGAGTCTAATCAAGTCGGTTGCCACTGAGTTCAAGCAGCAGATTTCAGAAACCATCATGACCAACGTACAGTCAGGGCAACGTAGCACGGATTTAATCACGCAAATTAAAGAGCGTTACCATGTGTCGCAAAGTCGGGCTAAGTTAATCGCACGTGATCAAACATCAAAGCTGAACGGTTCGCTTGTCAAGGCAAGGGCGGAAGCGGTAGGCTCTAAGACTTATATTTGGTCGGCTGTCGGTGATGAACGCTCAAGACCTGATCACACTGCAATGAACGGCAAACTGTGCAAAATGGACGATCCTACGGTATTTAGTGACGATGATGGAAAGACGTGGAAAAAACGAAAGCAGATTGGCGGGGTAGAGCTACACCCAAGCCAAGACTACAATTGTCGTTGTAATATGTTGCCAGTTGTTGAGTTTTGACTTGAAGATGAGAATTTACGGATTGAAGTAGAAATGGATTGTGTGACAGCTTATTCATAACTTTTTTTCATTAGTAATTGAAAAAGACCTATTGTAAGATGGGTTTTTATTTGGAGGTAGTGGGATGAATATTGGAAAATTATTAGATGTCATTCATGTTGGTATTGATTTTGATTCTGATAAAAGAATCAGCGAATCTATTAAATTTATTAATCGCGTGCAGAACATGACGAGCGCAGAAAAAGATGTGATTATCGCATCATTTGAATGCGGCCCACTATATGATGGAGATATTCCTAGCAAGACTGGTCGTGATTTGTTACTTGCTGATAATTTTATGTCTAAGATTGTCGTTAAGGGCGATGAGGGTTATAACGCTTGCACTTACTTGGGTGCTAGAGCGTATAGACTATTAAAAGCCATGAAAGATTAATATAAGCCACCTTCTGGTGGTTTTCTTTTGCCCCATGACTTATAAAAATTATTCATTAGACGCCACACAAAACAAGCAGGATAATTGAGAAAATTTAGGAGGGTTTATGAAAAGTTTTGAAGATTGGTATTTTGAGTTATTTGAGAGTGGTAATGGGTCTAGCTTAAATCAGCAAGAGATTGCCGAAGAAGCTTGGGATTTTCGACAAGCCGAGGTTGATGAGTTGCGGAAAAACTTCAACAACGCACTAAAAACAATTGAGATTCAACAGCGGTTTTTAGATGACGCTGATGGGGCTAATGAAATTGCAACAAGTCGAGTGGGCGAACTGCAAAATAAAATCGATGAAGCCTTAAAACTGCTTAACCTAGCATACCCTGGGAGTTGGGCTTATTGTGTTGATGAGGCGATTAATATTTTAAAAGGAAACAAAGATGAAAACTGAAAGAGAGTTGTTTGAAGAAATCAGAAAGAATGCGCCTGATGGGGCTACGCACTATTTATTAGTTCCAAATGGTAGCGGTTGTCCATATTATTTAACTTTTGATGGAATTGATTATTACTTTTTTCATTCAAAAGATAAGTTTAAATTTGACCATATGATCAAACACATTAAGCCCCTAAACTAAGGGGCTTTTTTATTGCCCAAAACGCTGTATAATCATTTTTATTAGCAAGGGCACGACATGAAATTCATAGATAGATTACTCAATAAAACAAAAGACGGATTCGTAAAAGAAAACGTGGTGATTGCGCGTGTCGGGTCTATGGATTATTTAGGCTCAGAGCTTGGTATGGGATTGAACCCGAATGAGTTTTACGCTGTCCACGTAACGCCCGACGAGCTATTCAAAAAAGAAACAATAGAATCTATTGAGGGCGTGGACGCGACTTATATTCATCCTGACAAATTAGAAATCACTTTAAACGACTGGCGCGGATTAACCGTTGGCCATGTGCAAAATATCTACCAAGACGGTGATTTCCTAAAAGGCACAATATTCATTAAAGACAAGGACATTATTGCTATCGTTGAAAAAGATGGTATTAAAGAGGTGTCTTTAGGCTACGATAGTGACATCATTGAAAAAGATGGTAAACTTGTTAAGACAAACATTCGAGCGAATCATTTAGCAATCGTTCCCGAGGGTCGTTGCGGTTCAGCTTGTAAAATTGGTGATTCAAAAGAAGGTAAACAGACAATGTTTAAGAAAAAAACAAAGCTGTCACTTGCTGATTCAATTGCTTTAAGTTTTGGCGGTAAAACGTCAGGGCAGAAAGCTGTTGCTCGTAAGTTTGGCGATGCTCGTAAAAAGCTGAATGATGCCAAAGTCAAGCTTGGTGATTCTGCTCGACAAAAATTAGCGGATTTGGAAGCGGTGATGACCGATCCTGCTGCTACGGACGAACAAAAAGCCGCTGCGGTTGAAGCGGTTGCTACTGTATCTGATGACATTGCAAAAGCAATCGAAATCCTAGACGGTGCTGATACTTCTGTGACCGAAGCTGAAAAAGCGGTCGAAGAAATTCCAGTGAATGACGCTGCATTGCCCGAAGGTGTAACGCTTGAAGGTCTTGAAGATGGTGTTAAGCAATATATCACTGAGCTTGAATCTGAGCGTGATGGTGCTGTAACTCAAGCGGAAGATTTGCAAGGTCAACTTGATGAAGCTAAAGCGGAAATCGAATCACTTAAAGCTGAATTGGAAAGCTTAAAAGGCGCGGGCGAAACTGCAACCGCTGTTGCTGATGCTAAAGCACGTTTCCCGAAAATTAAAATCGGCGATTCTGTGAAATCTGCACGTGATGTTCAGGCGCAAGTTTTAGTTGCTAAAGGCATCTATACTGATTCGCAAGTAAAAACATTGACTGATTGTGCGATTGGTTCAGCGTATCAAACCTTAGTGGTTCGCGATTCTAAAGCTGTGCCTACATTCGGCAAAAAGCTTGTAGACGAAAAAGGTCAACCGAAAAACCGTGCTTCTCAACTCGGAGGTAAAAAGTAATGGGTTATAACTTTAACAACTGGGATTCTGATGCACGCGGTACGCTGTTTGCAGGTCAGATCCGTCGCGGTTCTCAATCTACGTCTAAAGCGTGGGCAGAGGAAAACTTAACTGCTGTAGATTTAGCTGCGGGTACATTCGTAACTATGAATGCTGCGGGTGGTGTTAAGGCTGTCTCAGCAACTACAGACATTATTCACGGTTTGGTTTTAGCTGACATTTATGGCGAAACTACACCGAACGACAAGATGTTAAATATCGCACACTGTAATGGTGGTGATGAATTTGTAGCGGTTGCTGTGGATGGTCAAACATTCGCTCGTGGCGACGTGATCAACATTGTGGCGACTGGCGTGAATGCGGGCAAGATTACAAAAGCTGCGGGCATTGTTACTGCATACGTTGCAACATACGTTAGTGGTAAATTGGTGGCGTTTACTCGTCGTGAAGTTCCTGCACCAGTTGCAGCGGGATAAGGAGAGCTTAAAAGATGGCTATTGAAGATTTACTAACAAGTGATGTGATTGCCGAAGCTCTTACAGAAGCAGACACAACATTACAGGAACGCGAATATCCTGAAATCAATATTGGCGAAGCAATTCCAGTGTCGGATACGCTTGAGAAAGGTTTAGAGTATTCTAAGTTCGGTATCGTTGGCACGCGTGGCTCGCTTGATGATGGCTTGATTGGCAACAAGACAAGCTCATTGATTGAAGTCGGCACGGAAATCGAATGGAAAAAAGCTCCTGCCGAAGATTGGGCGAAAATGGCAGAGTGGAACGTAGTCGAAGTTGAAAAGGCGGCTCGCTTCGGTGTTGCGCTTGATACAGCTCGTTTAGATACTGTTTATCAGAATGCTTTAGCTACCATTCAAAAGGCTGGCTATCGTGGTCATAAGCAATCTAAAAACATGGAAGGCTTATTAACCAGTGCTGACGTTCAGCAACTTACACCAGTTGTAAACAAAGACCTTAACGCAATGACTGCTGACGAAGTTGTGGCGTTTATCCTGAATGCTTACGACAAGGCTTATGCTAAGTCGGGCTACACTGTAATGCCGAATAAGATTGCGATTGATTCCCGCGACCTTATGATCATCATGGGCAAATTCTCAGAAAGCGTTGTTGTTGGTATTGATGGTATGCCGTTTAGTGCGTTGGATAAAATCACTGCTGCACTTCGCAAAGCATCAAACAATGATACGTTCTCGGTTGATTTTGTAAAAGTGCCAATGCAGTTCGCGCAAAAGGTTAAGAACGCAACGACTAGCCGTTTAGTTGTTTACTCTTATAACGAAGCATACGTTGACATGGAGGTGATGATGCCTGAATTGATCACTGAGATTTCACACGGCTTATTGACATTCCAAGCGGGCTACCGTTCACGCTTCACTGGCGCACGTTGGAAAGAGCCTGAGTCTGCGGTTTACGTGGATTATCCAATTACACCGACAACCTAATCGGTTGATTAATTAAGCTCACCTCGGTGGGCTTTTTTGTTTTATATCTACTAATAGCCAGTTTAATATGGCAAAATAAACGAAACACCAAGGCGGGATCGATCAGATGGCAACAAGAAGCATTGTGCTAACCAACACTCCACAATTAATAACATCAAAAGCCGCATACATTCAAGCGAAAGGCGGTAGTTTTGATTTTAAATTCTCATCAACAACACCAACAGCTCTTGATAATTGCCATACAGACACAAGACTATATCAAGATGGCACTTTGGGCGCATTGTACGCATGGAAGAATAACTTTCAGACTGTGACACTAATTGTATCGGAAGCTGTCTAATGATCAAAACACCGCTAAGCACCGTCATTGGCGGTGCATTTTGGACACCTGGCTGCACAGTTATTGGTGGTCAGCAAAGTTTCAGCCAACTTATAAAAAAGCTATTCGCAAACGGTGAACAGGGCTTCTTCTACGATCCTAACGATCTAAGTACGATGTATCAGGATGCTGCGGGGACTGTAGCTGTTCTGCTAACAGGTCAACCTGTGGCGTATATAAAAGATTTATCAGGTAATAATAATCATGCTAAACAGTTAGATAGTAGTAAACGCCCTTTACTGAGCAGCATCCCGTACTTCATTGATTACGATAATGTTGATGATGAGTTGGGTGTTGATATAGTCAGTCAATTAACGAATTGCACTGTCATTACATCTAACCGCACTGAACCTTTTTCTGTGCAGACAGGTGTCACAATTCCAGCGGGTAATTATAAAGTTAAACCTAATCGTCAAATGCTTGTTATAAATCGTGCTTTAAACGCACTAGAACTTCTAACTATTGAAATGAGGTTTAAGAAATATTTAACAGATAGTGTTGTTAAACAAAGCGGTGGCGAACAGACTGTGCTGTATACCGCCCAGGGTCAGCCAACCTACATGAACATTATCAAAAAGTTTGACCTGTCCAGCATTGATGCATCACTTAGCGGTACACATCCAGCGTTTATTGTTGACGGTGTAGAAAAGCCCGAAATCTTTATTGGTACATATCAAGGAAAAATCGTATCCGGGGAGCTATTGAGCTTGCCAAATGTTGATCCAACCGTCAGCACAAACTATGACAACTTTCTAAACGCTGCACGTGCAAATGGTAACGGTCATCACCTGATTACAAATGCAGAATGGTCTGCCGTGGCATTACAGTGCTACAAAAATGGCACTCAGCCGATGGGCAATAGTTACTACGGTCGAAGTTCAGAAGACCCGCTGCTAATTGGTCGCCGTCAAGACGGTTTAAATCCGGGCAATACATCAGGTTTAGCACGTACACTGACTGGCTCTGGACCTGTGCAATGGCGACATAACGGAAAAAGCAACGGTATTGCTGATCTATCCGGGAATGTCTGGGAGTGGAATTCCGGAATGCGTATTTTTAACGGTGAAATTCAGGTTATTGCAGACAATAACGCGTCAAAGCTGGCGATCAATCTTGGCGCAGCTTCGACCGAATGGAAGGCAATTGATGGTGAAACTGGCAACTTGGTCACACCGGACGGCAGCGGAACCACGGTAGGCACAATCAAATATGCTGATGGTGGCACAGCAGACTACACAATTAGCGGTGGTAGCTTTGGAGCAATCCGAAACCTGTCAACAACCAAGCCTGTGACTGCGGCAGCTTTAGCTCGACTGAAAGCATTGTGTTTACATCCGCATACTGGAAATACCGCTTCATATAACAGTGATTACTTCGGTAAATTCATGAAAGGTGAAACCCTTCCCATCCGCGGCGGCTATTGGACCGACGCAGCCAATGCTGGCGTGTTCGCCTTGTACTTGGGTCTCGCTCGTTCGAGCACGATTGCGCATATCGGGGCGCGTCCAGCTTTCGTAAATCTGTAGGAAAATAAAATGCTAAAACTTGTGTCAAATAAAGATGGTGTTGAAATTCATACACTACAGATTGAAAACGGTGTTGCTACGATTGAGCCTGCTTTTGAGGGTATTCAAGAAATGCTGAGTGGATTGACGGACAAGCAGCAGATTCTTAATGCGCTATCGCAATTCAATCCTGAATATGTTTGGGCTGTGACTTATGAAAGTGATGCGAGCTTTATAGTACCGTCTAACGATTACTCTTTAAGTGTTGTAAATATCGTACCCGATGCCCACAAAGATGCGATTAATCAAATTGCAGAACTATACGACTGCGGTGAAAACAACCTATCTGTAAAGTTAATTGATGGTAGTGGCGCAATCTATTGGGGCTGTCATTCTTGGTGGAAGCCAGAAGATTATGCGCTATTTTCTGATGATGAATTGAGAGCGCAAGTCGTCCCTGCTGAATTACAACCATCACTTGAGTTTTTGTACGAGCGCCTGGTGCTTGATGGCGATGCACAAGAGAACTGGCAGAGTGCTTTGGGGGAATTGGGTTTAAGCCTTGTAGAAGCCGAATAAACATGACCGCCAATTTAGGCGGTTTTTTATTTGATTCATAAAAATATTTCATTAGTCATAATAAAAATGGGTTGCTATATTTGTTTTACTTTAGGAGATAAACATGTTTGAGGGTTTACACGGTATGAAAATTATTATGTTCTGTATCATGACACTAGCGGATGGCAATACCATGATTTACAAATACACGGAGCAATTCGACAGCAAGTTTGCTTGTCAGAATCAAGCGCGCATTGAAGCGGCACACTTGAGCGAACCAAGTCCAGAAATGACATCGGTGACTTTTGTTTGCGACACTAAAGAAAATTTGAAGAATTATATTTGAGGTGGCGATATGAAAACAAAATTAGAAATTGCGCATGATTACTTGAGAGATATTGTGTCAAATTGGGAATATGATGACAGTTTTAATCCTGTTGATGAAGCGTGGAAGTTGGCTGACGCAATGCAAGCGGAAGCGGATAAGCGCAACAAGGCGGAAGCGGAGCAAAAACGCAAAGCCATCCGTGAAATGATTAATGCAGACAATACGTTTTTAGAAAAAGAAGGTCAGCATTTTGATGATGTGGAATGGCAACCTGATTGGAGTCAAGCGCCTGACAATGCAGATAGTTGGACTATGCGGCCAGATGGTAAGTGTATTTGGTGGAAAGGAAAGCCATTATTTGATGGAAGTTGTTTTTACGACGCAGTGGGGGTATGTCACACCGTTGGCTATGCCCCATCATTCGGCTACACTGGCAATTGGCGCAACTCTCTACGAAAACGCCCACAATGATATATACTAAACCCATCACCACGATGGGTTTTTTATTATGACAAAAGAAGAAATGATAGCCAAATTTAAAGTTTGGTATCCGCAGTTTGCCGACAAGCCCGCAGACATCATCTCAATGGCTTATGATTTAGCGCATAACCGCGTTAAGGCGAATATATGGACTAACCTATATGACGAGGGTTTCATGGCTCTAATGGCTCATATTGTCTACATGAGGACGGGGGCGAAAGACGGCAACCCAATTGAAACGATTCCGATGACTGCGACATCAAAAACGGTCGGCAAGTTGTCAATTGGTTATTCAGATCAAGGCGCTGCGAATTATGCCAATGCTGGGGAGTTTGCATTGTCTATTTATGGTCGTTTGTATGTTGATTTGCGCTCACTGGTTAGCCCAACTGGAATGATTGTATGATTATCAAGAAAGAGTATAACGGTGGATTAAAAGGCTTCCTAGAGCGATTTAGGGGCATTGGAAAGCCCAAGGTCTATATTGGCGTGCCTGCGTCAAAAAACGGAATGCATGAGGGCGGAATTAATATGGCTACCTTGCTGGCTATACACGTCCTCGGCGCACCATCACGCGGTATTCCGCAACGTGATCCACTTCGACCACCACTGATGAACAATGCACAGCGTTATACGGATTTAATGGCGCAAGGTATCAAGAACGCTTTAGCCAATGGCACAGATCCAAATATTGTTTATGAGAAAATCGGTATTGTGGCATCTAACGATGTTAAGGATTATTTCGTTAGCGGAAGCTTTAAGCCACTGGATCAGAAAACAATTGATCGAAAAGGGAGTAGTAAGCCATTACTGGACACGGGTGAATTGAGAAGTTCGATAACATACCAAGTTCGGAAGTGATATAATGGTGGTGTGGCTAGGAGGCACCCGAAAGCATATTAACCTGATATGTTGCCACACTAATTTTTCAGGTATCAATGAGGATTGAGATATGAGCAATGAAAAAGAATTACTTAAATCAATATGTAGTATAGCTGTAAAAAATATTATGGATGAGTGTGAGCATAATACATTCCCCAAAATAAGAGAGATTGATGATTATAAATTCAAATTTATGCGCGTCTGTCTTTGGCATACAAATCTATGGACTTCATCAAAAAGAAAATCCACAGCAAAGAAGCTTGAAAGCCTTAATGTCATTCATATAGTGATTAAGAGTAAGCACTCTCCGATATGCGTAAAATTCAATGATGAAAAATACAATAGAATGGTTTATGAGTTGTGTAAAAAAGCGATAGCAGGGTTTAATTTTATAAGTGGAAATGGATTTAATTCATACCCTCAATTTACTAGAACAGATGATGGAAAAGATGAAGTAAAAAACATTTCGAAAGTTTTATTTGATGCAATAGTGAAAGATTATAATCTTGTCATTTAGAGATTCTACTACAATGATGTAAATCAGCCCTCTTATCGAGGGCTTTTTTATATTTACTTTTATATATTCTACCCACACTTACTACTATATTACTTAATAGATAATTACCTAACTGTGGGTGTATTGCGAATTATTCCTATTTAGTAAATAGGCAACAACTAAGCTATACTAAACCTCAAATAAGAGGGCTTTTTATGCTTATAGATATTTCAGAATTACTAGACGATCCGCTATTTGTCGAACCGCATGAAGTCGGCTTTACCACGAGAACTATTGTAAACGGCAAGCCTGTTGAATCCGTTGCATGGGAAACATTCGATTGCAATACACAGCCATTGGGTGATGAACAACTTCAACGATTACCCGAAGCGGAACGATTCAAGGCAAGCTATCAATTTTTCACTAATGTTAAATCGGTCAAGGTTGGTGACTATATTCGCATGGGTGGCAAGAAATACCGCGCTGTCACTGATCAGGATTTCGACAAGTATGGTTATGCCGATAATATCTTTATACTGTATGATGGTGTTGAAGATATGAACAATGGCGGGTTTGAGTTACCTTATGGCAATTAAAATTAAGCAAGACCTGAAAAACGCTGACGTTCGGAAGTTAATTTCTGATCTAATCGGGATCAATATAAATAACGTGCTTGAGTGGGGCAAACAACAAGACGTTTCAGCTATGCCGTTTTTTATCACTGTGCAAATGAATCCATCGGTTCGACTGGGTGTAAACAAAAAGTTTAATAAGCAGACTGAAATCCAACGAAATGAAAGCCAAAGAGAAACCACAGCTATTATCTCATTTCATGGAAACAATGCTGTGAAAATGGCTGAATTTACGCAAGAGTGCTTATATACCGAGCAAGCGAAATATTTATTTGATAGAATTAAAGCGGGCTTAGTGAATCTGACGCAAGTCAATAATTTAACTATTCCTTTCGGTGGTGGCTATGAAGAACGCGCAGAATTTCAAATGATTCTAAGCCATGACTTTATTATTGAACATGAACAGAATAGAATTGATTCTGTAGAAATAGGACTGGTATTAAATCAATGAGCATTCCATTAAATAGACATATTCGGGCATCGTTCCGCAATGTACCGAAAGCCATGTCGGTGCGCGATTTCACTGTGCCATTAATTTTGACACACAAGTTTAACGTAGTGATGACTAAAGGCCGCTATGTCACCGTATCATCCGCTGATGAAGTCGGTCGCTTATTCGGGATTGATTCGGAAGTATATGCAGCGTCTAAAATGGCATTCGGCGCAAATAACCCGCCATCAAAAATTATGGTTGGCCTTTGGAATAAAGCGGGCACTTCACAACCTGAAACCGCAAACGCTATCCAGGCAACGCAAGCGCCTACAATGTTGGTTAATTTTGAACAGTTATTTAACTTCACAATTAAAGCGAATGAAGTTGAGGAAACGGTCAATTTAGATTTATCAAGCACGCCACTAGCTAACCATGCAGCGGTTGTTACAGCATTGAATACAGCGCTGGGTGAAGCATCATCTTTTGAGTTTGCACTGGTCGATGATAAATATGTTCTACAAGCCAAACTTGCAGGGCTAGACACATCAACCGATAACATTGAAATCATCACGAATTTTGGTCGTAACATTGCTGACGTAACGCGCCTATCGCCATCATATAACCCGATTGTTGTTCAAGGCCATGACGCTATCACTGGCGTTACAGAATCAATCGCTAAGGCGTTAATGAACATCACTGAGCTAACACAAGAGTTCTACGGTATTTATAACAGTGAAGCAATGACAGACGCAGAATTGCTAGAGTTCCATGAGTGGATCGTGTCAAGCGAATTTGATCGCATTGGTGCATACACTGCCACCAAAGACAGCGAAATTGCATACAGTGACACCAACCCGCTTTACAAGATCGCTAAAATGAATAGTGGTCGCATGATGGCGCAATACAACAAGACTGGGCAAAAGCACGCTGTAGTCCAATTGCTTATTGAAGCGACTTCTGTTGTATGGACTGGCTCGAATACCGCGAAAACCAACAAGTTTAAGCAGCAACCGCTTGTTATTTCAGATGCTAACATCACAACCAACATCGCTGACAAATGTGACGCTTTAGGTATCAACTACTATACCGATGTGCGCTCGTATAACATGGTCGCAGAGGGTGAGATGCTTGGCGGTGAATGGATTGACGTTACAGTATTTAAAGATGCATTCCTTGATTACATCCAAGTCGAAGCGTTCAACTTTATTGCTCGTAATAACGTGCCACAAACTGACGATGGTCAACAAGCGTTAATCGGTGCATTGCTTATCGTTGCGGATATGTTCAAACGCAACGGCTCAATTGCTACAGGCACATGGACACTCGCACCTATTGGCAATTTAAAAACTGGCGATTATGTTGAAGATGGTTATTACTTCTACAGCGATTCATTCGCACAGCAAACCACTGCTGACCGTGAAGCGCGTAAGTCGATGCCAGTTAACATTGCATTAAAATATTCAGGATTCATGCACTCTGCTGACATCCTTATCACATTGAATCAATAAGGGGCTAGATAATGATTTATTCTCATGCACGCGCTCAGATCGTTATCAATGGTCGAACTATCACAGGTGTTGATCCATCGGCAGACAGTTACAGCCTTGCGCCTGTAGGTGATGCGGGGGCGTTCACTGGCGCATTCGGTCAAAATGTTTGGGTTGAATCAGGAGAAACCAAAGAGAACTTAACTCTTAAACTTCTTCAAAACCATCCCGACAATGGCTTCCTGCAAAAGCTATTTGATGACCAACGAATGAACCCATCAATGGATAATGTGATCCAACACAAGTATAATGATCCTATCAATGGCGATGAAATTGTTGCTACTGGTGGTCGTATCATGAACGGTGGCACATACGCACGCGGTACGGCTGCAAACGCGAATACTTGGGTTATTCAATTTCCGAAAGTTATCAAGAAATTTAAGGATCAATAATGTCTATTAAAAAACTGATCAATGCTTATGAGCCGAAAACTCATGAGCATGAATTAAGTGAAAACCTAAAAGTGATTTATGTTGAAACTGGTTTCGATGCTTCATTCAACAAAGCCAAAGATTTGCTTAAATTGCTTAACGGTGCGTTAAAGGCTAAAAAAGTTGAACACGATGGCAAGCCGACACTTGATCTTGATTTGGATTTTACTGCGGTATCAAATAACTTCGCATCGGGCGAAATGACAACGATTGAAGCGTTCATCCGCAAAAACTGCAAACTGTTTTTCAAGCATGAAGGCGAATGGTTGCTTGTCGAACTTGACGAAATGGATTTTGCATTCAACCAAGAACACGGCACATACCTACCGTTTTTGTTTGAGGGCGTGAAGTTTCATTTTGCAAAGCACTTGCCAAGTGGAACAGGATTGCTAGCAAACTTGGCGAACAAGGCGGTCAACAAAATGGCAGCACAGATGAACTAAGTGTAGACTGGTTTATCTTGACGCCAATCATAAAGGGGTATTGCTCTATGACTGAAATCAAATCAGGAGTATATACCCTTTATGAGTTTTTAGACTTGCATGAAGCAATCATTGATATTCAAAACGAAGAAAAGCGTAGAGCCGAAGATATAGAAATGCGGAGTAAAATTTAATGATCATTGATGAGCTGTTGGTTGTACTAGGGATAAAAGCTGATGACTCTGGCGCTCGTCGATTCGCTGATTCTTTGGAAAACGTATCTACCGAAGCACAGAACACAGAAAGGTCTATGCTGGGCGCATACGAAGCTACAGATGGCTTTGTTTCTGCTATCGAGGGCTTCATGGGTGTTCTTGGTTTCTTTACTGGTGTGCTAGGTGGCGCATGGGCATTCTTTCATAGCACTATCGCCGATATAGAAACACTAATTGAAGAAGAAAAACTACTAACCAAAGTCACCAAAGACCAATTAGAACAATCCAAAAAATATAATGATTCTGTCGAGCAACTAGGCAAGCGGTATCAGTCGTTAAAAGTCGAGCTTGCATTCGGGTTTCTGCCTACTATGCAGCGCATGATTGACGCTGTAGACGGTTTCTTGGCATCCAACAAAGATTTGATTGTTGATGGTATTGGCGCATTGCTAGATATAATGACGAAAACCGTTGGGGTTTTTGTAAACTTTTTTAGATTTATAGATTTATTAATAGAGCGCACCGTCGGTTGGAAGGTCGCACTCGGCATTCTTGCTGCTGCATTGCTATGGATTAATAGGGCAATGCTTATTGCTTTTGTGACCAATCCTATATTTTGGGTCGTTGCTGCAATCGGGGTGCTGCTACTACTGATTGATGACTTCATGACTTACTTGGATGGCGGTGAAAGCCAGTTCGGTGATTTTTGGGGTTCTATGCTTGAATGGATTGAGGAAATCAAGCCTGCACTTCAATCGGTTTGGGATCTGCTTGTTGTTGGCATGGGTTACTTAATCGAGTTCGGGGCGTTTGTTGGTAAATATTTAGGCGGTGCTTTCATTGATGCCCTTCAAGTAATAGCAAGTGTATTAGGCATTATTGGCTCAATATTTGATGGTAATACTGAGCTTATGGCTGGGTATTGGAATTTGATGATAGAAAACCTGCTATCCATGTTTCAAAACTTGGCTATGCTATTTGAGCCATTAGCGCAAAAGCTAGTCGAAATAATGTCTAGCGTTTGGGATGCGATCGTTAATTACATTTCGACCAAGATTTCGGAAATAATTTCAGCTATTTCAGGGTTTATTTCATCAATTGGCAGTGCGCTTAGTGGTGTATTTGACATCATAACAGCCCCATTTGCTCAGGCATTCGACTGGATTGTAAACAAATTCAGCTCACTAGGCGGATTAATCAGTGGTGCTGTAAGCGGTGCTAAAAACCTTGTTGGCATGGGTGGCGCTGCTGCTGCATCAAACACGGTTAATAGTGGTGGTAACACAACCATAAACGCGCCTATCAATGTGACAAGTAATGATCCTGTTAGAGCTGGAAAGGAAACGCAAAAAGGATTGTCTAACACGCTAAACACTGCAAAAAGAAACACAAACAGCAAGGTGAAAAACTAATGAGCTTTTTGAATGACCTTGTTGGGGTTAAATCCAACATCACACTAAGTCACTTTGCCATCGGTGACTTCACGCTTGACGCTATTGTTGAGGAATCATTTGAAGCCAATGTGACCATGACTGAATCCGCTATCGAATCGGGCGCAAGAGTTTCTGAGCATAAGATTAAAAACCCGAGAGCGGGTGCTATTCGCGGCACGATTGTTAATTATGATACTCAAGACTTATTCAGTCAGATTTTCCCGCAAACAGATGCGCTGTTTAGCAATGTTCAACTTCCTGTTTCCGTGTCGGCTGTCACTGAATACGCAAGGGCAACCGTAAACCGATATGCAGGAACTGTTAAGAAGTATGCTCAGGCAGCGAGTACCGCATACGGAATTTACAACAAGCTTGGCTCTATAAAGTCAATTAAAGATATTCCATCGTTATTGAATGACAACTCCGCTACCGATGACAGAATCACTCGAATTAAAAACACGCTCGAAGCACTATGCTTTAGTGATGATTTACTGACAATAAGCACAAGTGGTGGTGAATATACGAGCGTTTCTTTAATTTCCGTGGCGATTACCCGCGTCGGTAACAGTGCTGATGTATCCATATCATTTAGAGAAATACCGACATTTAGCGTCGAAACAGTAAGCGGGATTAATGCGGTTATTAAACCAGTATCAAAAACCGCTGAGAATAAAAACAAGCCTGCAACTGCAAACAAGGCGGAAAAGGCTAAAACGCAATCTGCTAAACCGCAAAACAAGGGCAAGACGCAACCGCAGAAGTCTAAAAAGTCTGCATTAAAATCCATTGCTGATAGCGCGGGAGGGTTATTCTGATTGACCTATAACTTTTTTTCATTATTCATTTTAAAGCCCGCTTGTTATAGTGGGTTTTTATTGGAGGTGTTTATGAAAGAAAATCAATATCGGGAAGATCAATATATTTCCGAAATACAAATGAATGAAATTTACAGCGGGCTTGATGAATTTGATTTAAGGGATTTATGCAATTTGCTTAACGAACCTAGAAAAACAGTTTATTCTTGTGTTAGTAAAGGTCAATTGAAAACACTATGTTTGCAGTTGGTTTCTGAAAACATGGCTTTAAAGAAGCTGTTAAATAATAAATAACAGTTTTAATGCTAAACTAGCCCTATCAAATGATGGGGCTTTTTATTATGGCTGATTTAGATATTTTTGAAATACCAGTGAACGACTACCCCAACCAAGTGCAGAACTTTGATTTTATGGGATATAGTTTGCAATTAACTTTACTATGGAATGCGGTTGGTTTGTCGTGGTCATTCGATCTTTACGACAATATTCAAGGCGCTTACATAGTGCAAGGCGAGGGTTTATCAATAGGCATGGCATCACTTTTTTATAGTGATCTACCATTTGTTTTGATGATGTCTGACAATAGCGGTCTTGGTTTTGAAACTATCTCAATTGAAGAAATGGGTGATAGACTTAGCCTAAATATTATGAGTAAAGAGGTCTATCAAAATGCAATTCGGGAGACTATTGACTTTGACGGTTGGCAACCAATCTCAAGCTATACAGATCGTGTATGACGAGCGCACAGGTCAAAAGCCTACGATCAATGCGTCCATCAAAAAAACTAATAAATCTGAGCCAAACACGTGCAGTATTTCGATAGATAACTTATCGGAAAATATCCGTAACAGAATATCATCTAAGGAGTTTAATTTGGTTAAGCTCGATGTTGGTTGGTATGGCGAAGAATTGCGGACTATTTTTGTCGGCTCTATTGATAAATCCGAGCATATACGCACGCCTGAGAGTGCAACGACGACAACCAATTTAGAATGCGGTGATGGCTCGATTCAATATAGCGAATCGTATTCACGCAAAACCCTGCAAAAAGGCATGACCGATAATCAGATTGTGCAAGAGATTATTAAGGACATGCCCGAAATAACAAAGGGCGCTATGGAGTTCCCTAAAGATCGAGTGCTGCCACGTGGTAAGACATTGATGGGCAATAGTCGCGATGAATTAACTCGAATTGCTAACCGAAATGGCTGTGATTGGTCTATTCAGGATGGGCAACTTGTATTCGTTCCGAAAAATAAAGTATTGCCTGATTCATACGGTTATCTGCTGTCACAGGATAGCGGTATGGTTGGTTCGCCACAAAAGCAAGGTGATGGCGGCTTGTCGGTTAGAACTTTTTTAAACACATCCATTTATGTAAACAGTCTTGTGCGTGTAAAGAGTATGATTAATGACTATAATGGTGATTATAAGGTTACTGCAATCGAGTTTAATTTAAGCACTGTCGGTCAAGACTGGCATCAAACGCATAGCCTAACTGGTGGTGATTTTCAAGTTATAGAGAAATCATAATGGATGCAACTCAAACAGAACTACTAGAGCAAGCAAAAGAAAACGCCATGATGGACGTTCGGGTGTCTATGCCTGCGCGTATTGTTTCATTCGATCCAGCAACAAAAACAGCTCAAGTCGAAATATGTATGCAGATGGTGGATGATGACGATAGCGCAATCGAATACCCGCCACTGGTTGACTGCCCTTGCTTATTTACTCGTGGCGGTGGATTCCATGTTGTTCACCCATATTCTGCGGGCGATAGTGGTTTAGTTTTATTTTCTGATCGCTGTCTTGATGGTTGGTTTGAAAGCGGTAAAACTGCTCCGCCTATGGATTTTCGCGTTCACTCAATGTCTGACGCTTATTTTATTGGTGGTGCTGATCATCTAGGAAATGTGTCGCCCATTGTTAGCGGTGCAATGTTCATCGGCAAGGATGACAATAGTGCGGGAGTTACCATTAAGGCTTCTGGAGATATAGATTTGAACGGTGTAAATATATCGCCAAGCGGGATTATAACCCTACCTGACGGAACTATTTTAAACAGTCATGTGCATGGCAATGTACAGTCTGGAAATTCAACAACAGGCGAGCCACAATGAAAGTTAGAGCAATTGATGAGGGTCACGACTGGAAGTTCGGTTTTAACCAGTCCGACTACAAAGAATTTAGTGAAGCGGTTAAACAAAATGTTTTGACTGCTATTTTAACCGTTCGCGGTGATTGGTTTTTGGCGCTTGAGGTTGGCATTGACTGGGTGAATTATTTAGGGCGCTCATCAAATTTACAGTTGCTTGAAGCGGATCTGAAAAGCTCGGTTTTAAATGTCGATGGCGTGCTACGAATTGACAATATTTCAATTGAGCTTGAACGAGAAAAAAGAAAAGCCACGATAAACATCGAATATACTGACATATACAACAATAGAGATGCGGTGAGTGCAAATGTTAAAGATTACTGATACTGGGGTAACAGTCCCGACACTAGACGAAATTATTGAAGCTGAATCTGATGGCTATAAAAGTATTTATGGTCAAGATATTGTAATCACGCCTAATTCACCTGATGGGCAACGTATCGGCCTTGAAGCGCAAGCACGAAAAGATGCCTATGATTCGCTTGCCTATGCGGTTCAGATGCACGATCCACAATATGCCGTTGGAAAGTGGGCGGACAACATTGCAAAGCTTACAGGCATTCGTCGCGGTGCGGGTGAATATACAATTTCTCCTGACGTTAAAATCACAACCGATAAAACCATTAATTTAAATGCGGGTGCTGTTTTTACACATGGCGGTAACAACTGGATTCTTGATAGCGCGGTCACACTCTATTCAGGTGATAACTATGTAAACCTACGCTCTGAGTTTTATGGCGTTGTGCCATTGCCCACAGGATCGTTTTTAGAGCCTGTTCAGATTGTTTCAGGTATGAAGCTAGTCACTTCAACGAAAGCTGTCATTAACGGCAGACTGGGGCAATCTACGGCATCTTTGATGCTTGACCGTGAGCGCAAGTTGGCAATCAATAACACCCATGACCGCGAGGGCATTGAGGGATCGTTGCTTGATGTTGATGGTGTGCTTGATGCTGTGGTTTTGGAAAATAACACAAATATAACCGATACGGATGGAGTGCCTGCGCATTCAATCAACGCAATTGTTTTAGGCGGTGCTGATCAAGATATTGCGACCAATATTCAGAAGAAAATCATAGGCGGTGGCTGCGGTACTTTTGGCAGTGAAAGCGTGACATTAGCCAACTATCGTGGTCGTGATCGATTGATTAATTTTGATCGCCCAACAATTAAAAATATCGTTGTTGTCGTCAATGTGGTTCGCGTTAAATCGGGTGTTGATGTTGATATTGATTACATCAAAGAGCAGATTTCATCAAAAGATTTTAAGATTAGTGAAAATGCGCTTGCAGGTCGTTTATACTGTATCGCAAGCGATGGAACTTTTTACATTAAATCAATAACGGTTGATGGTGGCGAAGTTTCGGTGGTTGGCATCCGCGAAAAAGCAAACATTGCTAAAGAAAATATCACGGTGAATATTGTATGAATTACAGTGAACTATTGATATGGCAGTATAAGCTACCCAAAGCCATAGCAGAAATTGACATGAAGTCCCAATTTTGGATTGACTTCATGCAGGATTGCTTAAAGTTTATTGATATGTGGAATGTCGATACGGCAGAAAAATATTCTCTTGATGTTTTGGGTCGGATTTTTGGTGTTAGTCGATCATCCGTATCGCTGACCGAAAAAGAATACTTAACCTACTATGAGAAAACAGGCGGTCTAGGGTGGGGTAAAGGTCGATGGTATGTCGAGGGTGAAGCTTTTCGAGAAACAATACTTTTAAATGATTTTGAGTTTCGATTCCTGATTAAAGCTCGAATTTGGAAGCTATACCAAAACCCATCTATTGATTATCTAACTGATGCTTTGCAAGCCTTAACAGGTGATGATGCTTATGTTTATAATCGCGCAAACCCAATGGAGATGACTGTAGCATATGGCGCAAGCGTCTTAGATGATAGTTTTTTGAAGTTCGCCATTGAGAATCTTGATATACTACCAAGACCTGTAGGTGTTAAATATTTCTTTGAAAAAGCAAGTGATAAATTTTTTGGCTTTGGTGATGATGAATTTCCAAACAATTATGGTTTTGGTATCGGGAGGTTCATTGACGCATGACCACATACGATTTTAATTTAATAACAGCTTTTGCGAACTCCGCACCAAGCAATGAGATTTCGCCTTTCCCCGACTATGATCGTGGTTTAGGTATTGCATTTGATGAAACGGATGGCAAGCCTGAAATGAAAGGGCTTAACGGTCTTTTTAGCTTAATGACTGTTTCGTTGTTAGCACTCAAACAGCGCGGTATCCTAAACTGGACGACTGGCTTTGAATACAAGCAGGGTGCTTTTGCTGTTGAATCAAATAAGCTTTACCAAGCCAAGATTGACAATACAAGCAAGCAGCCGTCATTGTCTCAAAACGAATGGCAGGTATGGGCTTCTGTTTCTGATATTGATGTTGATACTAATGGCAACATTATCAAGACGGCAAAGGCGGGCGGTGCTTTCACATTAAAGGTTGAGGATGCAACAACAACAACTAAGGGTGTTGCGCGCGCTGCTACGGCAACTGAGGTAGCGAATAAGTCGAACGTAAATGCTTATGTTGCTCCATCCAATGCGGCACTAATTGCACAAAGCACAGACCTCGGTGTTGGTCAGACTTGGCAGGATTTGACATCCAGTAGAGTTCTAGGAACTACGTACACAAACAACACTGGGAAGCCAATACAAGTCAGTGTGTGCGTGTCTCATGGCGAGCATGTTGTGTCAACCATATCAGTAAGTGGGGTTATCGTATCTAGGGTCAGACAGAATGTAGACGCTGCCACAGGATACCAAGACTCAACACACACAGTAATTATCCCAAATGGTGCAACATACTCAGCGTCAGGCGGTACATTAATATTTTGGGCGGAGCTTAGATAATGCCAACACCATATATTGACCCCAATATTGTTTTTGCATCGGATGCACCAACACAAGACAAACCGCCTGCCTTTAATAATTATGTAAAAGGCATGGATGAAACGCGCTCAAATGAGGGTCGCCCAACAATTAAGCAATTTAACTTCATTCAACAGCAGAATGATTTTAAGTTTTTATACATTCATGAGCGTGGCGCTTGCCTGCCATTCGTTGAGGGTTTTCCATACGAGAACAATGCGATTGTTTTTAAAGATGGCTTAATTCAGCAAAAGAATGGCGCATCTTGGATTATTCCGTTTATGCGTGGTTCGCAAAACCTTGCAGAATTGACGGACGTAGCACAGGCGAGAACTAAGCTTGATGTTTACTCTAAAAGTGAAGCCTTGGCGAAAGATAGCAACTTATCTGAATTGACGGATAAGGCAGTAGCTAGAACAAACTTGGGTGTTTACTCTAAATCTGAAACTGATTCTATAGCAGGTACTCCAAATGCCACGGAAACCGTTGCAGGTAAAGCGAAAATAGCAACAACCGCAATCGCTCAAGCAGGGACGAATGATACTGATATTTTGACGGCTAAGAAGTTGCGAGATGCTTTGAATGCTACGGGTAATGCCCCAGTATACGCTTGTAGGGCTTGGGTAAACTTTAACGGTGAGGGAGTCGTATCAGTTATAGCTAGTGGTAATGTTTCAAGCGTCACAGACAATGGGGTTGGTGACTACACTCTAAATTTCGCAACATTAATGCCTAACGCAAACTACTCTATTTCAAGCAGTTCAACTGAATATTCAGATGCATCTCCCATTCCTGTATCATTGCGTATGAGCGGAACAACCCCACTGCTCAAAACAACATCTGCGGTTAGGGTTTCAACAAGGTCATCATTTAACTCCACACTTCGTGATATAAACAGTATTTCAGTTCAGGTATTTTGCTAATGAAAATTATTTATAAAAATTCAGACGAAAGTATAGCGATTATTCACCCTACGTCCGAAGCACTTAAATTTATAACTATTGAAGAAATTGCATTAAAAGACGTACCGACAGGCTTGGCTTTCGCTATCGTTAATGGTTCAGAAATACCCACTGATCGTGCGTATCGAGAGGCTTGGGTAGTAGATAGTTCTCTATTAACAGACGGTGTTGGTGCAGATTATGGTGTAGGATCAGCAAACCTATTAATAGGTTATGACGAACTCAGAAATCCAATTGTTATGACGCAACAAGAATATGAGGAGTACAGCGCATGATTACTATTGATCAAGTGAAATTATTACAACTTCAGCGTCAGTCTATGCCACGTCTAACCCCTATCGAGTTTGACATTAAGCTCAATAACGCAGGATTGTACAATGCAGTTCAAGATTTAATCAAAGACAGTTTTGAGCTTCGTATTGCTTATAATCGAGCAACATTCTTTAGTCGTACTGACCCTTTCATTGATCAAGCACGAATTGCTTTAGGTTTGACAAATGAACAAGTCGATGAAATGTGGATGAATTAAGATAAACCCCCTAGTGGGGTTTTTTGTTATCATCATTAAAACTGATATAGGTGCTTTAAATTGAAATCTCTACTAGAATCTATAGAGAAAAATATAGAGGTCTTTGTAATGATCTTTGTGTTTTCTTTATTGAGTATGATTGTTTATGCTGTTAGCTCGAAAGAGCAACCGAAGCAACTATTAAAAAGCACAATTGCAGGTGGTGTAATTGCTTGCATCTTGTCTTATCCAACATGGCTTTGGATTGGTCGTGATGAAATATGGTTGCTCATACCTATCACTTTTGTTTACACAATTACAGGACAATTCATCCCTGAGTTTTTACAGTCTATTGTCCCTAAATTTGTTAAAAAGATGACAAGCATCTTTTATAAACAAAAAACTGGTGAGGATTTAGACAATGATCATTAATATCAGTCTAATTATTGTTTTCTTTTGTTTGTCATTCGCTGTTTTGTCGAATCGAATAGACATGAAATGGTTTGCTAAACTTGTGATGTGCTTCATGATGATTTCTATTATTGGTGCGGGAGCTTCACTAAATAGCAATTACAAACATTATGAGGGCTTATCATGGGATGTTTTCTTTTCGTGTTTAGCATTTATGGCGTGTTTCATCACACACTGGATAAACAAAAGGGGTGGGTATAAATGAGCAATATCGTAACAATCACAGCGGGACATTCGAATACAGATAGCGGGGCGGTCAATGGCTCGGATCGTGAAAGTGACATCGCCCAGGATATGCGTAATATTGTTGCGCACTATCTTCGCGCCAAAGGAATCAATATCCGAACTGATGGCGAGGGTAAAGGGAACGCGCCACTATCCCAAGCTGTTAAGCTTATCGCGGGAAGTAAAATCGCGGTTGAGTTCCATTGCAATGCAGGGCCAAAAACAGCGAAAGGCGTTGAAGCGCTCGCACAACCAAAAGACAAAGTAATCTCTCAAAAACTATGCCAAGCGGTTTCATCTGTAATGGGCAATCCGTTGCGTGGCGATAAAGGCTGGAAGCCTGAAAACTCAGGACAGCATTCACGCCTTGCATACGTTTCAGGCGGTGGGATCATTCTTGAGTTATTCTTTATTTCCAATGATGCTGAGCTTGGGATTTGGAAACAAAAAAAATGGCTTGTTGGTAGAGCTGTGGCGGAAGTTTTAGCGGAGTATGCAAAATGAAAAAGATCGAATCAATTGCCCTAAATATTTTTGATGCAGCACAGACTGGATATGAAATTTATATCTCTACTGCACGCGCTATGGATTCACTTGAAAATAGTGGCATGAGTGGAAAGTCAAAACTTGAATCGGTGCTGTCTATGATTAAGGGCATGTTTATCGAAGTTTATGAAAACTGGTCTTATTGGTCTGAGCTGTTGATTAAATTTATCAGCTCGATTAAAGGTATTTATAATTTAGTGAAGTAAAAGAAAGGGGCGTAATGCCCCTTATCTTATTGTTTATCTACAAACTGATCATAACAATACAAAGCATTCTTAGCGCCTTGCATTAACTGGGTTAATCCCTTTTGAATCTTAGGGTCATCATAGGTCAATGGAATCAATGATGACGG
>ERZ724515.118-NODE-118-length-24066-cov-26.794594_pt1 | contig 24066 bp, 22 predicted proteins | sample MGYA00376048_ERZ724515 | MGnify/ENA primary metagenome ERZ724515 (study PRJEB28724, sample SAMN07190885) | wastewater metagenome | isolation source: influent of sewage treatment plant in Hong Hong | place: Hong Kong | collected 2016-03-17 ... | reverse complement strand
ATTATTTCAGCTCGTCTTGGTGCTTCTATTCCTAAAAGTTTTTCAATCGCAAGTGCGTATCCATAGTTGTTTGAAGTTGCTGCAATATAATCCATTCTATCTGTTGTTGGTAGGAATTCATTATAAATCATATTTTCAGCCATTTTTTCCATACCTCTGTGAAGGTATCCAATCATTGGTCTTGATTTTACAACTTCTTCACCCTGCAGCTCCAAAACAAGTCTTAATTGTCCATGAGCAGATGGATGTTGAGGACCAAAGTTTACCATCATAGTATTATCTTCACGCTCGAAATGAATATTTTCAAAAAAAGGTTTTAATCTATTTGGTTGTTGCATATTTTCTACCTTCTTCTTTTTAAAACAACTGATTCTTCAGGTTTTAATTTTTTCATAATTTTTGAAGTATTTTCTTCTTGATAAGAGATATTTGTTTCAGGTTCAAATTGACTAATATCCGTTCCATTTGGAACTTCATGCCCAAGTCTTGCAAATCTTGTTGTATCGTATCTATCAATAGCAGCAGGGTCTCGTTGTTCAGGTCCTATTATGTCTCTAGCACTTTTGCCAAAAATTTTATCAACTTCATACCAAGAAGCAACCTCATCTCCTTGAAGAGGATATGTTTTTTTAAGTGGATGGTCATACCAATCATCAGGCATAATAAGTCTTTTTAGATTTGGATGATTCGCTACTTTTACTCCTAGCATATCATACATCTCTCGTTCACTCCAATTTGCAGATTTAAAAATAGAAGTAATAGACTCAATCGATTCATTCTTTCCAATAAAACATTTAACCCTTAATCTTTTATGTTTTGAGATAGAAAGCATTTCATAAAAAATCTCATAACCATCTCTTGAAGCTAAATAATCAATTGCTGACAATTCAATCAATATGTCATATTCTAATTTTTCTTTAAGAAGCTTAATACATGAAATTAAAAAACTTTTATTAATTATAATTACTAAATGAGTATGTTCTATATAAGCTTCTTGAACATTAATACTATAATTAATCTCTTCAAAATCCTTTGAAAAAACCTCATCAGAATTTATTTCAAATCTAGGAACATTTGGAGATACAAAAAATCTATCAGAGAAATATGCCTCTTTTTGAACATTATCTTTTGGTGTATATTTTCTCATTATACTAACCTCTTCTTTTTGATTGCTCTAAAAATAGACTCTTTTCTGATTTTTTGCTGAAGTGTCATAAGTGCATATTGTAAAGTTTCAGGTCTTGGAGCACAACCTGGAAGATAAATATCAACAGGGATAATTCTATCAGCACCTTGAACAGTCGCATAAGTATTAAACATTCCACCTGTGTTTGCACATGATCCCATTGAAATAACCCATTTGGGATCTGGCATTTGGTCATATAATCTTCTCATAAATTCAGCATGTTTTTTTGTTAGAGTTCCAGCAATTATTAAAACATCAGATTGTCTAGGACTTGCTCTAAAAATAGTTCCAAATCTATCAAAATCATATCTCGAAGCTCCTGTTGCCATCATTTCAATAGCACAACAGGCTAAACCATAAGTCATCGGCCATAACGAATTAGAACGACCAAAATTAACTAACTTGTCGATTGTTGTTAATTTAATAGCTGCTCCATTATCTTGTAAATAATCTATTTTATGCTGTGCCATTCAAGTGCTCCTTTTTTCCATGCATATAAAAATCCAATAGCTAATAGGGTAATAAACATTATCATTTCAATAAATCCAAACCAACCCAATAGTTTAAAATTAATTGCCCAGGGAAACATAAAGATAATTTCAACATCAAATAAAATAAATAATAATGCTGCTAAATAGAACTGTGCTGAGATAGTATTAGGTTGTTTTGTAACCTCTGGTCCACACTCATAAAGAGTTGTTTTTAATTTTTCTGTATCAAGTCTTGCTATCTTTCTACTTATGTATCTTGAAAGCCATACCGTTGCACCAAATGCACTAAATGTTACAACAAACATTACAAATGCACCAAAATAGGGATGTGCAAATTCCATATGTGTCATTTAATTTATCCTTTTAATACTAAAAAGTCTGTTTTTAATCTATAAATATACTATTCAATGGGTGATAAATAGCCACTTATACTAATTTAGGGAAATGATATTGTAACCTATTAAAAATTAGCTTATAATTTAATGTTTTTCTAAGGATAAAATATAAACTGGTACAAAAAGAAACATAAAATATAAACATAAAAGAATAAGTTTAATATCATTTTTTTATTCAATCTTAAATAATCTTTAAAATAAAAATGTAATTATATCTTTTAAAGATAAAAAAATTATAAACCCAAAAAGTAGTTTTTAGAAAAACCCAACTTTTGTTTCACTATCAAATTGACCTTTCTGCTCTTTTGTAATTTGTTCTTTGAAATTTTCAACTTTAAATAAGGGTTCATCGCTAACCGCAATTTTATATGCCGTATTTTTAATAACCAATTCTATTTGCCCACCTGTTAATTCATATTTCGCCAACTCTTCAATATCAAAATCTTTTTCAAGTGGTAAATTGATAGGGATTAGTTTTTTCCAAAGGTCTATTCTTTGGGCTTTATTTGGTTTTACAAACTCTATTTTGTAGTTAAATCTTCTTGAAAAAGCCTTATCAAGATTTTCAAGTAAATTTGTTGTTGCTATTAGGATTCCATCAAATCTCTCTATTTGCTCTAAAAAAATATTTTGCATTTGATTGTGCATTTTATCACTACTACTTGCACTTCCAGAACTTCTTGAACTTAAAAATTGATCAGCTTCATTTAAAAGTAAAACTGGTTCTGATTTTGTTTGAGTTCTTAGTTCATAATATTTATCAAAAATACTTCTAACATTTTTTTCACTCTCACCAATATACATAGATAAAATTTTTGAACAGTCAAAACTTAAAACATCTTTTTTAAGAGATTTTGCCAAAGCTAAAGCAGTTAAAGTTTTTCCCGTTCCAGCAACTCCATAAAAAATGATTTTTGCTTCAATTCCTCTTTTTTTATCTTTAATTCCCCATTGTTTTAATCTATTTATTACATTTTTATCAACTTGTTTTAAAAGAGCATCTAAAGTCTCTTTTGTTTTTTCATTTAAAATCACATCGTCTAAAGTTTTTGTAGTTGAAATAAGTTCGAACATATCTTGTTCTTTTATAACGGTATCTAATTTGATTTTTCCTACATTTGCACTTTTTTTAGTTGGATGAGAAATTTTGTATAAAACTTCATCAGGAATATAAAAGTTTCTATTAATCCCACCAAATGGCGTTAAAACCTCATCATAATCAATCAAAGCTTTTGATACTAAAGTCGAGCTTTCTTCAAGTAAACTTCTATATTTAATTTTCTCATAATCATCACTTGAGATTAATTCAATCAAAGAGTTCATATCTCTTAGGCTTCCATCACCACCTGAATATTCCTCTTTTAACAAGGCTAAAAATAGAGTTTGTTCTTGTTCATTTAAACTATTATCTTTGAAGAAATCTTCAAGCATAATAGAGTTAGATGTAACTTTTATTCTCTCTTTTATTCTATTTTCTAAAAGTATTAATTTTGATTTTAATCTATTAGAACTTGGACTATTTACATCAAAGTTTTTTCTTACTACATTTAATTGTTGAGCTAAATCTATTCTAAAAAATTGGTCTTGTAAATACTCCAAATGGTCTGAATAATTTTTAATTTCAGGAAGAACAAAATCATTGCTTCCATTTTCTAACATTTTTAAATAAGCACTTGAAAGAGAAACACTTGAATTTATAAGTTCAAGTTTTGAAACTTCACTAAGTTTTACTTGGTCAAAAGATACCTGAACTAACCATCCAAACTCTAAAAGAGATTTTATTAAATCAAGTTTTTCCAAATGTTTGTAAGTTTTTAAATCATAAAACTCTCCCAAAACATCAATAACACCTAAAGTATCTCTACCATTTACATACTCTTTTGACATAAATTGTAAAATTTTTGCTTCTTCGACTGAACATTTTAACTGACCAAAGAAATTTGTTTTCTCAACATTTTGTGCTTTTATAAAATTTATTACTTCTTTCATACTTTACTTATAACCCTATTTATTTAATTTTTCTTCTAATTCCGCATAAAACAATTCTAAATCATTTTTTTCACTAAATTCCAATATATAATTCTCATTTATTATTATCTTTAGATCTTTAGTTTTTAAATTAGCAATTTCTTTATATCTAACTATTTTGGAGTTTTTATCAATATCTACAGTAAAACTGTTTTTTATTTCAAGAAAATCATCTTCACATATTGCTTTATACGAACCTTTTGAGTACAGATAAGTTGGACAATTTTTAGTTTTTAGATAATCTTCAATTTTGTCTAAATTTGAATGATTATGTATATTTAAAGCCATTACTATAATTACAATTAATAAAAACAAACCTATAAAAATCATTTAAAATTCCTTTAAAATTATTATAATACAGCAATATCTCTTAACTACATATGAATAAAAAAATTGCTAGAATACAAGAAATTAAGAGTAAAATCAGAAAAAGGAATCTTCTATGTTTAAGTTTGTTACAGCTCCACTTATTAAAATATCTCTTTTATTAGTTTTTTTTAATGGTTGTTCCAGCCATAATGAAGCCATGAAAACCCTGCCAAATGAATTAGCAATTGCGGATAATTGTAGAAATATAAATAAACAATTTGAAATAGATTGTTATGATTTAATCTCTTACAAAAATAGCTTTGCTCAATTAAGATTAGGATTAAATGCACAAATAAAAGCTAACTACCCTGAAGCTTTACAAAGATATACTCTTGCTAAACAAAAGGGTAATTTTTACGCAAATGCTCTTTTGGCTGATTTATATAATAATGGTTATGGAGTACAAAGAGATGAAGATAAAGTTATTGAGCTTTTAAAAGACGTAAAAGATGTTGACCCAATTGCAGCATACAAACTCTCTTTTTATTATCTTTCAAAAGAAGATTATGAAGAAACTATAGAACTTCTAGATTATGCTGCCCAAAATGGTGTAAAAGAGGCTCAAAATCAATTGGCTACAATTTATGAAAATGGAACTTATATTGAAGCTGATTTAGAAAAAAGTCAATATTGGAATACTCAAAAAGAAGATCTAACAAATAACTTCTTAAATAAAATATATGGAATATAAATGTTAAAAACGCTTACACTTTCACTAAGTACTATTTTTTTATTTTCAGCTTGTTCTTTTAAAATGCCCTCTTTTGAGATGCCTTCTTTTTTAACCTTTGGAGAAGATAAAATTGAAATTAGTTTAACTCAGGCAAATATCTGCCAAGAAATCAAAAATGAAGATGAGAAATTAAGCTGTTATATAAAAATTGAAGAAAAAAATTCATTCGCCCAAATTAGATTAGGGACATATTACGCTGATAAGAAAGATTATACAAAAGCACTAAAATACTTAAATAAAGCAAAAGAAAATGATAATATTTATGCAAATCTTCCTTTAGCTTTTTTATATTACAAAGCAGAAGGTGTTCAAAAAAATATCGATAAATCATTTGAATTATTAAAAGATGCGAGTTCTAAAGACCCAACAGCAGCATATCAATTATCAAGATTTTATCTTCAAGGTATAAATACAAAAATTGATAATGAAGAAGGTGTTGAGCTACTAGAATTTGCAGCTTCAAAAGGTGTATCAACAGCTCAAGAAATGCTCATAAATGTTTATAAAAACGGTTTATTTGAACAAGCAAGAGATCAAAAAAAAGTTGAATACTGGCAAAAAAAACTTAAAGAAAATATAGAAGATACAAACCATAAAATTTATAGACTTTAAAAGTCTATAAATCATCTTAAGTTTAGATAATTTAGAATCTAAATTATCTTCAGTCCTAGGAATAAAATGAAAAACAATATTTTATCAGGGTTAACAGTTGGAATTATTGCACTTCCTTTATCTATGGCTTTAGCAATTGCTACAGGCGTTCCACCTCAACTTGGACTTTATACAGCAATAATTGCAGGGATATTTGCAGCAATTTTTGGAAGTAGTAAAATAAATATTTCAGGACCAACAGCTGCTTTTGTAGTAATTTTAATTCCAATTGTTCAAGAATTTGGAATAACTGGACTTTTACTTTGTGGATTATTATCAGGAATTATTCTAATATTTGTTGGTATTTTAAAATTTGGAACTTTAATTGAACTAATACCCTATCCTGTAACAGTTGGATTTACTTCTGGAATTGCTGTTGTAATCGCCACTTTTCAAATAAAAGATTTTTTTGGTTTAACTATTGAAAACTTTAATGGTCACTATATAGATAAAATATATCTGATTTTCACTTCTTTTAATACTTTTAAATCTTCAGAATTAATAGTTGGACTATTTACTCTTTTTTTATTGATTTTATGGCAAAAAACAAAAAGTAAAATTCCAGCAGCTCTTGTCTCTCTTAGTTTTATAACACTAATTGTGGCATTTTTTAATTTTTATTTTCCACAGTTAAATATCTCAACAATAGCTTCAACTTTTCATTACAATATAAATGGTTTAGAAGGAAGTGGGATTCCTCCTCTCCCTTTACAATTTTCAATACCTTGGAGTTTTTTGAAACCTGAAGAGATATCTTTAGATTTATTATATAAACTTCTTCCACATAGTATTGCGATTGCTATTTTAGGAGCTTTAGAATCTTTATTATGTGCCGTTATTAGTGATGGAATGACAGGAAATAAAACAGACCCAAATAAAGAATTAATAGGTCAAGGAATTACAAATATTATTGTTCCTTTTTTTGGAGGAATTCCTGCAACTGCTGCAATTGCTCGAACTGTTGTAAATATAAAATCAGGAGGAACTTCAAAAATTTCTTCTATTATTCATGGTTTATTTATTTTATTGGCAATAACATTCTTTTCAAGCTATTTATCTTATTTACCAATGGCTTCTCTATCAGCTCTTTTATTAATTGTTGCTTGGAATATGTCTGAAGTCAAGCACTTTGTAAATATATTAAAAGTTGCACCAAAACATGACGTATATGTTTTATTAACTTGTTTTATTTTAACTGTTTTATTTGATATGCAAATTGCTGTTGCAATAGGAATTGGACTAGCATCAATATTATTTATAAAAAGAACCATTGATTTATACTCTATTGAACTTGTAAATACAAAGCTCACGTTCCATCCTGACATTCCAGATAATATTTCTATTTATGACATAAATGGACCAATGTTTTTTGGTGCTGCACAAAATGCTTTAAAAACTTTATTAAATGCAAAAGAAGAAACAAATATTGTAATTTTAAATATGCAGAATGTAACAATGATAGATATGACAGCAATGGTTGCTCTAAAATCAATCATAAATAACTTCCAAAATAAAAATAAAATATTAATTTTAAGTGGATTAAACAATCGAATTGAGCGAAAATTAGAAAAAGCAAATTTTGATTTAAATAAGAAAGGTTTAGCTTCCGTAACAAAGTTAGAAGATGCCATTCTCTATGCAAAATCAGTATAAATTATCAAAATTACATAAAAATCGTATATTTAATTACATAAATTAAAACAAATATTGCTAAAATGAACGAATTATAGTTTAAGAAAAAGAGATTAAATGCATAAAAATAGATTTACTAGGGTTGGTTTTATTCTAGCAGCAGCTGGAAGTGCGGTAGGACTTGGGAATATTTGGAAATTTCCATACATTACAGGAGAAAATGGAGGTGGAGTTTTCGTTCTTGTTTATCTAGCAACCGTATTTTTTATTGGAATGTCAATATTTATTGCAGAGGTTTTATTAGGAAGTAATTCAAATAAAGATGCAGTTACTACGTTCGAAATAATGGCTCCTAAACAGAAAAAATATTGGAAATATTCAGGATTTACTTTTTTAACAGGTATTCTTATTCTAACTTTTTATCCAGCTGTTATTGGATGGATTTTTCATTATATAGTTTTATCTGCAACATCTTTACCTTCAAGCTTCAATGAATCAGAAAATGTTTTTATGACATTTTTAAAAAATGACACTTTCTCTCAAATTTTTTATTACAGTATAACTTGTTTAATAATCGCTTATACTATTTCAAAGGGTGTAAAAAAAGGTATTGAGAAGATGAATAATATCCTAATGCCAGCACTTATGATAATCTTAGTTTGCTTACTAATTTATTCTATTCAACTTGATGGTTTTTTTAAAGCTGTAGAATTTATGTTTTATCCAAACTATGAAAAATTTCATTCAAGTTCGATAATTATCGCGGTTGGTCACGCTTTTTTTACTCTTTCAATTGGTATGGCTACTATTTTGACTTATGCAGCATCTTTGGACAAAGATACGAATATTGTAAAAGCTTCTGTTTATGTTGTAATTATGGATACCTTAATTGCTTTAGTTGCTGGACTTATAATTTTTTCTATCATATTCACAGCAGGTCAAGAACCAGGGAAAGGTCCAGGATTGGTATTTATTACTCTTCCAGCAATTTTTTATGAAATGGGAACAATAGGTATTTATTTGTCAATTTTATTCTTTGTTGCTCTTGCTTTTGCAGCAATCACTTCAGCTATTTCAATACTTGAACCTACTGTTATGTATTTAGTTGAAAGAAAAAATATTTCAAGAAGAAAAGCTACTTATAGTGTCTCTTTTGTTGCTTATCTTTTAGGGATTCTTGCGATATTGTCAAATATTGAAAGTTATTCTTCAATGCTAACTTTTGGAAATAAAAATCTTTTTGACTGGTTTGATTTTATTAGTTCTGCTATTTTAATGCCAATTGGTGGGATTTTAGTTGCAATTTTTGTTGGATATATTCTTGATAAAGAGGTTTCAAGAAAAGCTTTAGTTCCTTATATTGGAGAGTTCTTTTACAAAGTTTGGTTATTTGTAGTAAAGTTTTTAGCACCTATAAGCGTATTTATCATTATGTTAAAAGAAATAGGAATTATCTCTCTTTAAAAAGTAAAAGATTAGGAAAATTTCCTAATCCTTTATGATTTTAATCAAAATCCCATTTTCTTTATCTTTATGAATTATCTCTTTCTCATTTTTCTCAAATAACTCTTTTAAAAAATTATCAGGATAAGAAGAAGATAAATTTTCTTTATTAAAGGTTTTTAAATCTTGACATTCAAATCTTGCTCTACAAATCTTATCTTCATATATCTTCATATCAAGAATTGCCGTTCCAGCATTAAAAATTTGTACTTGAGTGTACTCTTTGAATTTATAAATAAAGCCTTTGTCGTAAAATCTCATTTGAGGTGTTTTTATCAAAATAGTCGCACTTGAAGTAATTTGAGGTTGGTTTGTACTAAAACATCCAGTAAGTATAAATATGGATGAAACGATTAATAGTAAATTTTTTATAGCTAATCCTTTGCTTTGAAAAGTTTTACTATAATTATATCAAATTATATAATTAAAGGATTTTTTTGTTAGTACATATTTGTTGTGCGGTCGATAGTCACTATTTCTTAGAAAAAATACAAGAAGAATTTCCAAATGAAGAGTTAGTAGGCTATTTTTACGACCCTAATATTCATCCATATAGTGAATATAGACTTAGATATTTAGATGTAGAATACTCATGTAAAAAATTAGGAATTCCATTACTTGAGGGTCCTTACAATCTTGAAGAGTGGTTAAAAAAAGTAAAAGGAATGGAACATTTACCCGAAAAAGGTGATAGATGTACAGTTTGTTATGATGATAGATTAGATACATCGGTTCAAAAAGCAATAGAGTTAGGTCATAATAAATTTACAACTTCTCTTTTAATTTCTCCAAAAAAATCTCAAGAAAAGCTTGAAATTATCGGAGAAAAATTAACAAAACAAACAGGTGTAAATTTTATATTTAGAGATTATAGAAGTGGAAATGGTGGGCAAGTTCAAGGAGAAAGAGTAAAAGAAAACTCTTTATATAGACAAAATTATTGTGGTTGTCTGTTTGGATTGTCCGCTCAAAGAGATATTCAAAAAAAGATAATGGATGAGATGTTTAATCCTCTTTCAAATCAAATACTTCCTGAATCAATTGAAGAAAGACTTGAACTTTATCAAAGAAGAAATGATTTCGAAGATACTGGAGAAAGATACAAACTTATAAAACAAAGATTCCTAAATTATAGACTTTTAGCTGGAAAAGTAAGTGTTGCAAAAAAAATCGTACCTTCATATATTATGTGTTATTCAACTATTAGTAAAAATAATACAAATGGAAGAATTGAATATAGTAAAGATGGAATAAATTATCTTAATCGTGATGAAGTGAAAATCATAGATATACAAACTTTCAACTTACTTACAGGAACTTCATATAAAAATGTAAAAGAGCTGATGTATAACCCTCTTGAATTTTATAAAGAGTTAGAAATTAGAAATCTTATTATAAAAAATCCTTATGATTTAAGTGCTTTAATAGTTCTTGATGAAATTATAGATGAAAAATATGAGATAGAAATAAATGCCATAACTTATGAAGATATAAAAGAAGAGATAATATGAAATTATTAGTAAGTGCTATGGAAGCTTCGTCAAATGTTCATTTAAAAGAGTTAAAAAAATATTTAGATGAAGATATTGAACTTGTTGGAGTTTTTGATAAAGAACTTGGAAATCCTTTATATGATTTAACAGCCTTAGCTATTATGGGAATTGTTGATGCTTTAAAAAAATTAAGATTTTTCTTCAAATTACGGGATGAATTAGTTGAATTAGCCAAAGATTGTGACAAAATTTTACTAATGGATAGTTCAGGATTTAATCTTCCACTAGCCAAAAAATTGAGAGAAACATATCCAAACAAAGAGATTATTTATTATATTTTACCTCAAGCTTGGGCTTGGAAAAAGGGTAGAGTTAAAAAGCTTGAAGCTTATTGTTCAAAACTTTGTTCAATCATTCCTTTTGAGAGTGAAATATATAATGATAAAAATAAAATCACTTATGTTGGGCATCCTCTTTTAGATGAAATTAAAGAGTTTAAAACAGAGTTTCAAGAGACAAATAAAATTGCTTTTATGCCAGGAAGTAGAAAAACTGAGATTCTAAATCTTATGCCAATTTTCAAAGAATTAATTAAAGAAATTCCAAACAAAGAGTATATTTTGATAATTCCATCAAAATTTGATGATGAATATATCAAAAATCTATATGGAGATATTTCAGAATTTACTATTTCAAAAAATACCCATGAATCTCTAAAACAATCTGAATATGCTTTTATTTGTTCAGGAACAGCAACACTAGAAGCAGCGCTTGTAGGAACACCTTTTACTCTTTCATATATTGCAAAGAAAATTGATTTTTTTATTGGAAATCTATTTGTAAAATTAAATTATGTAGGTCTTGCAAACATCTTTTTTGAAAAAATGGGGAAAACACCTCTGCATAGTGAATTTTTACAAGAAAGTGTAACTGTAAAAAACCTCTTGAAAGACTATAACAATATGGATAAGAATCTATTTTTTGAGAATTCAAAATTATTAAAAGAGTATCTAAAAAATGGAAGTTCGCAAAATGTTGCAAGGATAATTCAAAACTAATTTTTTTTTAGATATAATATATGCCATTCAATAAAAAATCAGGATATTATATGTTAGATATTATGCAAATTCAAGAAATTCTTCCTCATAGATACCCAATGTTACTTGTAGATAGAATTACAGATATGGAACTTAAACAATCAATTAAAGGTTTTAAAAATATCTCTATTTCAGAACCTGCGTTTCAAGGACATTTCCCTGGTCATCCAATTTATCCAGGTGTATTAATTTTAGAAGGTATGGCACAATGTGGTGGTGTTTTAGCTTTGAAAAGCTCTGATTTATCAGATGAAGAGATGAAAAATAAAGTAATTTACTTTATGAGTATAGATAAAGCAAAATTTAGAAATCCTGTTCGACCTGGAGATAGACTAGATTATGAATTAGAAGTTGTTAGAATGAAAAGTTCTTTAATGACTCTAATTGGAAAGGCTTATGTTGATGGTAAATTAACAGCAGAAGCTGAATTAAAAGCTATGATAGTTGACAAATAACAAATAGGCAAATAAATGAATAATATTCACAAAACAGCAATAATAGAAGATGGTGCAATTCTAGGTGATAATATTACAATTGGTGCATTTACTATTATTGGTAAAGATGTAAAAATTGGTGATGGAACAATTATTGATTCACATACTTTGATAGATGGGAAAACTACAATTGGGAAAAATAATCACATATTTTCACATGCTAGTATCGGAACTATCCCTCAAGATTTAAAATTCAATGGTGAAGATGTTGAATTGATAATTGGGGATAACAATAAAATAAGAGAGTATACTCTATTTAATCCAGGTACAATTGGCGGTGGTTCAATTACAAGGATTGGAAGTAACAACTTATTTATGGGTTATGTTCATGTAGCTCACGATTGTATTATTGGAGATAATTGTATTTTTGCAAATGGAGCAACACTTGCGGGTCATGTAGAGTGTGACGATTTTGTAGTAGTTGGTGGATTAACTCCAATTCATCAATTTTGCAAAATTGGAACACAAGTTATGATTGGTGGTGCATCAGCCGTTGCTCAAGATATTCCTCCATTTTGTTTAGCAGAAGGTAATAAAGCTATATTAAGAGGATTAAACCTAACAGGATTAAGAAGAAGATTTGAAAATCGAGAAGATATTGATGCTATAAAACATGCATATAGAGAACTTTTTGAATCAGGAAAACCTCTGCAAGAAGTGGCACGTGAGCTATTTGAAAATGAAGAAAATAAACATGTAAAAGAATTAGCAAGTTTTGTAATCAATACAAAACGAGGAATTCCTTTCACTAGAAAATAAGATAGGTAGAAAATGAGTAAAATAATATGTGATTTTTGTGGAGCAACAGACACAAAAGATAACCCAGTAATTGCAGGGGATAATGCTTGCATTTGTAAATCTTGTGTAACAGCTGCAAATGAAATTATGAATGGAAATCTTCCAGTTGAAGATGTTGATAATAAAATAGCTCCTGTTATAACAAAAGAGATTAAAATCAAAACTCCAGCGGAATTGAAAAAAATATTAGATGAATATGTAATTGGACAAGAAAGAGCAAAAAAAGTTCTTTCTGTTGCTGTTTATAATCACTATAAAAGAATTTTTAGGCACCATGAAATAAACGATGATACAGAACTAAATAAATCGAATGTTCTATTAATTGGACCAACAGGTTCTGGAAAAACTTTACTTGCTCAAACTATTTCTAAATATCTTGATGTTCCTTTGGCAATTGCTGATGCTACATCTTTAACAGAAGCTGGATATGTTGGTGATGATGTTGAAAATGTTGTAACAAGACTTGTTCAAGCAGCTGATGGTGATATAAAAAAAGCAGAACGTGGAATTATTTTCATCGATGAAGTTGATAAAGTTGCAAGAATGAGTGAAAATCGATCAATCACTAGAGATGTTTCAGGAGAGGGAGTTCAACAAGCACTTTTGAAAATCGTTGAAGGAAGTGTGGTAAATGTTCCACCAAAAGGCGGAAGAAAACATCCTGGACAAGAAGCACTTCAAGTTGATACAACAAATATTTTATTTATTTGTGGTGGTGCTTTTGATGGTTTAGAAGATATTATCAAGAAAAAACAAGGTTCAAATGTACTTGGATTTAATCAAGATAAGAAATCAAAAAATGACCATGATAAAGTAATTGCAAAAGTTGAAACTGATGATTTAGTAAAATATGGATTGATTCCTGAATTAATAGGAAGGCTTCATATGATTGCAACTCTAAATGAAATTACAGAAGATGATATGGTTCATATTTTAACAGAACCAAAAAATGCTCTTATTAAACAATATATTAAACTTTTTGAAATGGATGATGTTAAGCTAGAATTTGAAAAAGAAGCATTAAAAGAGTTAGCAAAATTAGCAATTATTAGAAAAACAGGTGCCAGAGGATTACGTTCAATCCTAGAAGATATTATGTTAGATATAATGTTTGAGCTTCCAAAATATAAAAATAAAACTATTACTATCTCAAAAGAAGTTGTTCTTAAAACAGAAGAACCAAAAGTAGCATAAAAAAGGATTTAAACGTGTTTTTAGATAAATTAATCGGCCTATTTTCAAACGATATGGCAATTGACCTTGGAACTGCCAATACAATAGTTTCTGTAAAAGGAAAAGGGATAATCATAAATGAACCCTCAGTTGTTGCTGTTCAAAGTGATAGACATGGGAAAGATAGAATATTAGCAGTTGGTCAAGAAGCCAAACAAATGATTGGAAAAACTCCTTTAAATATTCAAGCTGTTCGTCCTATGCAAGATGGTGTTATTGCAGATTTTGAAATGACAGAAAGAATGATCAGATATTTTATTGAAAAAGCACATTCAAGAAAATCTTTCATACGTCCAAGAATAATAATCTGTATTCCTTATGGAATTACACAAGTTGAGAAAAAAGCAGTAGAAGAATCAGCAATGAGTGCAGGAGCGAGAGAAGTATTTCTAGTTGAAGAGCCAATGGCAGCAGCTATTGGTGCTGGAATTCCTGTGTCTGATCCTGATGGTTATGTTGTAGTTGATATTGGTGGAGGAACTACTGAGATTGGAGTTACTTCTCTTGGAGGTTTAGTTTTATGTAAATCAATAAAAGTTGCAGGTGACAAATTTGATAAATCTATTATCGAACACGTAAGACAAAATTATAATTTATTTATTGGAGAAAGAACAGCTGAAAATATTAAAATAGAAATAGGAACAGCTGTAAAACTTGATACCGAGCTAAAAATGAAAGTAAAAGGAAGGGATAATTCAGGATTACTTTCAACTATAGAGCTAGGAAGTGAAGGTGTTAGAATTGCTATAAAAGAACCTTTGAAAGAGATTGTTTCAGCGATCAAAAGTGTTCTTGAAAATATGCCACCTGATTTAGCAAGTGATATTGTTGATAATGGAGTTATTATAACAGGAGGTGGAGCTTTGATCAGAGGATTAGACACCTATTTAGCTGATATTATAAAACTTCCTGTAAAAATCGCCAATGAACCTTTACTTTCAGTAGCATATGGAACGAGTCAAGTTCTTGATGAGCCGGAATTATTAAAATTAATTTCTAATGCGTAAACTTTTTTTTGCTTTATTGTTTTTAATTGCTAGTTTATCTTACCTTTTTGAGGTAGATGAGCTACTTATAAAAAAATTCTCATTTTTTAATGATTTAAAAATATCTTATATTAATAAAGTAATAAATATTTCATCCTCTATTGAAAAACATTTTAACCAAATCCAAACTATTGAGCAATTAAAAGCACAAAACAATGAACTCAAAGAATATAAAATTCTTTATACTTCAACTCAAAAACAATTGAATACTTTAAAAGATTTTTTAGTAAGTGTAGAATTACCTCAATCAAAATCTACTATAGAATTGGTAAAAGTTTTATCATATATTAATTTTAATGATTTTACAAAAGTATGGCTAGATAGAAAACCTGAAGATGATACTATCTTAGGATTAATTACAGAAAACTACGCAGCAGGAATTGTTGTAAATAAAAATGGGAAATCTGTTGGTTTATTAAATGGAAATAAGGATTGCTCTTATGCTATTTTTATTGGGGAAGGTAAAAATCCAGGAATATTAACTTCATCAATAAATCAAGAAGAGTTACAAATAAGATACATTCCTATTTGGGCTGAAATAAAAAAAGGTGATGAAGTCATAACCTCGGGAATGGATAATATCTTTTTTGAAGGCTTAAAAGTAGGAACTATAACAGAGGTTACAAACCTAGCAGATATGAAAATAGCTACCGTTAAACCTTATGTAAATGTATTAAAAAAGAAATATTTTTACACTTATAAAAATATAAGTAGCTTAGATTTAAAAATACTAAATCAAAAAGAACAAACTAAATAATCAATATCCAGCCATTATTCTATCAACATCATTCCACGATAAACTATCCTTTTTATCATCTTTTGGTTTAAACATATTATAAATATATCTTGCAAACATATCTGTTTCAAGGTTTACTTTTGTTCCGACTTTATATCTTTTAAATAAGGTATTTTCAATTGTATGAGGAATGATTGTAAGTCTGAAAGAATCTTTTAAAACTTCATTTACAGTTAAAGAAACTCCATCAATAGTAACACTTCCTTTTGGAATAATATATTTTAAATATTCATTTGGCAATAAAACAAAAAAATCTGTTGAATTTCCATTTGATTTAATAGATTTTATAGTTCCTAAACAATCCACATGCCCTTGAACAATATGCCCTTCAAATCTATCACCCATCATCATTGCAGGTTCCATGTGAACTTCATCTTTATAGTTTTCCATTGCAAGAATTTTTTGAGATTCTGGTGATAATTCAACACTAAATGTACCACTTGTAACTTTTACAACCGTTAAACAAGCTCCATTAATAGCAATTGAATCCCCTATTTTTGGCTGATATTTTGCTTTTAGTGTCAAATAATTGTTTTGAAAACTAACAACCTTTGCCATCTCTCTTATAAGTCCTGTAAACACTTAAAAAACCTTTTGATAAATTTTGGGTATAATATCTAAAAATTGTTAAGAAGCTAATTTTAACTACTTTTCGTAAATTTCTTAGATAAGTGGAAGAAAACATTTATCTAAGAAATTTCTCAAATATAAAATCACAAAAAACATATAAGGAATAATATGAATTACGATGTAATCGTTGTTGGTGGTGGTCATGCAGGTATTGAAGCATCATTGGCAAGTGCTAGAATGGGTAAAAAAACCCTTTTAATTACTATGTTAGTAGAGCAAATAGGAGCAGCTAGCTGTAACCCAGCTGTGGGAGGTCTAGCAAAAGGGCATTTAGTTCGAGAGCTTGATGCAATCGGTGGAGAAATGGGACTTTGTACCGATACAGCAGGTATTCAATTTAGAATATTAAATGCCTCTAAAGGTGCAGCAGTTCAAGGAAGCCGAGCGCAAATTGATATGGATAGATATAGAGAGTATATGAGAAAAGTTTGTCATAATACTCCTAATTTAGAAGTTTATCAAGATGAAGTATCTTCGCTGTTAGTAAATGATAAAAATGAAGTTTATGGAGTTAAAACAAAATTAACTGAACAATTCACTTCTAAAAAAGTTATTATAACAACTGGTACTTTTATGAGAGGACTTATTCACATCGGTGAAAATAGATATGATGCAGGTCGAGCTTGGGAATTACCATCTAGTACACTTTCAATTCAACTTAAAGAGTTAGGATTAAATGTTGGAAGATTAAAAACAGGAACTCCTTCAAGAATTGATGCAAACTCTATTGATTTTTCTGTTATGGATATGCACGGTGGTGATATAAATCCATCTCCATTTTCATTTAGAACAGATAAATCAAAATTTGCTCCAACACAATTTCCATGTTATATCACATATACAAATCTAAATACACATGAAAAAATCTCTTCAAATTTTTATAGAGCACCACTTTTTACAGGTCAGATTGAGGGACTAGGACCTAGATATTGTCCAAGTATTGAAGATAAAGTAAATAGATTTTCTGAAAGAGATAGACATCAACTATTTTTAGAGCCACAAACAGCAATGTGTACAGAGTATTATATTAATGGTTTATCAACATCTTTACCTATTGATGTTCAAAAAGATATGATTCACTCAATCGCTGGACTTGAGAATGCAAAAATCATAAGATATGGATACGCTATTGAATACGATTATGTTGACCCAACAGAGTTAAAACATACACTTGAAACTAAAAAAATCAAAAATCTTTATAATGCTGGGCAAATAAATGCAACAACTGGTTATGAAGAAGCAGCGGCTCAAGGATTAATGGCTGGAATTAATGCAGCACTTGCAATTGATGGAAAAGAACCATTTATTCTTAGACGAGATGAGGCATATATTGGAGTTTTAATTGATGATTTAGTTACAAAAGGAACTAATGAACCATATAGAATGTTCACTTCACGAGCTGAATATAGACTTCTATTAAGAGAAGAAAATGCCGATTTAAGACTAAGTCAATATGGACATGAATTTGGTTTAATAGATGATGAAACTTTAGCAAAAGTTGAAAACAAAAGAAAAACTTTAAGTGATGCGATTGAGTTTATGGCAAATGAATGGGTTACTTCAAAAAAAGAGACTTTAGAATTACTTGAATCAATTGGTGAAGAAAAAATCAATGATAAAGTTTTACTTGTAGATTTAATAGGAAGAAACAGTATTGATGTAATTAAGTTTGATAAATTAGTTCCGAGTTTTACTAACATCGATCAATATTTAAAAGAACAAATTATAATAGAAGCAAAATATTATAGATATATTCAAAAACAACAAAAGCAAATTGAAAAAATGAAAAAAATGTTAAAAGCAATAATTCCTGAAAACTTCTCATTTAAAGGACTTGCAGGATTATCAAATGAAGTTATTGAAAAATTAGAAAAACATAGACCTCCAACACTTTATAATGCAAGTTTAATTTCTGGAATTACTCCAGCAGCTTTGGATATTATACACCTAAACCTAAACATCTGTTGTAAGAAGCAGTAAAAATTGATAATAAGAGTTTAATCTAGCATAGCAAAGAAAAGTATCATTCCTAAGTTTATATCTCAGAATCCAAATGATACTTTTAAGCTCTTATTTGAGAATAACACTATGTTATGATAAAAAGTATGACTAATATAAAATATATCTCTTATAAGTTTAAACTAATAAGAGAATACTCTGTTATATTTTGGGAAAATATAAATCCCTAAAAGTCATCAAAATCAATGCTTCCTTTTGAATAATTTACAACATTTCCTTCGAAGAAATTAGTTCTTTGGTCATTAAAAGAAGCATAGCCATCAACCCATGGGATTGGATGTTTTACACCATATTCTGGCTTATATCCAACAGCTTCGAGTCTTTTATCTGCAAGATATTGAATATATTGTTTAATAATTCCATCTGTAAATCCAAGAATTTGTCCTTGAGTAATATAAGCTCCCCAAGATGACTCTAGCTCTACAGCTTTTCTAAACATTGCTCTTACGGTTTCTTCAAGTTCTGATGTAAATAGTTCTGGTCTTTCTTTTCTAACTGAATTTATCATGTTTTGAAAAAGCAATAGATGTGTTACTTCATCACGTTGTATAAATCTAATCATTTGAGAAGACCCTAACATTTTACCAGATTTTCCAAGAGCATACATAGCTGCAAATCCAGCATAAAAATAGAGTCCTTCCAGTATTTGATTTGCAAAAAGTGCTAAAACAATTTTTTCATCATTAATATCACCTGCTAGACTCTTGTAAACATCCGCTATATAGTTGTTTTTTTCTCTAAGTTTCACATCATTTTTCCACATATCGTAAATTTGATCTGTATTATCAGAGATTGACTCAACCATAACTGCGTATGATTTAGAGTGATTTGCTTCTTCATATGATTGTCTTGACAAACAAGCATTAATTTCAGGGGCTGTTATATATGGATTTATATTATCCATAAGATTATTTGTTTGCAAAGAGTCCATAAAAATAAGTTGAGATAAAACTAAATCATACATTCTTTTCTCTGGCTCTGTTAGAAATTTATAATCTTTTGCATCTCCAGTCATTTGAACTTCTCTTGGAAACCATGTATTTGCTTCCATGGTATCCCAAAGATTTAATGCCCATTGATATTTCATTTTTGTGAAATTAATCATTCCATCACTATTCCCACCAAAAATTCTTCTGTCATTCAAACTCTCTTTTGAGTCTGGATTATAGATGGTTTTTCTATCCATTATTAAATCCTATTTTTTATAAATCTTATTTTTTTTGTAGTTATTTGTATAGATTGAATAGAGGATTGCCTTATTGACAACCACTACATTCCATGCTTCTATCTTCAACATCATTTTTTGCTTCTGGAGATTGGCTTCTTAAATAATATGTTGATTTAAGTCCTAATTTCCAAGCTAAAGTATAAATCTCATGTAAATATTTTCCACTTGCTTTATCTAAGCTCATAAAAATATTTGTAGATTGACCTTGGTCTATCCATTTTTGTCTTATTGCAGCTGCTTTGATAATTTGTAATTGATCAATTTCAAATGCAGGTGTATAATATCGCCAAGTTTCAGGAGATAGTTTTGGAACAACAACAGGAATAAGTCCTGATAAGTTTTCTTCAAACCATTTTCTTTTATAAACAGGCTCTATTGCTTGTGTAGTTCCTACTAAAATAGAGATTGATGAAGTTGGAGCAACAGCCATTAAGTAACCATTTCTCATTCCATCTTTTTTTACTTTTTCTCTTAAAACATCCCAATCATAAGAAGCATCAAATAAATCTTTATCAACAAGGGCATTTACAGCCTGTGGAGCGTGGTCATGAGGCATAATTCCTTGTGACCATTTTGAACCTTCAAAAGTCGGATAAATACCTTTTTCTATTGCTAAATTTGAACTTGATTTAATTGCATTATATGAAATTGCTTCCATAATTTGGTCTATCTTTTTGAAGTGTTCATTTGAGCCCCAAGATAATTTATATTCAGCTAACATCTCTGCTTCGCCCATAACACCAAGACCTATACTTCTTGATTTTAAGTTTGTAGCTTTTACTTTTCGTAAAGGATAGAAATTCAAATCAATAACATTATCAAGCATTCTAATAGCTATAGGAACAACTCTTTCTATCTCTTCTTTTGTGTTAATTCTTGATAAATTTACAGAAGCTAAATTACAAACAGCTGTGTCTCCATCAATCTTTTCTTTTTCAACGATAAATACTTTTTTACCATTTATACTATCAAGGGCTGATACCTTATTTGCCTTTTTAGTGATTCCTCCATCAACGATGATTAAATCTTCTTCTTCATAAGTTTCAATAGTTCCATCAATAAACTCTAATTTAATTTTATAATGGTTTGGTTTTGTATTTTGGAAGATTTCTGTACAAAGATTTGAACTTCTAATATGTCCAACATGAGAGTTCGGATTTGCCCTATTAGCTGTATCTTTAAAGCATAAAAAAGGACTTCCAACTTCAAAATATGAAGTTAAAACTTTTTTCCATAAATCTTTTGCTTTCATAGTGTTCTTTGTAATTGTTTCATCATTTTCATAAACTATATATTTAGCTTTAAACTCATCACCATAAAGTTCAGATAAATCTTTTACCTCATAAGGATCAAATAAAGTCCAATGAGAATCTTCTAAAACTCTTTCCATAAATAAATCAGTTATCCATAAAGCTGGGAATAAATCGTGAGCTCTTCTTCTTTCTTCACCAGAGTTTTTCTTTAAATCTACAAAATCAATAATATCCATATGCCAAGGTTCCATATAAACAGCAATTGCACCTTTTCTTGTACCTAATTGGTCAACAGCAATAGCAATGTCATTTGTGATTTTCAAAAATGGTACAGTTCCGCCAGCAGCACTTTTATGGTCATCAATAACACCACCTAAAGCTCTGATTTGGTTCCAATCCCAACCTATTCCTCCACCAAATTTACTTAATAATGCCATCTCTTTGTAACCATCAAAAATTCCTTCAATATTATCAGGAGAACTTCCAATATAACAAGAAGATAATTGATGTCTATTTGTTCTTGCATTTGATAAAGTTGGAGTTGCAAGCATAACTTCAAATTTAGAAATTACATCATAAAACTCTTTTGCACATTGTTGCTTATTAGTCTCATCCTGAGCTAAAAACATAGCTATTGCCATAAACATATGTTGTGGCAATTCTATTGGTTGAGCTTGATTATTTTTGATTAAATATCTATCATATAAAGTTTTAATACCTAAATAATTAAATAAGAAATCTCTTTCTGGTTTAATATACGTATTTAAATCATCTAAATCATAACCTTTACCCAAATTTGGTATTAATCTTCCTGCATCTTTTCCATATTTTAAATATTCTCTTAAATGACAATATGGTTCACCCTTGATACCATGAGTTGCCTTTCCAACTCTATGATATAAATCAAAAATAAATAATCTTGCAGCTACAAAAGTCCAGTTTGGTACATCAATATCAATTTTTTCAACAGCTGTTTTAATAAGTGCATCTTGAATATCAGATGAACTCATTCCATCTATAAATTTAATTTGAGCATCAAGTTCTAATTCACTTTGAGACACACCATCTAAATCGATAGTCGATTCAATAGTCATTTTTTGAATTTTAGTAATATCTAAAACCTCTTTACGACCATTTCTTTTTTTTATCATAATTCCCATTTTTTAGCCTTGCGTAAATATTTTTTATTATTTATTGAACACTCTGTTAAAAATCTTATCTACATTTTTTGTATAGTATTCAAAATTAAAGCACTCTCTTATTTGCCCTTCACTTAATGAATTTCTTAATTCCTCATCTGCTAAAAGATATTGAAGATATAAAGACTCACCCTTTTCATTTGTAGTTGATTTTCCCTGTTGAATCTCTTCCCAAACTTTCATAGCATTTCTTTGGATAATTCTATAAGCATCTTCTCTACTTACACCTGCTAGAGGAAGTTCTAATAAAACTCTCTGAGAGAATACTAATCCACCAGTTAAGTTAAGATTTTTCATCATATTTTCAGGCATAACTGTTAAATTTGCAATCACACTATTCATTCTGTGTAACATAAAATCTGTTGTAATAAATGCATCTGGTAACCAAAATCTCTCTGTTGAAGAGTGAGAGATATCTCTTTCATGCCATAAAGCAACATTCTCCATAGCTGGAGCGGCATAAGCTCTGATCATTCTTGCAAGTCCAGTGATATTTTCAGTTAAGATAGGGTTTCTTTTATGAGGCATTGCTGAAGAACCTTTTTGACCAACGGCAAAATACTCTTCACACTCATAAACTTCTGTTCTTTGTAAATGTCTTACTTGAACTGCGAATTTTTCAACACTAGATGCAAGTAAAGCTAAAGTAGTTGCAAGTCTAGCGTATCTATCTCTATGGATTACTTGATTTGAGCAAGGTTCTGGTTTAAGACCAAGTTCTGCCATTGCATACTCTTCAAGTTCGAGTGGTGCATGAGCAAAATTTCCCATTGCTCCAGAGATTTGTCCAACAGCGATAACGTCCATTGTTTGTTCAAGATTTAAAAGATGACGAGCAACTTCATCATACCAAACAGCTAAAGTTAAACCAAAAGTTATTGGCTCACCATGAATACCATGGCTTCTTCCAACCATTAAAGTCATTTTATGTTCATAAGCTCTTTTTTTGATAGACTCCATTAGCATTTTTACATCTTCAATAATTATTTTTAAAGAGTCTCTCATTTGAATTGCAACACCCGTATCAACAGCATCTGATGAAGTCATCCCATAATGGAACCATCTTGATTCTTCTCCTAAAGATTCAGATACACTTGTATTAAATGCAATTAAATCATGTTTTGTAACAGCTTCTATTTCTTCAATTCGCTCAACTGAAAAAGTAGCATTCTTAACTATTTTTTCACAATCTTCATCAGGAATTAGTCCTAGTTTATTCCAAGCTTTTATAGCTGCTTTTTCTACTTCTAACCATGCTGCATATCTTGCTTCTTGTGTCCATTTTGAACTCATTTCAACTCTAGCGTATCTTTCTACCATAACTTAATCCCTTATAATCATATTTCTATATTTTTTATTATAAAATAGTTTAAAATTTAGTTTGTATTGTATCTAAAAGAACTAAAACAAAATTAAAAATAGCAGGATAAAAATTTGCCATTCACACTAAAAAAATACAAAGCAATTATAGGTAAAAAAATACAAATTTTTTTAATTCATAATTTAGGAATAGACCCAAAAATAGGGCAAAGACTCACATCAAAAGGAAGAATTTTCGATGAAAATATGAATACTATAAATACAGGTGAGACTATTCCAACAGAATATATTTATATTGCTGTTTTCGAGGGTGTTTCAAGGGGTTTAAAACCATTAATTGAGTTTAATGATTTTGCAATATTTGATAAACCAACGAACCTAATGGTTCATCCTATTTCAAAAAACACTCCTTATTCCTTACTTGATGAAATTAGATTTCATTTTGGAGAAGATGCAAATTTAATCCATAGAA
>ERZ724515.104-NODE-104-length-25119-cov-29.178383_pt1 | contig 25119 bp, 21 predicted proteins | sample MGYA00376048_ERZ724515 | MGnify/ENA primary metagenome ERZ724515 (study PRJEB28724, sample SAMN07190885) | wastewater metagenome | isolation source: influent of sewage treatment plant in Hong Hong | place: Hong Kong | collected 2016-03-17 ... | reverse complement strand
CTCCTTTTTTCTACTATCTTTATAAATCAATTTTAGATTTTTTCATCATTGAAATTGGTGTTGTTTGTGATAAAGGAATAATGATACTTCATCTAAGAATCGATGATAAAGTGCTAAAAAGTAAAATTTTTTATTTTGATTCAAAATATGAAATAAAAATCCAAGAAAGAAGAAACTTCCATATAGCAGGAAAATACAGATATACCTACGACAAAATCTGCACTTTTTTTGATAAAAATAAAAAGGTTTTTCAAATCAACTACTCTTTTGTAGATGATAAAAAAAGTTCAAAAAAAGAGTTTTTTGATAATAGTGTTTTGGCTTTTGAGACTTTTAGGATAACAAGAAAGTGATTTGATAAAACCTTTACTGCTTTTAAGTTATAATCTATAAATTATTACAAATTGCCATATTTTGAAGAGATAGAAAATCTTTTTTATATAATCACTAAAATAAAATCTTATGGAGTTCTAAATGTCAAATATTTTAAAAGCATTTATCAACACAATAAACAGTTATCAATCAAATGTTTCAACTCTAACAAATGGAAATAATCGAGCAAACAATATGGGAGCTGGACTTGAAGAGTTTATCAAAGATATTTTTGCAGGAACTATAAATGAAACAAATGAACAAAATAGATTAACTACATTTTCACAAACTTACTCTTATAGTGGAAATAAAAATAATCCACCTGATTTGATACTACAAAATAGTGATGCAATAGAAATCAAAAAACTTGAATCTCACAACACAGCAATATCACTAAATAGCTCTTATCCAAAAGGAAAACTTTTTTCAAATAGTTCGATGATTACAACTGCTTGTAGAAATTGTGAAGAAAATTGGACTATAAAAGATATGCTTTATGTGATAGGTAATGTTCCAAAAAATACAAATAGTTTAAAATCTTTATGGTTTGTATATGGGGATTGTTTTTGTGCAGATAAAGAAGTGTATGAAAGAATAAAAGATACTATTTCAACAAGTATCACAACTATCCCAAATGTAGAATTTACGCAAACTAACGAGCTTGGGAAAGTAAAAGAAGTAGACCCACTTGGGATTACAGATTTAAGAATTCGTGGAATGTGGCATATCGAAAATCCTACAAAAATATTTAATTATCTTTATAGCTACGATGAAACAAAATCTTTTCAACTTATCTGTTTGATGAAAAAAGAGAAATATGAATCAATGCCTTTGGCAGATAGACAAATAATAGAAAATTTGAATAATCCAAATGTTAGAGTAAGTGATGTAAGAATCAAAAATCCAAATAATCCTGTGCAGTTGATGGATGGGAAGTTGTTGGTGTTTAGGAAATTATAAGTGAAATCTACTACTATAGAAAAAGATAAAATTCTAAATTATATTATATATGCTGAATTTTATGTATCTCAATTTTCAATCTCCATTAAAAGAGTACCAAATATTACAATTGATCAAGAAGATTTAAAATCATCTATTTTAAATATTAGAAATAGTATAAAAAAAATAAAAAGATTTATTGAAAGAGATAAAGAGATTAAAGATATAGAACAAATATATTCTTCTTCAAAAAAACAATTTATATATCTCATAGATTTAATGGATATACATTGGAAAAAAGATTATATAGGTATTAAAAATAGTTTTGATAGATTTAATTATGAAAAAAAGTTTAGTAAAATTTTTGATGAGAAAGAACAAAAAGAAATCATTAAAAAAAGAAATCAATCTAGTGGATTTTTAAAAACATTTATATGGAGAATACTTATATCTTACAATCTTATATTAAAAAGTGCAGAGATTTTAAATATACAACTTAGAGGAATTAATTTTGATTATATTAAAATTAATTTCAAGCCTATTCTACTGGTGGAAGGAAAAACTGATAAAAGAATACTTGAAACCGCTTGGAAGATTTTGAATCCAGGTAAAGATTTCCCTTATTTAATTTTCGATACTGTCGATGGACATAATGCAAAAGATGTAAAATATAAATTAGAAAATGCAGATTCTTTTCAAAATGAATTTGTACTAGGCATTTTTGATTTTGATGAAGAAGGATATAATTGTTGGAAAGGATTAAAATTTAATGTTTTAAATGATGATAAGAAAATAAAAAAAGATGCTAATAAAAATTATTATGCTATTCTCTTACCTTGTACTTCTGATTATTTTAACCATTCACTTTTAAAAAATCAAATTTTTAATCAAGACAAAAATAGTTTAAAAGAATTAACGATATTCCAAATAGAACATATGTTTTACGATACTATCAAAGAAAAAGACAGAAAAGAATATTTTTTAAATGAATCTTTATACGGTGGAAATATACCTCGCTTTAAAGATAAAAAGAAACAGGAATTTTGTGAATGGATTTGTACTAATGGAATAAGAGAAGATTTTAAAAATTTTGAAGTAATTTTTAAAATTATTGAAGACTGTCAGGAAAATAAAATATGAACATAATATCACTCTTCAGCGGTGCTGGTGGTTTAGACTTAGGTTTTCACCAAGCAGGATTTAATACTATTTGGGCAAATGAATACGATAAAGAAATTTGGGAAACATTTGAAACAAATTTTTCAAATACAAAACTTGATAGAAGAAGTATTGTAAATATTCCATCAAGTGAAATTCCTGGAGCTCTTGGACTTATTGGTGGGCCTCCTTGTCAAAGCTGGAGTGAAGCTGGAAGTTTAAGAGGTATAAATGACAAAAGAGGACAACTATTTTTTGAATTTATTAGAGTCTTAAGAGATAAAAAACCTCTATTTTTCTTAGCTGAAAATGTATCAGGTATGTTGGCTTCAAGACATAGTGAAGCACTAGAAAACATCAAAAATCATTTTACTGAGAGTGGTTATAACTTATCTTTCAAACTTTTAAATGCTTCTGATTTTGGAGTTGCTCAAGATAGGGAAAGAGTATTTTTCGTAGGATTTAGAAATGATTTAGATATAACTTTTAAATTTCCAAAAAAACTTAATCATAAAAAAACACTCAAAGATATAATTTGGGATTTAAAGGACAATTCAACAACTCCCGATGAAAAAAACTACACAAGAAACTCATGTGAAGTTTTAAACCATGAGTATATGTTAGGTGGATTTTCATCTATGTATATGTCAAGAAATCGTGTTAGAAGTTGGGATGAACAATCATTTACAATTCAAGCAGGAGGAAGACACGCACCACTTCACCCACAAGCTCCCAAAATGGAGAAAGTCGGAAAAGATAAACAAGCCTTTATAAGTGGTAGTGAACATTTATACAGAAGATTAAGCATTAGAGAGTGTGCAAGAATTCAATCTTTCCCTGATAATCATAAGTTTTGTTACAAAAATTTAAGTGCAGGATATAAGATGGTTGGAAATGCTGTTCCACCTACTTTGGCTTTTCATTTGGCAAAAGAGATTATGGAAGTTTTAAAAGAAAAATTAGAAGAAAAAGAAAAAGCTTCATAAAACTATTTATAGTTGAGTAAATTTACTCAACTAATAAAACACAGCAAACCAAACAGTAGGTTCATCCAAACTAGTAAATTTAACCCGATGTTTTTCCATAGCCACAATATTCAAACAATCACCTTTTTTTAACTCAACTTCCCTATTCTCAAATTCAAGTATTGCATAACCTTCTAAAAGTAAAACAAATTCACTTTTTTCTTGTTCATACCAGAAATTTTCTGGTGATTTTTGTCCATTTGAAACTATTTTTTCTATTTTTATTGTCTCATTTTTGAAAATTTCAAAAAATTTTTCTTCATTTTTATCTACTATTATTTGCTCAAAGATGTTATATTTTTGCATTTAAAAATTACCTAATTTATTGATTTATTGGTATTTTACTTAAATTTTCTTAATCATCTGATATAATCTTGATAGATTTAATCAAGTTAGTTAAATACTCTAAATTTAAAGGGTATTATATTAATTGTGATTAAATTACTTGACATTAATTTAAAAATATTCTATAATTTCAACATATAAAGAGATTTAGAAAACCTAATAAGGAAAAAATATGCAAAAAGAGACGATTGCAATACACGCAGGTTATAATAAAAAACAAGGTAATGGAGAGATGGCAGTTCCTATTTCTCAAACAACTGCTTATGCATTTAGAGATAGCGAACATGCAGCAAACCTATTTGCATTAAAAGAACTTGGACCAATCTATACAAGATTAACAAATCCAACAACTGATGTTTTAGAGCAAAGATTTGCTGCACTTGAGGGCGGAGCTGCTGCTATTTGTACATCTTCAGGACAAGCTGCTTCATTTTTTGCAATTGCAAATGTGGCTGAAGCTGGTGATAATGTTCTTATTTCTGACAAATTATATGGTGGAAGCGTTACATTATTAACTTATACTATGAAAAGATTTGGAATTAACGCTAAAGTATTTAAAAGTGATGATGCTTCTGATTTAGAAAGTTTAATTGATGATAAAACAAAAGCTATCTATTTTGAATCATTATCAAACCCTCAAATTGCTATTCCTGATGTGGAAAAAGTAGTTGAGATTGCAAAAAAACATGGTGTTTTAACTATTTGTGATAATACAGTTGCAAGTGCAGCTTTATTTAATCCAATCAAATGGGGAGTTGATGTTGTTGTTCATTCAACTTCAAAATATACAAATGGTCAAGGAACTGCACTTGGTGGAATCATTGTAGAGAGAGCTGGTTTAGCAGAATTTTTCAAAGCAAATGAAAATAGATATTCGCACTTTACAACTCCTGATATATCTTATCATGGATTAGTTTATACAGATGTTCCTCTTCCAAACTTTTGTTTAAGAGTTAGACTTTCACTTTTAAGAGATATTGGAGCAACGCAATCACCTCATAACTCTTGGTTATTGATTCAAACTTTAGAAACATTAAGTCTAAGAGTTGATAAACACTCTGAAAATGCTTTAGAAGTTGCTAAATTTTTAGAGTCTCATCCAAAAGTAAAAGCAGTAAATTACCCTGGATTAGAGTCAAACAAATATTATGCAAAAGCTCAAAAATATTTCAAAGGCGGAAAATCATCAGGGCTTATCTCTTTTGATGTTGAATCTTTTGAAGAAGCAAAAAGAGTAATTGATAGTGCTAAATTATTCAGCGTTGTTGTAAATATTGGAGATAGTAAGTCACTTATTGTTCATCCAGCATCTACAACTCACTCACAAATGAGTCCTGAAGAGTTAGCAAAAGCAGGTGTAAATCCTGTAACTATTAGACTTTCTATTGGTTTGGAAAATCCAATTGATTTAATTGAAGATTTAACACAAGCTCTAAATTAAGATGCCGTTAATCTCAACAAAAGGTGTATATGGCTTGACAGCCATGTATGAATTAAGTAAATATCAAGAAGATACTCCCATGCAAATCAAGGAGATATCTGCAAATGCGAATATTCCGCAAAATTACTTAGAACAACTTTTAAGTAAATTAAGACGAGCGGAACTTGTAAAAAGTGTAAGAGGTGCAAGAGGTGGATATACTCTTGCAAAAAGTGCAAAAGAGATTAAAATAGTTGATATTTTGATAGCTTTGGAAGATGATATTAAGATAATTGATACAAAAGCTGAAAATCCTATCTTAAATATCTTCTTTGATGAATCGAAAAATAGTATGAAAAAGATTTTTGATGTGACTTTAGACAAACTAGATGAATATCAAGAAAAATACAACGAATTTTTACATTACAGTATATAAGCAAGGCTTTATTCTTAAAGCCCTTTAGGTTTTGCTACTTTTAAGGATTTTTTATAAATCCTGCTAAAAAGTAGATAAATATGAAAAGGTTCCCTTACAAATGGGAACCATTTGAAAGGAAAACAAAATGAAATATGCAAATAATATAACAGAATTAATAGGAAACACACCTTTAGTAAAATTACAAAAAGCAAGTGAGGCAAGTGGTGCAACGGTTTTAGGTAAATGTGAGTTTATGAACCCAAGCCATTCAGTAAAAGATAGAATTGGAACAAATATGATAAACGCAGCTTTAAAAGCTGGACTTATTACAAAAGATACAACTGTAATTGAACCAACAAGCGGAAATACAGGTATTGCATTAGCATCTGTTTGTGCAGCTTTGGGAATAAAACTAGTTCTTACAATGCCAGCTTCTATGAGTATAGAAAGAAGAAGATTATTAAAAGCTTTAGGAGCTGATTTAGTATTAACTCCACCAGAAAAAGGGATGAAAGGAGCTATTGATAAAGCTGTTGAATTACAAGAGACTACGCCAAACTCTTTTATTCCTCAACAATTTGGAAATGCCGCAAATCCAGAAATTCATAGACTTACAACTGCAAAAGAGATTTTGGCTGATACAGACGGAAAAATTGATATTTTTGTAGCTGCTATTGGAACAGGTGGAACAATAACTGGAACTGGTGAAGTTTTAAAAGCTCACAATCCAAATATCCAAATTATTGCAGTTGAGCCAGAAGCAAGTCCTGTATTAAGTGGTGGAAAACCAGGTCCTCATAAAATTCAAGGAATTGGAGCGGGATTTGTTCCTGATGTTTTAAATACAAAGATTTATGATGAAGTAATTCAAGTTTCAAATGATGATGCAATCGAAAGCTCAAGAAAACTTGCTCAAACAGAAGGATTATTAGTTGGAATTTCTGCTGGTGCAAATGTACACGCAGCTGCATTAGTAGCAGCAAGACCAGAGAATAAAGGTAAAACTATTGTTACTATTTTATGTGACACAGGAGAAAGATACCTAAGTTCTGGTTTATACAATTATGATGAAGAGTAAGAACTCTTCATCGAAATAAAAAAGGAAAGTTATGCACGAAAAACCGTATAGATCAGTTGTCAAAGCCATTTCTTGGAGAACTGTAGGAACACTTGATACGATTATTGTTTCATATTTTATTACAGGAAATTTAGTAATGGCTGCTTCGATTGGTTCAATTGAGGTTATTACAAAAATGGTTTTATACTACTTTCATGAAAGAGCTTGGAATAAGCTATCTTTTGGAAGAGTAAAAGAAGAAGCAGTTGATTATCAAATTTAGGTAAAAAGATGAATAAAGAATTGGTACAAAATATAAATAAAGAGTTAGAAAACAACACAACACAAGAAGTGATAGAGTATTTTTTAACAAAATTCAAAAATGTAAAACTAAGTTCAAGTTTAGCAGCAGAAGACCAAGTTTTAACAGATATTATTTTAAAACAAGACAAAAATGCAACAATATTTACATTGGATACAGGAAGACTTCACCCTGAAACTTATGATGTTATGGATGCGACAAATTTGAAATATGGTGTAAAAATTGATGTATTTTTTCCTCAAAATGAAAAAGTACAAGAGCTTTATCAAAATCAAGGTGTAAATGGACATTATGAAAGTATTGAAAATAGAAAAGCCTGTTGTAATATTAGAAAAATTGAGCCTTTAAAAAGAGCCTTAAAAGATGCGGAAGTTTGGATTACAGGTTTAAGAGCTTCTCAAAGTGTTACAAGAGTTGATATGCCTTTGGTTGAATGGGATGAAAACTTCAAAGTAATAAAAGTAAATCCTTTAATTAACTGGAGTGAAAAAAATGTTTGGGATTATATAAAAACAAATAAAGTTCCTTACAATAAACTTCACGACAAAGGATTTCCAAGTATTGGATGCGCTCCATGTACAAGAGCTATAAAAGAAGGTGAAGATATAAGAGCTGGACGTTGGTGGTGGGAAAACCCTGAACACAAAGAGTGTGGTTTACATAAGAAATAATGGAGAAAAATTAAAATGATAAGTACAGAGAGATTAACTCATTTAAAACAGCTTGAAGCTGAATCAATTCATATTATTAGAGAGGTTGTTGCAGAATTTGATAATCCTGTAATGATGTATTCAGTTGGTAAAGATTCAGCTGTTATGTTACATCTTGCCCTAAAAGCTTTTGCCCCTGCAAAATTACCATTTCCACTTTTACATGTGGATACTTTGTGGAAATTTAAAGAGATGATTGCTTTTAGAGATAAAAGAGCAAAAGAAGAAGGGTTTGAACTTTTAGTTCATACAAATCCAGAAGGTGTTGCTATGAATATCAGCCCATTTACTCATGGAAGTGCTGTTCATACAGATATCATGAAAACTCAAGGACTAAAGCAAGCATTAAACAAATATAAATTTGATGCCGTTTTTGGTGGAGCAAGAAGGGATGAAGAAAAAAGTAGAGCAAAAGAGAGAATCTACTCTTTTAGAGATAAAAACCATAGATGGGACCCAAAAAATCAAAGACCTGAACTTTGGAATGTTTACAATGGAAGAGTTCATAAAGATGAATCTATTAGAGTTTTCCCTATTTCGAACTGGACGGAACTAGATGTTTGGCAATATATTTACCTTGAAGGTATTCCAATTGTTCCTTTATATTTTGCAGCTCCACGACCAGTTGTTGAAAAAGATGGTGTTAAAATCATGGTTGATGATGAAAGAATGCCAATTGAAAAAGATGATGTAATTGAAGAGAAAATGGTAAGATTTAGAACACTTGGATGTTATCCACTAACAGGTGCAGTTGAAAGTACAGCAACAACTTTGCCTGAAATTATTCAAGAGATGTTATTAACAAAAACAAGTGAAAGACAAGGAAGAGTTATAGATAATGACTCAGCAGGTTCAATGGAAAAGAAAAAAATAGAGGGGTACTTTTAGGATGTCAAACTTAGAAACAAAAATAGCAAACGATATAGAGGCGTACTTAAAAGAGCATGAGAATAAACAGTTATTAAGATTTATTACTTGTGGAAGTGTTGATGATGGAAAATCTACTTTAATTGGAAGATTATTACATGATTCAAAAATGATTTTTGAAGACCAATTAGCAGCCATTAAAAATGATAGTAAAAAAGCTGGAACAACTGAAGGCGAATTTGACTTGGCTTTATTAGTTGATGGTTTACAGTCTGAGAGAGAACAAGGTATCACTATCGATGTTGCTTATAGATATTTTACAACTGATAAAAGAAAATTTATCATTGCAGATACTCCAGGTCATGAACAATACACAAGAAACATGGCAACCGGTGCTTCAACAGCGGATTTAGCGATTATTTTAATTGATGCAAGATATGGTGTTCAAACACAAACTAGACGTCACTCATTTATTACTAAATTGCTTGGTATAAACCATATTGTGGTTGCTGTTAATAAAATGGATTTAGTTGATTTTAGTGAAGATAGATATAACGAAATTTGTGCAGATTATTTGGCGTTCGCAAAAGAATTAGGAATGACGCAAAATATTACTTTGATTCCATTATCTGCACTAAATGGGGACAATGTTGTAAATGTAAGTCCTAAATCACCTTGGTACAAAGGCGATACTTTAATGCATGTTTTAGAGACTATCAAAATTGATGAAGATAGAGATTTAGTTCACTTTAGACTTCCTGTTCAATATGTAAATAGACCAAATCTAAACTTTAGAGGATTCTGTGGAACAATAGCAAGTGGAGTTATCAAAGTTGGAGATTCTATTACTGTTTTACCATCGCAAAAAAGTTCAACAGTAAAAGAAATCGTAACTTACGATGGAAATTTAGAATACGCGTATGCTCAACAAGCAATTACACTTACTTTAAATGATGAAATAGACATAAGTAGAGGCGATACAATCGTAAAAAGCGATGAGCAACCAGACCATGCTGCAAACTTAGATGTTGATATTGTTTGGATGAGTGAAGAACCACTAATCAAGGGGAAACAATACTTTATCAAAAGAGCAACAACTCAAACAGTAGGAACTATTGATAAATTCTATTATAAAACAGATGTAAATACTTTAGAGCAAAGTGAAGCAAATGTTTTAAATCTAAATGAAATTGCTCATGCAAAACTAGATTTAGAACAAAATATCGCTTTTGATGCTTATGACAAAAACAAAGTTATGGGAAGTTTTATCATCATAGATAGAATTACAAATAACACAGTTGGTGCAGGAATGATTAGAAATAAATCAGTTGATCAAAGCAAAAAAGATACAAAATACTCTGAATTTGAAATCGAATTCAATGCACTTGTGAGAAAACATTTTCCACATTGGGAAGCAAAAGAGATATTCTAAAATGTCATCAAATCTAAATATAGAAAAAATTAAAAAAGAAAAGAGTGGAATAGATGTTCTAGCAGACATCTTTTTTCACGCAGTTTTTGGCGAAAAAATAAGCCCTGAGAATTTGGAGAGAATCAAATGGTACGGGGTTTATGCACAAGATGAAAAACAAGAGTTTTTTAAACTAAAAATTCCTTTATCTATGGGAGAATTAAATTTAATTCAACTAAAAACACTCAGTACCATATCAAAAAAATATAGTAATAATTCTTTGACTTTTTCAAGTGAACAAAAAATTGAATTTTTGGATATAAAAATCTTTGATTTACCAAATATTTTTAATCTTCTTCAAGAAGTAAAATTAAATACCTATTTTGAAGCAGGTCACACAGTAAGAAGAGTTTTAACTTGTCCTGTAAATGGAATAGATGATTCACAACTTTTTGATGTTGAACCTCTTGCAAATAAATTAAATGAAACTTTTATTGGCAATAAAAACTTTGATAATCTACCAAATAAACTACAATTTGCAATTAGTGGTTATGAAGAAGGTTGTAATGTTCAATTTATTCCTGATGTTAGCTTCAATGCGGCAATTGATGCTAAGGACAAAATTATTTTTGCAATTAAGATTTTGGATAACCATATAGGTTTTATAACTCCTTCTTTAGTTGTAAAAACAGCAATTTCTATTGCAAATATTTACAAAGATTTTGGAAATAGAGAGAAGTTAGAAAATAGTTCTTTTGAATATTTGGTTAAAAATTGGGGATTGAATAAGTTTTCTGATATTTTAAACTCAACTGTAAATAATAAAATCCAAAAAAATTTAGAAACAAAACAAAACCCAAAAGCTAGAAAACCTAGAATGGGAATAAATGAAAGTAAAATCCAGGGACAAAGTTACATTGGTTGTAAATTAGATTTTAAAATTTTACAAAGTTCAAATCTTGATGATTTATTAAAATTACTCGAAAAATTCGGTGCTTCAAAAATTAAAATTACTCATAAAGGTAATATCATCGTTTTAGATGCTCCCACAAAAAATGCAAATGAATTTGCTAAAGAGTTAGAAAAAATAAATTTTAATCCTTTTGTATAAAAACAAACGGATTAATAATTTATTTATCTTTTAATCCCCCATTCCATTTAGCTGATTTGCTACATATTTTGCGTAGTTATCAGTCATTCCTACAATATAATCAATAACTCTTTGGTACATTGTATAAAGAGATTTATCTTCATTTGGTAAATCCTCTCCCATTAGTTCCAAAGCTCTTTTATTTCTGAATGAAAGTTTTGATAACTCTTTTTTCTCATATAATTCATAAGTTGCAGGAATTAAGTTATTAAGTAAGGTTTCAATTATATTATAAGCACCAAGCTCCAATTCAATTTTTCTTTTTTCATTAAAAATCTTATTTTTTGCCAAATCTTTAGCTTCTTTAAGACCTTTTTTTAACCTATCATCCGAAAACTTTTCTATCAAATCATTTGGTTGATTATCACTAATTATTTCATCATAGTTATTTTCAAATACTTCCATTACATGTCTTGCTAATTTATCAATTGAAATAGCAACAAGTTTAGAGACTTTTTTTAATTTAGAGATATTTTCTTCATATATTTTTAAAACTATTTCTTCTGGACAAAATAATTCAAATATTTTTCGAACATCATTTTCATCTATTATATTTAATTCAAAAGCATCCTGTAAATCTAAAAGTCCATAACAAATATCATCCGCAGCTTCCATTAAAAAAGACAAAGGATGTCTTTTATATCTACCATCTTCTTTTACAAGATTAAGTTCATTAAAAACCGATTTAAAAAAATCTTTTTCACTTTGAAAATAATTAAATTTTGATTTACCACTAGTTTTACAATTGGCTGAAGAATAAGGATATTTTATTAATGTTCCTAAAGTTGCAAAAGTTAAACTCATTCCTCCTAGAAACATATTATTTTCAATTTGACTTACTATTCTAAAACTTTGAGCATTACCATCTAAATGTAAAAAATCATTCATCTTTTTCTTTGATAATTCTTTCAAATACTCTTTTTTCTTATGATTTCTAAACCACTCTTTTATAACCTCTTCTCCTGCATGACCAAAAGGAGGATTTCCTATATCATGAGCTAAACAAGCCGTTTGAACAATATATGCAATATCATATGGATTTATTTCAAGTTCTGGAAACTTTTCGCCTAAAAATTTTCCAGCTCTTAAACCTAAACTTCTCCCAACACTTGCAACTTCTAAACTATGGGTTAATCTATTATGAACATGGTCATTTTTTGATAAAGGATGAACTTGTGTTTTTTTTGATAATCTTCTAAAAGAATTAGAAAATATTATTCTGTCATAATCTTTGTGAAAACTATTTCTATAAAAATCATCATTTTTATCAGCCTTGATTTCTTCAAAACTATAAAATCTTTTTTTACATAATAAATTATTCCAATCCACCTGAATTCCTTTAATCAACTATTTTTTATATAATGCCATAATTTTAAAAGATAATAATATATTTTGATTCTTAAATATGATTCTTATCTAAAATAATATAAAATTATAATCTTAATAACTATCACGAATTAATAATGAGTAAATAAAAATGAATAAAAATATCTTTAGACCTTTTTTCAATGAAAATACAGATGTATTAAATTTTATTAGATACAACACTATTGGAAAGAATAAAAAGGAATATTTTGACTATACAGCTTCAGGACTTGCTTTTAGACAAATAGAAAATAGAATCCATGATGTCCTTGAAACTTATGCTAATACTCACTCAAAAGAGGCTTCAAATGCCGATAAAACTACAAATTATTATGAAAAAGCTAGACAAAATCTAAGCTCTAATCTTGGATTAAACGATGACTTTGTAATTCTTCCTAGTGGCTGTGGAACAACTGCTGCTATTAAACATTTTCAAGAATTATTAGGTTTATATATTCCTCCTGCAACAAAAAAAAGATACGGTTTTGTTATTGATAAATCAACTGCTCCACTTGTAATTGTAGGACCTTATGAACATCACTCAAATGAAGTTTCATTTAGAGAAGCCTTGTGTGAAATTCAAAGAATTAATTTAGATAAAAATGGTTTAGTTGATTTAGAACATTTAAAAGAAGTTTTAGAAAAAAATAAACATAGAGAGATTATTGCTTCATTTTGCATCGCTTCAAATGTAACAGGAATTATAACTCCATATGAAGAAATTTCAAAAATATTAAGAACTTATAATGCTGTTGTTTGTTTTGATGCAGCAGCAAGTAGCCCATATATGAATATCCCTGCTCATCTTTTTGATGTTATGTTTATGTCACCACATAAACTTTTAGGTGGTCCTGCATCTTGTGGTTTATTAGTAATCAAAAAGTCATTAATTGATACAACAATTGCTCCATCGTTTGCAGGTGGAGGAACAGTTGAATATGTAAACAAAACTTCTCAATCTTATCAAAAAGAGATACATGTAAGAGAAGAAGCAGGAACCCCTCCTATTTTACAGTTTATCAGGGCATCTTTGGCGTATCAACTAAGAAATGAAATAGGATTTGAATTTATTAAAAAACAAAAAGATGAGTTAAAAGAGTATTTTATAAATGAATTAAAGAAAATCCCAAATTGTGAAATTTATGGAAATCAAGAAGCTTCAAATATCGGAATTATATCTTTTAATATAAAAGGTCTAAATCCATATGAATTGTGCAATCGCCTATCTTCAAATGACAACTTCCAAACAAGAGCAGGATGTTCATGTGCTGGACCATATGGACATGATTTATTAGGGATTGAAGATGTAGATGTTAAAAACCGACCTGGCTGGGTTAGAGTATCTATTCATTTTTCTCAAACTAAAAGTGAAATAAAAAGTTTGATTGAGGGTATTAGAAAAATTTCATTATAAAAATACTGTAAAGGAAATATTTGATTTTAAATGATAATATTTTTGTAATTTGAAACTTTATTCCTAACGTGTCTATTTTTCCTTACTTTCTGTTCTATTGACACAAAGTTTACACTCTTCATTTAAACTTCATTAACTAACAAAGTCTACAATCCCAAATGAATTTCATAATATTTACAACTGTTTTTACGATTGTTTTTGCTTTTCAAACTTTGATAATAAAAAAACGTCTTATAAATAAACTTGATTTTAATTATAAGACGAAAAGATATCTTAGCCTAATTTTATATATCACTTTTTTGGGTGTACTTTTATATCCAATGGCTAGATATTTTCCCCTAGTGCCAAACTGGCTCTACTTTTTGCTCTCTTTACCTATTGGAGTGATTTTTTTAACATTTATGATTACACTTTTACATGAAATCATCTCCTTTGGGTTTTCAAAAACAAAATATACAAAAAATCGAAGAGAATTTTTTAAAAAAGGTTTAGATATTGGTGCTATTTCTTTGGTTCTTGCAACAAACGCAAAAGCTATTGATAATGCAAGAAATGTCGAATTAGAACTTGTAGACGTAAAAATAAAAAATTTAGCACAACCTTATACTATTATTCAAATAAGTGATATTCATATCGGTGGATTAATCGATAAAACTTTTATAAAATCTTTAGTTGACAAAATAAATCTTTTAAATGCTGATATAGTCGTAATCACTGGAGATTTAGTAGATACAAAAATAGAATACGCAACACCAGCTTTAGATGAATTAAGAAATTTAAAATCAAAATATGGAACATATTTTATAGTTGGAAATCATGAATACTTTCACAAAATACAACGAATAATCAATTATGTAAACTCCTTAGGAATAAAAACTTTAGAAAATGAAAATGTTTATATAGGCGAAAAAAACAAAGGCTTTTATCTTTGTGGAGTTTATGATAGATTTGGTTTTAAATATAATTTTTATGAACCAGATATCAATAAAGCTCTAAAAAATACTCAAAATCATCCAACTATTTTATTAGCTCATCAACCAAAATATCTAAAAGATTTAAAAGACACAAAAGGTATTGATTTAGTCCTTTGTGGACACACTCATGGTGGACAAATCTTTCCTTTTAATTTTTTAGTTAAACTAGAACAACCTTATGTAAAAGGCTTACACCAACACAATGAACATACTCAAGTTTATGTAAATAAAGGTACTGGATTTTGGGGACCACCTATGAGATTAGGTGCTAGTAGTGAGATAAGCATTTTAAAACTTTCTTAATTTTAAGCTGTATTTCTTATATACACTATTTAATAAACATAGACATTTTATTCATGTATAATAATTTTAATTAAAAATAAAAGGATTTAAAATGTCTTTAAAGGTAGTTATTTCCCACAAAACTCACTATAAATATGATAGAGCTATATCTTTATCTCCACATATTATAAGATTACGTCCAGCTCCACATAGTAGAACTCCAATCGAAGCTTATTCACTAAAAATTAAACCCGATGGTCATTTTCTAAACTGGCAACAAGACCCATTTGGGAACTATCAAGCAAGAATAGTATTTCCTGAAAAAACTAAAGAATTTTTTGTAGATGTTGAAATAATTGCTGATATGATTACAATAAATCCATTTGACTTTTTTGTTGAAGAATCAGCTACAAACTACCCTTTTGAATATAAAAAAGATTTAAAACATGAATTAAAACCCTATTTAAAAATAGAAGAAGATGGCAAATTATTAAAAGAATTTGTTAAAAAAATTGATAAAACAGAAAAACCAATTATTGATTTCCTAGTGGAAGTAAATCAACTCATCAACTCCTATATCAACTATACAGTGAGGCTAGAACCTGGTGTTCAAACTTGTAAAACAACTTTAAAAAATAGACTTGGTTCGTGTAGGGATTTTGCATGGTTATTTGTCCAAACTTTAAGACATTTAGGACTTGCTGCTAGATTTGTATCTGGATATTTAGTTCAATTAGCAGCCGATGTAAAATCACTTGATGGACCAAGTGGTCCTGAAGCTGACTTTACAGATTTACACGCATGGACAGAAGTTTATATCCCTGGTGCTGGTTGGGTTGGACTTGATAGTACAAGTGGACTCTTTGCAGGTGAAGGACATATTCCATTAGCTTGTACACCACATTATAACTCTGCTCATGCAATTGAAGGATTTAGTGATAAATGTGAAACGGAATTTGAATTTGAAAATAAAGTTACTAGAATTTTTGAATCTCCAAGGGTTACAAAACCATATAAAGAAGAGCAATGGGAAGCTATTTATAACTTAGGTTTCAAAGTTGATGAAGATTTAGAAAAAAATGATGTTCGTCTAACAATGGGAGGGGAACCAACATTTGTTTCTATTGATGATATGGAATCAGCTCAATGGAACAGTGAAGCAGATGGGGAACATAAAAGAGAATTAGCAACAAAACTTGCAAGAAGACTTTTAGAAACAACTACAACTGGTGGACTTTTACACCATGCCCAAGGGAAATGGTATCCAGGTGAGCCACTTCCTAGATGGCAAACAACTATTTATTGGAGAAAAGATAAAAAACCTGTTTGGGAAAACCCAACACTTTTAGCAAATAAAAATGATGTATTTCCATATACAACTGCTGATGCAAAAAACTTTTTATCAACTCTTGCTTTAGTTTTAGGGGTTAGTGATGAAAATATAAGTCCAGCCTTTGAAGACCCAATTTATTATATTATGAAAGAAGCTGAACTTCCTATTGATATTGACCCTTTAAAATATGATTTAAAAGACCCACTTGAGAGAAAAACAATTGCTGATAAATTAGCTCAAGGTTTAAACTCTGAAGTTGGATATGTTTTACCTTTAAATTTTGGAGTTACAAAATGGATAAGTTCAAAATGGGAATTTAGAAGAAATCATCTATTTTTAAGTGCTGGAAATTCTCCATTGGGTCTACGACTTCCTCTTGAATCTTTGATTGTAAAACCACCAGTTGAAATAGAAAAAAGTTTTGAAACTGACCTTTTTGCTTTTGCTCCACAACTTGGAGATTACATCAAAGATGTGAAAAAAAGAGCTAAAAAAATCAGCAAAAAAACAACTACAAAATTCAACTCAAATACTTTTGTAAGAACAGCAATCACATCTGAAATTAGAGATAATAAACTTTGTATTTTCCTTCCTCCAATTGAAGATACAGAAGTATTCTTAGATTTAATCGCTTCTCTTGAACAAACAGCAACTATGTTAAATTTAGCAGTAATTATTGAGGGTTATGAACCACCACATGATTTAAGAACAGATAGAATCAAAGTAACTCCAGACCCAGGTGTTATAGAAGTAAATATTCAACCAGCATCATCGTGGAAAGAGTTAAGTGATAATCTACTTGCACTTTATGAAGATGCTAGACTTTGCCGTTTAGGAACTGAAAAGTTTATGATTGATGGAAGACACACAGGAACAGGTGGTGGAAATCACGTAACTATTGGAGCTATGAAACCTAGTGATTCTCCACTATTGAGAAATCCTCAACTACTTAGAAGTTTAATCACTTTTTGGCAACATCACCCAGGTTTATCTTACCTTTTCTCAGGAGCATTTATAGGACCAACTTCTCAAGCTCCAAGAGTTGATGAAGGAAGACCTGAAAATCTTTATGAACTTGAAATTGCCTTTTCACAAATTCCTGAAAGTGGCGATGTTCCATTTTGGTTAACGGATAGACTGTTTAGACATATGCTAACAGATATTACAGGAAATACTCACAGAAGTGAATTTTGTATAGATAAATTATATTCACCTGATAGTAGCACGGGAAGACTTGGAATATTAGAGCTTAGAGCTTTTGATATGCCACCTCACTCTCAAATGGCACTTTTACAAATGTTATTAGTAAGAGCTTTAGTATCTTGTTTTTGGAAGAAACCATATAAACACGATTTAGTTAGATGGGGAACAAGATTACATGATAAGTTTTTACTTGAACATTATGTAAAAGAGGATTTAAGAAGTGTTGTTCAATACCTAAATGATGAAGGTTATGAGTTTAAACTTGATTGGTTTAACCCATTTTTTGAATTTAGATTCCCGTTATATGGAATGACAATAGTGGAAGGAATGAACGTTGAAATTAGATCAGCAATCGAACCTTGGCATGTTTTAGGAGAAGAGTCAAGTTCTCAAGGAACAGCCAGATATGTTGATTCTTCAGTTGAGAGATTACAGATAAAAATTGAAAACTTTAATGAAGACAGATACATAGTAACTTGTAATGGTGTTCAAGTTCCACTATCAAAAACAGATATTGAAGGAGAATTCGTAAGTGGTGTAAGATACAAAGCTTGGCAACCTTGGTCAGCCCTCCATCCAACAATTAAAGTTGATACACCTTTAACTTTTGATATAATCGACAAATGGAATACAAGGTCAATTGGCGGATTTAACTATTTTGTTTCACATCCAGGTGGAAGAAGTTATGATACCTTCCCTGTAAATTCTTATGAGGCAGAATCAAGAAGAATAAATAGATATTGGGACTTTAATCACTCTCAAGGAGAAGTTGAAGCTTACGAGCCTTCAATTTCAGGTGAAGCAAACTCTATTTTTGCAGTGGAGGCTACAAGAACTTTGACAAATAAAAAAGGAAGTAAAAAACTTCTTTTCAAAGAGATGCCAAAAAACAAAGAATACCCACACACACTAGATTTAAGACAAAGGTGGATTAAAAAGTAGATGTCAATTTTTGATAGTTGTAAGTTAGAATCATCATTTGATGAAATGTATGATAGCTCTTGTAATACAAGAGAGCATTGGCTTGATATTATTGATGGTTTGGAAAAAGCTGGAATTAAACAATTAGAGCAAAAGCAAACTGAAATAGATTGGCGACTCGAAGATAACGGTGTTACATACAATATCTACAACGATCCAGAGGGGAATAATCGAAGATGGAATTTAGATCCTATTCCCTTAGTTTTAACATCTGCTGAGTGGAGTGAGATTTCAAAAGGTTTAAAACAAAGAGCAAAACTTTTAAATCTAATTTTTAAAGATTTATACACAGACCAAAGATTGATAAAAGAAGGAATTGTTCCTGCTGAAATCATTTTTGCACATAAAAGTTTTTTACCTGAAGTTTTCAATTTTGAAAATCAAAACTACTACTCTTTAAGATTTTATGCAGCTGATATTAGTCGTGGTCCTGATGGGAAATTTTTGGTAATAAATGATAGAACTCAGTCCCCTTCAGGACTTGGATATGCAATAGAAAATCGTCTTACAATGAACTCAATTTCAAATGATTTATACCCAAATATAGAGATTTTAAAAATCGCAAAATTTATTGAAGGATTTAAGTCTATGCTTAAATCTCTTTCTTCTTCGAATCAAGAAAATCCTTTAATCGCACTTTTAACTCCAGGACCTCTAAATGAAACTTATTTTGAACACTCATATCTTAGTTCTTTTTTAGATTTAACTTTAGTTCAAGGGGAAGATTTACTCGTAAAAAACAATTTTTTATGGCTAAAAAGTTTAAATGGATTACGAAGAGTTGATACGTTAATAAGAAGAGTTGATTCACAATATTGCGACCCTTTAGAACTTAGAAATGATTCTCAGCTAGGAGTTGCTGGACTTGTAAATGTGGTTAGAAAAGATAATTTATCAATAATAAATCCAATTGGTGTAGGTATTTTAGAAAATATTGGGCTAAATCCATTTATGAAAAATATTGCAAAATATTTTTTAAATGAAGATTTAATTTTACCACAGATTGCTACTTGGTGGTGTGGACAAAAAAAAGAGCTTGATTTTGTACTGCAAAATATAAAAAATCTCATAATAAAAAAAATCGACAAAACAGATAATATTGAGATATATTTTGGGAATAAACTAAATGATGAACAATTAAATAATTTAATTAAAGAAATTAAAAGAAATCCTACTTATTATGTTGGTCAAGAAATTATTGATTTTTCAACTAGTCCTTGTTTTTCAAAAGATAAAATAGAACCAAGAAATACAGTTATTAGAGCATTCTCTTATTTACATGAAAATGAATATCAAGTAATGCCAGGGGGATTAATACGAGTTTCTCCATCAAAAGATAGTTTAGTCGTGTCAAATCAAAAAGGTGGAACTAGTAAAGACTTATGGATTTTAGGTAAAGACGAGGATTTAACTACAAATAGTATTTTTAAAAATAGGACTTTTATTGATTCAAGATTAGAAAATATTTCCACAAAAAGAGCTGAAAATCTTTTTTGGATGGGAAGATATTTAACAAGGGCAATAACGACAGCTAGAATGATTAGGTTTAATCTAAAGAATATGCTGAACATAAATAGATATGATGATAAAAATTCAAAAAATACAAGTAATATTTTAAACATTGCATTAACTCACTTAACCATGTCTTATCCTGGTTTTTTAGATGAAAAGTCTATTACACCTATTAATGAAATAATCTCTTTAATAAAAGATAAATCTAGAACAGGAACTCTATCTTTTACAATTTCCTTACTTTCAAATTTAAATGCAAGTGTAAAAAATCTTCTTACTATTGAAGCATGGAGAATTTACGAAAGAATGCAAAAAGAGTGGAATATCTATAATAAAAGAGAAGTTTTAACAAACAAAGACCATATAAACGAACTTGATAAACTATTAATTTATTTGATGGCGTATAAAGAATTAATTGACGAAAGTATATTTAAAGAGCAAGGTTTAATTCTATATGATATTGGCTGTAAAATAGAAATTTCACAACTCCTAATTTCAAAATTGAGGTCACTTCTTACAGTTAAACTTGATAAACTTTCAGAATACGATATACTAGATTCTATACTAAATTCTTATGAAAGTTATAACTCTTATAGGGCTTATTATAAATCATCTTTGGATTTAGAAAATGTTTTAGATTTTCTAATTTTTAATACCAAATATCCAAAATCTCTGATTTATTTAATGAATGAACTATTGGGAAACCTAAAAGAACTTCCCAAAAATATTAATAATTCCCATTTAAGTAGTTTTGAAGAACCTGTATTTAAAGTATTTTCAATGATTACTCTAAACAATACTCAAAAACTTTTAGAATCTAAAGATGATGATTTTATTTATAAAGAGCTTGATAATTTTTTATCTATAATTTGTGATTTATTAACACAAACTTCCGAAGAATTAACAAAAACATATTTTTCACACTATAACGAGTAACTATGATTTATGAAATATACCACGAAACAAGTTTTGATTATGTTGCTTTAGTAACTTTCAGCCATAATATTGCAAGATTAAAACCAAAAGATTGTAACACCCAGAAATTAATTGAATATTCATTAAAAATCAATCCTACTCCTTATGAAGTAAATGAGTTTATAGATTATTTTGGGAATACAAATAATTTCATGTTAATCAGAGAGGCTCACAAAAGATTAAGTGTAATCGCAACTTCAAAAGTTGAAAGATTAGAAAATGAGATAAATAAAGAGTTAGAAATCTTACAAGAATCTAAAATTACACTAAAAGAAGCTACTCAAAGATTATCAAAATATCATCCTGAAGATGTTTTTGCTAAACAATTCCTTTTTGAAACAGATTCGATTCCTATGCCAAATGATGAAATAAAAGAGTATGCTTTACAATCTTTCAAAGAAAATAGAAATCTTTATGAAGCTTGTAATGAATTTATGGGAAGAATTTTTCATGATTTTAAATTTGTCTCAGGCTTTAGTAATATTACAACTCCAATAGAGATAGTTTTTAAAGAGAAAAAAGGTGTATGTCAAGATTTTGCACAATTCGCCATTTCATCTTTAAGAAGTATTGGTATTCCTGCAAGATATATCAGTGGTTACCTTCAAACCACTTCTAAAGAAGGAAAAGAAAAACTTTTTGGAGCAGATGCTTCCCATGCATGGTTTTCTATTTATATTCCTGGTTTTGGTTGGGCTGATTTTGACCCAACTAACAACAAAATACCAAATCAAGAGTATATACTTTTAGGTTATGGAAGAGATTATTTAGATATTTCACCATTAAAAGGTGTAGTTCAAAGCAGTGGCTATAGTCTTTTAAATGTAAAAGTAAATGTTGAAAGAGTTATAACTTAAACCTTGCAAAGATTGTTTTAACCAATCTTTGCAATTCTAAAAGCAACAGCATGTTCATAAATTAATGAGTTACTATAAAAACAAGTAATCATTCCATTACATGGTGCATGAAATTGATGTATTATATTTCCTTCTAAAGAGTGTACGATTTCTCCAATAATCTGGTCTTTAGAAACATAATTACCTGGAAGCTCTTTTGAAATAAAAATACCACTTCTTGGAGATTTAACAACATCTATAGAATTTCTATCTATTATTGTTGATTCATATCCATTAAAAATATGGTAGTTTATAATTTTGCTTTTATCCATAAATCTAATCATTGCTTGATTTATTTGACTTGCAACTTTTTTATCAACTTGCATATCACTTGGACACATAATAGAAAAAGCTTTTGTTCCCCAAAGTTGCCAGTTATATTGTAAAGTAACCGTATCTATTGATTTCATTGTTCTATGATGAATCATTTTAAAACCAAACTTTTTTGCACCAACTAAATCTTCATATCCACTTTTATATAGCTTTATATAAGGTAAACAAGTTGCAGGATCTGGTCGTCTTTCTAAAATAATTCCATAATCATAACCACTAATTGCATCAAATACTTTTTTTGCAATTCTTTGAGTTGTTTCACCCAATTCATAACCTGGAAACATCATATTTATATCTGTATTATCTAAAGGCCAAAATCTTTTCCCAATATTTAAAGCATAATGATTAATTGAAGGAATTATTAAAACATCACCTTTTATCTCTTTTTTATCAATCTTATTTTTAAAAAAATCAACCATAGTTGAAGCACAATATAAAGGCAATATTGACTCACCTTCCATTGCTCCAACAATTGCAATTTTAGGAGATTTTGGGTTTGTTCCTTTAAATAAATAACCTTCTACTACCAAAGGTGCTCGACTTAGTGATTCTATTCTTAGTATTTCAATTTTTTCCAATGTTATCTCCAAAAATTCTAGCAATTAAGGAACCTTCATAAACAACTGGATACTCTCTTAATGTAAATAAAATGCCATTATTTGGTGCAAATAATGTTGCATGAATACTCCCTGTTAAAGGATCAACAATATCACCTATTTTTTCATCTCTTTTAATAATTGCACAATGATCAAGTGCAGGAACAAACAAACCACTTTTGGGAGCATTTAAATAATAAACTTCACCAACTTCTGAATTAAAAGGCTCTCTTGTAATAAAATCTTCATCACAAATTATTATCCCCTCTTTTTTCATTAGATTTAAAATACCAATTAGAAGCTGAAATCCATACTCCTTTGTAAGCCTCATTCCAACACCCATTTCAACAACGAGTGTTTTTGTACCCATAGAATTCATAGTATGTGAAAAAGTTGATTCTAAAACAGTAACTGCATCATGAATCCAAATAAAATCACAATTTAACTCTTTAGCAAGTGGTAAAGTGGATTTTGAATACTCTTTATTAATTCTAATTTGTGGAATTTCTCTCAAGAAAATATTACTTGAATGAATATCAATAGCAATATCACTTCCCTTCACATCATTTGCAAGAGCATGGACAACTTGTCCAGGAAGAAACTCATTTACACTTCCAGGAAAAGTTCTATTTAAATCAACTTCATATAAAGGAAAGCCTCTGGTTATCGTATCAACACCCAAAGAATTAACAGCAGGATAAATATCTACTATTCCTATTAATTTATCAATATTTTTATTTAACCAATCTGCCAAAAGATAAATTACTAATTGCCCCTCTAACTCATCGCCATGGATTCCACTTACAATTGAAATTCTTTTTGTTTTATTTTTCGATTTTTCTAAAGGTTCAAATCTAGTCCTTTTTATTGATAGTTTCTCACCTACTGGTAATTCAGATGTAAAAATCTCTGTTGTATTCATTAATCCCCAACTATTATTTTATTAATCTTAGCATTAATCGAATTCATTATGGTTTCATGTGACTCATTTTCGTCATGAGGTTTAAATTGTGAATTAGGTGCTAATCTAGTTACAATTTTATCTATTTCTTCCATAATCACAAGTGAAAATTCTTTATCTTTTCCCAACCTTAAATGGAAATCAACTTTTTCAACAAGTTTTCCAAGTCTTATAAAATAATCACTCGTATTTCTATGTTGTTTTCTTGTTAATTCTCCCCAAATTTCACTAACTAAAGATTGAACTTTATCAATAAATTCATAATCTAAATCAAAAGTATTATTACAAGAGTGCTTTAATAAAGTTGATAACTCAATCACTGAACCAAAAGATTCTGTATCCATAACACTTCTACAAATAATTGCATTTTCTCTTACATAACTCATCAAAAGGCTCAAATTTGCGTCGTGATTTCCACAAATTCCTACTTTTAAAAACTCTTTTGCTGTTTCATACTCAATATCAATATCCAATTTTTTATAAAAATCTTTTCCTTTATTTTTATCTGTATCAATTACCGCATCAAAGGCAATTACAACTTCAATTAAAGTAGCTTCGATTCTCTCTAAATATCTTCCAAACCAATATAAATTATTTGCTACATTCGCTGTTAATAATTGTTCCATCTTACGCCTCCATAACCCAAGTATCTTTAAATCCACCACCTTGAGATGAATTTACTAAATAATTTCCAGCTTCCATAGCATAACGTGTTAGTCCACATTTCCAAACCTTTGGTTCATCACTATTTATTACATAAGCTCTAAAATCTGCTTTTCTTGGAACTATTTCATCATTTAAATAACACTCTTCATCATAAAATTCTATTAACTCTTGAGCAATAAATCTTCTAGGATTTGCTTCAATAATTGTTTTTAAATCTGATAACTGAATCTTTGTCATTGCATGTCCAAACATAACACCATAACCACCAGCTTCCGCAACATCTTTGATTACCAGTTTTTCAATATTATCAAAAATATATTTTTTATCTTCTTCAAAATAAGGTAAATATGTGGGAGCATTATCTAAAATAGGCTCTTCACCTAAATAGTATTTAATCATTTTTGGAACAAAATAATAGATACCTTTATCATCAG